>Ga0153915_10007045_pt1 | contig 10579 bp, 6 predicted proteins | sample Opewatmetagenome_2_FD_107003 | JGI IMG/M metagenome (GOLD analysis project Ga0153915, IMG submission 107003) | Freshwater wetland microbial communities from Ohio, USA - Open water 3 Core 3 Depth 3 metaG | ecosystem: Environmental > Aquatic > Freshwater > Wetlands | place: USA: Ohio, Lake Erie... | reverse complement strand
GCACTGGCGCAGGATTTTTTTATGCCCTGATTCACCGGGATGGTCATGAAGGTTAAGGCAGATGTGATTGTGATTGGCGGGGGATCGACCGGGACCGGGATTGCCCGGGACCTTGCTCTTCGGGGGCTCACGCCGCTCCTGATGGAAAAGAGATACCTGGCCGCCGGCGCAACGGGGGCATGTCACGGGCTACTTCACAGCGGCTGCCGGTATGTGATCGTTGATCCGCATTCCTCAAGGGAGTGCTATACAGAAAACAGGATTCTGCGAAAAATTGCGGCGAGCTGTGTGGAAGAGACCGAAGGGATGTTCGTCTCGCTGCCCGAGGATGGCCTGGAATACCAGAAGAATTTCCTGTCCGCGTGCTCGCAGCTCGGAATTCCCGTGGAGAAGATCTCCCCAGCCCAGGCCCTGGCTTTCGAACCGAACCTCTCGCCCGAAGTGATCGGAGCGGTTAAGACACCCGATGCCTCCATCAATCCGTTTACCCTGGCAGCCGAGAATGCCAGAGCGGCTGGTGAACGGGGCGGGAAGATCATGACTTATACCCGGGTGATCGGGTTGATCGTGATCGGGGGAAAGGTGAAGGGAGTTCGGGCTCTGGATACCCGAAGCGGGGAGACTTTTGAGGCGTATGCCGATTTTGTTATTAATGCTGCCGGGGCCTGGGGGCATCAAGTTGTCCGGAACATCGGGCTTTCCATTCCTCTGGCCTACTCCAAGGGCAGCATTCTAATCTTTAGCCGGCGTCTGACCGAAATGGTCCTCAGCCGCTGCCACATTCCCGCTGACGGAGATATCTTTGTTCCCAGCGAGACCACCAGCCTTTTTGGAACCACCTCGCTGAGCGTAGAAGATCTGGATCATATCACTGTCGAGCCCCAGGAAGTGCTGGCCCTGATGAAGGATTTGGTCAAAATGGTTCCTTCGGCGAATTCGGCGAGGGTCATCAGGGCTTACACCGGGGTGCGCCCCCTCTTCAAAGAAAAGGATACACAGGATGACCGGCAGATCAGCCGGGGCTTTGTTCTCATCGATCATGAGGCTCGGGATGGAGTTCCGGGCTTAGTGAGTATCGTCGGCGGCAAAATGGCAACCTATCGGCTGATGGCCGAAAAGACCGTGGACGCCGTCTGCCAGAAGTTGGGTTTGGCAGCCCCGTGTACGACACACCTCGTACCGCTCCCCAGTTCCGGCAAGCATGGGTTTGTGACTTTAAGAGAACGGTTGAAGAAAATCGGCCCGGGAAAAGAAGAAAATGCCCAAAAGGATCAGATGATCTGCGAATGTGAATTTATCACCCGAAATGAGGTCGAGGAATTTGTAAAAGAGACCGGGGCTGCTAATTTGGAGACGATTCGGGCGCAAACGCGCGTTGGAACGGGTCCCTGTCAGGGGACATTTTGCGCCTATCGCACCCTCGGCATTCTGGCAGAGATGGAAAAGTTTGATGATCCTTCCCCCAACCAGGATCTCAAGAATTTTCTGGAGCGGAGGTGGAGGGGTATTAAACCCATTGTGGGGGGAGAACAACTCCGGGAGGAGCAACTGACCGAGGGAATTTACGCGGGAATTTTTAACCTGGACAAAGACTCGACCCCGACCCAGGAAGCGGCTTCGGAAAGCTATAACAAGAGATGAAACATGATGTGCTTGTGATTGGGATGGGCCTATCGGGGCTCATGGCGGCAAAGACCGCGGCCGACCATGGCCTGAAGACGATGGTATTAGGGAAAGGCGCGGGCATGCTCCAGGCATTCTTGGAAGGGATTGATCTTCTCGGCTACTACCCGGAAGACAATCCGGGAATGCTGGAAGGCGTCCGACCCGCGCTGGAAAATCTCATTCAGAATCATCCGGAACACCCCTATGCCAAAGTCGGTCTGGAAGAGATTGAAAACGGCCTGAAAGCGTTTGCCGGACTCTTTGGTACCAAGAGTTACCAGTACAATGGAACACCCGGGCGAAATTCCCTCCTGCCTACCGGAATCGGTTCCTTAAAGCCCTCTTATCTTATCCCCTCCACTATGAATGCCGGTAAAGGCATTCTTTCCGAACCCGCCCTGCTGGTCGGGTTCCAGGAATTCGGGAATTTCTATGCGGCTTATGCAGCCCGGAATTTCCAGCGCCTGCCTCAACGGAATGAAGACTTGCCCATTCGGGGAGAATCGATCTCCCTCTCGGATATTTCGGAGAGAAAGGCTTTCCATCCGGCTGCCCTAGCGTTGCAATTTGAGGAAGATGGGTTCAGAAAGAAATTGGCCGAGAAAATTAAAAAGGTGATGAAGGGAGAAAATCTGGTCGGATTCCCCGCGGTACTGGGGTTAAAGAATCCCGAGAACGTGAAATTGGACCTCGAAGAGCAAATTGGGGCAAAGGTGTTTGAGCTTCCCATTCTTCCCCCTTCGGTTCCAGGGATGAGATTGTTCGAGATATTTAAAGATCATCTTCGGGCCAAAGGGGTGCGCATGATCTTCGGGTTTGAGGCGGGTTTGGCCATTCAGAAAAATGGGAGATGCCAGGGGGTGATCCTTAAGACCCCGGCAGGAGAAAAGGTCCACGAAGCCGATTCTTTTATCCTGGCCACTGGAGGTTTTTTCGGGGGGGGACTTCAGGCGCAGGGCGACCGAATCGTGGAGCCTCTCTTTAAATTGCCTGTCGCCCAGCCGGGAGCCAGGAGCGACTGGTTTCAATACGAGTTTCTCGGGCGAAGAGGACATCCCATCAACCAATCCGGAATCCGGACGAATTCCCGCCTGAATCCGCTTGACCAGAGCGGAAAGGTTCTCCTGGAGAATCTTTTTTTGGCAGGAAGGATTCTCGGACATCACGACGCCCTGCGGGAAAAATCCCTGGGGGGAGTGGATATCGCCACGGGCTACAAGGCCATGCGGAATTTAATATCTTAATGAAGAAAAGAATAGCGATAGCGGACAGAAGCGATCAATGCATTCAGTGCGGAATCTGTACGGAATACTGCCCCGTAGTTCGGGCCACGGGGAGATTCTCCGGCCCTAAACTGGCAGGTCCCGATGCCCAGAGATTTCGCCGTCCCCAAGATCCCCCGGAAGATTTGGGGGTGGGCCTCTGTATCGGATGTGGTACCTGTGATTTGGTTTGCCCATCCGGGGTGAATATTTCGGCGCTCAACCTCATGGCCATGGCCAAGGCTGGGGATGAAAAAGGATTCAATTTGCGCAACTGGCTCCTGGGGCATACCCATCTATTCGGGCGATTGGCCACGGCTTTTTCCCCCATTACCAACTGGGTGCTGGGAAGCCCTCTTTTCAGAGGAGTATTGGATCGCCTGCTGGCGATTGATAAAAGGAGATCCCTTCCGGCTTATGAGGGGCAGACCTTTCGGCAATGGTTCGACGGTCACCGCTCCGGGGGAAAGAAGAGGGTCGCCTACTTCTACGGATGTTACACCAACACGAATGAGGTCGATGTGGGCGTGGCCGTCGTTCAAGTTCTGGAGAAAAATGGGTTTGAGGTGATCATTCCCCGGCAAGAATGCTGCGGCGCGCCGTTGCTCGGCCAGGGGGACCTGGAAGGGGCGAGGGCTGCGGGCAACCGGAATGTTCGAGCCCTTTTGCCGGTCGCGGATGCGGGATACGACATCCTGTTTAGCTCAACCACCTGCGGCCAGATGATCCGGTGCGAATATCCGGGATTCCTCAAAATCGCCGGCGCGGAACGCCTGGCCGCCAGAATCTTTGATGTGTGCGAATACCTGATGATGCTCCATGACCGGGGCGAGTTGAATGTGGATTTCCAGCCCCGGAAGGAACGACTCCCCTATCACGTGCCCTGCCATCTGAAATCCATGGGCATTGGCTTGCCAGCTCTGGACCTGCTGCAGCTGATCCCGGGTCTGGAAGTGATCGAGATCGATGCGGGCTGTTGCGGCCTGGGGGGGACCTATGGCTTCAAAAAGGACCTGTTCGACGTTTCGGCGACCATCGGCGAGAAACTGGGAAAGGCCCTGAAGGCTTTCGGGGCCCCCGTAGCAGTTTCGGACTGCGAAGCCTGCCGGATGGAGATCCGGACTCTCACCGGGCTGAAAGCAGTTCATCCACTCCAGGTCTTGAGAGATGCCTACGATGGCAGCCATGGGAGAAAATCAGCGGGAGATGGAACCCCGGACGATCTGCGCAAATGATTTTGCTTCGAGGCTCGCCCCTCCCACCAAGGCCCCATCTACATCGTTCATAGCCATGAGCTCGCCGATGTTCTCGGGCTTTACGCTGCCGCCATAAAGAATGCGTATGCCCTGCGCCAATGGGGGGGAAAAGATTTGAGCCACAAGGTTGCGGATGAAGGACTGAACTTCCTGCGCCTGCTTCGGGGTGGCTGTCTGCCCGGTGCCGATGGCCCAAACGGGTTCATAGGCGATCACCAGTTTTTCAGGATCTTTGACTGCCAGTCCCCTCAGGCCTTCCCTCGTTTGCCTCTCGACGACCGCAAAAGTAGATCCGCCCTGACGTTCTGTTAGAGTTTCCCCCAGGCAGAGGATGGGGACCAGCCCTGCCTTGATCGCGCCTGCGGCCTTTTTATTGACGGAATCGTCGGTTTCGTGGAAGTACTGCCGGCGCTCAGAATGGCCAACGATGACGAAGCGGCAGCCGACGTCCGCAAGCATTTTCGGGGAGATTTCCCCCGTGTAAGCGCCGCTCTCCGCCCAGAAGACATCCTGGGCGGCGACAGAAATGAAGGACCCGCGAAGAGCCTGGGCGGCGGCGCTCAAGGAGGTGAAAGGCGGGGCGACGGCTGCTTCCACCTGTTTTCCCCCCACAGAAGCAAGCTCATCTTTCAGGCGCAGGCAAAATTCCGTGGTCTCCGCGATGGCCTTGTACATTTTCCAATTGCCTACCGCCAAAGGAGTGCGGGCCATAATTCTAATCTCCTTTCAAATCAAAAAAATTCACCACAGAGAACGCAGAGATCGCCGAGGAGGAATCAAAAGTTAAAACCAGTCAAGAGGCAAAAAGACAAATGAAAAATTAGAATTTGGATCTTGATGGATTCGCAAAAAGTCGTCACTCCGGTGAAAACCGGAGTCCAGATCGTTTATAACCATTGCAAACCACTGGATTCCGGCGCCTGCCCCGGACCCGATCCGGGGTCCGCCGGAATGACGGAAAAACGAAGTTTGAGACTTTTTACGAGATCATCGATCTTCATATCCGGGTTTATTTTTGCCTATTTGATTTTTTGTTTCTCTTTATCTCTCTGCGTTCTCTGCGCTCTCAGTGGTTAATGTTTTTTCAGCGCTTCTACGCCCGGGAGGCTTTTCCCTTCCAGGAGTTCCAAAAAAGCACCACCGGCGGTGGAGATATAAGAGATCTTCTGTGCTTGCCCCGATTTGTGCACGGCCAAGTCCGTATCCCCGCCTCCCACAACGCTCACGGCCCCGGAACTGACGATGTGCCGGACCATTTCAAAGGTCCCGCGGCTGAAGGGCCCCATCTCGAAAACCCCCATGGGGCCGTTCCAGAGGATGGTTTTAGCATCTTTCAAGGCGTCGGCGAAGCGGTTGATGGTAGAAGGTCCGATGTCCAGGCCCATCCAATCCGGGGGGATCTTCCCTACCGGCACAGTTTTGGTCTGGGCCGATGGGTCCATTTTATCAGCTACCACACAATCGACCGGGAGAAAGACCTTGACCGCTTTCTTGTTGGCCGTCTCCAGGATCTCTTGAGCGGTCTTGAGGAGCTCATCTTCCACAAGAGATTTACCCACATTTATCCCCATGGATTTTAAGAAAGTAAAGGCCATCCCTCCCCCGATGATCAATTTATCCACCCGCAGGGCTAGGTTCTTCAATACTTCCAGTTTTCCGGAAACCTTGGCTCCCCCGATTACAGCCACCAGGGGCCGGGCCGGGTTCTCCATGACACTGTTCAAGTAATGTAATTCCTCCTTCATCAAAAACCCCGCGGCCGGTTCTTGGAAGAACTTGGTCACAGCCTCCACGGAAGCATGGGCGCGGTGAGAGACGGCAAAAGCGTCATTGACGTAGAGTTCCGCGAGACTGGCCAAGCTTTTGGCAAAGGTTGGATCATTTTTTTCCTCTTCCTTGTGGAACCGCAAATTCTCCAGAAGGATGACATCCCCCGGTTTCATGGCCGTGGCCATCTTTTCTACCTCCGGGCCGATGCAGTCCGGCGCCAGTTTGACTTCCTTCTGCAAGAGCTCGCCCAGCCTACGGGCCACCGGGGCTAACGTATATTGGGCTTCCGGCTTCCCCTTGGGTCTTCCCAGATGGGAGGTTAGGAGGATCTTGGCGTTTTGCGCCAGAGCATGTTGGATCGTTGGCAAGGCGGCACGAATGCGCGCGTCGTCCGTAATGTTCCCTTTTTCATCCATGGGCACGTTAAAATCTACGCGCAGCAAGATTTTTTTCCCCTGGATATTCAACTGATCAATACTTTTGAATTCCATGGCGCGCCTACCTCCTTCCCCAGAAGGTAATTCATCAGCTTCAGAGTTATCATAGAGTCTTTTCAACAATAAAGTCAACGCCTTTTCTGCCGAAAAGTTTTGACAAGGGGGACGCTTGGTGTTATTTTTAGTTATATCTTTTATATCGTTAAATTTCTGGAAACCTACCTTATGGGAAAGGAGGCCACATGCCAATCAAAGTTGGGATTAACGGCTTTGGGAGGATCGGTCGGAGTGTGTTTCGAGCTGCGCTGCAGGGGAAGGAATTCGAGGAGATCGAGATCGTAGCCATCAACGACCTGACGGATAACGCCACTTCCGCCCATTTGCTGAAGTACGATTCCATCATGGGGCGTTTGAAGGCGGAGGTGAAGGTCACGGAGAAAGGCTTAGTGGTCAATGGGAAGGATGTCGTTATCACTGCCAGAAAAGACCCATCGCAAATTCCCTGGAGGGACCTTTCCGTGGAGTATGTGATCGAGTCCACCGGGCTTTTCACCGAGGCCATCCGGGCCCGAACCCATCTGGACGCTGGAGCGAGAAAAGTCATTATCACCGCTCCAGCCAAGAATGAAGACATCACCATCGTCATGGGGGTCAATGAGTCGGATTATGACCCCTATAAACACCACATCGTCTCCAATGCCTCCTGCACGACCAACTGCCTGGCGCCGGTCGCCAAAGTCATCCTGGATAAATTCGGGATTCGCCGGGGACTGATGACCACGGTGCACTCCTATACCAACGACCAGCGAATCCTGGATTATCCCCATAGCGATTTGCGGAGAGCCCGGGCGGGGGCTCTTTCCATGATTCCCACCAAAACGGGCGCCGCTTCCGCCGTGGCCCTGGTGATCCCGGAACTGAAGGGGAAGTTCGACGGGCTGGCCGTCCGCGTCCCCACCCCAAACGTCTCCCTGGTCGATCTGGTAATGGAGGCAGGGCAGGAAGTCACGGTGAAAGAAGTGAACCAGGCGCTAAAGGATGCGGCGAACCGGTTCCTGGGCTATACGGACGAACCGCTGGTCTCCGTTGATTTCGTCGGAGATCCCCATTCGTCCATCGTGGACGGGCAATCCACCAAGGTGCTCGGCTCCATGGTGAAAGTCCTGGCCTGGTATGATAATGAATGGGGCTATTCCAACCGGGTATTAGACCTCATCTTGCATATGGAATCGGAAAAGCCCGTTTAAGGAAGGGTCTGGTGACCATCCCTCGCGGTCCAAAGGAAAGCGATCCCAATTTGCCAAAAAGGGAAATTCCTCAGGGAGTCCTCGATTCCGATGCTTTGCGCATCAACCTGGGAGAGACCGCTGTCGAGCGGGTCGCCGTCGACCCCAAATACAATGTTCTGCAAGAGGTGGTAGCCGGCTACCGGGGCATCCAGAAAACAGTCGAAGCCCTCCTTTTCGAGCTGAATCACCCTTTCAAAAATTGGGAAATCATCCTCCCGGAGATGCGGGCCTTCGCCTTGAAGCATTTTGCCTCGTACGCGCGTCATCCCAAAGGAGCGCAGGCCATCGCCTTAATCCTCGACGTCTTTTTAGACGCCGTAATGGATTCCGGACGGGAGGCATTGCAGGTCAAGGCGGTCGATTATCTCCTGGGTTATCTGGAAAAGGTTGCCAGTGAACTGGGTGGGGACAACCGGGAGAACTTCCTGCAAGTCTTGCGGGCCTCTTTCCGGCGCCTCTCTTCCCTTCCCGAAAAACTATTTTTTTTCTTAGCTTCCAGCCACATTCCTTTGAAGCGCATCGGCCAGATCTTGCTCCGGAAACTGCCAGAAAGTTATGAACTGAGTGAATTCAATGAACTCTTGGCTCAAGCCCTGCGGGCGGCCTATGGATACTGGCTCAATCAAGAAGACCCCCGGCTTTGGTTGGGGAAGGACGGTGGCGGTTCCTCCGGGCCCGGGGAGCCAGAGGCTGAAATTTTAGAAGGAATCTCCCACCAGCGCCTCAGCCGATACCTGGGTCAACTGGAGGAACTTTCCTCGCAGGATGGTTCGGTGGAAACTCTACGGAAGCTTCTCACTCTGCCGGGCTACATGGAGATTGTCCGGGCTTACAAGGAAATTCCTCACCGTTTGAGCAGCCCTTCCGTAGAGGCGCGAGATCGGGGAGAAGACTCACTGACCCGGAACTGGAAGATTCTCTCCCTCTTCAAGATCATGGAGATCCAGGGCCTCCAGGATATCCATGAAGAGACGCTACGGGAGATCAATCACACACTGGTGGCCCTGATCCGCCAAGAACCCCCCGAGCGGATGGGAGATTTTCTCCTTAAGACCTTCTCCCTGCTCAAATCCAGCGTGGAAAACTATCCCCAAACCGCCCTGCAGTGCATCCAGACCATCGGAGCTGAAGTTTTTAACCGCGGCTACAGCCCGCTGGTCGAAGTGTTTTTAGAGCAAGTTCTGCACTTCGAGTTTCAATACCCGAATGTGCAGGGGGTGGATGTAAACTGGCAATTGATCTGTAACCCCTCCCATTTGACCAATGTCCGGGTATGGCTGGACATTGTCGCTCGCAATCCCAAATGGTGCAGCACGCTCCTTTCCGCCCTCATCATCAACCTGAAATTGGGCGGTACCTGCATCCGGGACACGGACCTCTTCCAGAAAGAAGTGACCAAACTGCTCAACGCCGACATCGAGCCGGTATACAATTTGATCAAGCAACTGGCGAAACTTCTTCCGGTCTATTTCAATGAAATCGGCGCTGAAGGCCGACTCCGGGATGTAACCACGGAAATCGATGAAGTCACGACCCGCAAGGATCCCCTCATCCACTTCCTGCGCAAACAAAGCCATGTGGAAAGCAGCAACCTGATCGAAGATTTTATCAAAGAGATCTTCCAATTCTGGCGGACGCAGGATAAAAGCGGGCTGAAGAGCTTTCTGCCGCCAGAGGTTTACGGACAGGTGGAAACGGCGGGCCCTTTCAGCGACGAAGTCCACACGCTGGTGCAAAAAATTTTCGAGGAGAGCGGATTGCCCAGGAAGGAAGACCTGCTGAGGCTAACCGATGCGGAGATTGACGCCTTTATGGCCAGGGAACCGTCCATCTCCGAGACGGAGAAAAAGCGGGTGGCTTTGCTGATTAAGATTTACCGCCTGGTGAATCAGAAGTACAACCTGGGTTTCCAGGAAATTCGCTACCACCTCCAAGAGGCTGCGCGGTGGGGTTTCGAAGGGTTGGACCAACTCCAGAAAGTCCTGGACCGGGATGATACCCTGGAATGCCTGGAAGGCCTCCTGACTTACTTGGAGGGACTGAAAGAGATCACTATCTCCCCCCAGCGTTTTGAAGCCCGGGAAGATATTTACCGCAAAAGGCACATCGCCGTGGACATCCCCTCGATGTATGGCCGGTACCGGGAGAAGAAGTTCGATGCCCTCGGCCTGACTTTCCGGTTAGAAAACCTGGCGAATATCTACTTTGAAAGGCTGATCGACTCTCTCGACCTCTCCTTCATCACCCGCGCTACCCTCTTTCAGGTCATGCCGGTCATCCGGTACTTCTTCCGGGCCATGCAATTGGACGGAATCTCCTCCCATCGACTGGACATGCATCTGAAGCTTTTAGAAAAGTCGCTGGAGATTAAGCGCTTCAGCTTCACTCAGTACCTGGACATCTTTCGGGGGTTCTCCGAGGGGGTCAAGGACATTATTTCTGTTTACTACGTAAACGCCCACAAGAATAACCTCAACGAGTTGATCCGCCAGATGGGCCGGGAGAACATTCAGCCCAAGTACCTTCCGCCCGAGGGCGAAGAGATCGGCCCGAGCGAGTTCACCCATCGGATTGACGAGCGTTTTCTCCGGGATCTCATCTCCGGCACCTTTGGCTTGCAGTACCTGGATCATTTTCTCTCCCGGATTCAAGTGACTCTTTCCGATCAGAAAGAAACCCTGAACGAAGCTGACCTCGACCTCCTGATGACCTATGACCCGAAAAAAGTCTGCTGTTCCATCCACCGTCCGCACCTCTTGACAAATGACCTTATTCACCTGGGGAGTAAAGGGTACAATCTGGCCATCCTGGCTTCCCTGGGGACCCCGGTTCCTCCGGGCTTTATCGTTACTACGGAGGTTTTTCGTTGCTGGCGCATTATCGACAGTTTTAAGAACGCT
>Ga0153915_10007044_pt1 | contig 10582 bp, 10 predicted proteins | sample Opewatmetagenome_2_FD_107003 | JGI IMG/M metagenome (GOLD analysis project Ga0153915, IMG submission 107003) | Freshwater wetland microbial communities from Ohio, USA - Open water 3 Core 3 Depth 3 metaG | ecosystem: Environmental > Aquatic > Freshwater > Wetlands | place: USA: Ohio, Lake Erie... | reverse complement strand
TTGCGACGGTCGTATTCAGCGTCGCCCTCCTGGCTCTAATCCTGACGGGTCTGCGCGCTTACTCCAATGCGGGCTCGGAGAAGGATCATGGATCGAGAGTAAGCGGTGAGGGCTCCGGACGATCTCTTCTTCTCCGATTCCGTATCGCCCTGACTCCCAAGAAGACCGCTGTGCAGGCTGCCGCCCCGAGCAACGCGATCATCGCAGCTACGACGGTCGGATCGCTGAGCCCAAGCAGGACCAGGCCATGAGAACTCGACTTGGACTTCAACGTTACCAAGTCCGTCACCGAGAATCTGGTCCCGTTCGTAAGCGATCCCGAGATGGTGACATTCGCATTCACCTTCTGGGTCAAGGTAGAGAGAGCGTCTGCGCGGTCGAACTTAACCATCAGCTCAGGAACCTTGTCCTTGTCGAAGTCCCGTATCTCGGATGGCCCTGATGCGGGCACCTCACCGTTGAGACGGACGGAGCTGAGATTGATGTCGTTCACATCATATCCGGCAGGCAGTCCGATGAACGCAGTCACCCACTGGCCCTTGCTGTTCAGGTTCCACGAATTCATGTCGAAATCCAGGGAAGCCTCGATCGCAGAGACGGGCGCCGATGCGGTGAACCCGAGCACGATCTGGGTGTCGTAGTCTCCCAGAAGTGTGGCTGACATGTTCTCGTACGGGCCGAGCTGAGTGTCGGGGCCGAGCGCGTTGTATACGGACGCCTCGGATCCGTTAACATTGACTTTGTAGCTGACGACTACCGAAGCCCAGACACCATCTGGATAGCCAGGAACGCCATCCAATCTGGCCGCAACGATGTTCCCGCCGGGGCCGTAGACGGGCAAGTACGTTGGCGGATCGCGGTAACAGTCTATCGTGAGGTTCACTCCGTCCGAGGTAACCTCGTACTTCTCCGAAATCTGCGCGGAAGTGTAGAAGACGCCTGCGGTTGTCATCAGCGACGACGCATTGAACGTACATGACGCGATCCAGCCTGTCTGCTCGAAGATCGTCACGCTAGTGGCTGAGCTGACCGGGATGATCGAGCCTGGCGGTGGAGGAGGTGGCGGTGGGGGCGGAGGTGGAGGTATGGGTAGGCTGATGTTAACTGGATCCATCAGCGGATACCTGTCAGTGCCGCCAGAGGTCATGTAGTATGGAGTGTCCCCGATGCCGTCATCATTCGAGTCCCTTCCTTTGTAGTCACTCCAGAAGTTCCCCCCGCTGGGATATCCATCATCCCAGAGATTGGATCCACCCGTGCCGTCGGCTGCCTGCTCAACGTTGTCAACGAAGTTGTTGTGATGGGCGAACGAATCCGAGGACATGCTGAGGGTGAGTCCGAGCGCGTAATTCTTCGTAACCAGGTTGCGTGTGACGGCGATCCCCGAGCAGCTCTGAGTATAGATTCCGATGTTGTTGTAGGCAATCACGTTACCGGTTATCTGGCATCCTGAGCATCCCATCATGCCGATTCCATCATAGCCAGCGCCGCTGAGGGAGTTCTCAAGAACAGTGATGTTGACGCAATTGTCCAGGTGTATACATCTGACTCCTTGGACTATGCTGTTCCCGCTCACGAGGAGGTTGTTGGAGTCGAAGAGGCCAATACCGTAAGTGGACTGTCCCGTGATCGCGCACCCACTGATCGTGCCTGATTCGACGTAGCCGGCAAGAATCGGAATGTCAGCATCCTCCGTGATCGTCAATCCTGAGATTATGACCTCCTGGCAACCTGCCACGATGAGCTGTCCGAGGGAGGTGTTCCCATCGACGACGACCGTGGACAATCCGGCCAGGAATAGCAGGGGCTTGCCATTCACGGTATTGCTGGTCGACACATGGAGGGAGCCCCAGTTGTACAGCGTATCGGCGAAGAACCAGACTCCGTCGGAAACCATGACGTTGTTGGTCAAACTCATGTCGGAGCAGCTTCCGAGCGTGAGCACTGCCTGCTCCCCATTGGAGAAGTAACAGCTGTCTATCGAGATTCCGTTAGTCGCATAGATAGTGATTCCATTCTGTCTGTTCAGCTTCATCTCGCAGCCACTGAAGCTCACTTGCTGCGAATTGCCGACATAGACACCGTAAGCGTAGCAGTTGTCCGATATGCACCCGCTCATCGTCACTCCAGAGGAGTATCGAATGTATGTCCCGTATTCACAATAGGACGAGTCGCAGTCGGTGACGGAGATGCCGTTGCTGTTCGTTATCGAGATCCCGATATCATGGTGCGTGGCCACGGCATTCCGGATGACTCCGTTCGAGCAGTAATCGATGGAGATGTCGATCAAGCCTGAGAAGTAGTAGTCCGGCTGATCGACCACTGCGTGGACATAGACATTCCTCACGATGAAGAACACATCGGCATAACTGATCTCTATACCGGTGGTGTTGGGACAGAAGATCTCCCAGCCTTCAATCACATACGGGTTGGCCGAGGTGCCGTCTCCGCTGACGACCCCGTTGGCGGCGGTGAAGCCAGTGTTGCCGGCGATCGAGATAGGCGCATGAGAAACGTACGAAGCCTCGACGCGAGGGGCTAGGAGACCCAGAACCGATAGTGAGCTGAAGGCCACGGTCAAGCCGACGATTAAAGCGAGGGGCACCCTAAAACGAACCACCATTCTCCTCCGCGCTGAAGGACGGACGTGTCCCTGAGCTATATTACTCTTCTCCGGAGAACCGCCATCGGACGACCGAGACGCGCAGGTCCGGCCCGAAGAAACCATTAAAGAGGTATCGTACATTCCACTCCAGAAAGAAATGGTCCAACTCATCAGCGTCGACTCGGTCAAACGCAAGCTGAAGTTCGATTACCTGAAGATCAAGAACGATCCCGAATCGAAGAACCTCGAGGTGTTCACGCAACTCCTCGGTCATTTCATAAGGCCGCAGCTGTCCATCAGCGAACTTATGCACGAGACCGCTACCACGCTGCAGAAGCAGTTCAGGCTGAGATGGGTCATGATCGGCCTGAAGGACAAGACAGATGGCAGGTACCGGTACATGTTCATGTCCGGGATGAGAGATGAGGCATGGGCCAGGCAGAAGACGAAGTCATACAGATACGAGGACTTCAGCCCGAACAGCAACGGATACAAGGCCGGTGAGATGAGCAACATCACAAGAGCCTACCTCGAGGAGGAGAACCCGCTCTATGACGACGACGTGAATGTCGTCAACAGGCCAGCGCTGCTGAGGGCGAAGCGAAAGGCCGAGGATGAGACGTTGGAGGCGGACTTCCTGGACACGCTGATAGTCGGGCCGAACAGCGAATTGTACGGGTGGATAGAGTATTCAGGAACAGTCACTGGGAAGTTCCCCGACGCGTTGACCATCAGACACATAGAGGTCATCGCATCAATTCTTGCAGCGGCGATCTTCCCTCAGAAGTGATTATTCAGCAGGCTGATTCCTTGACTCGGGTTTGTCCCAATTCGATGGTGAAACCAGGCTGAACCAGAGTATCGCGTACGCCACGAGCACGCCGAACACGAAGATCGCAACGAGCAGAGCTTCGATCCATCGACCCACATCTCCGAACTCTGGATGGTCTGAGAATCGACCGGCGAGTATCAGGGCTTGAGCGAATACCCAGGCCCAGGCCGTGAAGAGCGCCGCAGAGACAATCGGACCGACCCATCTGTAGGACGCGCGATATCGCATGTAGAAATACCCATGGAACGCTCCAGCGAACATCAGTCCGGCCAGCAACAAGAAGTTCGCCACAATGAAGTCTCCGAGCTCATCCCAGAACTGTGGGCTATCCTCTCTTGACGCTACGATGTCCGTCACGAGTAGTCCGAACAGAATGAGAACGATTCCGAACGATCCCATGATGAGGGGTGCCAAAACACCAAGCTTCGAAAGCCACCAGTCCGCGAGCCCTCTGCCAAATCCAAAACCCGGTCGGCCCATCTCTTCTCCGATTCTCCCTACAGGCCTCTAGGAGGAGTCGCTGGGCGATTCGGAGGGATCATGTATGGTGGAGGACTTCGAATCGGCAAAAGGTGTCCCGCAGTACTTGCAGAATCTCGAATCCGGCGTATTGTCTGCTCCGCATCTGCCGCAGAGGACCAAGCAGATACACTCTCGACCAGCCACTAGTGAGCTCGAACGTATTTGTTGTTTTGCGGCGAATCTGTAAGGCCAAATAGTAATCCCCCAGATGCATAATCGGGGAAATGAGTGATTGAGATGAAGGACAAGGTTGTCAAAACGGACGAAGAATGGAAGAAGTCACTCTCGCCCGATGAGTATCGTCTGCTCAGGAAACACGGCACGGAAGTCGCGTTCACCGGGAAACTGGTCAACAACAAGAAGGAGGGAACGTATGTCTGTGCTGGCTGCGGGAACCCGTTGTTCTCATCGGACACCAAGTTCGATTCGGGAACTGGTTGGCCGAGCTTCTACAGGCCGATGACCGAAGAGAGCGTCGAGAAGAAGAGTGACAGAAGCCTGTTCATGGAGAGGACCGAGGTGCTCTGCGAGAAATGTGGTGGACATCTGGGGCACGTTTTCGACGACGGTCCCAAACCGACTGGCCTCAGATACTGCATCAACTCAGGAGCCCTTCACTTCGAGGAGAAGGAGGACAAGACCGCAGACAAGGGAGAGAAGAGAGCATGAAACCGTACAAGGGAAGGGACGTCGAGGGATACCTAGCCAGCCTTGACAAGGGCAAGTTGCCAATAGTGCTCGACCTCAGGAAGATGATAAGAGAGGCCATTCCGGACTCGAAGGAGACCATCAAATGGGGCACGCTCATCTTCGAGAGAGAGAAGATCCTCGGGGCGATCATGGTCCACAAAGATCATGTCAACCTGCAATTGTGGCGTGGCTCGGAGCTGAAGGACAAGGACGGGCTGCTTGAGGGGACAAGCGAGGGCATGCGGCATGTGACATTCACGAAGACTTCCGACATCAAGAAGGGGCCCATCAAAACCCTTCTCAAGGAAGCTGGCAGGCTCAAGTAGCAGAGCTCAGTGCTTGAACTCGTCTATGATCTTCTTGAGGGCTTTCGACTTATCCTCATCGAGTTTCTTGGGCTTGTGCTCTCTCAGTATCCAATCGGCCTTTTCCCTCGCGACCTCGAGTGTGCTCTTCTTGCCGCGCGAAACCCAAGCGTCGAAGCTGTCCTTGCTCCAGATGGTCGGAAGATGGAACTCGCGCGCGTGCTTCAGTGTATGCTTCTCCGTCAGGTACGTGCCCCCAATGCCGACCTTTTCTATGATCTCAGTCGCCAGAGTCTCCTTGCTCACCTCAATCTCTTTGGCTGAGTTGACGACCAGGCCAACGAGGTCGTTGTCGATCAACAGTTCCTCATAGGACAGTACTGTGGAATCGTCGACCAGCCCTATGCCATTCATGATCTCAGAGCCGACCATCGCGCACAATGTTGCAGCGATGGCGTTCTCGATGGAGGCCTGCGGTCCCGGAATGACCGCTCCAGGTCCGACTCCGCCGCAAGATACTGGCCAGTCCATGAACCTTCCCATCTCGGCGGACGCAGCTGCCAGGATGATAGTCTCGGGGGAGCCGAAGTTCACAGCTCCAGTCCTTGGATCCATGTTCGATAGGACGGATCCGTACAGCAGAGGCGCCCCGCGCTCGTGTGCCTGCATGGCGCACGCAAGAGCGAGAGTCTCCGCATGGTTCTGGACCAGGTCTCCGGCGAGAGTTGCGGGCGCCGTCAGGCCCATCTGGCCCATGCCTGTTATGTGTACCGGGACGTGGTTGTGCGCCCATACCATCGCAGCGTCCGTGGCATGGCCGTCTAACGTCAGCGGCGAGACCGTGCATACCATCGCGGACACGTAATGCCTCTTCCGGAGCTGCTCCGCAGAGCCTACTATCTCCGCCGCCATCTTCACCTGTGCCCTGGCTTCGTCCGAGTTGGTCGTTGACTCGGAGAGGATGTGTTTGGTGGTGTTCTCCATCGCCTCTTTCATGCCCATGATCACGTGCATGTGCGCGGGCACGTCATGGGCGACCACCATCGGCTCGTAGATGCTCAGATAGGGCAGCCAATCGGAAATCACGGCTGTCTTACGGATATCCTCCAGGACCGACTGTCTCCTCGTCTTCGTCTTCTCGTCCCAGACGGCGATGCCGCAGCCGTCAGTCGTATAGTATTGGTGAGTGCCATCGACTGGAAGGTCGTACTCCTTTTCTCTCCCGGCCAGAACAATCTTGTGAGGAACACTCCTGATCAGCGAGTGTACAATCTCCTCTGGGAACTTAACGGTCCCGGATTTCTCGTTTACGGAGGCGCCGGCACGCTTGAGCTCATGCCTGGCGATCGAGCTGTGAACCCTTATGCCGGTTCGCTCCATCACTTCGAGCGCGTTCTCGTGTATCTTCTGCTTGTCCTCCCTCTTGAGTATGTTCGTGGGGCTCCGGACTCTGAATCTTTGCGCGAAGGTAGACATGTGTACTCGACCTCCTCGGCTGGAGTTCCGCTATCAGGCGGGGAATCCTCGATTCCATAGATATCCGTTTCTGCCGTTCGGTTTATAGGCGGAATTCCGATACGGTCAAATCGACAGGGGAGGCATCGTTTGGACATAATTGTCGCCGAGAATCTAACCAAGAGGTTCGGCGATCTCGTGGCCGTCGACGGCATCAACTTCACCGTCAAGGAGGGCGAGATGTTCGGCTTCCTCGGGCCCAACGGTGCCGGTAAGACCACCACGATGAAGATGGTCCAGTGCGTCTCCCCGAAGGACTCCGGAAAGCTGAGCGTTGCGGGCATGGATGTGGAGACCGAGCCCAGGAAGATCAAGAACATCCTTGGAGTATCGCCTCAGGAGGATAACCTCGATCCTGATTTCACCGTGGTCGAGAACCTCCTCATCTACTCGCGTTACTTCGGTGTCGCGGCGAAGGACGGAGCGAGCAGATCTAACAAATGGCTCGACTTCTTCCAGCTCCAGGGCAAGAGGGACACGCTGATCTACAAGCTCTCAGGGGGGATGAAGAGGCGGCTCTTGCTGGCGAGGGCTATGATGAACGAACCGAGAATACTGATTCTCGACGAACCCACGGTCGGGCTCGACCCGCAGGCCAGACATCTCATCTGGGATCTGCTCCGGCAGCTGAGATCCCAGGGCATAACCATCATCCTTACCACCCACTACATGGAGGAGGCTGCTCAGCTATGCGACCGCCTAGTGATCATGGACAACGGAAGGATACTTGCGGACGGGGCGCCGAAGGATCTCGTGAGGAAATTCGTCGCCGCTAACGTGATCGAAACGGCAAGGAACCGCGAAGTGATGGCGTGCGCTGAGAAATATAAGCAGGAGATCCAGATCGACGTTGCCGGGGATACGGTCCACATCTTCACGAACGAGCCCAAGGAACTGCTCTCCCAACTCGTCAACGAATGCGCGATCGAGTCGACGACGGTTAGGGAGACCACCTTGGAGGATGTTTTCCTGAAACTCACCGGGAGGATGCTCAAAGAATGAAGCGCCCCGGTCTGTTTGCAATGCCTAACGTCAGCCGCAGAACATGGGAGGTCTGGAAGAGGAACCGAGATGTCTTCGTCAAAACGATCAAGGTCAACTTCATACCCCCAATGATAGAACCGATTCTCTACCTGGCCGCGATGGGATTCGGACTGGGCATGCTCATAGACCAGGAGATTGAGGGCCATCCATATTCCGAGTTCATCGCTACGGCCCTCATAGCGATCACGATCATGAACTCCAGCTTCTTCGAGTGCACATATGCTTCCTTCGTCAGGATGTACTATCAGAAGACTTTTGACGCGATAGTGGCGACACCTCTCAACGTCGATGAGGTCATCACCGGAGAAATCCTCTGGGGCGCGACGAGGAGCACCATATCAGCGACCATCGTCCTGGGAGTCATCGCCGCTTTCGGACTGGTTCACTCGTTTCTGGCTCTGCTGATAATTCCATTCTCGTTCTTGGGCGGACTTCTCTTCGCTTCTATCGGAATGTGCTTCACGGCTATCACTCCAAGAATAGACAACCTGAACTACCCGACCTCTCTGTTCATAACTCCGATGTTCCTGGTCAGCAACACTTTCTTCCCGCTCACATACCTGCCTTCGGGAGTTCAAACGTTCGCGAACGCCGCGGTGCCGCTCGTGCAGGTTGTGGACATCACGAGAGGGATGACCTACGGAACCATGGAGATGAGCCTTCTGTTGAATCTCGCCTGGATATTGGTGGTGACCTTTGTCGTCTTCGTCTTGTCTGTTAACCTGATGAAGCGCAGGCTTATCACCTGAGCCTGGAACCTATAAGACGCTGCGCTGGAAGTCGAGAAGAGTATTTCAGGCTGCCCCCATAGGCAGAAATAACCGATACACCGTTTATTCAACGGGAAGAAATGGTCAAGTGCCCGGGTTGCGGGGCGGAGAACCCTGGAACTTCTCCAATCTGCACTGGTTGCGGAAAGCTACTTGCCGCGACCAGAATTGAGTCCAGGTCGTACACAAAGCCCCCAGTGAAAGTGGATCACAACGAGATCGCGCGCAAGATGAAGCTGGACTACATGCACGGGGCGAGGGAGAAGAACGAGAGGACGCTTGACGGTATCCTTTCCTTGTTCCTTCATTTCCAGAAGCCGCAGATGGACATTGAAGCGCTCCTTCTCGACGCAGCCAACATTATCTACAAGCAGCTGGGGATTGCGAATGTCTCCATCGGATTGAAGAGCAGTTCTGACAACTTGTTCAGATATCACGTACTCGTCGGCTTCAGGCCGGAATCTGAAGCTGTGGAGAGGAAGTTGGCGTACACTGAGAAGCAGTTCTCAGAGGATGCCGACTACAAGGGGACGATGATAAGTAGGATGTCGAAGCTCTATCTGGAGGAGGACATGCCCTACAAGAACTCGGAGGTCGGATCCTACGACCGCGCGGCGCTCATCGGCATGCATCGACATTCGCTGTCCGACTCCCTGGAGGCAGACTACATCGACGTCTGGATCCACGGAGTGAACGGGAGGTTGCTGGGGTGGATCGAGATTTCCGGAACTAAGGCGGGGAAGCTCCCGGACGTGTATTCAGTTAAGCAGATAGAGATCATCGCTTCCATAATCGCCGCTGCACTAGTACGACACACCGCAGCGTAGACGGCAGGGAAGGACCCACCCGCCCGTAATCCACTTCCATTGGCTGGGTAATTGGCACTGACCTCTCGGCAGCCTCAAATAACTTCGACGCCTTTACGATGACAGTCCTCGGAGGAGGGCTTGGGGGGAGACTGACCATGAATAGGAAGGCAACTGCTGCCGCTTTGGTGGCAGCATTTCTGGCAATGAGCATATTCGTTGGAGCGAATGCAAGCGCACAGAACAACCATGTGAAATGGTCGTACCTGCTGTATCTCTGCGCGGACAATAGTCTAGACACTTACGTCGGGCCTGGGCATTACTCGGTAGTCGAAGACGATTTCGCTGAGCTCATGTCAGTGGGATCCACGAAAGACGTCGCTAGTTACGTGTTAGTGGACCGCTGGAATGGTCCTGCGAACTTGTTCAAAGTCAACAAGGGCACAATGGAAGAGATGACAACCTCGAAGCTGAATGGAAAGGAGATCAACATGGGGGATCCAGCCACACTCAGGAGCTTCGTCTCTTTCGCCGCTGCCAAGAACCCAGCGGATCACATGTTGTTGATATTCTGGGACCACGGCTCGCCGAGAGGTGTCGCGTGGGATGACCATGCGAGCGATGCTGGCGGAGAGGACTTCCTGAGCCAATGGGAGGTCGTCGAGGCCCTCAAGGGATACAAGGCGGATGTCATTGGGGCTGACGAGTGCAATGTCGGTCAGATTGAGGTCGCCTACGAGTATGCGACGAGCATGCCAACCGAGTATCTCGTGGCGGCAGAGACTTACACGGGTTGGAGAGGATTCCCCTACGACTGGACGTTGAGGGAAGTCACGAAGAACCCTGACATGACCCCAAGACAGGTGGCCACGATGATGATAGAGCAGACTCAGCTGCTCCTTGACACTGCCCCATACATGGGAGAGAGGATCAACTCGCACAGCGCAATAGACCTCGGCAAGATCAGAGCTTTGGCCTCCTCGCTGAAGGGTCTTACGGACATTCTGACTCCCGACATGGACACATATGCACGGATCGTCGCCAAGGCGCGTGGCAATGCTCAGTACTGCTACGGTGCGAACGCAATCAACCTGGTGGACCTAAGAACTCTTGTGGCGTCCATCGGAGATCAGACCAGCTCGAAGGCGGTCAAGGACGCATGCGCTTTGGTCCTCAAGGCGTTCGATGAAGCAGTCGTTGCAGTGCATTCAACGGGCTCGTTGGACGGAATGGTCTACGGGCTCGGAATAGCAATGCCGGACCACTCATGGGAGCTGCCTGGCTATTACGGGAACTACGCGTTCTCCAGCCAGGGCTGGACAGACTTCCTTGAGGCCTATTGGGCGGCGAACGGAGTGATCTGAAACTTCACCAAGAAACCCTTTCCCGTGACTTTCTACTCGTAGTTGTCTATATATTCCTCGAACGTCACCAGCGAACGACTTACCTTCTGAAGCAAGTCCTCAGAAATGCTCCCTTTCTTGACAAGTTCC
>Ga0153915_10007043_pt1 | contig 10582 bp, 10 predicted proteins | sample Opewatmetagenome_2_FD_107003 | JGI IMG/M metagenome (GOLD analysis project Ga0153915, IMG submission 107003) | Freshwater wetland microbial communities from Ohio, USA - Open water 3 Core 3 Depth 3 metaG | ecosystem: Environmental > Aquatic > Freshwater > Wetlands | place: USA: Ohio, Lake Erie... | reverse complement strand
TTCAAACACTCGTTGATTCAGGTGTGATAAGACGGTTCACTATCAAAGTTGGACTCATGGAAGGCGCCGAGGCAATTACTCTAATCACCGTTGACCCTTCTTTTGCAACATCTGATGTAGCAGAGTTGTTGAGGAAAATCTCTAATGTGGAAACGGTTTATGAACTCACAGGTCAATACGATATCGCTGTTATTATCTCAGCCTTAAATGTCGCCGAGGTCAATGAATGTGTTGAAAAAATTCGTAGAGTTGAAGGCGTCAGAAACACAAATACAATGATAGTTCTACGAAGTGGAAGCTAAAGGCTCCGTCGCATTGATCGACCATTTCTTTTCCAGAAACGAGTGGTGTATTGGTCACCGAGTAGAAAAGCAAAATGAATGAGAGGGGGCTATCTTGGTCTAGTGATTCGTACGTCTTTCATGAGAATGTATGGCACAAGTGACGGCGGGTCAGCTTCACTCCACCAGTGAACATGTTGTCGCTCCTTTGATAAGCCGATTATGTTGTTCAACATTTTCAGTGCATTGTCGCTTAAGCGAATATCTTTCCAAGACTCTTTAATCTCGCCCTCTTCAATGAGGAAAATGCCATCTCGAGGAATTGTAGAGAAATCTCCAGTTGCATAGTTTTGAAACCTTGTATACCATGTGTTTGTTAGGTATAAGCCATGTTTTACCTCACTGAACAATTCTTCTCTGCTCATGTCGCCGCTGTCCATTTCGAGGTTCCAAGGCGTTGGTGAGATGATTCCCGCGTTTCCAGTGGTTTCAGTTTTGAAGATTCTCGCTGTGGAAGTGTTGTGTAGATATGTTTTGAGCAAGCCTTTTCTGATTAAGACGTTTTCTTTTGCGGGGACTCCTTCGTCGTCGAACACTCTGTTAGCTACAGAGTAGGGTGCAGGTGAATCGCGTAAAGTAACGTTGTCAGATGCTACTCTCTGACCTAGTTTGTCGACGAAAATCGACATTTGAATCATTACAGAATAGGCGGAAGTCATGGAACCCCACATACCCAATAGAGAACCCCCGAACAATGGGTCAAAGATAACGTCATATCGCCCTTCTACTCCCGCCTTTGGGTCCTTCGCTTGCTTAGCTATTTCTCCAGCCTTTCTGCCTGCTCTCGCAGCGTCGAAGCCTTTAAGAGCGGAACCGCATTCAACCCCGTGCCCTGAGGCTTCTCTCTGTGAAAAAGCTCTAATAGACAGCTCAATAGCGGATCTGTGGTCTTCACCCATTGGGCCTTCAGAAGACACTAAGCAAATGTCGCTCAGACTAGTTAAGAGAATTCCGCCTGTTTCAGAATCGGGTCCAGCTTCTTTCTTGGCTGCTTCTACAGCGTCAAAAACATACTCCACTGGATTGTCCAAGTTTACTAGCGCCTCATCAGCTTTGCTCTTATGATACCGGAACTTTCCCTTGGCGAAACCTCCATACATAGGATTCTCTTTTGAAACCTTAGATAACTCAAAGAGGCGTTTCACAGTTTGGTCAACGTTTTGAAAGTTACGGATTTGGGTGCCGACAACTCGTTTTTTCCAAGCCAAAACTACATCGGTAACGTAATCATTCCAGGCGACTGATATGTCAATCTGATTGTTGCTGAACCGTGTTTGTCGATAGCGACCAAAAGTTGTTTTAGCTATAACCTCGTCAGCGCCTAAAGCCTTGCTTCTTTTCACTATTTCTTCAGTTCTGACAAGCAATTCACTCATTTTACGTGCACTCCTCGAAGCCTGATGATTGGACCACCTGTATAAACTGGCATGCCCTGTTGAGGATCGCCTTTTCCACAGGTTGCTGCGTCGTATTCCACTTTTTTAGAAACGGCATCAACCGAGCTCCAGAAATTCTGTGTAGTCGTCTCGATGACAGGCCGCGCTAATGGATGCTTCAATTCGCCATCTTCTATCCAATAGGCCTCGCGCCCTACATAGCGTTGGTTGAAACGTTTGTCGTCGATGTTCCACTCAGTGAAAGACTTCATGTAGACGCCTTGCTTCACGTCTTCAAATATTTCTTCTTCATTCATGTCGCCAGGCTGCACAAACGTATTTGCCATTCTAACGATGGCTTCGCGGTCATAGTTTATGGCTCTTGATGCTCCGTTGCTCCTTATGTCCAGTTTTGCAGCGGTTTCGCGATTGTGCAGAAACTCGTTGATCACACCATTTTTGTAAAGGTACCTGGGCCTCGCCTTAATGCCTTCATCGTCGTATTCGTAGTAACCGTAACTGTTTTTGACTGTGGGGTCATCCACTATTGTAACGACTGAGCTACCGATTTTCGTTTCCAGCCAGAAAGACCCGTTTGGGTATATGAAGGATCTGCCTGCTTGGCTCATTTCTCTTCCTAATATTCTGTCAGCTTCCATTGGGTGCCCGCAAGATTCATGTGCTGCTATGCCTGCTACTTCGGAGCCGCAGACCAGGTCCATTTTCCCAGGTTTGATCGCCTTAGCTTCTTTGATTACCTTCTGCAATACCTTGGCTTCTTTGATCATTTCTTCAGTTAATTTCCACCTATCAAGTGCTTCCCAGCCTCCGGCGTAGCCGAACTGCTTGTAGGATTGTTCTGGTTTTCCATTTTGAACCACAGTTATGAATGCGTAGGCGCCAATTCTTGGAACATATGAGGAAATAACAGAGCCTTCTGTGTTGACGAAATATTTTTCTGTTAAGCTTGTTCCAAAGCTGAACATTCTTGCTGCAACATTTATTCCCTGCGAAACCAAAGCTTTGTCCATTTCCATCCATGTTTCTATTCTCGTTTCAGGTGATACATTCTCAACTCTTTTTTTCTCGTCTACTTTCCAGTTTGCCTTGAGGCTTTTTTCCTCGGCGAAAACGATTTTGTCCTTGCGTTTCGCCATTTTCGCATATTTATACGCGATGTCAACAATTACTTTAGCCTCATCCTTTGTCCATTTGTTTGTAGAAGCGAAGCCTATTCCCCCTTCAGCTAAAATGCGGACGCAGAAGCCGCTGTCCACGGCTGAAACGTAAGCGTCTAAGACGCCGTTCTTCATCATGAGCGAATCCGTTTTTTCGCTGTGGGCTCTAACCTCAGCATACTCAACTTTTTTGCCAGAAGCATATTTCAATGCAAAATCAGCTACGTCTTTATTCAAGCCCTTCACCCAAATTCTCTGCTAAAGGACGCTACTGAAAAGCTTTACCATACTGTTCTACCTAAAATAATTCGCTTGCAAAAGCTATGGAGCGCGTTGTATGCTTATTTTCTTCCTAAAGTTTTATACAGTGTGTCTTCTGCCTTTGCCAATTTGCTGTTTCGAGCATTCTTCCACATTTTGTTGAGTATAAAGCCGGCATGTGATTGATCTGAAGACCATTCTTTAGCGAATTTTCCACTCTGAATGTCGGCCGCCTCCTTTGTTATTTCTTTGATTTTGTCGTAAAATTCTTTGGCTCTTGTGAGCTGACCGTACTGGCTTGTTCTTGAGTGTAATGTTAATTGTTCGAATATTCCTTTTTCAGCCATTAATTTAGCTATTTCTGCTAGTTCTCCAGAAGCATACAATTCGAGAAGTGTAGCCTCAGGTGAAGCTCCATATTCCTCGGTGACTGCATTGAAAAAGGCTTCTATTGCAGCAGATAGTATTGGAGCCCATGTGTGTTCAGTAAGCAAGTCCAGTAAAGTCTCTTCATAAAAAGAAGATTTAACTGCGATGCCGCCTGGTAAACCAATAGCTCCTATGCCTTTAGCCATTGACTTGGCATATTCCCAAGCCTTTCCAGAAATGTCTTGTTTTACACCGAGCAGAACCGGGTATCCTCTACCTTTTTCATGCAGATCCATCATTCCCCATCCTATCATCCTAGGCGCAACCATTATCACATCTGAGTGAGAAGGAGGCCTAATAAAATCAAATGCGATATTGTATCAGCTCGCAAAACAAAGTGTAAAATGTTCCTTTTGCTTAATTTCACCTTCAATTTCAAAGATACAACTCTGGTGCAACTTCATCGGGAACAAGAATCAACGCTATATCAGACCTTCCAACTGCTTCACTAACATCATAAACTGGGAAACCGTCCTTAAGCGCTTGATCCCAAGAACCATCTTTGATGTTCCCAACGATAACGTTGGCGCCGTTGCTTTTCAAAATCCGTCCTTGTGCCTGTCCCTGATTTCCATATCCGATAACGCTGACGACCTTATCATTAATGAGAAGTAAGTCACCGTCGAGGAAAACCTCTGCATTTTTCATTTGTTTTTCTATTCCTTAATTAAGCTTTCAAAGAAAAGATTAAAAGGTTTTGCAGCGCTCCCACGCGGGGATTTTATGGATTATGAAAAATCTGAACTCAAAAGGGCTTAGATATATACGATTCTATTGAGCGCGATGGACCTTCTCGGTGGCATCAAGAAGAAACAAAATGAAGATATGGACTTTAGTTGCCGAGAGAGATTATGTGGCTACGTAGTCAACTTTGATGCTTGTTCCCCACGGGTTCCCCAGTTGCTCTTTGGTACGTCGTGAATTATAATGTGCAGGGATTCTGGCTTAACACCGATTTCTTCAAAAGCTTTCGTTATACCTTTGATGAGTTTTGCCTTCTGCTCATCGGTTCTTCCTGCCCACATCTGGACGGTAACTACAGGCATAATCTCACCTCCACGCTAGTTCGCTAAGGTTTGCATTTCATTTCTAATTGAATTATTTGCTTGGTAATCATCCGAGACTACTGTATTCTTGGTATTCTTTTAGGAGTTAGGAATGTGGCGAATTTGTCTCTTGGGATGGCTGGCATGCTTAGGATTTCAAGTGTTCCTCGAGAGCCCAATTCCACCGAAAGCTTCGCTATTGCCTCGTTGTTCGGCGCTTCAACGATGTTGACAAAGTCATATGGTCCAAGAACCATAAATTGACCAATGACCTTCACTCCCAAAGCCTCTATCTCTGTGTTGACCTTATCGATTCTGTCAGGTCTTTCCTTAATCGTCTTTCTTCCCTCAGAGGTTAGGGTAGAAAGAAGAATATATGTAGGCAAACATATCACCAGACTCTCTTAATTTTCACCATTATTTTAATTTTCCGCTTAAGGCACTGCTTAACTAAAACTATCTTGAAGAAAAACTAGCGCGCGCAAGTACTATGAACTGAATTGGCTTGGACGAAAACTCTATGCGAAGATACTCACTGTCAAAACTGCTAGGGTAAACTATGGCTTACCAATTTGCGCTTCTTTATCCTGCAGTTACTCGTATGGTTCAGTCATCTGGATTTTTTTTGATTCTGCAGCTAGACAAATCAGATTGAGTTCTAGCTAACTTATTTTGATTACGGGCTTCGGAGGATTCGCGAATTGATTATATGTATATGAACGGTAGTCCACGATCATCTGCGGGTCTTTCAATCTTCCAGTTAGGATGCCGACAACTTTTTCATCCTTTCTTATGATTTCTTCTCCCACAAGGTTCTTAATTGCTGCTACACATGCAGCTGAAGCTAATTCGCAATCAAATCCGTTGTTGCCGACAACAGCTACTCCGTCCTCCATTTCTTTGTCGGTCACTTGAACCGAGATGCCTTCGACGAAGTCTAGGCTCCTTAGACCTTTCTTAATATTTACTGGTTTACCGATTTGTATTGCGGTTGCATTTGTCTTAGGTTTTATGCCCTCATCGTCTAAGAAGCTATAAAAATCATTAATGAGTTTCTCGCTGACTTCGCCGCCGCTCCATCTCAATCTCTCATCTTTGTACAGCCCATTGTACAATTTATAGAATGTGTTCGAGCCCGCTGCGTCGACGGAGACGAATCTCGGCTTCTTTTTAATCCATCCCCAATCATAAAGTTCCATTATAGCCTTTCCGAACGCTGAACAATTTCCCATGTTGCCTCGGGGAAAAACTACCCAGTCAGGTGGTTCCCAATCCAAATATTCAAGCACCCTGTAAATAATTGTCTTCTGTCCTTCAAGTCTGAATGGGTTAACTGAGTTCATGACGTAAGCTCCTTCTCTGCCTCTTTTCAAAACTACCTTAAGGGCATCGTCAAAGTTACCTTCAACTTGGTAAATGTCAGCGTTGAATTGGAATGCTTGGCTGAGTTTTCCAGGTGCAATCTCTCCTTTTGGAATGTATATGGCTGCCCTCATGTTTTCATTAGCCGCGTACATTGCCAAGGATGCTGAAGTGTTACCTGTGGAGGCGCAGATCACTTCCTTTATCCCAAGCATTTTAGCATGTGTCAGTCCAGTTGATATACCGTTGTCCTTGAAAGAGCCGCTTGGGTTCAGTCCCTCTGGCTGAAACAACACATTTTCTTTCGGCATATTCACATACTCTGCTACCTTCGACATCTCGTGGGGTCTTGTCCTTCCTTCGGCGCCATCAAAAGAAACAAAGATGCCTCTGTATTCATCGCAGTCTTCAGAGTCGACTCCGGTAAAGTTTATGAGTTCCCTGAACCGCCAAACACCACTTTCGTTAAAGATATTCTTACGCGGATTTTTCCTTTCACGAAAAGTTTCTTGTAGTTTTTCAGAAAAGTTGCCCTCATATTTCACGTCTAAGAGGTTGCCGCAGTCACACTCTGTCCTCACGTCATCCACATTGAACTTTCTGTCGCAACTCGGAATTATACATTGAAGATAAGCCTTATTCTTCATTAGAATCTGGCTTTGAAAATATCATTCAAAATATTTAAGTCTTGGGAAAATTTGCAGTTCCGGAAACCGTTTAATAATTCGCTCAGAAACTTCGCTTTTGTCTGAGCAATACAGCAAGCATTCCAAAACTGTAGATTTTATCAAAAATCCCATGTCTTTGGTCAAAATACCTAAATATGAGGATACAATGGTGCTACGCACAGAGGGAAATGGGTAGGAAGAGCTTGCATTTTCGTTCCCTCTCCCCCAATTGCTCTTCCTACTTCCCCTCTCCTCAATCACATTGAATATATTCTCTTCCGATTATCCTTTTTTGTCTACATATGATTTTTGGAACACTTCTACAAGCATTCTATACTACTTCAACTTATTATTGAACAAGTTGTGTTGAGTAGCAAACGAATTTAAGTCACATTTGATGCGGCCGCCGGGATTCGGACCCGGGTTGCCGGCTTGGGAAGCCGATGTCCTAGCCAAGCTAGACTACGGCCGCTCAAGGTTTATAAATTGAAACTTGCACATTAAATTATTTATCCTGCGGCTTTTGTCGACACTTCTGAATTATGAAATGTTAGCATGGTTTAGAAACGCTAGCGTTCTAGTGATTAACAATAAGTATATAAATGCGAAGAATGCCTAAAAATTGGGTTCGCCGATGAGCCAACCAACTAAACACAAGCTGAATAGTAGCGTAATACCATTGAAAAGATTTGCAAATAAAGGTGAAGTATATCTATTTGGCGGCTCTAGGAGCATAAAACCTTGGCTAAGACAGTGTTGCCTGGAACTTATTTTTGGCAGGGCAATGAAGCGTGTTCAGAAGGCGCCATAGTAGCAGGTTGCCGCTTTTTCGCAGGCTATCCCATTACGCCGGCTAGCGAGATTGCTGAGCACATGGCTCTGCGATTGCCTCAAGTAGGCGGCTTGTTTGTCCAGATGGAGGATGAAATGGCATCGCTCGGCGCTGTGATAGGCGCCAGTTGGACAGGTGCCAAGGCCATGACAGCTACTTCTGGTCCTGGCTTCAGCCTCATGCAGGAGTTGATTGGCTATGCTTTCATGACTGAGACGCCTCTCATAATTGTTGATGTTCAACGTGCTGGACCAAGTACAGGACAGTCTACTAAAAGCGGTCAGGGTGATCTGATGCAAGCGCGATGGGGTCCACACGGTGACTATGCTTCAATTGTTTTGGCGCCTAATTCGGTTCAAGAAATGTTTGATTTCACCATCCGCGCTTTTAATTTAGCTGAGGCTTTTCGGACTCCTGTGGTAGTCTTAAGCGACGAAGTAATCGCGCATATGCACGAAAGTTTGGTGGTTCCTCCTCCAGAGCAAATTGAAATAGTCAACCGCAAGAAGCCTTCACCTAATGATAGAAAGTTCTTCATGTTAGATGATGTGGCTCCTATGCCATCTGTAGGCGAAGGCTTTAATGTAGCAGTCACTGGCTCAACGCACGACGAGGCAGGCTCCAGGTTTACATCCAGTCATATCGTACATCAGTTTCTTGTGAAAACCCTTGTTGGAAAAATAATGGATCATGTTGACAAAATCGTGGATTTTGAAGCATACAACATCGAAAACTGCGATGTAGGCATGGTTTCTTTCGGATGCACTTCTCGAGCATTTCCTGAAACTGTTGAGTTGGCAAAAGAAAAGGGAATTAATGTTGGATTTGTTCGGTTGAAAACAGTATGGCCGTTTCCCGAAGAAATAGTTAAAGAAATGGCACAAAATACAAAAATGGTGCTCGTGCCCGAGTTGAACATGCGCCAATTATTTTACGAAGTAGATAGAGCCGTTCATGGTGCAGCGCCGGTTATTCCAATTAACAAAGTTGGTGGAGGAGAAATGATTTCCCCTGAAGAAATAGTGGCTGAAATCTTGAGGAGCACGAAATGACATGGCTGAACCATTCAACATGAAGCGTTATCTCCGCCCCGAATTGTCTCTTCCGTTTTGCGTGGGTTGCGGCTGCGTCAATGTAATGAGTAGCTTTCTCAAGGCAGTTCACGAGCTTGGGCACGCTGACCTGAACAAGTTTGTTTTATGCAGTGGAATAGGCTGCTCAGCTTGGATTCCCTCACCATACATAATGGCTGATTCCATTCATGTGACTCACGGTCGCAGTATTCCAGTGGCTTTAGGCGTCAAACTTATGCGCCCTGACCTAAATGTGGTTGTTTTCGGCGGGGACGGCGACCTCGCGGGAATCGGGCTAAGCCACCTCATTCACGCAGCGCGTAGAAACCTCGATATAACGGTTATAATGGTTAACAACATGATTTACGGCATGACTGGCGGGCAAGTGGCACCTACGACACCTCACGGAGCCAAAACCGCTACCACGCCTTATGGAAATTTTGAGTATCCATTAGACACAGCTCGTTTGGTGGTGACTGCTGGCGCCAGTTACGTGGCGCGGTGGACAACAGCTCACAGCGAACAGTTGAAAGAAGCCATGAAAAAGGCGTTAACAACCCGCGGCTTCGCCTTTATAGAGGCGGCAAGCCCTTGTCTCACAGCGTTTGGAAGAAGGGTCGGGTTCAAAAACGTTTCTGAGATGCTCCGGTGGTTCCTTGATAATTCCCTCTCGCTTGAGCAAGCTTCAAAGGTGACTGAGAAAGAGCGATTGAATAAGATAATTGTCGGCGAGTACGTGAGTAGAGAGTTTCCAACGCTGACAGACAATATTTATCAAACGTTGAAAGGGACTGAGAAAATTGCCTAAGCAAACCGCAATCAGAATCACAGGATTGGGCGGACAAGGCGTAATCTTAGCCGGGAAGATCTTGGCAAAAGCGGCAATTTACGACGGGCTTCAAGCAGTTCAGACCCAAAGTTACGGAGCTGAAGCGAGGGGAAGTGTTGCCAAAAGCGAAGTGATCGTTTCCAACCAAAAAATAGTTTCGCCTATGGCGAGAAAAAACGACGTTTTAGTTGCCATGAACCAGACAGCCTTTGATGAGAACTTGAAAGACCTAAAGGAAGATGGCATCCTAATTGCAGACCCCGACCTCGTCCAGGTTCCGCCTTCTTTGAAAGCCCGAATCTTTAAAGTGTCAGCAACCAAAACTGCCGAGATGGAACATAGAGCGAAAATGCGTGCTAACATGGTGATGCTTGGCATCTTGACCAAAATAACAAGCATAGTTACCCAAAGTTCAGTGGAAAGAGCACTCCAAGGCAGTTTCTCAGGTGAAGCAGCAGAAAAGAATATTGCAGCGTTTAGAACTGGTCTGAGGCTCATCGAGAATTAGAGTGGCTTCTCTTTACGAGTAATCAATATGAGATTGCCCTTATTCAATTCTCCCAAAACCGTGTTTTGCACATGTCTCCCTAAATATAATTTAAACACGTATCTTGGACGATGTCTTCATCAATGCATCTACTGTTACGCCGTGAAGTTTCCAAGCTTTGTCGGTCTCTCCCAGCCTCGATTAAAACTGTTAGAACAGATAGAGCGGATGGCTGAGAATACAAGGTTAAAGCTGCCAGTTATGTTAAGCGATTGCACTGATCCTTATCAACCATCCGAAATCGAGCATAAAGTCACTCGAAAGTGCGTTGAAGCATTAGCTGAACACGGTTTTCCTTTGCTGATAGTCACCAAGTCCGATATGGTTACGAGAGACATAGACGTTTTTAAGCGAACACCCACAGTTGTAGCCATAACGGTGACAACTCCCGATGAAGGCACTGCTAAACTCATCGAACCCTTTGCTCCGCCTCCTGAAAAGAGAATCTCAGCGCTGCAGAAAATAGTCGAAGACGGCATAATCGGCGTGGCGAGAATTGACCCTATCTTACCAACAGTAAACGACGATGAAAAAAACTTTGAAAGGCTAGTGTCAACATTGGCGAACATAGGCGTGAAACAAATCACATTGTCTACAATGAAACCAGTAAAAGGATTTTTCACAACACTCAGTCAAACAG
>Ga0153915_10007042_pt1 | contig 10582 bp, 9 predicted proteins | sample Opewatmetagenome_2_FD_107003 | JGI IMG/M metagenome (GOLD analysis project Ga0153915, IMG submission 107003) | Freshwater wetland microbial communities from Ohio, USA - Open water 3 Core 3 Depth 3 metaG | ecosystem: Environmental > Aquatic > Freshwater > Wetlands | place: USA: Ohio, Lake Erie... | reverse complement strand
TGCGGCGGTTCCGGCTCCACCTGCACGATTGCGGGGGCTGCTCCCTTTTCGAGCTGGAACACCTCGAGTTCTCTCATGACCGACGCCAGCTTTGCCGGTTCGAGCGTGGAACTCTTGAGAGAGACGATGCCGACTGCTTTGTGGATCGCGATGAGGTCCCTGATAGTCTGAAGAAGCCTGAGAACGCTGACGAACTTGTTGTTCGTGACGACGTATTCGAGGGAGTCCATGAGAACGAGCTTCCCGCCCCCTTCCTCCAGGAATCGCCTTACCGTGAGCGTGAGCCTCTCAAGGTCCTTCGGACCGATGGCCTCGTCACTCATCGCGTTAGTGAGCCAGTATATAGGAGTCTCTCCGAGGTTCAAGGTCTTGCGCAGGTTCCTCGGATAGGTCCTAGATATGATCATCCCCGGCATGCCCTGACCGGATGCCCATTTGAAGAGATCGTAGGCGAGTTCTGGCCGCTCCTCCTCAACCAGGTAAGTGACTGATGGCTCGAGCTCGTAACGGTTCGATTCGGAAGTCGCAGGCTGTTGCTTCTCTTCCGAGGGCTCCGCTGAGCCTTTTGAGGCGCTCTCTCTTGCCTTGTCTCTGAGACCCATCTGTGCCGGGCTCCTATTCTTGGACTGCGTGGGGGTTTTCGGGGGTGTCTCTATTGATGTAGGGCTTCTGACATTTATCTACTTTGTCAAATCTTGAATCTATCTAGCATCTTCTCGTAAAGTGCGAAATCTCCAGACTTGGAGAACTGCTCGATGGTCTCGTCGGGCAGCTGGCCGAGCATGTGGTCGAGGATTGACAGAAGCTTCCTTATGTCAATGTCCACGGCCTTCGCCTCCGTCATCCTCGCCTGCAATTCGCTCTTCTCGACGATCAGTGCGGCGATCTGCTGCTCAAGAGCTGAAATCGTTGCGTCGAGGTCCGCCTCCGCAGGGTCTCCATCGGTTGGTGGGATCGTCGCATCCTCAGTTCCGCCGGCGAGCTTGGATTTGATGCCAGTGAGGCGTTCGTGGACCCGCTTCTGCTCTTCGTGCCATTGGGCAACCGCCTCCTCTCGGTCCGCCGAGCTGGAAGCTCCTGCCGCAACTGCCTTTAGTCGTTCTAGCTCCGCCCGCTCCTCCTCGAGTTTCGCGAGCCTCACCTTGAGTCCTTCCTCGGCCTTGTCCAAGTCCCTCTTCTTCTCGGCGTAGCCCTGAATCTTTCTGTCGACCATCTCCTCGCGCTTCGCAAGGAGCTCTTCTTTCGTCTTCAGCTCCTTGAGCTCGCGCTCCTTCTCATCGAGTTTCGCCCTGAGAGCCTTCGCAGCGAGGCCGCGCTCCTTCGCGGCATCGCTCACGTCGACGGACTCCATGATCGTGGATATCTCCTCGGAAAGGGAGTCCATATGTGCCTGCAACATCGTGATGTCTGCCATCTCGGTCGCGAGGGCCATTATCTCCTCCTCGACCTTCTCCGCCGACCCATCACCCTGCTCACCGCCGATTTGCGCCAGCCGGGCCTTCTCCTCGTCCAGGCGCTTCTGCATCCGCTCGAGCATCTGAGACCTGTTATCCATGAGCTCAGTGATGCTTTCCCGGAGTTCCGCGAGTTTCCTGATCTTCTCCGAGACTGCGGACGGTCGCGGCTCCTGTGGAGCTTCGGTAGGCGCTGCGGCCGGAGGAGACTCTTGTGGAGGCTCGGGGGTCTTGCTCCAGTCTATCAGCTTCATAAGGAGCTTCTCGTCGCCAGCCGGCTCTGTGGGCCTGAGCGTCTTGACCTTGAATTTCAGGCCGCAGTTCGGGCACTGGGCGGACCCGAGCACCACCACGGTCTGGCATTTGGGGCAGAGAAATGCGCGGACCTCCTCGGCAAGATCCGAAGCGCAGCTCGGGCATCTGTCCGCACCGCGGTCGACGACCTCGTAGCATGAGAGGCAGTATGCCTCTCCTGTCCGTGTCACTCCCTTTTGTGCCAAATGACCACTCCGACTGATGTTCTAGTCCTCGGGTCTTGCGCAAATCGTCGTCTACTGGTATCTGTCGAAGACCGCCAGGTCCTCAACATTCTTCCTCGGCGTCCGTTCGGGGGTCTCGTCGGGATAGCCAAGGGGAGTCAACATAATGACCCTAACATCCTCCGGTATTCCGAGGATTTCCCTCACCTTGTCCTCCTTGAACCACGCTATCCAGCATGTTCCCAGGCCAAGTGAGTGCGCTGCGAGCGTCAGATGGTCCATGGCGATTGACGCGTCAATGACATGGCTGCTCATGTACCCGCCAACCGTCGGAAATGCGTCCTCCGGAATCCCGCACATGACTAGGATCATTGGAGCCTGCGCCATGAACTTCTGGCCGTTGCAGGCGGCGGCGAGCCTAGCCTTGACCTGCTCGTCCCTGACCACTACGATCTTCCACGGCTGCGCATTGTCCGCAGACGGCGCGAGCCTCGCGGCATTGAGGACTTCCCGAAGGAGGGTTTCGGGGACTTGGAGGGCCTTGTATCTCCTTATGCTCCTTCTAGTCTTGATGGCCTCCATCAAGTCCATTGGGTCACTGTCCAATACTAGGCATTGGGGGTATTAACTCTTTCTGGGAGGGCGTCCTTCGCCTTCAAATCAACCTTCGATGAGCTTTATCAACGTGGACGTGCGCAATACGCCTGGAAACGCCCTGAGCTCGTCGACTTTCTTGTTGAGCTCGTCCAGCGAATCCGCCCTTAGTCGGACTGCGATATCGAAGTCGCCAGTGCACTCCCAAACGCTGTCCGACATTTCCCTCGCCTTCTCCTTCACAGACGGCGTCCTGCCCACGTGGGTGTCGATTAGAACTATCCCCTCGACCCCGACGGGCGAGGTTTCGATTGTGAACTTGCGGATAACCCCTTCACGGCCCAACTTCTCGATTCGGGCCCTCACGGCCCTCTCGGTCAGACCGACCTGTCTGGCGATTTCCGTGTTCTTGGTCCTCGAGTTCTCCCTGAGGAGGTTGAGGATCTTGACATCGGTGTCATCCATGCTTCGGGTATATACCGTTCCGGTTTTCGTACCTTTCGCTCACGGGGGAGCTAAGGTCATGCCGGCCGGTCCTTCCAGGCAGGCATCTCCGAGAGTTTCGTGCGAGCGGCCTTCTCCGCGTCCACGCGGCTCATTTTCATCTCGTTCATGTAATGCCTCGTGACGAGCCTTTCGAAGACCTCCTCGTAGCTCCGCAGGTGGCCGTGCTGATCCGTGCAGCTCGGACAGTAGTCTGCGATCTCTGAGGCGATCTCCCTCTGCGTCCTCTTCGTGGGCATCCCGCAGCTCAGGCATCCTATGACATCCTTCAGCTCGCCGCGCGCCACCTCTCTTGAGTGTTCCTCGTGCTTGACCTTCTTGGCCATACTATGTCACCCGTTGCAGACTGGCCCCGATTTGAGGTATAGTTTGCGACGTACCAAGCGAGCAGTCCTCGCGCTCCTAGAAGACGCTTGGGTGTCGCTTACCACGGATCGCCAACGCAAGTAGAACGTGGCCTTGAAAGTGGGCCCAACCGGATTTGAACCGGTGACCTCCCGGTTATCAGCCGGGTGCTCCAACCAGCTAAGCTATGGGCCCATGGATGGCTTTTGCCCCATGCAGAAATTGGGATTAAATACTTTCCTCGGCGGCTATCGACTGGAACTCAATGGCTCAACGAGTGCCTGACGTAGGTCCCCTCACACGGATGGCCCTTGCATACATGCGCCTCGAGATTCGTCAGGTCGTATATCACTGAGAAGATCGTCTCGGACCCGTCCAGTCTGTGGATGCCGGGGTCCATGTGCCGGCAGATTGACCCCGGCTTGTTCACGTGGTCCCTGAATATCGAGATCAAAGAATGGACAGAAGCAGACCCGAGCTGGTCCTCTACGAGCCTCAGCGCGCGATTGTACCTGAAGACGGAAGTGGCAAGGGAATGCGGTTCGAGCTCGTATTTCTGCATCTTGTCAGCGGTGTAGTGGTTCGTGTGCACGAGGTATCCGTCAATGCCGTAGAGCCAAGCACAGTCAGTTGCCGATCCTTCGAGGTCGTAGATCTCCCCGTTCTTGTCCGTGACGATGTTGTTGTAGCTCGATGCGCGATTCGGCGGCATCGCGAAGGAGAGCGCTTCTCCGATCCTCTTGGCCTCGAGAGCTTTCCTAACGGGGAACGACTTAGGGATCCCCATCCTCATATCGTTCTGGCTGAGAGCATTGCCAGTAAGGCTGATTCCCGCGGAGTTCATCCCACAAGATGGCAGCAGCCCGGCGTAGGCCGTGCAGAAGAACTCCGGCTTGCTCTTCGGTCTCGCATGGAGCAGCACCACAGTATCGAGCTGGTCGTTTGACCAGTCCTCGTTGTGGCCGGCGAGGACCCGCCCATCAGCGGTGACATCCCCGTTGACTACCAAGTCGGTGCACCCTCTGAAGGCTGCCGGGAACAACAACTCGTGGCAGCAAAGCGCGAACATCTCATCAAAGGTCTGTTTGGCGCCCTCGGCATAACCCCTGATCTCTTCCACATAGTCTGGATAGAACTCCTCTGCGTACGGGAGGTAGAGCTTGGACCTTTCGACTGCGACTGTCCAGGCTTGACCAGTGTAGTGCGCGATTGATTCTGCGATGCCCTTCTTGTACCAAGCCGCGAGCTTCGCGCACTTCTTGCCCACTGCACTACCCATCTCGAAGGGCTTTCCGGAGGCCTCAACGATTGGGAGCGTTCCCTTCTTGGGCATAGTATCCCGTGCTGGAAGAGTGCACTCATAGAATAACCTGACGGTCGGCCGACCCTACCTGGAGAACTGCGTGAACGCCTGAAGCATCTTTAGGGACGCCTTTGAGATCTTCCTCTTTGCGTCTATGGAGATGCCGGAATCAGTGATAGTCACCGGGCGTGGCAACAGGTCATGATCTGACCCGCGGAACTTCTCGACCGTGACACACCTTTCCGCTCGGTTTCCAACCATTCGTTTGTGGAGCCTGATCTCGCCGCGGCAGAGGAATATCTCGGGCTCGAGCACGGTCGGGTCTGGAAGGTCGGTTATGACGAGGCCGGTCACGTTGGATTCTGAAACGAATCTCAGAAGTGACATAATGCTGTTGTTGGTGTCTTCCATGTTCTGCGACAGCTTCTTCAGCGAAGTGAGGGAGTCGATCACGAGCCTGGAATACCTGGACTCCTGGAGCTCCTGCTTTAGCATTAGCTGGAGGGACTGGATGGATATCTCGGGCGATGCCTGCTTCATTGCCTCGGTCTTTGCGTTCGGCCCTGCCTCTCTCAGCGATCCCACGGACCTCTGCGCGGCAACCTCGACCAACGATACCCTTTTGTTGAACGCCTTCGCTGACGGGTGGACGTCGAGGATTCGAATCTTCCCTACGTCCCAGCCGAGTGAGCGGACGTTCTCTCGGATTTCGCTCGGGGGTTCGTCGACCGCCACGAGCAGGGCACGTTCCGCCTGCCGGACGCCCTGCTGGAGGAATTGGATCGCGAGCGTGGTCTTGCCGGCTCCCGTTGTCCCTGAGATGACATAGGGTCGCCCGGGGATGAGGCCCCCGTTGAGCATCTCATCCAGACCCGGAATCCCGGTGCTAGCCCTCGGGGCAGGGAGGCCGGTCATACAGGTTTCGCCACCTTCTGTTCGATGCTGCTCGGAGAAGGCAATGCCGGCGGAGTGGGAGTTTGTGGCACAGCCACCGGTTGCGCTTGAGGGCCGGTCCTATCTGGCTGACGAGACTGACCTGCGTCCTTGGAGCGGTCCTCATCCTCCTTCTCGGTCACAGTCTTCTCGGTCGTGCTCAGCTTGACTACTATGCCGTCAGCTGTGATCTTCATCGATCGCAGCTGGCTATCGTGGCACGAGCCTCTGTATTTCTCGATAGTGACGCCCCTCATCAGTCCTCTTCCATCCAGCCACCTCTGAAGCCGTATCTCGCCGCGCGCCATGTGTGCTTCGACGTCTGGCTTGGCAATCTCTGGGAGCTGCACGGTTGCGAGGGTCGTGACCCCGAGGTCGGAAAGCAGCCTAAAGAAGGAGATCATCGAGGCGTTCTCCTCGCTCGTCTTGATGTAGAAGTATCTTAGGGATGTCAAGGAGTCGACGACAACTCTGGTGTACTTCCTGACCTTCATCTCCTGCTTGAGCATTTCCTGGACCGTGTTGATTGATATGTCGGCGGGGCTTCTGTCGGACGTGATCCGGATCTTGTCTGGCAGCTCTTTGAAGTAAGTCACTGCCCTCTCGGTAGACACATCCCTGACCGGTGTCTTGTCATAACTCATAACGTCGGGGGTGGCGTCGAACACCTGTATCGTGGCGAGGTCCCACCCGAGGTTCATCATGTTCTTCCTCACCTCGTTCGGAGGTTCGTCCAGGGCGATGTACAGAACCCGCTCGCCGTGCATCGCTCCTTCAAGAAGGAACTGCATAGCGAGCGTGGTCTTCCCTGTGCCCGACGCGCCGGACACAATGTATGTCCTGCCCGGGATCAGCCCTCCATCGAGCATCTCATCTAGACCAGGTGTGCCAGTCTTGATCTTGTCCTTGATCATCTTCTGCCACCGTGGGGGAGAACCCTGATTCGCAGACTGCGACTTGATTTAGGTTAGTCAGGCTTATATTTTTCCTAGTGGTAACCACAGCTGAGACCGGTGGCCGCCAGATAGTCAGATGTGACCGGTTGGGTATACAGGCATGGCCACGCTCTCCAATGCCGAGGTCATCACAATGGCTACTCAGACTCCAAAGAAGCACAAGAACAGATTCATCGAGGCCTTAGCCATCTCTCGAGCCTTCTCGATACTCCTACTGGCCCTCGTTGTCGGAGGACTGGGGTTCGGCATACTTGCGCCCATCATGCCAATCTACGCCCAAGAGGTACTCCACACCGACGCCTCGGGGCTCGGCTACGCATATGCCCTGTTCGCGGTCGCCTTCGCGGGGTTCATGCTTCCTGCCGGCTACTGGGCCGACAAGGTCGGCCGGAAGCAGATGATTGCGGGCGGGCTTCTGTTGTTCGGGGTAACTACACTAGCACTGGCGTTCATCAGCGACATTTATCAGTTCGCTGTCCTCCGCATCCTTGAGGGCATAGGAGCGGCGATGGAGGTGCCTGCGGCTTTCGCACTCGTGGTCGATCTCGTGCCTGAGAGCAAGCGAGGGGTCGCTATGGGGGCTGAGGGGACCGCCCAGCTGATAGGAGCACTGAGCGGGCCCGCGGTCGGAGGATTCATTGCTGGCCAGCTGGGATACAACTACGCGTTCTATATCGCGTCAACTCTCGCGTTCGTATGCGCCATTCTCGTCTGGCAGATACGCGCTCCCAGAACATCAGATGTGAGCGAGAAGCCTTCCTTGCTGGCGATATTTGGCGCTTGGAGGCGGAACGCCGCGAAGAGCCGGGCGCTCACTGCAGTCACTAGCAGAGGCTTCGTGATGGGCATAGTCCAGGGCTTGTGGAACCTCGGGCTGATCGTCTACTGGAACGACCGAATCGGCATGACGGAGACTGAGATCGGCGTCGCGATGACGATCGGCGTCTTGATGATGATGGCGGGGACGCTGCCCTTCGGGGCGATGTCGGATGCTAGGGGACGGCGGCCGTTCATACTCCTGGGCGGAGCGCTCATGATAGTCGGCCTGTTCTTCAACGTGCTCGCGAGCAACGTATGGCACGTCTTTCTGCTCGTGGCCATCTCTGATTTCGGGGCCGCCATGTCCAACCCAGCAGTCGGTGCGATGCTCGCAGACGTGATGTCCAAGGACGAGCGTGGAAGAGTCATGGGAGCGTACCAGATGATCCAGGGTGTTGGGAACATAATCGGGTTCTCGCTGCTCGGCTGGATATACGTCGCCGTCAGTCCCGAAGCTCCCATAATACTGTGTTCGGTCGCGCTCACGGCAGCCACTTTGATAATCGCAGTGTTCGTCGGGGAGACGCACATCGTCCCTACGGGAGGGAAGCTCTCAACACCTGATGCGGAAACAGAGGCTCTGGAGATTGCGGACGTGACAGGCAAGTGAAGGCCGGACTCTGCACAAACCATTTGACAACCTTATTATATCCAGAGCCGTTTCTTTAGCGGGAGCCTAGAGACGATGCCAGTCATCAATTTCAGCTACTCAGACCTCTGCGACCTCGTCGGCCGGGAGGTTCCGCGGGAGGAGCTGAGAGAGCGCCTTCCGATGATGGGCGCGGACCTCAAGTCATTCGACGACTCCTCCGACGACGTATCGTTCGAGTTCTTCCCAGACAGGCCGGACCTGTATTCCGTTGAAGGCATCGCGCGTGCCCTGCGTGCATTCCTTGAGTACGAACCGGGTTTGAAATCCTACGCGGTGGGAGATTCCGATGTCGACCTGATAGTCGATTCATCTGTGAACGAAGTGCGGCCATTCATATGGTCAGCGCTTGTCGAGGGCATCGAGATCACGGATCCGCTCATACGGTCGATGATGGACATCCAGGAGAAGCTACACGTCACCCTCGGGAGGAACAGGAAGAAGGTGGCTATTGGCATTCACGATTTCAGGACTGTCAAGCCGCCGTTCACTTACAAGGCTGTCGCGCCGGACGGGATATCCTTCGTGCCGCTCCAGGGGTCACGCAGGATGACCCCAGCAGAGGTACTGAGGGAACACGAGAAGGGGAAAGCGTTCGCATTCGTGCTTGAGGGAAAGAGCGTCTACCCGGTGATTGTCGACAAGGAGGGCGTTGTGCTCTCGTTCCCGCCGATAATCAACGGCGCCACCACGGCAATCACGGAGGGAACCAAGGATGTATTTGTCGACTGCACTGGCACCGACCTGAACGCGGTAACTAGCACCGTCAACATCCTCACCACTGCGCTCGCGGAAAGGGGCGGCCGAATAAGCACAGTCAAGATCCACAGGGACGGGAAGGTCCTGCGCGCTCCGGATTTGAAGCCGAGCCCTATGACTCTAGATCCATCCTATGCCAATTGGTGGACCGGAATATCATTGCAGCCAGAGGGGATGGTGAGAGCGCTCAAGAAGATGGGATACGGAGCTACCGCATCTGCAGGCAAGATCGATGTTCTGGTCCCATCATACAGAGGCGACATCCTTCATCCTGTAGACCTGGTCGAGGACGTAGCGATCGGCTACGGATTTGAGAAGTACGGTTCGGCACTTCCGAAACACCAGACATTCGCTCGAGAGGACGAACTGACCGCGTTTGGCAACTCGGTGAAGCCCATAATGACGGGGCTCGGATACTTTGAGGTCGTCACGTTGTCACTCTCGAATCAAAGAGAACAATTCGACGCGATGCGCATCAAGGACGGCAGGCTCGCAATCCGGGTCAAGAACCCTGTCAGCGAGGATCACGAACTCGTTAGGATGTCCCTACTTCCGAGCCTGATGACGATTCTCCGGAGGAACAAGCACCGGGAACTCCCGCAGAGGGTGTTCGAGGTGGGGGAAGTCGTTCACGGAATCGTAAATCGCAGGATGATTGCGGGCGCAGCGATTCACGCGAAGGCCGGATTCACCGAGATCAAGTCAGTCGTTCAGTCACTCCTCGAAGGAACGGGCCTCGAGTGCTCAGTCGAAGCCGAAACGCACCCCAGTTTCATCCAGGGCAGGTGCGCTGCAGTCCTTTCAGGATCGTCCAAGCTCGGTTTAATGGGAGAGGTATCACCATCGACCATCGAGGCCTTCGAGCTGAAGTATCCGGCAATCGCGTTCGAGCTCGACCTCGAGTCGATGAGGGCGCTTCGCGCCAGGGTCAGCAAGGGCTGATCTGACGGCTTCCGAAATTATGATATCAACGCATGCGCTGATAGTTCTGGAGATGCTGAGGTAGCTAAGCCCGGTTTACGGCGCCAGCCTTGAGAGTTGGTGGTACTACGTACCTCGGGAGTTCAAATCTCCCCCTCAGCGCCTTTCCGATTGTTGGTGGGCCTCCGATTGAGAAGGTAGACTCCTGCGAATGCCACGACTCCGCCTAGGACCGCGAGCGGAACGCTCTGCGGGAGCATGATATTCGCGTTTGGCGCGAAGGCGAGCACCGCGAGCTGCACGCCGACAGTCATGATTCCATTGAGGGCAAAGAGCACGGAAGTCAGCGACGCGCCCACTCTCGGTAGGCCGGAATTGTACGTCCCTAGACCTATTGCAGGGAAGAGACCGATCAAGACCAAGATGATCCATCCCCACGAATCACCAGGCAATCTGATGATGCCCGCTGCCGTTCCCACCGCCAGTACCACGACACCGGACAGAAGAAGCTCAAGACCCGAAAGAGGAGTGAGATCGTAGTCGCGCAACAAATGCGTTGTGTAGACCACTGAGGAGCCCAACACCAACGAGCTGGCGACGGCCTCGATCTCGCCGGGGCCGATCGTGAGCGTGACTTCGCTCGTGTTCGTCAACACTATGAACACGCCTCCGAGAACGAGAACGCTACCCACTGCTTCGAGTTGTTTTAGTCGTTCTCTGAGGAAGAGCGCCGAAAGCAGGACGACAAACAGCACCTCGGATGACCCGCCCCCGAGGATTGCCTCCTTGCTCGCGCCAATTCTTCTGACCGCATCGAACCAAAGCAGCACGCCGACGCCGACGAGCGCGCCGAGGACCAACATCTT
>Ga0153915_10007041_pt1 | contig 10583 bp, 10 predicted proteins | sample Opewatmetagenome_2_FD_107003 | JGI IMG/M metagenome (GOLD analysis project Ga0153915, IMG submission 107003) | Freshwater wetland microbial communities from Ohio, USA - Open water 3 Core 3 Depth 3 metaG | ecosystem: Environmental > Aquatic > Freshwater > Wetlands | place: USA: Ohio, Lake Erie... | reverse complement strand
TTCGATGCCCCTTACCATGATATGGTGCAGAGCACCGGCTGTGTCTATTCGTGATTTTCTTGGCATGCGGTACTATTACACTTCTTTTATATCTTGTCAACTTTATAACTTAACAGCGTCCCCGTTTCCATTCAGATAATCAAAAAACTTGCCTCTAAAAACAGCGGATAGAACCTTAACCGGCATGAAATACTTTTTGCCGGTCGAGATCCATCTGTTTCCATCCAGGGACAACCCGCCACCAGTGACAATGCAGTGGATGTGCGGATGATCGATCAGCGTTTGGGACCATGTGTGCAGAACAGCAATGACGCCAATCTCCGCGCCTATGCGCTTCGGATCTCGCGCAAGCTCATTAAGTGTTTCCGAGACAGCCCTGAAAAGAATGCCGTATATGACCCTCTGATTCCTCAAGGCTATCGGGCGGAGGTATTCAGGAACCGTGAAAACCTCATGAAAATAATGCGTGGGCAGGATGTCCTTTTTCCTCGCCTCAACCCATCTTTCTTTTTCCAGGTTTTGACATTTGGGACAATGCCTGTTTCTGCACGAGTTATAGGATATGCTTAAAAACCCACACTCATCGCATTTATACTTGTGCCCCCCAAGCTCCGCCGTCCTGCAAATCTCGATAGCCCTCATTGCCCTAAGATGTCTTATGGGCAATTTATGAGTCTTGCGATACATTGGCCCGTACGCCCTGAGTATGTCGGCAACCTCTATTGATTTTGCCATCAGACGCCGCCTTACTTTTCAGGCGTCTTCGGCTTCCACTCCTCTTCCATTAGATCAATAGGGCTTACAACCTTTGTCAGAACCTTTCTTGCCACATGCAGATAAACCGTAGTGACGCTCGGACTGCTGTGCCCCATTAATTGCTGTATATAATGAAGATCGGTCCCTGCTTCCAATAGATGCGTGGCAAAACTATGTCTGAGGGTGTGAACTGTTGCCTTCTTTTGAATCTTGGTCTTTACAAGTGCTTCCTTAAATGCCTTTTGCACCGTTGATTGACATATCGGCTGACCAGGTTTGGGTGAGGGGAAAAGCCAGTCTTTCGGCCTGTCTTTTTTCCAATAGGACCTGAGTATCCTTAATGCTTGTTCTCCAAGTAAGGTATATCTGTCTTTATGCCCCTTTCCCTGGCTAACACGGATCGTCATCCGCTGGCTGTCTATGTCGGTGACTTTCAGGTTAATCGCTTCGCTAATCCTCAGCCCGCCTGAATAGATCGTTGCCAATATGGCGAGATGTTTTAAATTATCTACCAGGGAAAAAACCGCCCTAACCTCTCCTTTTGACATTACAATCGGAAGCTTTTTTTCTCTCCTGCTCCTTGGTATCTTTACAGGGTCCCATTCCCTTCCAAGCGTCGTTTCATAAAGAAACTTTAATGCGCTGTAAGACTGGTTAATAGTCGCTTGGGAGCTCTTCTTCTCTTTCAGTAAATAATAGAGAAAATCCTTGATCACATTTTGGTCTATGTTCTCCGGCGACTTACCGTAGTATGCAGCAAATCTCTTCACGCAGAAAAGATAGGTCTTTATGCTCTTCTTGCTGAAGTTCTTTAACTCCATATCCATTTTCATCTTGTCTCTTAGTTTTCCCATAACGTTCTCCTTTTATATTAAAGATTTTTTCAAATCTTCTCAGAAAGGAATGTTTAGGAAAAGCAGACTATTAAAAAATGGATAGGCGTCGCCTTCATCTTATCAGAGCATACAATAAATCGAATTTTCAAAGAACCATGCCAGCACTACCGCTACCGCTTGGCGGTTTCGTTCAACATATTATTCAATGGTAACCTGTCATGTTTTCTAACCAGATAACATTCAAAAGTTAATGTTAACCGGAAAACAGGATAATTGCGGATGCAATAAATCCCCGCTGAAATACAAAATCAATATGAGGCGCTTCTTAAAAAAAAGTTATTACAAGAGAGAATCAGACAAATTAATGCCCCCCCATAAATCAGTTATTTATGGGTGGAGCTTTCAGCGATCAGCTATCAGCCTAGCCGCTTGCCGCTGTCACAACAAGTCTGATAGAATATGAAAGATAAAATATCATGTGAGATAATGGAATTAATATTTTTACGGCATCAACTCAGTTTACCAAAACACCGTCTCTGGCAAAATCGACAATTAGAGATTTTTCATCCTGCCATTCTTCAGGCGTAAACGCAGACGCCTCGATAGGAGCAAATACTTTGTAGATTGCTTCAGTCAGGATATCAATGCGTTCCCAATAGCTCATCCCGGAAAAGCTAGGAGAAATAACAATCAGATCGATATCACTGTCTTCACGGGCTATCCCAACTGCATGAGAACCGAACAGGATAAGTTTTTCAATACTAATATTGCTCGACTCCAATGCTTCCCTGAATTGTCTGATGGTTTTTAAAACTGCGTCTTGATCCATATGAATACATCATCAAAATAAATTAATCTTCCTTATTTCATAAAAAAATTGCAAGAAAAAAATAGAAAGCCTCTTGAAGGGATTGAGGGAGCAGGGGGCAGGATGCCGGACAACAGAACAGCAGATGGCAGGATACAGAAAAAGAATTAAGGACAGGCAAATAAGCTGGGGTCCGGATCAAGAGACTGTGTCACAATAGGAATAGCTGTCATTCCGAACGCATGTGAGGAATCTCAAGTCGTTCAGATCATTAAATATCAAGATTTCTCCCTTCGGTCGAAATGACAAAAATAGCAAAATGACGAAAACGGTAAAATGACGGAAACGGTAAAATGTTGAAACATTAATTATGACACAGTCTCCACGTCTGGAATGACGGGGTGAAAACTCGATATTTCATGCTGCCTTCTCTTATGAAACTTCAATCAAGAACCTCCCCCTCCCCCCTCCAAAGGGGGACAATCTAGCCATTATTAACTCAGGAGTGCCTCTCTCAGAAGGTGGCATCTTTTTCTCCCCCTCTGGAGGGGGTGCAGGGGGAGGTCTAAATCCTGAGTATAAAATATTTTATTTAAGTTTCTTCCTCGATCAACCTGGCCAAGCCCTAGGCCAGCGGCCCAGCTCTTGTTGAATCAGCCATTTCCAGATAGGGATGACATTGACATCCCCATGCTCTGTATTAATAATCCTTTCCTCGTCTTCGGTTATGATCGTCAGTCTCATCTTTGTGGCCTTGGCGGTACGACGTCCTTTATCAAGCTCGATGCATACATCCATCATTGCCTGCAATTCACGCTGCAATGTCTTTTGGTCTGCAAGAGAAACACAGACCTGTATGACCTCCGTAATCCTCAGCCCTTCCTTTAAAATAAAATCCACTTCTTTTCCCTTGCGTGACCTGCCGTAATAGATATCTTTATTTTGCCGCTTCAATTCAATAAAAACCATGTTTTCGTAGAGGTGTCCCTTGTTTTTTGAAAAATTGAAGCTGATGGCGCCGGTAAGCGCGGTATCTACTGAAAAGATTTTGGAAGGGTTGTATATCTGCCTTTTGACGGAGTAATCGAACAGGTCCATAAAAAAAAACAAATAGACATCATTCAGGAACAGATTGGGTTTCGATAAGATCGCTGCACACAAGGTGCATAAGGGAAGATTTTCCGCATCGTCGAACACCGGTTAGGATGATGATCTCTCTCTGGGAAAGATAACCTTCAATAAGTGTCTGCGCTTCCCTGCGGATCAGATCCCTGCGTAACAGGAATCGTCCCTTGTGCTCGATGATCAGTTCTTTTAATTTTTCATTTTCCATGCTGCGCTCTTTGTTATATTGTATTTGAGATGCACTATATATTTAAATATAGTGCAATATCAATAAAATATATTAAGCTCCCGCCTTAGTGCGAGACATGGTGCGCGGCGACACAAGGGCAAAAAAAAGGAGTTGCAGGTCAATGCAACTCCTTATTGTTTTTCAAGAGGGTAAATCTTGAAACACACTATTAAAAAAGGGCTGCAAAAGATGCAACCCTTTTTGAAATCTGGCGGGGACGACGAGGCTCGAACTCGCGACCTCCGGCGTGACAGGCCGGCGTTCTAACCGACTGAACTACATCCCCGAAGAATCTATTATCCTTTGCCTTATGCCGATCGGATACAGGCTTAAGCATCGGAAGCGGCATTTATACAACAACTGTTTTATAATTGGCAAGAACAATTTTCATTTAATAAGTGGTGGGCGGAACAGGGCTTGAACCTGCGACCCTCGGCTTGTAAGGCCGATGCTCTCCCAACTGAGCTACCCGCCCGAAAAGCATTACTTTTTTGCACACAATGACATTCATTGTCAAGCACTAATGTGCGGTCACCTCAGATTGTTTGAGCTTGATCTCCTCGCAGAATTCAATGCGGAACGGTTCGCATTGTTCCTCGGGCGCAAACATTTCCTCGCCCTCCTTGAGGATCAGGGCCTCTTTAAGGACCTCATCCATGTGTTCCACCGGCACTATCTCCACCTGCCTTAATATCCTGGCCGGTATCTCTTCAAGATCTTTTTTATTCTCAAGGGGTATAATGACCTTGGTGATCCCTCCCCTGTGGGCTGCCAGGATCTTCTCCTTTAATCCTCCGATGGGCAGGACCCTTCCCCTCAGGGTAATCTCGCCTGTCATGGCGATATTGCGGTTAACTGGTCTCCCTGTAAGGATGGAGATGATCGAGGTGGCAAGGGCGATGCCCGCCGAAGGCCCGTCCTTGGGGATGGCGCCTTCAGGCACATGGATATGGATGTCGATTTTTTCATAGAACTTATCAGGGAGCTTGAGCTGCCTTGCCCTTGTCCTTGCATAGCTCAGGGCCGCCTGCGCAGATTCCTGCATGACCTCTCCCAGTTTTCCCGTCAGGACAAGACTACCCTTTCCGGGCATGATAGCCGCCTCTGTCTGGAGGAGCTCCCCTCCGACGTCGGTCCATGCCAGACCTGTCGTAACCCCCACATAATCCTTCTCTTCAGTATGTCCGAACCGGAATTTAATCACACCCAGGTATTTATGTATTGAAGAAGCTGAAACAGTCACCCTGGTGTCCCTGCCCTTTTCAACGACCTCCTTTGCCACCTTGCGGCAGACTGCGGAGATCTCCCTTTCCAGGTTGCGGACACCTGCCTCTTTCGTGTAATTTCTTACAATCGCCAGGATGGCCTTGTCCGAAAACGTGATGTTTTCCTGGGTCAGGCCATTCTGCTCGATCTGTTTTTTAACGAGGAACTGTTTTGCGATGTTCAGTTTTTCCATCTCGGTATAGCCCGGCAGCCTTATGATCTCCATCCTGTCCTGCAAGGGGAGAGGGATGTTATAAAGGGTGTTGGCCGTCGTTATAAAAAGTATATGAGACAGGTCATAATCCATATCAAGATAATGGTCATTAAAGGCAAAGTTCTGCTCGGGGTCCAGGACTTCCAGGAGGGCCGCTGACGGATCTCCCCGGAAATCGGTGCTCATCTTATCGACCTCATCGAGACAGAATACCGGGTTGCTTGATTTAGCCTTTTTCAGATACTGGATGATCTTACCCGGGAGGGCGCCTATATAGGTCCTGCGGTGTCCCCTTATTTCCGCCTCATCCCTTACTCCTCCCAATGAGAGTCTTACAAAATTCCGTCCCATGGACCGGGCAACAGATTTTGCCAGGGAGGTCTTGCCTACGCCCGGAGGTCCCACAAGGCAGAGGATAGGGCCTTTGATCTTTTTGGTCAGGGTCTGTACGGACAGGTATTCAAGTATCCTCTCCTTGGGCTTTGTCAGGCCATAGTGATCATCTTCCAGAATGACCTCCGCCTCCTTGATATCCATCTTGTCTTTTGTATGCTCAAACCACGGCAGGGCCAGTATCCAATCAATGTAATTGCGCACCACAGTGGCCTCTGCGGACATGGGGGACATCATCTTAAGCTTGTTATATTCCTGCCAGACCTTGGAGTGGGCCTCCTTTGACAACTTTTTCTTCTTGATCTTTTTTTCAAGCTGTTCCAGTTCGGCCTTGAAATCATCCTTGGCCCCCATCTCCTTCTGGATCGCCCGCATCTGCTCGTTGAGGTAATAGTCCTTCTGGGTCTTCTCCATCTGCTTTTTGACCCTTTTCTTCAGACGTCCCTCCAGGGCAAGGATATTGATCTCGCTCGAAAGCTTTTCAAGGAGCTTTTCAAGCCTCAGGTCGACATCCACGCATTCCAGCAGTTCCTGCTTATCGCTTACCTTAATGGCCAGATGGGCGGCTATCGTATCTGACAGACGCGATGGGTTTTCAATGGCGGCAAGGGTCGCGACCAGTTCCTTGCCTATCTTCTTATTCAGTTTGCTGTATTCATCAAAGCTCTCGTTGAGCGTCCTTATGAGCGCCGTTGTCTTGGCTGTTATCTCATATTCATCCCTGACCTTTTCCACCTCAACCATATAAAATTCCTGGTTGTCGGTAATAATCCCTGCCCTTGCCCTCTGCTTCCCTTCTATAAGGGCCTTCACGGTCCCGTCAGGGAGCCTCAATAACTGGAGGACTGCGCCGAGGGTCCCGAAGGAATATATATCTTTTTCAGTGGGATTATCCACTGTGGCGTCTTTCTGGGCGGCGAGGAAGATCTCCTTGTCATGAGACATGGCATATTCAAGGGCCTTGATGGATTTTTCCCTCCCGACAAACAGGGGGACAACCATGTTCGGAAAAACAACCACATCCCTTAAGGGCAGGATAGGGTATCGGTTTTTCTCGCCATCTAAAAACTGGATCGAATCTTTCTGATTTAAATTAAACATAGCCTATGCGTACCCTGCCTGATTTTCGTTTTCGTATACCAACAGCGGCGATTCCTTCCCTTTAATAACCGGCTCTCCGATAACACACTCTCTTATCCCGGTCATGCTGGGGATGTCATACATGATATCCAGCATGACAGACTCGAGGATTGCCCTTAACCCGCGGGCCCCGGACTTCCTCTTAATTGCGTCTTTTGAAATAGCCCGATATGCCTCATCGGTAAAATTCAGGGCCACTCCCTCTAACTCAAAGAGCTTTTTGTATTGTTTCACAAGGGCATTTTTGGGCTCTGTAAGTATCCTTACAAGGGCCTCTTCGCTCAGGTTGCTGAGAGATGCTATAATTGGGATTCTTCCCATAAATTCAGGTATCATTCCGAATTTTATGAGATCCTCCGGCTGGATTAGCGTCATCAATTTATCCGCATCATCATCCTTGGCCTGCTGAATCTCTGCCTCAAAGCCCATGGATTTGCTTCCGATCCTGTTGCGGATGATCTTATCAAGCCCGTTAAAGGTCCCGCCGCAGATGAACAGGATATTGCGCGTGTCCACCTTGACAAAGTCCTGCTGAGGATGTTTTCTCCCGCCCTTTGGGGGAATGCTTGCCATGGTGCCTTCTATGATCTTCAACAATGCCTGCTGCACGCCTTCCCCGGACACATCCCTTGTAATGGACGGGCTGTCGGTCTTCCTGGCGATCTTGTCGATCTCGTCTATATAGACAATGCCTTTGCATGCGGACTCCAGATCATAGTCAGCTATCTGTACAAGGTTCAATATGATGTTCTCGACATCCTCCCCCACATAACCGGCCTCCGTCAGAGTTGTAGCATCGGCTATGGCGAAAGGGACCTTGAGTATCCTGGCAAGCGTCTGCGCCAGGAGCGTCTTTCCTGAACCGGTCGGGCCTATAAGGAGGATATTGCTTTTCTGTATCTCAACGTCTTCCATATTGACCGTGGTGCTGATCCTTTTATAATGGTTATGTACAGCAACAGAGAGTATTTTTTTTGGTTTTTCCTGATCTATTACATACTGGTCAAGGGCATCCTTGATCTCATAGGGCTTCGGCAGTCCTGAGCCTGTCCCCTTTTCCTGGCTATGTTCTTCTGCTATGATCTCCGTACATAACTGTATGCATTCATCGCATATATAAACCGACGGTCCGGCTATTAATTTTTTGACCTCATCCTGACTTTTCCCGCAAAAGGAACACAAAAGGTCATCTCTTGAGTCGTCTTTTTTTTGCATAAAACCTCTATTTCTTTTTTATTGCTTCCTGTATTTCCCTTTTGGTGATAACCCTGTCAATTATCCCATACTCCATGGCATCCTGACTGCTCATGAAAAAATCACGTTCCGTATCGTTGCGTATCTTATCTATGGACTGGCCTGTATGTCTTGCCAGGATATTGTTGATATTTTCCTTGATTTTAAGGATCTCCTTGGCCTGTATATCGATATCGGTCGCCTGTCCCTGAAAACCGCCTGCGGGCTGGTGGATCATCACCCTGGCGTGCGGAAGGGCATATCTTTTTTTCTTGGCGCCTGCGGCCAGGAGCAGCGCCCCCATGCTTGATGCCTGCCCCATGCACATTGTGGCTACATCAGGTTTGATATATTGCATTGTATCATATATGGCAAGACCGGCGGTAACCACCCCCCCTGGAGTATTGATATAGACATTAATATCCTTATCAGGGTCCTCAGATTCCAGGAAAAGCATCTGAGCAATAATGGTATTGGCCATGCCGTCATGGACCTCCTCCCCGATAAAGATGATCCTGTCCTTTAATAGACGGGAATATATATCATAGGCGCGTTCACCGCGATTTGTCTGTTCAACGACGATTGGTATAAGCATAAACCTTTCTCTCTTTCACCTGATCTAAAAGCACCCCTTTCTGAGGGAGGCATGTTTTTAGAACTATTAACGGTCGATTTCAATATAATTCTTTTATTACCTGTCTGTTATCTTATTTGCATCTAATAAGATAATCCTAGCATTTTCCACTAGATAGTTCAAGATCTTTTCCCTCAGGAGCGTCTGCCGAAAGGAATCCATAAGACCGTTGGACTCATAATATTGACGTATTATCTCATATTCCGTATCGAAATCCCTTGCCATTCCACGGAGGCCCTCAGCCAGATCAGCCTCTTCAACAGTAAATTTATTCTGATCTGCTATCTCGCTTATTATAAACATCTGTTTTACGCTCTTTTCAGCGGATGGCCTTATATCCACCTTTATCTTTGCCTCATCAAAACCTGATTTTGCAAGATCTGCCCCTGACCTCGCAAGGCGCTGTTTTATATTATCTATAGATGCATTGATCTCATATTCCACGAGGCTTTCGGGCAATTCAAAATCAGTGAGTGTCGATACCTTCCTCAGCAGCCTTGCCTTTAATTCGTTGTCGATCCTTTTTTCCTCTCCGGCGATCATGTCTTCCCTGATCTTTTTATTTAAGTCTTCCAGGGTGTTAAAATCACCGCCAAGGCCCTTAAGAAATTCATCGTTGATCTCAGGGAGGGAGATCTCTTTGATCTCCTTGACATCTATCCTGAAATTGACAGCCTTCCCGGCCAGCCTGACGTTAAAATAGTCTGTTTCAAAATCTATCTTGATATCAACAGGCCCGCCTTTTTTAACACCGATGAGCGCCTCTTCAACCCCTTTATAGAACTGTTTGTTTCCTATCTTTAAAGGAAAATTAGCGGCCTTGATCCCTTCAATGGGCGCATCTCCTTCAAATGCCTCGTAATCCATGAGGATATAGTCACCGTCTTTGATCCCCCTGTCTTCGGTGACAGGGTTCAGTGTGCCTCTGGCCTCCCTGATCTGATCGAGCTGTCTCTTTACATCCTCATCAGTTACTGCACAATTTTCTTTCTCCACCTCAATGCCCAGATAATCCTTTAATTCAAACTCCGGACGGATTTCCATGGACGCGGAATATTTAAAGGCCTGTCCAGCCTTAAGTTCCTCGTTTTCTATGCTGGGCATATTTAAGGGGTACTTTTTAATTTCATCAATTGCCTCAGGAAGGGTATCTCTTATCACGTTGTTCGTCACATCTTCCATAACCTGGGCAAAATAAAATTTTTCCAGGATCTTCCGGGGAACCTTCCCCGGCCTGAAGCCTTTTATCTGAGCCTTCTTGCTTAATTTTTTGTATGCGTCTTCGATCCTTCTGTCTATCTCTTCCGCCTCTATCTCGATATTCACCTTTTTCTTTACAGAACTGATATCTTCAATATTTGTCTTCATCGCTGTACCCGTTATCTTAGATTTTAATTTTTAGCCCCAGGTTGATTAAAACTTACAGACAGGATTCCTTCAATACAATGATTTAAGAAAGGAGACCGGTTCAGAAAGTAATTATCAAATTCCTGATTTCAAGTGGAATATATTTAAATAGTAGAAGACACATGGACTGTCAACAGTAAATATAATTTTAAAATAGCATAAATCATGCCAAAATATTAAGCTATTATGCGAGCCAGGCCTTCTGTCGTCATGACTCATCTCTTTAGCAGGGATGCCGGCCGCAACTTGGGCCTCCGGGAATTGACCTATATCAGGGGATGAAACGATAACATCAACTCCTTCCCCGCCAAGGCAATGGACTTGGTCGATAGTGGAAGAGGCGATGATCGTCCTGCCAGGAAACTATTGTATAAAATTTTTCCATTAATTTCAGTTGACAATACGTGAAGATATGATGATGATATTAACAGATTGGTTTAAGAGACTGGCCTCTTTGATCTTCATACTGAAGGCGAAAGGCTTTTGGGGTAACGCAGAGGCATTAACTGAACCAAGGCTCGCCGAAATCAGCAAGTCCTGGA
>Ga0153915_10007040_pt1 | contig 10583 bp, 6 predicted proteins | sample Opewatmetagenome_2_FD_107003 | JGI IMG/M metagenome (GOLD analysis project Ga0153915, IMG submission 107003) | Freshwater wetland microbial communities from Ohio, USA - Open water 3 Core 3 Depth 3 metaG | ecosystem: Environmental > Aquatic > Freshwater > Wetlands | place: USA: Ohio, Lake Erie... | reverse complement strand
GCCTTCGATCAGGCCTTCTACTCGACTCCTCTGACGATTCGGTCCGGGGAAATCATGGTTGGAGAATTCCTCTCGCATGCGGTTTCGAGCCGGACGAGTTTCAGCGAGCGATTCGAATTCTTCCCGAACCTTTCTGACATGGAAGCGTATCGCTTCATGTTCAGTCTCGGCGCGACAACCAACCTCAATTCCTGGCTGGCATGGCAAGTCACTGTTAACGACGGATATTTGAGCAATCCGCCGCCCCTGATCAAGAAGAATGACTTGCTCTTGAGCACCGGATTGCGCCTGACATTCGGGAAGGGGGCTCGGTAGGTTGAGGTATTGGTGTTACGAAACGTGGGAATCAGGAGGAAACGACAATGAGATTGATCTGGTGGATCGTAGTTGGGCTGATCGCTGGATGGGCGACGGGAAAGATCATGAAGGGCGGCGGCTACGGAGTGTTGATAGACATCGTCATCGGGATTGCAGGGGCCGTTGTCGGCGGCTGGATCATGTCTCTTCTTGGTTTTTCAAGCGCAGGCGGCTTGATCTACACCGTCATCGTGGCGATCGGCGGCGCCATTCTGCTAACGGTGATAGTTCGAATGTTCACAAAATCGCACGCACACGGTTAGAACCGTTGCAGCGATTGGGCAGGTGGATGACAGCACCCTTTCGCGCGGATGCGCGCTGTGCTCTTTTTGTAGGAACCGAATTGAGAGCCTGGCCAAGTTTCTCCAACCGATCCCTATTAAAGATCATCCCCCAAGCGACTTACAACAAGATCGCAAAATTGGTGATTGCGAAACAACCCAAGAAGTAGGGACAAAAAGCGGCTCGGTAACGCCATCCACAATACCCCAGGAGTTGGGGGTAATTGTGCAGGAAGGAGAGCAGCGCGTTGCAGTCGCATCAGAATCCGATTTAGACACGCACATGGGAGGAGCCGCCAGCTAATCCCACAACGCGTAAAGTTCACGAATGCTTGATCGAAATCTTAATCAGCGCGTGACGGTGCGCATTTTCGGGCAATCAAGTTCGGCTGAATAGTGTGAGAAACGCAAGGAGATTAACAATGAGAAAGATTCTGATTTTGGTGTTGGTCAGTCTTTTCCTGTCGTCCGTGGCGCAAGTCGTCAGGGCCGACACACTGGTTTTGCGGGACGGAACACAGGTGTCTGGGGTCCTCGTGGGAGCGACTGCACAGACGATCACTTTCAAGGATGCCAAGGGTGTCGTGCATCGCTTCAAGAGGGCGGAGATACAAACACTCGAATTCGCCACCACCACTCAGAAAACCACTATGCCGTCGGCTCAAAGCAAGAAGCTGGAAACCCTTCCCAGTGGAACCGAGCTGGCGGTCCGGACGAATGAAGCAATCGACTCGAAATCCGCCAAGGAAAATCAAACCTTTTCGGCACAAGTGGATCAAGACGTGATTGGAAGTTCGAACAACGTGGTGGTTCCGAAGGGTTCTCCCGCTGAGCTCGTGATTCGAAACGTCTCTTCGGGAGGTGTGACCGGCAGTCCCGAGATGATGCTCGACGTTCAGTCGATTACGGTCGGCGGACAGCGCTACCTTGTCAGCACGGCGGATTTGCAACAGAAGAGTGATACCGGCATTGGCATGAACAAGCGCACCGCTGAGACGATTGGCGGCGGAGCCGCATTGGGCACGATTGTCGGTGCGGTTGCTGGAAAGGGGAAAGGCGCAGCCATCGGGGCTGCAGTTGGTGCTGCTGCCGGTGCAGGAACGCAGATACTCATCAAGGGAAAGGAAGTTCGCGTCCCTGCCGAAACCGTCCTGAGGTTCAAGCTCGATAAACCGGTTAGTCTGCAGGCTGCGCGTTAGCGTGAATAGAAAGGGAAAACAATCTCATTCCCCGGTTCAGCTCCTTGATTGAGAACCTAAAAGGAGACCTCAAATGCCACTGTCGAAAAAGCTCGCTGCTGAGTTCATTGCTACAGCGACTGGCAGCAGGCGGCCAGAAGTGGCCATTGCAGTTGTTGCTTGTTTCCTAGACCTGACGCCACTACTCCAGAGGCAACCCAAGTCTGCAAATTGATTTACTGGAGAGCGCCGCAGTACAATTTTGTTTCCAGAGATACTCTCGCCACCCAGGATGATTCCGTGACATCCATTCCCTCCTACTGTCCTCTCTGCATTTCCCTCTGCGGCTGTTTCTATCAGGTCGAGGGCGGAGTGCTAGCCGATGTTGTTGCTAATCCAGGCCACCCAACCGGCAAACACTTGTGCGCCAAGGGGCTAGCGGCGCCAGCGTTGTTGCGGCACACCGACCGGCTTTTATATCCCCTGCGCCGTACCAACCCTAAGGGCAGTACCGATCCAGGCTGGCAAAGAATTCCCTGGGATGAGGCGCTGGGAATCACCGCGTCCAATCTGAGGCGTATTGCTGAAGAAAGCGGGCCGGAGACGGTGAGTTTTTGCGTGACTACCCCCAGCGGTACGGCAATAGCAGACGGGATGCCGTGGATTTCGCGCCTGGCGAACGCTTTCGGTAGCCCGAACATGGTGTTGACTACCCACGTATGCAACTGGCACCGGGACTTTGCCCCGATGACCACCTTCGGATCGGGTATCGGCATGCCCGATTTTGCCCGCACCGGATGCCTGCTCTTGTGGGGTGTGAATCCGCCAGCCACGTGGCTGGCGATGGCGGAGGAAATAAAAACGGCACGGCAACGGGGAATGAAACTGATCGTTATCGACCCGCGCAAGGCCGGTTTCGCCAAGCGTGCCGACGTGTGGTTGCGGGTGCGGCCGGGAACTGACGGGGTATTGGCGTTGGCGCTGGCAAACCTGTTGGTGCAAAGCGGCCGTTATGATCGCGAGTTCCTCTTGCGTCATACCACTGCGCCGTTTCTGGTGCGGAAGGACAGCGGGGAATTCCTGCTCTCCGGCGAAGGGAAGAAAATGGTGTGGGACGAAGCGTGTGGCCGTGCCGTGCCAGCCTTTCCGCCTGGAAGTACTACGCCCCTGGCCCTCACAGGGCAGTTCGAGGCGTCCACGTCAGACGGTTTCCTATCCTGCCGCCCCGCCTTCGACCTCTTTGCCCGGTGCTGCGCGGAATATCCCTTGACGCGGGCGTCGGAAATCACTGGCATTCCCGGGTCCGCCATCACCCAGGCAGCGGAATTGATGACAGGCTGCGGTCCGGTGGCGTTTTACGGCTGGGCCGGTCTGAACCAGCATCACGAGGCGACGCAAACCGGCCGGGCGCTGCATCTGTTGTACGCGCTCACAGGGTGTTACGACGCTCCTGGCGGCAACGTATTATTTACCAAGCCGCCCGTACGCAATGCGATGGGCAGCGAGTTGCTGCCGCCAAGCCAGGCAGCCAAGGCGCTGGGTCTGGACGGGCGGCCTCTCGGCCCCGCCGGGAAGGGATGGATTTCAGAGACCGATTTGTACCGCGCCATCGTGGACGGGAACCCGTACCCGGTTCGCGGACTGCTGTCCTTCGGTTCCAATCTGCTGGCCACCCGCGCCGAACCGCAACGGGGTCGGGAGGCGTTGTGCACGTTGGAATTTTACGCCCACGCCGATTTCTTTCTCTCCGCCATGAGCCGCGATGCGGATATCCTATTCCCCGTCGCCATGCCGTGGGAGCGGCCGGGATTGCAGGCGGGGTTTCTGGTGAACCAAGCGGCGGAATCCCTAGTGCAGTTGCGCACCCCGGTGGTGGTGCCCCAGGGCGAGGCACGATCCGACGCCGCCATTGTCTTCGATCTGGCGGCTCGCTTGAGTTTGAATGACCATTTTTTTGGTGGCGACCCGGAAGCTGCGTTGCGCTACGTGCTTGAACCCACTGGCCTGACTCCAGAAGCTTTGCGGGATGCGCCAGAAGGCCTGAGTCTGCCGCTCGATATCCATTATTTCAAATATCGGGAGCAAGGCTTTGCCACACCCAGCGGGCGGATTGAATTCTATTCCGAGTCGTTGCAGCGCATCGGCCAGCCGCCGTTGCCGGAATTCCAGCAGCTTGAGCTTAGTGCAGAATCCCCTCTGCTGATGACTTGCGCCAAACTTCCCGACCGTTGCCATAGCCAACACCAGCAGGCGGAGCGTCCAGGGCGCAAACCGGGACTGCCGGCGGTATATCTTCACCCCGCAACGGCGGGAGAATGGGGCATAGCGGAAGGAGACGCGGTTACCGTGCGTTCGCTGTACGGCGCGATGCTGGGGCGTGCCAAGCTGGACGCCACGCTCGACCCTCAGACGTTATGGTCACATTATGGTTGGTGGCAAGCGGTTCCCGGCGAGGCATCGGAAATGGCTGCCAACTACACTGCCCTGGCTGGTCCGGAATGCGACCCGGTGAGCGGTTCAGCGCTGCTGCGGGGGATTTGTTGCCGGGTGGAAAAAACCTTGCTGCCTTGAGCGCATTCGCCGGGTACAGGACCCAAAAGCACGCACTCTCCTCAGCCTGGGCTGCCCAAATGAGTACTGGTCATTGGTTGCCTTTGTTCTGCTCGCGCATTACAGCCTCGATGTCGAAAGCCATATCCTTGAACAGAAGTGATTTGGTTTGCGGGATGTTCAACGCTTGAGCCTGTTTCAGCACCGCAGCGACCAAATAGTCGAGCACGCTGCTTTGGGCGAGATAAATCGCTACGCCCAAGAAGGTGGTGCGTGCATCGGGGTTGTCCTTCCGCGATTGCCAGAACAGGTCAACCAGCACGTCGAATGCTTCGGTCTGCTTTACTGTCAATTGTGGGATGGTGGTCATAATCACCTTCGCAGGGCAGGGCGCCTATTTCTGCCAATCCAACCTGCAGTCGTCCGCGCAGCTTCTAATCCAACGCCCAAATGAATTGCCCTGCTCATCGAATCTTTAATAAGAGGGGCCAACCTCAACGATATGTCGTGCTTTTTTTCTATTGAAGGTTTGGCAGAAAAGCTAAATGCGCATGTTCGCCGTCCTGCTCGGACGTGAGAAAAGCACAGTGAGCGCAAAACTAGCCGTTTCCGCTCGCTTTTCCCACTGGCTCTGCCAAAAATGAGATTCAGCGGAGCGATCCAGAACACCCGCCCTTGACCGGGAGCTGAAAGCCAGCCGATCAGACCGGCTCTGCGCAACCTGCGACGCCAGCTCGAGATGGTTCTTTCCGAGACTCCCAGGTGTTCAGCAAGCTCGGAATCGGACATAACATTTCCACTCGCTACATAGGCAGGCTCGTCGCCGTTCCAGTCCGCAGAAGTGAAGCGCACGAGTATTGCGAGCAACCAGACCGCGGGTCCGATGCGCTCGCGGAGATTCTTGGGGATTTGAGAGGTGGCGGGAGTCATGCCGCTACCTCGCAAATGAGTTCAAAACGATAAGGGAGAATTAGGACGGGCGGCTTCGGGACGTTGCAAGCCCCCGCAACCATCTCCAGAAACACAAAGACCGGATACTCCGTCCAGTCGTTTTTGGTTCCTGCGTCCCGCACACTTCAACCCCGTCGGGCTGCCAAGCTTGTTCCTCCAATCCTCTACTTGAAGCCGTCATGGGGCGACAAGCTACTATATACTTGTGGTTGATCAGAACTACAAAACGAAAAGCCGGGTCCAGATGAAACCAACCTATCCGTTTTTAGGAGTACCCCCAGCGCAAGGCCTGTATCACCCGCAGCACGAGCACGATGGCTGCGGCGTCGGGTTCGTCGCCAATATTGAGGGTCAGAAATCTCATGACATCGTGCTGAAGGGTATTCAGATTCTGATCAACCTCACCCATCGCGGCGCCTGCGGCTGCGACCCACAGACAGGCGATGGTGCGGGCATTCTGATCCAGATTCCTCACTCTTTCTTCGAGCACGAATGTGCGCGCCTGGGCTTCACCCTACCCGCTCCGGGTGAATACGGCGTGGGGATGGTATTTCTTCCGGTGGACCCTCCCGAGCGAATCCTCTGCGAGGGCATTTTGGAAAAGATCGCGCGTGAGGAAGGGCTCAGCGTGCTTGGGTGGCGTGACACGCCCATCAATGGCAACACGATCGGACGCCTGGCACGCAACACGCAGCCTTACATCGAACAGATTTTCATCCGGAGTGCGCCGGGCATGGACCAGGACGCGCTCGAGCGCAAGCTCTATGTGGTACGCAAGCGGGCGGAATCTGCCGTGGCGCAGTCCGACTTTAAGGAGAAGGGCTTTTTCTACGTCCCCTCTCTATCCTCGCGCACCATTGTCTACAAAGGATTGTTGCTGGCGCCGCAGATCGCCCACTTCTACAAGGAGTTGTCGGATCCGGAGGTGATGAGCGCCTTGTGTCTGGTCCATCAGCGCTTTTCCACCAACACTTTTCCGAGCTGGCAGTTGGCCCACCCGTATCGCTATGTGTGTCACAACGGGGAAATCAATACGCTGCGCGGGAATGTGAACTGGATGTACGCGCGGCAGTCCGTGCTTGCCTCGCCTTTGTTCGGTGAGGACATCAAGAAGTTGCTGCCGATCATCACCCCGGGTGGCAGCGACTCCGCCATGCTCGACAACGCTGTGGAATTGCTGACGCTGACCGGTCGCAGCCTCCCGCACGTGATGTCGATGCTGATCCCGGAAGCATGGGACCACGATTCCACCATGCCCGAGGACGTCAAAGGATTTTATGAGTACCACGCTTCTTTGATGGAGCCGTGGGACGGCCCGGCAGCAGTGGCCTTCACCGACGGTCGAGTGATCGGTGCGAAACTCGATCGCAATGGGCTGCGCCCCGGGAGGTACCTAGTAACCAGGAGCGGCCTGGTCATCATGGCGTCAGAAGCGGGAGTGCTCCCGGTAAAGCCCGAAGACGTGCGCATAAAGGGACGACTTGCTCCGGGCCGCATGTTGCTGGTGGATACGGAACAGAAGCGCTTGATCTCGGACGAAGAAGTGAAGAGGCAGCTGGCAGCGCGGCAGCCTTATGCCCAGTGGCTGAAAGAAAACCAAATCACTCTCGATCATCTTCCTAGTCCCACGCGCGTCCAACCCACGGACCACGAAACCATCTTGATGCGGCAGCGCGCCTTCGGCTATACCGACGAAGACCTGAAAACCATCCTGCAGCCTGCAGCGGTGCAGGCCGAAGAGCCAGTCGGGTCGATGGGTATCGACACGCCACTTGCCTGTCTGTCGGACAAGCCGCAACTGCTGTTTAACTACTTCAAACAGACCTTTGCCCAGGTCACGAACCCGGCGATTGATTCGATCCGCGAAGGTTTGGTGATGTCCCTCAACACGTACATCGGGTGTGAGGGAAACATCCTCGAGGAGACGCCGAAGAACTGCCACATGCTGAAGCTGCGCCACCCGATCATCTCCAACTGGAGACTGGAAAAACTGCGTCGGGTCAGTTGGGGCGACTTTCTCGCCACGACTTTGCCGATGCTCTTTCGCGTAGAGGGTGGCGAACAGCAACTGGACAAGGCGGTCGAGACGCTTTGTCGCCGCGCCTCGTTGGCTATCAAGTCGGGATATACCCTGCTAATTCTCTCCGACCGCGGCGTCGATGAGGAATATGCTCCCATCCCGAGCCTGCTCGCGCTTTCGGCCGTTCATAACCATCTCATCCGCGAGAAAACGCGCAATCAGGTGGCTCTGATCGTAGAGTCCGGCGAACCGCGCGAGGTGATGCACTTCGCGTTGCTCCTCGGCTACGGCGCGAGTGCTGTGAACCCCTACCTCGCCATCGAGACGCTCGAAGACCTGCACCGGGATGGTTGCTTTCCACCGGAATACACCTGGGACAAGGTCTTCAAGAACTACATGAAGGCGATCGATAAAGGGCTTCTGAAGACCTTCTCCAAAATGGGAATTTCCACCTTGCAGAGTTACCAGGGCGCCCAGATCTTTGAGGCCTTGGGATTGAACCGATCGTTCGTAGAGCATTACTTCACCGGAACCGCCTCGCGGATTGACGGCGTGGGAATGGAGGTGCTGGCCCGCGAAGCGCTTATGAAGCATCGGTTCGCCATGCAGCCGCCAAGCGAGTCCGACACGGAACTCCGGATTGGCGGCGAATACCAGTACCGAGTGCGCGGCGAGCGGCACCTGCTGAACCCGCTAACGGTGAGCAAGCTGCAGCACGCCGTGCGGCAAGCGAAGTCCGAGACCTTCCAGGAGTTCGCGAATATTGTGAACCAGCAAAACCGCGATCTCCTGATGCTGCGGGGCATGTTCGATTTCAAGCCGGCCGGACCACCGATTCCGCTTGACGATGTCGAGCCGGCCTCCGAGATCGTAAAGCGTTTCGCTACCGGCGCTATGTCCTTCGGCTCTATCAGCAAGGAGGCGCACGAGACACTGGCGATTGCCATGAACCGCATCGGCGGAAAGTCCAACACCGGTGAGGGCGGGGAGGACGAGGCACGGTTCCAGCCCGACCCTAACGGGGACTTGCGCCGAAGTGCCATCAAACAAGTGGCGTCGGCCCGCTTCGGCGTCACCACAAACTACCTAGTAAATGCAGACGACCTGCAGATCAAGATCGCACAGGGCGCCAAGCCGGGTGAGGGCGGCCAGTTGCCGGGCCATAAAGTGGACGAGGTCATTGCCCGGGTTCGCCATTCGATCCCCGGCGTGGGGCTTATTTCGCCGCCTCCGCACCACGATATTTATTCCATTGAGGACCTGGCTCAGCTCATCCATGACCTTAAGAACGTCAATCCGCAGGCACGGATTTCGGTGAAACTCGTGGCCGAGGTTGGAGTGGGAACGGTGGCCGCAGGTGTGGCGAAGGCCCATGCCGATGTCATCCTCATTAGCGGCTACGACGGCGGGACCGGCGCTTCACCCATCAGTTCCATTCGTCATGCTGGCATTCCCTGGGAGCTGGGACTATCCGAAACGCAGCAGGTCCTGGTGATGAACGACCTGCGCAGCCGCGTGCGGCTCCAGGTAGACGGCAAACTGCAGACCGGCCGGGACGTAGCGATCGCCACGTTACTCGGAGCGGAGGAATTCGGATTCGCAACCACACCGCTCATTGCCATGGGCTGTATCATGATGCGCAAGTGCCACCTGAACACCTGCCCGGTGGGCGTGGCGACGCAGGACCCCGAACTGCGCAAGAAGTTCCAAGGCCAGCCCGAGCACGTGATCAATTTCCTTTTCTTCGTCGCCGAAGATCTTCGAAGAATCATGGCGGAGCTTGGCTTCCGGACGATCAACGAGATGGTTGGCCGGATGGACTGCCTGGTGCAACGTCAGGACGTCACCCACTGGAAAGCCAAAGGGATTGATCTCACTGCGATCCTCTTCAATCCTCCGGTGCCGAGCCATGTGGGGCGGCGCCAGTTGCAGGCACAGGATCATGGGCTTGGAAGCGCCCTCGATAGTCATCTGATCAAACAGACTCAGGAGGCCATCGAAAATCGCACGCCGGTCTCGCTCAGCTTCGCCATTACCAACGCGCATCGCAGCGTGGGGGCAATGTTGAGCGGCGAGGTCGCCCGCCGTCATGGTTCCGCAGGCCTGCCGGACGACACCATTCACATTCATTTCAACGGTTGCACCGGACAGAGCTTCGGCGCGTTCCTGGCGAAAGGCGTAACGCTGACGCTGGACGGAGAGGCGAATGACTATGTCGGCAAAGGGCTCTCCGGCGGCAAGCTGATTATTTATCCTCCCCGGCACTCCGAGTTCATCCCGGAAGAAAACATCCTGATCGGAAACGTTTGCCTGTACGGCGCGACCGGTGGTGAGGCGTACTTCAATGGCATGGCCGGTGAACGGTTTGCGGTGCGCAATTCCGGCGCCACTGCCATCGTCGAGGGTGTCGGCGACCACGGTTGCGAGTACATGACGAACGGGCTGGTTGTGGTACTGGGCCGGACGGGTCGAAACTTCGCAGCCGGCATGACTGGCGGCATTGCTTACGTTCTGGACCAGGTCGGCGACTTCCCTACGGTCTACTGCAATCGAACTGAGGTGGACCTCGAAGAGGTCACGGACCCGCAGGACGTCAAGATCTTGCATCGGTTGATCAAACGTCACAGCGAATTCACCAACAGTCCTCAGGCGAAGTGGATCCTTCAGAACTGGGAGGCCGCGCTGCCAAAATTCATCAAAGTGTTCCCGCACGAATACAAGCGCGCTCTGGGGATTCCACGGATTCCCGCGGGTGCGCTTGTCGCGCGGGCCGGGACACAAGCACAGGGGCAGGTGCTGCGTGGGTAAGATTACCGGTTTTAAGGAATACACGCGCGAGATGCCGACGCGGCGTCCCGTCGCGGAACGCATTAACGACTATGCGGAGGTTTATCAGCCGTTCGCAGAAGAAAAGGTGCGCACGCAGGCCGCGCGCTGCATGGATTGCGGCATCCCCTTCTGCCACACCGGCTGCCCGGTGAACAACATCATTCCCGACTGGAATGACCTTGTTTACCGCGACCATTGGAAAGAAGCGATTCGCGTTCTGCATTCCACGAACAACTTTCCGGAATTCACCGGGCGCATCTGCCCGGCACCCTGCGAGGCGGCCTGCGTGCTCGGGATCAACGAGCCGCCGGTTACGATCAAGGTGATCGAGAAGAGCATCGTAGAGCGGGCCTGGGAGGCAGGGTGGATACAACCCGAACCGCCCGAAACGCGTACTGGTAAACGTGTCGCGGTGGT
>Ga0153915_10007038_pt1 | contig 10585 bp, 4 predicted proteins | sample Opewatmetagenome_2_FD_107003 | JGI IMG/M metagenome (GOLD analysis project Ga0153915, IMG submission 107003) | Freshwater wetland microbial communities from Ohio, USA - Open water 3 Core 3 Depth 3 metaG | ecosystem: Environmental > Aquatic > Freshwater > Wetlands | place: USA: Ohio, Lake Erie... | reverse complement strand
TGGATGAAGACGCATCCCGCTCCGGCTTCTGCAAAAGCCGCGACCAGCGGCAATAAACACACCGGATGCAAGGCCATCTCCATTCATTGCGCGGAGGAAGCCGGCCAGCACGCGGTGGATGAAGCCTCCCGGCAAAGCGAAAAGTACCTGAAACAGGCTCGAGAGGAATGGAAGCACGTGACCGATGAAGCCACTCACGACTGGCATATGACGGAAGGATGCTTTGCCGACCACACCCTTATGGTACCGAACATCCCCGTACAGTTTTCCATTACTCCACAAATCAGTCTGGACGCGGAGAAGAGCGGCTCGACCAGCAACAAATACGGCTCGGCTTCCGGGAACGTGAAAGGAACTGTGAGCTTCGGTATTCCACTCGACGCCGATTTCCGGGCGCAGCTCGATCTTTTCTACATTCCCTGCCTGCCCTTCGCTGTCCGCCCGAGAAGCCTGGGTGCGGATGGATCCCTGGTTTCGGGCAGCAAGCTCGGCGCAACCCTTACCGCGACCGGCAAATTCAATCAGCATTTCATGATTCCCCCCAGCGGCGGCCCGCATTTTCCGATCGAGATCATCCCCATCGTGATTGCAGGCGTGCCCGTGGCGGAACTGGACGTCAGCGTCTATGTGGACGGCACGCTGGACGTGGATGGGGAAGGGAGGTTGGACAGCAATTTCACGCTCGAGGCCAGCCAGAAAACCAATTTCGATTTTAACTGCAGCGGCAACGGCTGCCGTTTGCGGTCTCATACGGCCCCCCTTCCCAGAACCGCCTCGGAGGCCGTCAAAATCCAAGGGCGAGTCCACGTAAAGCCCGCGGTTTATGCGGCGCTCCAGCTTGATTTCGACGTGGACCTGCTAAGCGCCCGCGCAGGACCGCAACCCTACCTGATGGGTGAACTTTACGGGTGCGGCGCTGCCTCGGGGACCCAAACGCAGGGCGGCCCGTCCACGGCGCAGGAGTACTACGCTCTCACCGCCGATCTGGATTGGGGCATTGAGCTGCGATCCGAGGCTCTGGTGGGGAACAAGATCGTGGGCGAGGCGCCGAGGATTCAGCTTGTGCCGGCCAATAAGAAACACCTTTATTTCAAGGATCTCGCGGCCTCCACGGCTCTGGTCCCGCTTCTGGATGGCACGTTGCAGCCTTCGGCCGGTCACTCCGCGTCCTACAAAACAAAGATGCCGGCCTGTTATCCGTACGCCGACCCTGTGGAGTACCAGGTGAACTGGACTGGCGGCGCTATTGCCACCGACGCTTCCACCAGCACTGCCGCCACCAACAGCAGACCTAGAAGTGGCGCACTTACGATTCTTCCGGGGAGTAACGCTCAACCGGCTTCGAGCAGCACGCCCTCCGCGTGCACGTTGCAAGCCGGGCAGGGTGATTGCTGGAGCGATCCGCTAAAGGAGGTGTCCTTGGACCTTGTCTGGCCCCAGGCCGGCCCGTACACCCTGAGCGTCGTGCCCGTGCGCGACAAGCATGGCCGCCAGTTTACGCCCGAGACGAGCACGAAGCTGGACATCACCGTGCAGCCGTAGCATGTCCGGTCTGTTTCCGGCTGCTGTTGGAAAAAAGCGCCGCGCGGCCATGCGCCGCGTGTAGCCGTACCTCAAGTTAAACGTGCGGAACTTCCGCCCGCTGGCGAAGCTGTCTTTCAGGAAGTCCATCGTCCATACCTGGTTGGCCCGCGTGGGCAGCGTCAGCGGCACACGCGCGTCGGCGCGGAATCGCTTGCGTTTCTTGCGCCGCATCGCCAGTCCTTCCTCCTGGTAGAGCCGGTACACGCGCTTGTGGTTGACGATCCATTTCGGCCGTTCGTTCTCTTTCTCCGGCCGCAGCATCCGATGCATCCGACGGTAGCCGAAGCGTGGCGGATCGGCCGCAATCTCCCGGAGCCGCACGCGCAACGCCGCATCGTTCCGCTCTCTCTGCCGGTAGCGCCAGCTTTCCCGGTGCATCCGTAGCAGCCGCCAGATTGCGATCCACGCTCCCGCCGGAGGGAATGTAAGCGCGAGCAAATTAGGAATCATGAATATTAGGAGGGGAATGTAATCATCCTGTCGCCAAATGCGCTTGACTCTTTCCATGTGTCTGGTTCAGAGTCGCGTCGGTAGAAAGGACGGGCTTGCTATCATGGCTTCCTTGCTGCGGGAAGCTCAGAGTTCGCTCTGGCGGCGTGCGATGCGACTATTGATGAGACGTCATTGTTGTGGCGAGAGGGCGAGGCTTTCGTTGCCGGCAGAACGGCCTGAGCGACGATTGCAGGTGAGATTCCTGATAGCGCTGTTCTTGGTCAATGCTCCCTTTCTTTTCAACTTGCCGCTGCTTGCCCAGGAACAGAAGGCATCCTCCCAGGAATTCAATCTAATCCTGGCTGGGGATTCCATCATCGTGACGCCGCTGACGGTCCATCAGAACGATCCCCGATTTATGGCGATAGTGAATGCCGTGCGCCAGGGGGATGCGGCCTTTACCAACCTCGAGCTGACCTTTCCAAGTGCTACTGCGTACCCCGCCGCCCAATCAAGAGCCACTTGGATCGCATCGGACCCCGCTATTCTGAAAGAACTTCAGTAGGCAGGGTTTAATCTTTTCTCCGCGGCCAATAATCATTCTCTCGATTTCGGCATCCAGGGCGTGCTGGACACGATCCACGTGTTGAAGCGGGGTGGCGCTGTCTATGCAGGGATTGGTGAAAATCTGGGGGAGGCGCGGGCGCCGGCGTATCTCTCAACCCCACACGGACGGGTCGCACTCGTCGCTTGCGCCGCCACGTTTCAACAAGACGCTCCAGCGGGGCAGGCAAGGCCTGACATGCGTAGACGCCCAGGCTTAAATCCATTGCACCACCAAACCCGCTATGAGGTCGGCGCGGCCTCGCTTGAAGCCTTGCGCAAAATCAAAGAGGACTTAAAGCTCGGGGGCGGTCAGGGAGAATCTGGTTCGCCGCAGATCGTAAGCTTTTCTTTCGATGCATCCTCTCCTGTGACTTTTGCAATTAGCCGACACGTTGCGATGTTCCAATTCCCAAGCGGATCCCGTTCCGCGAAGTAAACATGGAAAATCGATCCACAGCATTTTAGGTTCTCTCTGTCCGGAATCGGGACGAGAGTTCACCGTGGCGTCAAACGGCGCGTACCGCCCTTTCTATGCCCAACTGAATCCGTGTTTCGACAGCGGCAACGCGCGGATTCGTTTGCCGGTCGCAGCAAAAATCGCGTTGCATACGGCAGAGAGAATCGGCGGCAAGGCCGGCTCGCCAAGCCCGGTGGGCGAGTTCTCCGTCCGCAGAAAATGCACTTCGATTTCCGGGGGTTCCTGGTGTATGCGGACCGGGGGGTACTCGTGAAAATTGCTCTGGACGGCACGGCCGCGATCGATGGTGATCTCATAGGCCATGACATGACTCAATCCTTCGATGACCGCGCCCTGCACCATATTCACGGCGTTACTTGGATTGATGATCTGGCTGCCGATGTCGCCGGCAACCCAGACCTTGTTCACCTTCACCCCGCTGTTGTCGTCGACGCGCACCTCCGCCACTTCCGCGAAGTACCCGCGGTGTGAGAACTGGAAGGCCACGCCCATTGCCGTTCCTTTCGGCAGCTTGCGTGAGCCCCAGGACGACTTCTCCGCCACGAGTTCCAGGACACTCCGCATGCGAGCCGCGTCGACGTCGTACTCGATGGGGCTAAGCTTGGCGCTGGGGTAGGCGACACGCGGAGCGCTCAGCAGCTCCAGACGGAACTGGACCGGATCTTTTCCCGCCGCGTGAGCCAGTTCATCGATGAACGACTGAAACACCCAGGAGTACGCATTACTGCGTGGGGCGCGCAACGCATACGTCGGCACCCCCAGCGGCATCAGCGTGGCTCCGAAGAAGAAATTCGGCAGAAAGGTCCCCGGAAACTCGTTCGGCGGGATGTTCGCCTGCGGAGCAAACCGCTGGCCCTCGCCAAAGCTGACGAAGTGATTTCGCCATGCGACGAGTTTGCCGGAAGTATCCAGTCCGCCCTTCAGAAAATGAAATCCCGCCGGCCGGTAGTGATCGTGATGAAAATCGTCCTCGCGCGTCCAGAGCAGCTTGACGGGTACGCCCACGACCTTGGCGATCCATGCGGCCTCGAGCATGTAGTCGTTCGTCAGGCGCCGGCCGAACCCACCTCCCGCTCGCATTATGTGGACGGTAATATCACTCTCGGGAATCCCCAGCAACTTCGCGACCTGCTGGCGGCCCGATTGCGGGGTCTGGCTCGGTGACCAGAACTCGAGCTTGCCGTCCTCGTAGTGCGCCAGGCAGTTCTGTGGTTCCAGCGGTGCGTGTGCGAGGAACGGGTAGGAGTACGCCCCCTCCACGACCTTTGCGGCAGACTGCAATGCCGCGTCGGCGTTGCCGTCACTGCGCAACGCAAAAGCCGGAGGCTGCTGCGACAGCTCTTCGGCGCGCCGCGCAAAGCCTTCGCTACTCTGTTTCGCGGTTGGCCCTTCGTCCCATTTCACCTGCAACTTCTGTCGCGCCGTGTGCGCCTGCCACCAACTGTCGGCGACAATGGCGACTCCTCCGTGCAGGCCGAGCAATTCCTGAGTTCCCTCGATGACAAAAGCGTGCCGTACGCCCGGCATTGTTTTGATTTCGTCCAGATTTGCGCTAAGGACCTTTCCCGCAAATACTGGGCACTTCTCGTACGCCGCCCACAGCATTCCCGGGACCCTGAAATCGATGCTGTGGACTGGTTTCCCGGCCACAATGCGGGCATTGTCCACGCCGGGCGTGGGCTTGCCGATGATCTTGTAGTCTTTCGGATCCTTGAGTCTGACTGTCTTGAGATCGGGCGGCGTCAACGTGGCGACCTTGGCCGTCAGTGCACCGTAACCGAGAGTGCGCTTTGTAGGCTGATGAATGACGCGACCCGACGAAGTCTGGCACTCCGATTCGAGCACAGCCCACGTCTGCGCGGCCGCAGTCACGAACATCTGCCGGCCTGCGGCGCCCACCTGCCGCAACGGATCCCAGTTGACTGGCGTGGCGGTGCTCCCACCGGCGCGTTGCGGACCATATTTTGCTTCGTCCAGGTCGGCCTGCTCGATTCGGACGTCCTTCCAGTCGACATCGAGCTCGTCTGCGATGATCATCGGCAGGTGTGTCTTCACGCCCTGCCCAATCTCAGGATTCTTCGCCATAATCGTCACGGCACCATCGGGCGTGATGCGGATGAAAGCGTTGGGCGTGAGCGTCGCCTGCGGCGATCCCTGTGGTCCTCCCGCGAACGCCTTCGCAACTGGCTCGACATAGTAAGCCAGTAGAATGCCTCCTCCACTAAGGGCGGACAGACGAAGAAAGCTGCGACGGTCGAAGACCTTGCTTTTCACGGGGATCCTTCCTCTCTACCAATTTCATTCCGGGTCGTTAGGGTCGTTGCATGGCTTTCCTTGTACGCCGGAGACCTTTTTGTGGATCGCCTCGCGCACTTACAGGCCTGAACTGTAGTGTCTCTCACACCGGGCGGTCAAAATCTATCTCACTCGGCTGCATTTTTACACTATTTTGTGGATGCAATTTCAGCCCCCATTAAATTGTTTTCGCCCTGGCGCGACACATTTTCATTTCCGGTTTCCTTCTTCTAACAAAATCGTGGAATACCATCTCCCGACGATTCTTGACGCGCTAGGCATCTCCAGATGCGGGCCGCACGCATTTCGACATACTCACCCGGCTCTTCTTTTCGATTCGGGTGCAACTCCCAAGGTGGTTCCGCATCAAGGCAGGGTGTGCGGCAGGGGGTTTGCGAAACATCTCAATCGCTCAAATCGCCCCGCGGCACCTGCACATTAAATAACTTTAATGAATATTTAAGGAATGAATACCAATTCTTACTATAAAAGTGTGGCTCCAGTGGATCGACTCGCAACGGAAGTCTTGATGGCCGACTTCGGAGTAAACAGGGAGTCGTTTGGCCGATGGCCCTGCGCTGCGAGGGGGTGGGCTAGAGGTCTGCTATTGAGGCCTGTTTGGAAGAGCAAACCGCAGCGTGGCGTTTTCGAGATGAATAAGGAGAACCTGAGATGAATTCGAAATTGGTCAAATTTGTCGTATGCGTATTGCTGCTCAGTCTCTCGATTGCCGCTCCCGTAAGGGCGCAGGTGTCCGGGGCGACTCTATCCGGAACCATTACCGATGTCTCTGAGGCCGCCATCGCCAACGCCCAGATCTCCGTCAAGAATCTCGCCACCGGCCTGATCACCACCACCACGACCAATACCGACGGGTTCTACAACGTGCCCAACCTGCTGCCGGGCGACTACCAGGTGACGATCTCCGCGACGGGCTTTGCCAGCAAAGCGGCGGCGGTCACGCTCACGGTGGGCGCCAAACAGGTCCTGAACATCTCCCTGGCCGTCGGGCAGGCCAAGGCGACCGTCGAAGTGACCGAAACCGCCCCATCCGTGCAGCTCGCCACCTCAACCATCAGCGGGGAAGTTGCGGGAACGGAAGTGCGCGAGTTGCCCTTGAACGGCCGCGACTGGGGGGCGCTGGCCACCTTGCAGCCCGGCGTGGTTTCCGTGCGCACGCAGGAAGCGGTCACCCAGGTCGGCTCCCACGCGCGCGGGTTGGGTATGCAATTGAGCATTGGCGGGAACCGGCCGCAGCAGAACACCTACCGGCTCAACGGCGTCATCATCAACGACTACTCCAACGCGGGACCAGGAAGCGTGCTCGGCAAGAACCTCGGCGTGGATGCCATTCAGGAGTTCTCCGTCCTGACCAGCAACTACACGGCAGAATACGGATTTACCTCGGGCGGAGTCATTAATGCGATTACCCGCTCGGGCACCGACCAGTTCCATGGAAGCGCGTATGAGTTCCTCCGCAACAGCGCGCTGGACGCCGCAGATTTCTTTGAGAATGCCAATGGTCTCCCAAAGGCGGCTTTCCGCCGCAACCAGTTCGGCGGCTCGGGCGGCGGCCCGATCTGGAAGGACAAAGTTTTCATTTTCGGCGACTACGAAGGGCTCCGTCAGAGCAAAGGCATCACGCACGTCGCCAACGTTCCCTCGCCCAATGCGCGTAACGGGATTCTTAACGACGGAAATGGCAACCCGCTACCCGCCTTGCCGGTGAATTTCGTGTGCCCGCCTGGGTCTTCATTACCCGTCCCCGGCCAGTCGACTACCTGCGTGGATAGTGAAATTGCGAAATTTTTTACTTTCTATCCCGCGTACAATGCCGGCTTGATAGGCCCCAGCAACAATACCGGGCATTACGCCTTTTCTGGCGCGCAAGTGGTTCCCGAGAACTACTACACCACCCGAGCGGACGTAAAAATTTCGGACAAGGACAATTTGAATGGCAGTTGGTATTATGACCGCTCCTCGTTTACTCAGCCCGATGGGCTGAACCAAGTATTGGATCAGTTTGTCGTCGGCCGGCAAGGCTTCTCTGCGGAAGAGACGCACATCTTCAGCCCCACCCTGGCCAATACGGTCCGCTTTGGCTATAACCGCAGCTATGCGGAGGGCCAATTGACCCCGTCGGCGATTAACCCGTCGGCGGCTGATAGCTCCTTTGGAATCTCCCAAGGTCTTTTCGCGCCGAGAATCAACGTGCCGGGGCTGACCTCGTTCCGCGGGGGCCTGAACGGCCAGTCCGTCCAGAACTACCTCCTGCAAACCTATCAGGTGTATGACGATGCGGTGCGCAACATCGGAACGCACAACCTGAAGTTCGGCGTCGCGTTCATCGCCTACCATTTGAACCTTTTCGCGCCGTTTATCGAGGATGGCACGGCCTCGTTCCGGTCGCTGACGGCCTTTCTGAACAATATCGCCCATAACGTGACTGGCCCTCCGGACCTGACCGCCGTAAAGACCCACCATAACCACACGAACGTGATCGCCGGATATGTCCAGGACGATTGGAAAGTGCGTCCTGGCCTGACCTTGAACCTGGGCTTGCGCTACGAAATGGAAACGATTCCCACAGAGACGGGCGGCCTGGTTGCCAATTTACCGACCATTACCACGGATCCCAGCGCTTGTGTCTCGGTGAGCAACTGTCCGGGAATGAACAATTTCTACTTTTCTCACAACCCGACGAATAAGAACTTCGAGCCGCGGCTCGGGTTTGCCTGGGATCCCTTCCATAACGGAAAGACCGCGGTTCGCGGGGGTGTCGGCCTGTTTGATTCACTGCCGCTTCCCTACCAACTGGTCATCAATAACGCGCAAACCTCGCCGTTCCACGTCAACGCCATCGTGACCGGATGCGCATACACTTCGAACCCGACTTGTGCCGCACAGGGGTCATTTCCGCATGCGTTGCCGCTGACCAACCCGCCGGCGTCGGCCCAGACCTGGAACTATGTGGACACGAACATCAAGCGCAATTACATCTATCAATGGAACTTGAACGTGCAAAGGCAGCTCCCGGGGAATCTCTCGGTAATGCTGGCCTATGCAGGTTCGCGCGGAATCCACAATCCCTTCCAGCTCGACGACATCAATACCGTGATGCCGACGCTGACGCAGGGGCGCTGGCTATTTCCGAACCCGGTCGGCAGCGGATGCCTGCCCGGGGCCTGCGGGACGGTAAGTTCGACGACTAACGCGATCGTTCCCGGACAACTGATCAACGGGAACGTCGCTCAGATCCAGACGACGCTTTGGGCCAGCATGTCCTACTACAACTCGCTCCAGGTGCAGGTGGAAAAGCGCATGAGCCATGGCTTGCAAGTGCTCTCCTCGTTTACCTGGAGCAAGACCATGGACACGTCGTCCGGCAGCTTTGCGGGCGACAATTTCGCTTCGAACCTGTCGGCCATCACACCCTGGTGGGATTTGCGACTCGTCCGCGGGCTGTCGGACTTCAATGTGGGGCGCAACTTGACCGTCAACGTCCTGTATGACGTCCCGACACCCAAGGCATTCTCCGGGCCAGCGGGGTGGATCGCCAGAGGATGGCAGTTGGGCGGTATCGTTCAGGCCAGCAGCGGCGTTCCTGTCTGGCCCTTGGATGGCCTCGATGGCGATCCGATGGGCCAGCTCAATTCCGCACCCATCGCGATTCCGGATCGCGTGGCTGGATGCGCGCTGACCAACCCGTCGTCCGGGCGTCACGGCAACCTCCAGTACATCAATCCTGCATGTTTTATCAATGCCCAGGCGCCCGACCAAGCTTTTTATAACGCGAACTGTGATCCGAGTTTCGCTTTCCCCACATGTATCAACCTTCTCGGCAACCTGGGGCGCAACACCGTGATCGGCCCCGGGCTGTTCAATGTGGATTTCTCGATGGTGAAGAACATCAAAGTTCCGAAGATCTCGGACAGCTTCAATATTCAATTCCGAACCGAGTTCTTCAACGTCTTCAATCACGCCAACTTCGCGCCACCTGTTGACAACCTTCTGGCCATCGACTCGACGGGAGCCCCAGTGGATGGCTTCGGCCAGATCACCTCCCTGCAGGTCCCGTCGCGCGAGATTCAGTTCGCGTTGAAGATCGTTTGGTAGGCGTGAGGTAGGGAGTTGTTTAGAAGGGGAGGGGAACCAGGGATTCTGGTTCCCCTTCTCCCATTGGCTGCCGGCTCGTCGAGAGACCGGCCCTGGTGGACAGCAAGATTCCGATCGTGCTGCCCCGAACCCCTTGCGGAGATTCCAGAACCGCGGTTCCCGATGGCGCGTCTTCATCGGCTCGCAGGATGAGGTCCTCAACCATGAAATCTCCGGCGCGCTGGCTCTCGCTGTTCCTGCTGTTTGGCGCGGCCTTGTTTTTCTCCCTGCCGTACAAGGGCCAGAGTGCCACCCCTGCGGGGGCCGAAGCGGCGGGGCAAACACCGGCGTCGCTCGAGGCTGCGGCGCAAACACCGGCGTCGCTCGAGGCTGCGGCGCGCGCCGCGCTTTCGGTCACGCAGGGAAAGTTGCAGCTGGCGGGCCTGCAGCAGCCGGTAACCGTCCTGCGCGACGCCTGGGGTGTGCCGCACATCTACGCCCAGAATCAGCACGACCTGTTCTTCGCGCAAGGTTTCGTGACCGCCCAGGATCGTCTGTTTCAGATGGAGCTCTGGAAGCGCGTCGGGCAAGGCCGCCTCGCCGAGGTCTTGGGGCCCACCTACCTGGAACGGGACATCAATGCCCGCCGCCTCACGTACCGCGGCTCCATGGCTGAGGAATACGCCAGCTACGCGCCAGACGCGAAGCAGATTCTGGAGGCCTTCACCGAGGGCATCAACGCCCAGATCGCCCTGCGCACGGCCCCTGGCGGTCCCGGTCTGCCCCTGGAATTCCGCCTCGCGGGATTTGCCCCGGAGCCCTGGAAGCCGGAAGACTGCCTCAGCCGCATGGCCGGGTTTCCCATGACGCGCAACTCCCTCGCCGAGTTGCTGCACGCCAAGCTGGTCACTCTGCTGGGCACCGAGAAGACCTCCCGTCTGCTTAACCTGGATCCGCCGGTACTCCTCGAGACTTTTCCCGGCGTGGATCTTTCCGGCCTCTCTCCGGAACTGCTGCGGAATTTGCAGGGTAGCGATAGCTCCACGACCCTACCGCCGGATCTGGCGAGTGCCTTTGCTCCGCCCGACGCGCCGG
>Ga0153915_10007036_pt1 | contig 10585 bp, 6 predicted proteins | sample Opewatmetagenome_2_FD_107003 | JGI IMG/M metagenome (GOLD analysis project Ga0153915, IMG submission 107003) | Freshwater wetland microbial communities from Ohio, USA - Open water 3 Core 3 Depth 3 metaG | ecosystem: Environmental > Aquatic > Freshwater > Wetlands | place: USA: Ohio, Lake Erie... | reverse complement strand
TCCCAGCGGATGGAGATTGCCTCTTTCCTGGCCGTTGCGATTGCGCACGAATTCAATAACCTCCACGGGGGCATTCAGGGGCATGCAGAGATTGCTCTTTCCAACAAGGACATTCCCGCAGACGTCCGTGAGTGTCTTGAAGTCATACTTAAAACGCTGCAAAAGGCGGAGAGCATTACCGCACAGCTTGACAAGTTCTCGCGCGAGATCCCACCGCACAAAACGCCGTGCAGTCTTTCGAATGTGATCGGCGATGCCGTGGAGCTCATCAGAAGAGAATTCGAGGGCGACGGAATACAAATCGACATACGAGATGATCCTAGAATTCCTGATCTTGTGATCGACGATGCGCAAATCGGCCAGGTTCTGCTCAACCTCTTCATCAATGCAAGGGACGCCATGGCCGGTAAGAGAACGAAGATCCTCAGGATAGAGACAGGGCGCCGTGGAAAGCGCGCGTTCTTCAAAGTGAGCGACACTGGCAGCGGAATCGCACTCGAGAATAGTAATCAGATTTTCGAGGCCTTTTTCACCACAAAGGGTGATACTGATGGTAAGAAGGCGCACGGTCTCGGTCTGGGGCTCACCGTATCAAAGACGATCGTGGAGGAGCACCGAGGAGAAATCAAGGTCTCGAGCAGGAAGGGCAGAGGTACTACTTTCACCGTCTGGCTTCCCCTGGATCAAGGGCCAGAAAGGCCGCGCGCAACACGCAAACACCGGGCGAAAGGACATGGAACAGCTCAAAGTTCTCGTCGCAGATGATGAAAATTCTATAAGGGAAACTTGCGTTCGAGTGCTCAAGAGGCTTGGGTTTGCCACGTTTTCCGCCTCCTCGGGCACAGAGGCGATTGACATAGCCAGGGAGAATAGCATCGCCCTCGCGATCCTGGACATCAAGATGCCCGACAAGGACGGTATTGAGACACTTCGCGAGCTCAAGAAGCTGAGGCCGGATGCGCGGGTGATTATGATCACCGGCTTTGCCTCCATGGAGTCCGCAGTCGAAGCAATGAGGTATGGCGCTTCGGACTATCTGAAGAAACCCTTTCACATTGAAGAACTCGAACAATCCATTCGCCGCGTCTTCGCCGTCACCGCGGCAGTGGCAGATTTAAAGGGCGAGAAAGATGAATTCGCCGGGCTGGTGGGCAAATCGCCTCCCATGCTCGAACTGCGCAGATTGATAGAGCTTGTGTCGTTCGGTGACGTACCGGCATTGATAGTCGGAGAGACCGGCACTGGCAAGGAGCTTGTTGCCAGAGCGATTCATCAGTTGAGTCCACGTGCGAACGAACCATTCATGCCCATTGACTGTAGCGTGATAGGGGAGCGCATAGCGGAGAGCGAGCTTTTCGGCCACAAGAAGGGCTCCTTCACCGATGCTCACAGCGACAAGATTGGACTTCTCGAGGCCGCAGGGAAGGGCACTGTCTTTCTTGACGAGATCACTAACATTCCCTTACACGTGCAGGCCAAGCTTCTTCGAACGCTTCAGGAGAAGGAGATTCGACCGATTGGAGGCACGGAAGCGCGGCCGCTTGAGGGCCGAGTCATTGCTGCCAGTAACGCCGATCTGGATGAGGCCGTGGAATCCGGCAGATTTAGAAGAGACCTCTTCTATCGGTTGCACGTTGTTCCCATCTACGTGCCCCCGCTGAGGGCAAGAAAAGAAGACATTCCTCTCCTGATCGATCATTTTATCAGGAAATATGCTCGCCCAAATGTGCCGCCGCCAATATTCGAGAAGGAGGCTGTGCAGACCCTTGCATCGCTTGATTGGCCCGGAAACGTGAGAGAACTCGAGAGTTTCGTTCGTATGGCCATGACCGTGGTAGTTGCGCCCATTATCACTAAGCAGAGGGTAGATGAGCTTCTCGCCAGTTCATATCACGCCCCAAGTCGGACAACGGAGAAAGTTCGTAGCCTCGAAGAAGCGGAGAAAGAGGCCCTGCTCAATGCGCTTTCCCGTGCCGGAGGGGACAAGCACAAGGCCGCCAAGATGCTCGGACTGGCAGTGAGCACTCTCTATAGGAAGCTAAAGAAGGCCGGGATAGACTAGCGGATGATGGGGGGGATCCTACACGCGCCCGCATCCGCCTGTCCTGCCTCGTGTTCTGCCCGCGTTCCTCTGCCGTTCCGCCGGATCACTCGCTTCGCTTGCTATTGCAATTTCGTCTCACTTTTGAGACTACAGTATCACCAAACGATGCAAGCCGTTAGCAAAAATCGGGAGTCCACTTTCCGAGAATTCGGAATTCCGCATCAGCTTTGAGCCCGAACAAGAAATACCGTCACATCCCGTAACTTTCTAGCTCGTAGCAAATTACACCTACTTTGTGATGCGTCGGGTTTTTTGGCATAGAAATCGCTTTAGTCGACAGTGGCCTGCGTTAAACGGTGTTTTCTCAGCGGATGTGTAGGCAGCGGTTTTTGGCGCAGGCCAACGCTGAAGTTCGGAGGTCAATTGCAGGGGGTTTGTAGCTTTAGTAAGAGGTAAATTGGCTGGAGCAACGGTCTCGAAGGGAACTCAGTTCAAGGTGTACAGCTGAAACGTTCTATTCTCCGACCCGTGCTAAGCAGCACTGATTTGCAGCTTGCCGTACATGCTCGGATCGAGACCTCGGGGCCAAGCTACTAACCCCCTCATTGGATTGACATGTGGTTCAGGCATCATTAACTGGGAGTCGTGCGGGGATGCCTCTTCAGGAAGAGGCGCAAGAAAGTGGGGGATAGCAATATGGCTAAGGCGGTGGCGATGAGATACAACGAGACAAATGGCGATGACGCGGCCAGGGTAGTGAGACGACTGCCAAAACGAGGCGTCAAGACAATTCTGGTTGTGGGGCTCAGCCTACCAACCATGAGAGCCATCGGAAGATTAATCGGTAAGCACTTCTATATTGACAAGGCCGTGGATGCGGCCGAATGCATTGAGAGGGTTAATAACGACGACCTTGTTGCAGGTATCGTTATCAATCCTGCACTTTCTGAGATCGAGGCTTCGTCATTCGCTGCTACTGTCAGAAAACGGCAATCCGACTTGCCCATTTTCTTTTATGGTTCTGCTCAGGACATCAATTCAATCAGTTTGAATCCAGGCCCGGAGGTTGTTCAGTACTTCAGAAATCCCTCCGAGATCTGCAAGATGGCGGAGGCAATCGTGGTTCGACTCTCGGATGGAACAGTGGAGCCGGATCGGCATCCAAAGGATACGATAGTATCCAGAGCCCTGGAGTTCATCGAGGCCAATTACCAGACCATCAAGAAAGTGGAAGACATAAGCAATCATGTCGGCGTATCGCGCGAACATCTGTCGCGACAATTTACCAGGTACGCCGGCCACAAACTGTCGGAATTTGTGAACATCTACCGCATAGAGAAGGCGAAGGAACTTCTGATGGAAGGCGGACTCGTAAAGCAGGTCTTCTCTCAGGTAGGTTTCAGATGCAACTCAAGCTTCTTCAAGGCCTTTTTGAAACACGCGGGAACCGCGCCGAGCGTCTATAAAGATACGGTATTGGCCAAGAAGCAGGGAAGGAAGACGCGCTAGCGCGAGACTTCGCTCCAAGAAAACGCCAGACTCAACGGGCAGAGGCCGGTGCCTTTGCCCGTTTTGTTTGAGCATGGTACCGGTTTATTTCTGCAAGCTCCTCTTCCACGTCTTGAGATCCGATAGATGCGCGCGATTCGGATTCGAGCACCACGGTCTGAAGAGTCTCGGCCATTGCAGAGAGCATCTCTTTTCGCGCTTCTGCTAGTGAACCGGCCAAAGAACTTACGGCCTTCACGAGCGCCGACACTTGCTCAAAGCTGCAATTACCGTTTTTCAGCATCTCCAATGCAACGGTGAGATAGCCGTCGGCGGTTCCAAAGAATTCGAGATTCTTCAGGAACTCACTCGACAGCTTTGCCGCGCCTACCTTGGCAGTATCCATTGCCCTGACGAAACGAACATTGCACGCCTTCAGTTCAACAATTCTCTGTGCTGCCCACTGAAGAGCCTGCTCCGCAGGGATTTGTTCAGCAGAGAGTTCGACCGGCGGCCAAACGTCCAGCAGTTGGACGATCTCCGGCTTGACTTGTGTCCTTCTCATCTTGAACGTGCCCTCCTGGAAGAGAACCCGGCTGGGATTTCCTGAGCCTCGACTCAGAGTCCCGTCCTGAGACTTGCTCACAAGCTTTCTCAGGATCGGGGTGCACTGAGACGACAAATTCTGGGACTGCAAGGGAACATTATCGCACACAATAGGTTGTGGTGTCAAACATTTTTTATCGATTTTTTGCCCAATTTGTAGGGGAGGAATAATGCCTGTCAATGCGGGAACTTGTGCTGTCGATGTGGCGAATTTGCGCCGTCAATGTGGGAATTTGTGCTGTCAATGCGGGAACTTGTGCTGTCGATGTGGCGAATTTGCGCCGTCAATGTGGGCCCGAGGCGGACTTTGGTTACGAGCATTTTCTATAATTGTCAGTGTGGATGATCTGGCGTCTCACAATTCTCTTAACCAACAAGGCTTTTGCGTCGATGAAATATTCTCCCGAGGAGTCTATCCACACTCCTTCCGGCAATCTCCTTCTCTCCTCCCTCACAAAAAAAGAATTGACAGTCCAGTATAGTCCGCCAAGTGACTTCACGGATCCCAGAGATCTGAATTCCATCTTTGCAATGGTAGACTCCTCATCGTCGACCCAAACCCGGCCGCTCACTTTTCGCATGAACTTTTCCGTTTTCGAATCGTTGCCATCATAAGTCGCCCCAGGTTTCGGTTTGAAGGCCAAGACTGTGGCCTGTCTGCCATTCACTTTTTCTCTGCCGGCAAATGACCAATCGAATTGCGTGATGAGGTCCTCGGATCTCATGTTGAGCTGGGTTTCACCCCTCTTGGCACGCTGTCTTTGGTCTGCCTCCCTTTTCCGTCTTTCCTTTTCAGAAATAGGTTTACCGTTGACGGCCACAAGGACCTCAATATCGGGTCCATGCGGAATCGATGTGACCTCGATGAGCCTTGTTTCAGTTTTCTTGGTAGAAAGATCATCGCCGAGATATTGAACTTCCAGTATTTTCTGGTAGCAGTAACCGGCGAGCAGAGAATCCTGGAGCTTCATCGCCTTTATTGATGTTTTCAGAACGTCGAGCGCCGCAGGAGAGTCGGGAGCCGCGCGGGCAGGCGCAAGGGCCGCTTGCGTCGCATCTGTACCTGACTGGGTGGTGGCCGGAGGTAAAGTCTTCGGAGCGTCGGGTGCAACCGAGGGGTTAGAAGCGGCGCGAGGTCCCTGGGCCGCGTCTGTTCCTGCGGTGGGCGCGGCGGATGGAGGTGAAGCCGTTCTCGCTTGCTGGCCCGCGTGGGTTGTTGCTGCCAGTGCGAGAACGAGAACAATAAGCGTCAGAAGCAATGGATGATTCAAGTGTGCTGGCGATTTCATGCGTGTATAATACACTTTGAGACATCAATATTTCAAGAGTAAGAATGCGATGTACGAATGCGATAAAGGAGGGCCCGATTGCCAAACGTTGTGTTCACCAACTGGAGTTTGCGTCTTTGAGCTCAGAAACAAGAAGGCCCGATTGTTGAACGTTACATTCGGTAACTGGAGCTTCGGCCTTTGAGCTCAGAAACAAGAAGGCCCGATTGCTGGTGTTCTGTTCAGCAATCGGACCTTCAGTTCTTATGGGACAAAGCTCTGTTTACAAAACGCTACTTCAAGAGCACGACCTTGTCGCTCGTCACTGCTTTGCCCGCCTCGAGACGCACAATGTAGACTCCGCTACCAAGGTTCTTGCCGGATGAATCCTTTCCATCCCAGGGAATGCTATGGAAGCCGGGCAGTTCGCTGTGATTCTCCTGGAGCGTCTTAACGAGACGACCCGAGACATCGAAAACTCTGAGTGATACCATGGCCGGCGAGCCCAGCAGGTATCTAACGTTTAGAGTCGGGTTGAACGGGTTCGGATATGTCTCGAGAGCCACGTTCGGCGCCGGTACCCCCGGAGTCTCTCCCACTGATACCAGCAAGTTGCCGGATCCTCCGGCTTGGTGGTATCTAGCAGCGAATTCCTGGAGGTATATGTTGGCCACCGTTGGGCTGTGAATGATGAGCGTGTTCTCATCGTTGACGGTGTTCGCAGCGTTGCTCCAATTGTGAGAGCCCGTGACTACGGTTGGATCTTTGTCCGGCCAGCTGGAGTCAATGATCATGTATTTGTGATGCAGTAGATCCGAAACGGGGAGTTGATCCTGCCACACGTCTGCAGGCGGCGACCAGTAATTGTATGCTGCGGGGTCGCCCGATAGAGCGTACCATTCGCTTCCCGAAGTAATGGGGCCGATTGAGCTTCCGTCAAAGACCCCCCTCACCTGGAAGCCGGGAATATTGTCCCACTTCTGCTTCATCGCCAGAGAAATCTCATTGCTCGTAAAGCTCAAGATGCAGAAGAATATGGTTGAATCAGCGGTTCCTATGGCCTGGATTATTCTGTTCTCGACTCCGTCCGAGGGGCTCATGTACTCCTGGATCGGTATTCCTGTAATTGTGAACTCGTGAGGCGTGTTGTTGGATTTTCTGCTTCCCTCTTTGGCGTTGTTCGCATCCGGCGTGGCCGTCTCGGAGCCCCACATCTCGTTGAATTCGATCTTGTAAGCCGAGGCCAAACCGTAATCCTGAATTGTGAGACTGTTGTTTGCGTCGTTGTCACCGGAGATGGAGCAGTTCCAGGATCCGGTCCACACCCAGTCGTCGGTCTTGGAGGAACCGGGCACGCAGTCAAAGACGGCAAACTTGTTGTGGTTTACACCCCACCCCTGTGCCTGGCCGTGGTTACCGCCGAAGGTGCTATTGATCAGCGGTATTCCGGCGTTTACCAGTCTCGTCAGTTCTGCGTTGCTGCTGTTCTCGTACTCGATGATGAACCGCACTTGCACCCCTCTGTTCTTCGCGGCTATTAGGGCGTCAGTCACGGCGGAGAGGCTGAAGCTGTAGAAAGAGCAATCGATGGAAGTCGTGGCCGCGTTTATTCTCTCCACGAGCTTCTGGTGCATGTCTTGGTTTCCAAGGGCTGGAGTGCCCGTGGAGTAAGAAGTCTCCACGCTCTTATTAAAGAATATGTGGAGCTCTCCTGCCAGGTCGGAAACAGTGACGAATACGTGATCAAGGCTCGTCCTCGTTCCCTGTGCGTCCGTCGAGGAGACTTGGTAGTGGTAAAGAGTATTGGGCGTCAGGCCGTTCAGCCGAACAACGTGTTCCGTCACAAGAGTCGGGTCCTGCACCGTGCTCCCGTATGCAGTCGTGGTTCCATAGTCCACGACGCTAGTAGAAGCAGTGTTCGTCGTCCAGAAAATCCTTGCCGAGGTCGTAGTCAAGCTGTCTTCTTCAGGACCGACAGTGATGATCGGACCGAGACCCTGCTGTATTATGTCCGTTGCGTATCTGGGGGTAATCTCATAGCCAGTGGTGTAGGGAGACGAGGTGTCGTATTGCTTGAGTATTCCAATGACGTCAAAGTATCCGATTGGCTGTGGTGAGCCGTCAACGTTCGTGTCCTTGTCTATGAAAAGCGTGCTCGTCGCGGTCCCATCACTGATCTGGAGCGTAACGTTCACGGTCTGCGGGGTCGTCGGCCAAGTGCCGCTCACTAGTTGCACTCCGTTTATCCTGATGAGCCTGCTTTCGTTGGGTTCGGAATAATTAGGCGCCCCGCCGAAGGACGCGTTCATCTGGGCGCACGTAAGAACCAGCGGCTCTGGGACCGGTCTTCCACTCGCGTGTTTGACGAGAGTGACCGCAGAAAACGTCGAATCAAGTTCGGTAAGGCCGCTGAACTGCTTTACGTAGCCACTGAAGGTGACGCTGTCGCCTAGACTGAAGTGAAGACCGTTTACGATTCCGGCGCTCACGTAAATGTCAATTCCGCCCGTCTCGTCCTGCACGTAGACGTCGGTGCTGTACGTATTGAAGACGCTGTCTGGTGAGGTCACAATTCCTGAAATGGTGACGTAGGTATTCGGCCCGTAAGGCGCAGCAGGTACTCCCGAGCTCGTGTTGTTGTGAAGTTGGCTTATGAAGACGGCATAAGCGTCGGAAACGGCGGCCGCCTGCACAAAGATCAGAACCAGTGCCAAGATCGCCAGTCCGCCCAGTGTTCTGGAAACGAAACGGGCTACACTCCGAGAATCTTTAGAGTACTTAATCATCATGGGCTCCTTTGAAATACTCCTTGAAAGCTGGCGGACGGTTTAAGTTTGAATCAGGTTGGGGCTTCTCCGTCTCGGAAAATGACGTGGACGTGCTCGCACTGCACGGCGCGCTGCGCCCCGCTCACGAACCCGGCCAAATTTCATTATAACACACAAAGCCCATTCTGCGAAGAGCAAAGTTGCGCCCGCGGGGGCTACTGTTTGCTCTCTAATAGGTTACGTCAATCTCAGTCTCCCATCTGTGACCGCCCATGCCGGGCGAGCTCCGGGCATTTTTATCCTTGAGCCTCCATTGGACTTGTCGTATGATTGTGCGTTCGCTTTGTCCGTGAAGCAACTTCGCATCTATTAGGTGGCTTTCCAGCATTACTTGCACCAAGAACCTGACTCCAACGGAGGCAATTGATGGCGGACATTTTCACACACGACTTGCTAATTCTGGGCTCTGGATTGGCCGGTCTTCGAGCTGCAGTTGAGGCGTCTCGCGTGAGCGATGGAAGGGTGACCATCGGCCTCGTTTCGAAGGTCCAGCTAATGCGATCCCACTCAGTTTGCGCGGAAGGCGGCACAGCAGCGATGATGAGGCCGGAGGAGGGCGACAGCTTTGACCTACATGCGTGGGACACCGTAAAGGGCAGCGACTTTCTGGCTGACCAGGACGTTGTGGATCTCTTCGTCCATGAAATGCCCAATGAGATTCTTCAGCTGGACCATTGGGGTATTCCCTGGACGAGGCGAGAGGACGGCAGGATCGCCCAGAGGCCTTTTGGCGGCCACAGCTTCCCGAGGGCAGTGCTCGCTTCCGACAAGACGGGCTTCTTTGAAATGCAGACGCTCTACGACACTCTCCTCAAGTACGGCAATTTCACGAGGTACGACGAGTTTTTTGTGACATCAATCGTCGTCGAAAACAATGAGTTCAGATGCGTGACAGGATTCGACATGGCCACCGGCAGATTCTGTGCTCTGAGAGCGAAGGCGCTAAACATTGCCACTGGTGGCGCAGGGACGTTGTTCGGTTTTACGACCTATTCTCAAACCGTGACCGGTGACGGATTGGCGATGGCCTACAGAGCCGGGATACCGCTCGAAGATCTGGAGTTCTTGCAGTTCCATCCCACCGGTCTTGTGCCGTCGGGCATTCTGATCACCGAGGCTTGTAGAGGCGAGGGCGGATACTTGCTCAATAACAAAGGCGAGCGTTTCATGGACAAGTACGCCGCCGAGAAAATGGAGCTTGCTCCGAGGGACGTCATCTCGCGTTCGATGATGACCGAGCTCGAGGCCGGAAGGGGTTTCAAGGGGCCTGGAGGGCTGGACTACCTTCACCTCGACCTCACTCATCTTGGTGCCGAGAAAATCAATTCAAGACTGCCCCTCATAAGGGAGGTCTGCATAGATTTTGTTGACATAGATCCGGTTCGCGAACCCATTCCCGTTCGCCCCGTGGCTCACTACGCAATGGGAGGGATCGAGACCGACATAAACGGCGCGACAAGGGTGAAGGGAATCTGGGCGAGCGGAGAGGCTGCCTGTGTGAGTCTGCATGGTGCAAATCGACTGGGTTCCAATTCCACCGCAGAATGTCTCGTCTGGGGAAAGATCACGGGCAGAGAAAGTGCCAAATACGTGATGGCCAAAGGTCCCATAGCCGACCCACCCATGGCCGCTGTCGATGCCGACCAGCGCAAAGTGTTCGACGAGGTGCTTAAGAAAGACGGCCGTGAGAATCCGTATCAGATAAAGAAGGAACTTCGCGAGGCAATGGACAAATACGTGGGTGTCTTCAGGACCGGTGAAGAGCTCAAGATGGCTTTGTCCAAGATCAAGGAGCTTAAAGACAGATACAAGAAGATATACGTCAAAGACAAAAGCGTGAGCTATAACAGCAATCTCATTCATGTTCTGGAACTCGAAAATCTCCTTGACCTCGCGGAAATAATGGTGACGGGAGCGCTCACCAGAGAGGAATCCAGGGGCGCGCACGCCAGACGCGATTTCAAGACCCGAAACGACGAAGTCTGGCTCAAGCACACGCTTGCTTTCTGGTCGCCCGAGGGCCCCAGGTTTGAATACAAGAAAGTGAACATAACCACCTGGAAACCCGTCGAACGAAAGTACTGATGTGCCGTGAAACACTGACGAACATGGAGGGCAACCATGCCATACAACAAATTCCGGGAAAACAACCTCGGTTTCATGGGATGGATATCGGGCGGTAGGTACGGCGTCGAAAGGTACGCTTACAGTCTACATCGTCTGACCGGCCTCGGGATTCTAGTTTACTTTCTTCTCCACATTTTGGTCACCACTTCGAGGTTGTTCGGTGAACAGGTGTGGCAGACGGTCATGGGTTATCTCGAGTCTCCGGCGTTCAAGTTCGGAGAATT
>Ga0153915_10007034_pt1 | contig 10587 bp, 9 predicted proteins | sample Opewatmetagenome_2_FD_107003 | JGI IMG/M metagenome (GOLD analysis project Ga0153915, IMG submission 107003) | Freshwater wetland microbial communities from Ohio, USA - Open water 3 Core 3 Depth 3 metaG | ecosystem: Environmental > Aquatic > Freshwater > Wetlands | place: USA: Ohio, Lake Erie... | reverse complement strand
GTCATTTTCCATCATTGCCAACCTCAACGCATCAAAACGATCATGGACCGGATGGGAAGCCGGGTCGAGGCAGGCAAGGTTCGGACGATCGGAGGGCGCTCCGTCCCGCCGATTGAAGGTCGGACAGGAAGAGAGGATGTTGATCGCGGAAAATCCCGGGTGATCCAACGCCTGCTGGATGAGCGGGATCAGCGATTGCGGGTCTTCCGAATATCCCTGGGCCACGAAGGTCGCCCCGGCGGTGATGAGAAGGGCAACGGGGTTTAGGGGCTGACCCGCTCCATTCACTTCGGCCATCCCCTCCCGTCGCGCCGTCGGAGAGGCCTGGCCCCGCGTCAGCCCGTAACGACCGTTGTCCATGATCAAATACGTCAAATCCGGATTCCGCCGGGCGATATGGACGAGATGACCGGCTCCGACGGCGAAGGCGTCCCCGTCTCCGCCGGCCACGATCACTTTAAGCGACGGGTTGGCCAGCTTCACCCCCCAGGCGATGGGCAGGGCCCTTCCGTGGAGACCGTGAACGGCATAGGTTTTGACAAAAAAACCGATCATGCTGGAACATCCGTTTCCGGTCACCAGCACGGTCCGGGCCGGGTCCAAATGGGACCGGCCGAACGCCTCACAAAGCGCCTCCAGAACGCCGTAATCCCCACACCCGGGACACCAACTCACCTTGCGATCCGTCCGATACGCCATCGAACGATGGATCCCCATCCGGCTCCCTCCCTTTCCTGCTACACCAGGCCCTCTTTGCCGAAGATATCCCACGGAGAAATTGGAACGCCGTTGTAGGCCTGAATCAGATCCGTTTCGATCCGGGTACACGACCGGATCAGGCCGGCCAATTGACCCTGCCTATTGGCCTCCACCACGACCACTTTTTTCACCGACCCGGCAAAAGTCTCCAGGGCTTTTACGGGAAGCGGCCAAAGCAGTTTGGGATACAAGGCGGCCGCATCCAATCCGATTTTTTGAAATCGCCGCACGGCCTCCCGGACGGCCCCCTGGCTGGATCCCCAACTGATAAGGCCCACCTCGGCATGAGCGGGACCTTCTCGTTCAAGGGGAAGAAAATCTTCTTCGAGGGCGTCGAGCTTCCTGAATCGCTTGTCCGTCATGATCGTATGCACCGGGAGGCTGTAGCCGGGCGATCCGGTTTCTGTGTGTTCAAGGTTGGTGGCGATGTATTCCCCTCCGGATTGGCCCGGAACGGCCATGGGAGAGATTCCATCCGGAGTCGCCTGGTAACGGGCATACGACGAGGGCGCCCGATCGTATCGGGTCCGATTCGAAACCCGAATGCCGGAGAGGTCGGGTCGGGGAACCGTCTCGACCCGCCGGCTCAAGGAGGCATCGCTTAACAAGATCACGGGCACCTGGTATCGCTCGGCAAGATTGAAGGCCTCGACCGTCAAATAGAGACAGTCGCGGACATCCGCAGGGGCCAAAATAATCCTGGGCAAATCCCCGTGGCCCCCCAGGGCGGCCGTGAAAAGATCGGACTGTTCAAATTGAGTCGCAATCCCGTCGCCGGGTCCGACCCGCTGCACATCGACGATGGTGATCGGGATCTCGGCCATCCCGGCGAAACCGATGCATTCCTGCATTAAATCCAGGCCGGGACCCGAGGTGCAGGTCATCGCCTTGGCCCCGGCGTAGGAAGCGCCGATCGCCAGCGCCAGCGATTCGATCGGGTCCTCCGCCGGAATCACCGATCCGCCCAAATCGGGCAGATGCCAGGAGAGCCACTCCCCGATCGTCGTCGCGGGTGTCATCGGATAGGATGAATAAAAACGGCAGCCTGCAATCAACGCCCCAAGGCCGATCGCCTCGTTGCCGTTCAACAAGAGTCGATCCTCCCTTCCACCCCCCGGCGTGATTTGATAAGAATCCCGCTTTTGAATTTGTTCCCCGGCATAAGTAAAACCGGCTTCAAAGGCCCTCAGATTCATCCGGAGCAGGGAAGGATCCTTCCTTGAAAACCGCTTCCGGATCTGATCCTGCAACGCGTTCGTCGGGATCGAAAAAAGCCGGGCCGCGGCACCCAATGCCACCATGTTCTTTATGAGGGGGCTTCCCATGCTGCGGCTGATATCCGAGAAGGGAACGGAATAAAAGATCACGCCGTCCGGCCCCTCCGGCCGGGTCTCCTCGGGATCGTAAATCAACACGCAACCCGGGGAAAGATGATCCTTGTTCGTTTGATAGGCCCGATCTCCCAGGGCGATGAGAATATCCAGCCGTTCCCCTTGAGTGGATACCGGCATCGGGGAGACCGTAAGCTGGAACAGGACATCCCCTCCTTTGATTTCAGATGTAAACGTTGATTCGGCCAAAACAGACAGGCCGACTTGGGCCACCGCCCGGTCGAGCATCTCCCCGGCCGTAACGACTCCCTGGCCGCCCTCTCCGGCGATTCGGATCACCAGGTCTTTCTTTTCCAACGCCTTCCCCAAAAAACGGAACATCAAACCCCGCCTTTGCGATTACCATGGGTTTTACAGGCCGAACCAGCCATAGAAGAGATTACCAAATTATTGCACCATGTTGCAAGTGTTTAAATGTTGCATTTGTAAAGGGCTTCGTGTAGCATAACGGATGGCCGACGTCCGCACAACAAACGCATCACAGGGAGAGGCATCCCATGAGGAAGCACAAAGATCTGCTTGCCGTTTTGCGCCATAACCGCCAGCGTGTCACGCCGGCGCGCCGGTTCCTGCTCCAGTTTTTCATCGACAACCACGCCCGCTCCCTCTCGCTTCCGGAGATCCAGACCTATCTCCAAGACCGACTTCCCGGAATCAACCGCTCCAGCATCTACCGCAATCTCGAGATGCTGAAGGCGCTCAGCATCATCCAGGAGTTGCGCGTGGCCCGCAAAGGGCGTCGCTATCAGTTCGTATTCGAACGCCCGATACACCATTTCATCATCTGCAAGGCCTGCGGCAAAGTGAGCAAGGGCAAGCCTCGCTTCTTCGAACAGGTCGAGCGCGCGCTTCAGGACATCCATGATTTCAAAAAGGCGAATCTGTCCGTCACCTTTTATGGCTTCTGCAGCCGCTGCCGGGGCGACTGAGGCACCAAAAAACCGCCGATCTTTCGATCCGCATTCTTGATAAAAACCCACCACTGTGTTAATTTAAATCCCTGGCAAACTCCCCATCACGAGAATCATCAACGATGAAAGAGACGCCCAGTCAACCGGCGGACGCTTACAACCCCCAATCCATCGAACCCTTCTGGCAACAGCAATGGGAGTCGGGCAAAGTCTTTCGCGTCACGGAAGATCCGAAGCGGCCGAAGTATTACTGCCTCGTGATGTTCCCCTACCCGTCCGGCCGCATCCATATGGGCCATGTCCGCAATTACGTGATCGGCGACGTCGTCGCGCGGTACAAAGGCATGCGCGGCATGAACGTGCTTCATCCCATGGGTTGGGACGCCTTCGGTCTTCCGGCCGAGAACGCCGCAATCGAACGGGGCGTTCATCCGTCCCGCTGGACGGATGAAAACATGCTCTACATGCGCACCCAGCTCAAGCGCCTGGGGCTGTCGTACGACTGGGAGCGCGAGGTCGCGACATGCAAACCGGACTATTACAAATGGAACCAGTGGTTCTTTTTGAAGATGGTCGAGCGCGGCCTGGCCTATAAAAAAATGTCCGCGGTCAACTGGTGCCCCTCCTGCGAAACGGTCCTTGCGAACGAACAGGTGATCGACGGGGCCTGCTGGCGGTGCGGGACGTCCGTGATCCAAAAAGAGCTTGAACAATGGTTCTTCAAGATCACGGCCTATGCCGAAGAACTGCTGTCCGGTTGCGACCGACTGTCCGGCTGGCCCGAGCGCGTGTTGTCGATGCAGCGGAACTGGATCGGCAAGAGCGTCGGCGTCGAGGCGGACTTCCCGCTGGCCGGTCAGGCCGGCCAGGCGATCCGGATCTTCACGACCCGTCAGGACACGCTGTTCGGCGCGACCTTCATTGCGCTCGCGCCGGAACATCCGATGGTGGAGGAGATCGTCCGGGGGAAAAAGGAAGCGGCCGCCGTCCGGGAATTCGCGGCCCGGATTCAAAAACAGGACCGAACGGTTCGGGCCGCGGAAGAGAACGAGAAAGAGGGGATCTTCACCGGCGCCCATGCGATCAACCCGATGACGGACGAACGGATTCCGATCTGGCTCGGCAATTTCGTCCTGATGGAATACGGCACCGGCGCGATCATGTGCGTTCCGGCGCATGACCAGCGCGACTTCGAGTTCGCGAAAAAATACAACATCCCCGTCCGCGTCGTGATCCAGAACCCGGAGGGCACGTTGAAATCGGACGAACTGACGGCGGCCTATGCGGACGAAGCCGGAACGCTCGTCCGGTCCGGAAAATTCTCCGGCCTGACTCCTCATGAAGCCCGGGAGAAGATCGCGGAGTTCATCGCGTCCGAAAAATTGGGCCGGCGCACCGTGAACTACAAGCTCCGCGACTGGGGCATCTCCCGCCAGCGGTACTGGGGAACCCCCATTCCGATCCTCTATTGCGAGCGATGCGGGACGGTGCCGGTTCCGTACGGCGACCTTCCCGTGACGCTGCCCCAGGACGTTCCCTTCACCGGCAAGGGCGGCTCGCCGCTCGCGGCGGACAAAAATTTCCTGAACGTGAAATGCCCGAAATGCGGCGGCCCCGCCCGCCGCGAGACCGATACGATGGACACCTTCGTGGACTCCTCATGGTACTTCCTCCGGTATCTTTCTCCCAAGATGGATACGGCCCCCTTCGACACGAAATCGGCCGCCTACTGGATGCCGGTGGACCAATACATCGGCGGGATCGAACATGCGGTGCTTCATTTATTGTATGCCCGATTCTTCACAAAGGTCGTGCGGGATCTGGGGCTCACAAAAGCGGACGAGCCCTTTCTGAATCTGCTGACGCAGGGCATGGTCTGCATGGAGACCTACCGGTGCGGCGAGCACGGCTGGCTGTTTCCCGGCGAGGTGACCGGCCCGGAGAAAGACGGCGGGCGCTGCCCGCATTGCGGCCGGCCGGCCCTGCGGGGCCGCGTCGAGAAGATGTCGAAGTCCAAAAAGAACATCGTGGACCCGGAACATCTCATCGCGACTTACGGCGCGGACACGGCCCGGCTGTTTTCGTTGTTCGCAGCGCCCCCCGAGAAGGATCTGGAATGGAACGAGGCCGGCGTCGAGGGCGCCTCGCGGTTCTTAAACCGCGTCTGGCGATTGGCGACAAGTCATTCCGGCCGCCGAACGGCACCCGAAGCGTCCGGAACGGATGGGTCGGACGAGATGCGGCGTGTAACGCACCGGACGATCAAGAAGGTGACGGGGGATCTGGACCAAAACTTCCAGTTCAATACGGCCGTGGCGGCCTTGATGGAATTTTACAATGCGATCACGGATCGGGAGCGGGAAGCCGGGGCGTCGCAAAACGGCGAAGCGACCGACGAGGCGATCCGGACGCTCGTGATCCTTCTCTCCCCGTTCGCCCCGCATATCGCGGAAGAATTATGGAAACGTCTCGGCCGCGACGGGAGCGTCTTCCAACAGCCCTGGCCGGACTGGAACGAGGCCGCGCTGGCGACGGATGAGGTCACGATCGTGATCCAGATCAACGGCCGGTTGCGAAGCCAGATCCGCGTCCCGGCCGATCTGGACGAGAAAACGATCCAGAGCCGCGCGATGGCCGATGGGAAAATCAAGGACTGGCTAAAGGGCCAGACCCCGAAGAAAGTGATCCACGTCAAAGGAAAACTGGTGAATATCGTCATATGAAGATCGGCATGTTGATGAAATTTTACAATGTAGGGGCGGCCCTGCGTGGCCGCCCGCATTTAGGGCAGGCACATAGGCCTGCCCCTACATTCATATTGGGCGCGTTCATCCTTGCCATTCTCATCACCGCCTGCGACTATCACGTGACGGGGCTCAACCGCCTCCCGTCCGATATCCGGACGGTCGCGGTGCCGGTTTTTTACAATGAAACGTTTGAACCGGCGCTGGAAGACGCCGTCACGACGGCCGTGAAGCAGGAATTTCTGACGAGCAGCCGTCTCGTGGTCGTGAACGATCCGGAGGAGGCCGATCTCGTCTTGAAGGGAAGGATCATCTCGTTCGGGCTGGATCCCTTGAGCTTTGATCGGACGAAGAGCGTGGTGCTGGAATATCGGGTCCGCATCCGTGTGGCGGTCTCGGTCGAGGACCGCCGCCGGAAAACCGTTTTATGGAAGGATGCGGCGATGCAGTCGGCGGCCGAATTCAAGGTCGACCCCGACACGGCCGCCAACCGGGTGGCCCAGGACCTGGCCGTGGCGCAGGCCGGCAAGCAGTTCGCCGAAAACGTCGTTCACCGTGTTCTGGAAGGATTTTGATGCCCTCCCGCCCCGGGGTGTTGAACTATCAGGATTTGGCAGGCCAGCTGGATCAAGGAACGATTGCGCCGGTCTACCTCCTGACCGGCGAGGAGGAGTTCCTGATCCAGTCCGCCATGGATCGCCTGTCCCGCGCCGTCGTGGATCCCGCGACGAAAGATTTCAACACCACCTTCCTCGACGGCGAAACCGCGACGGCCGATGCGATCCTGACCGCGGTCGAAAGCCTTCCGGCCTTCGCCGAACGGCGGCTGGTCGTCCTCAAAAATGCCGAGCAGCTTCCGGCCGCCGAGGCCAACCGCCTCGCGGCCTATCTTAAAAACCCCTGCCCGACCACCTGCTTCGTCTGCGTCGCGCCGAAGTTCGACGCGCGCCGGTCGTTCTTCCAGACCCTGAAGGCCCAGGCCGCGGTGGTGGAATGCCGCCCCTTGTCGGACGGCCAGGTGACGGTCTGGCTCAAGGCCCAGGCCAAATCGCTCGGCCGGACGATCTCGGAAGACGCGCTGCTTTTTTTGAAGGAACGGGTCGGACGGGATCTTTTTCCGCTTCAGAATGAATTGACGAAGGCCGTGCTCGGCAGCGACCGGGAAAAGACGATCGAGTTGGAGGACGTCCAGCGGGCCTGCTCCGCCGCGGGCGAGGTCTCGGTCTACGATCTCCTGACCGCCCTTGCCCGGAGGCAGCCGGAGCCTTCGATCCGAACGCTGATGCGATTGGTCGAGGAGGGCGAACCGCCTCTTAAAATCCTCTCGGCGATCAGCTACCGGTTCCGGCTGGTCTGGAAGGTGAAGCGCGCGATGCATGCCGGTCATACCGACGCGGCGCTGATGCGGATGTTCGGGCTGGGCCAATGGGCCGGCGCGGCCGTGATCGCGGCGGCCAAGGCCTTCTCGGAGAAGGACCTCCGCTGGGCCTTTCAGCGTTTTATCGAAACGGACGCCGGCCTGAAAGGCGGCGCGCTCGCCCCGAAGCTGATTTTAGAGCTGCTGGTTCTGGATCTCTGTTCCGGAAAGCAGAAGGGGTTACGCCGATTTCTGGGTCGGCAGCCCCTTCTGTACCTTTGAGGTCAGACGGGAAATTTTGCGGGACGCGGTGTTCCGGTGGAGGACGCCCTTGGTGACGGCGCGGTCGAAGGCCGAAGTGGCCTTGGCCAGAAGATCCTTCGCCTCATCCAGTTTTTTGGAGGCCAGGGCCGTGTTCATCTTCTTGACCAACGTCTTCAGCGAGGTCAAGACCAACTGGTTGCGGGCGTGGCGCTTCTTCGAGCTTCGCGCCTGTTTGATTGCGGATGCGTGATCAGCCATTTGTACTCCTTAACCGTGCCGGTGTTTTGTGTTTGAACTCATCCAAAGAACTAATCTTTTATCATGAGCGCGTTATGACTGTCAAGGGATTTTCAATCAGTTGACCCAGGAACGCCGACAGATCGCCAAGGCCGCCGGATTGATCGGCCTGGCCACCTTCGCCAGCCGGATCATGGGCTTCGTCCGGGACATGGTCCTGGCCCGCCTGTTCGGGGCCGGCATGGTGGCCGACGCCTTCTTCGTCGCCTACCGGATTCCGAACATGCTTCGCGAGCTGTTCGCGGAAGGCTCGATGTCGGCCGCCTTCATCCCCGTCTTCACCGAATATCTCACCAAGCGGACCAAGGAGGAGGCCCGCGAGCTGGCCTCGGCCGTTTTCACCGTCCTGCTGACGACCGTGGCCGCGATCTGCCTCCTGGCGATCCTCGCCGCGCCCTGGATCGTTCAGGCGATCGCGCCGGGCTTCGCCGACGAGCCGGGCAAGTTCGACCTGACCGCGATGCTGAGCCGGTTCATGTTCCCCTATCTTTTGTTCATCAGCCTGGCCGCGCTCACGATGGGCATGCTCAACTCGCTCCGCGCCTTCGCCGTGCCGGCCTTCTCGCCCGTGATGTTCAATGTCTGCATCATCTCGGCCGCACTCTGGCTGTCTCCCAATCTCACCGAACCGATCTTCGGCGTGGCGATCGGCGTCGTGGCCGGCGGCGCGGTCCAGTTCTTCATGCAGCTCCCCAGTCTGCGGCGGCACCGGATGATGATCGGCTTTCGATGGAACCCGACCCATGCGGGCGTGAAACGGATCGGGCTTCTGATCCTGCCGGCGATGGTCGGCCTGTCCGTCACCCAGGTGAACATCCTCGTCAATACGCTCCTGGCCTCGTATCTTCCCGAAGGCAGCCAGACCTATCTTTTTTACGGAATGCGGCTCGTCCTCTTCCCGCTGGGGATCTTCGGCGTCGCGATCGGAACGGCCATCCTTCCGACGATGGCGAAGCAGACCTCCGAGGGCCAGATCCATGAACTGAAGAAGACGATCTCATTCGGGCTGAGGCTGGTCCTGTTCATCATCATCCCGGCCATGATCGGGCTGATGACGCTTCGCGTTCCGATCATCCATCTTTTCTTCCAACATGGACAGTTCACGGCCCAAGCCACGCTCGGCACGGCCGCCGCGCTGTTTTTTTATTGCTTCGGCCTGCCGGCCTTCGCGGGAATCCGGATCGTCGTGGCGGCCTTCTACTCGCTTCAGGACACGAAGACCCCGGTGAAGGTCGCGGTGGCCGCGATGGCGGCCAATATCGTCCTGTGCCTTCTGTTGATGAAGCCGTTGCTCCACGGCGGACTCGCGCTGGCGACCTCGCTCGCGGCCGTTTTGAATTTCAGCCTCTTGATCGGGATCCTACACCGGCGGCTTCATGGAATCGCCTGGGCCGAAATCCTCCGTTCGATCGGGAACACCGTCGCGGCCACGATTCCGGTCGGCCTGATCGGATGGATCACCGCCCGGCAGGATCTATGGTCCTTCCCCGGCGATTGGGACGCGAAGGCGATCTGGCTGTTCGGGGCGATCGCGTTGTCCATCCTAAGTTACATCACGGCCAACCGCCTGCTGCGATCCAAAGAACAGGACTTCCTCTGGGATATGGTCAAGACCAAAATCTCGAAGAAAGGAATCCGGCCGGCATGAAGGCCGTGATTCAACGGGTCTCGGAGGCCCGGGTCTCGGTGGATCAGGAGGTCGTGGGCCGGATCGGTCCCGGGCTGGTCGCGCTGCTCGGCGTGGCGAAGGACGATACCGCCGAGGATGCCGATTATCTGGCCGACCGCATCCTCGCCTTTCGGATCTTCGATGACGAGGCCGGAAAGATGAATCGCTCCGTCCAGGAGATCGGCGGCCAGATCCTGGTCGTCTCCCAGTTCACGTTGGTGGCGAGTGTGATCAAGGGAAGACGGCCGAGCTTCGAGTCCGTGGCCGGCCGCGAAACGGCCGAGCGGTTGTACCATCGCTTCGTCGACCGCCTGGTCGCGGGCGGTCTGACGGTCGAGACCGGACGCTTCGGCGCACAAATGATCGTCTCCCTCCACAACGACGGCCCCGTCACATTCATCCTCGAAAGCTGAGGCCCCCGCCGGACTGTTTGTTCCAGGACGTTAATTCTGTTATAGTGGTCCTATGTTGCGCGCGGTAATATTTGATTGCGACGGGGTGATCGTGGACAGCGAGCCGCACCACCTCAAGGCCTTCAAGGAGGTTTTGGCGGAGGAAGGGATTTCCCTGTCCACGGAAGAATACTTTTTGAAGTATCTCGCGATGGACGACAAGGGCTGCTTCGAGGCGGTTCTTCACGAGCATAACCGGCCGGTCGATAATAAAATTCTAAAAAACTTGATCATCCGCAAAATGGAGATCTACCGGCGGCTGTCAAAGGAGGAATTGATTCTTTATCCCGGCGTCGTGGATCTGGTGCGGAAACTTCAGGGACGGGTCCGGCTGGCGATCGCCTCCGGCGCCTTCCGCGGCGAGGTGAAATTTGCGCTGGACAAGGGCGGGATGCGCGATGCCTTTCCGGTCATGGTCACGGCGCAGGACGTACGAAACGGAAAGCCGCATCCGGAGGCGTTTCAGAGCGCGCTGGCCCAGATCAATCAGAAGGAGCCCGCCCCCTCCCCGTCGATCCGTCCGGACGAATGCCTCGTGATTGAAGACTCGCTGCACGGCATCGAAGGCGCAAAGGCGGCCGGAATGAAATGCCTCGCCGTCACGAATTCCTACCCGAAAGAAAAACTCACCCGTGCGGATCTCGTCGTCGACAGCCTCGAAGGTCTACGGCCGGAAGATCTGGAAAAAATATTTTAATTTTTACCCATAAAACATAGGGGCGGCCACACAGGGCCGCCCCTAC
>Ga0153915_10007033_pt1 | contig 10587 bp, 9 predicted proteins | sample Opewatmetagenome_2_FD_107003 | JGI IMG/M metagenome (GOLD analysis project Ga0153915, IMG submission 107003) | Freshwater wetland microbial communities from Ohio, USA - Open water 3 Core 3 Depth 3 metaG | ecosystem: Environmental > Aquatic > Freshwater > Wetlands | place: USA: Ohio, Lake Erie... | reverse complement strand
TGAAAGGGTGCTGCTGCGTACTTCCGATCGGCTTTTGTTGGATGCTTGGTTCATACCGGCTCATAACGCTGATGTTACGATTCTTTTCTGCCACGGCAACGGCGGAAATATTTCTTACACACTTGACACGATAAATATTTTCAATGAATTGGGGTTTAACACTTTTATCTTTGATTATCGCGGCTACGGTACCAGCCAGGGAAAACCTTCCGAACAGGGCACGTACATCGACGCTCGCACCGCTTATGACTGGCTGATAAATGAAAAGGGACTTAAGCCGGAAGAAGTTATTATTTTTGGTCGTTCGCTCGGCGGAAGTATAGCTGCTCATTTGGCTGCGGAAGTGAAAGCTAAAGGACTTATTGTTGAGAGCTGTTTTACTTCTTACGCCGATATCGGCGCAAATTTTTATCCATATATGCCTGTCAGGTTGTTCGCCAGGTATGAGTACAAGACCGGCGAATATCTTAAAAAAGTTGATTATCCTGTACTGATAATTCACAGCCGAAATGATGAAATAGTTTCGTTCGAGTTCGGCCTGCGTCTTTATGAGCAGTTTGCAAGAGAGCCGAAGGAATTTGTCGAGATTTTCGGAAGCCACAACGATGGCTTTTTATATTCCGGAGAGGTTTATTGTGAGGGATTGAATAACTGGGTTGATTCCCTGTTAAAAACAAAAATTCAGCGGCTGAAGGGTCAGAATTTTAGAATTGTTTCCTGATTTTTAAAATGAAGATTAAGCCGCAAATACTTATTTTCCTGTTTATCATAATCCTGCTCGGCGGGTTTGCCTTTCTTTTAAAACTGACCTGCAAGCCCTTAAAACCAATTAACGGCACTGGTTCCTGCAACAGGATAATTGCACTTGCTCCCAATATTACAGAAATTTTATTTTCGCTCGGTCTTGGTGATAAAGTTGTCGGTGTTTCGGAATTTTGTAATTATCCGCCCCAGGCACAGCAGATTCCGCGTGTTGGTGCTTTGCTGAATCCGAATTTCGAGGCGATTATCACGGCCAAACCTGACCTTATAATTATTCTCGACGAAATGGCAGTGGACAAAGATAAATTTACATCGCTCGGCATAGAAACGCTCGCAGTCAAACACAACAACATCAATGAAATTCTCAATTCGATTAGCATTATCGGCAGTAGATGCGACAAAACTGTAGAGGCTGAAAAAATTGTCGGCGAAATAGAAAATAAATTGAAACGGATTCAAAACGCAGTTCAAAATCGAAATAGGCCGAGAGTTTTAATATGTGTTGGGCACGATTCTTCGCAGAACCCGTCCGACAAACTCAGGAATATTTACATTGTGGGTAATGACGGTTTTTACAGCCAGATGATAGAATACGCCGGCGGCAAAAACGCGTATAACGGCAAAATACCATTTCCGGAGATTAGTTGGGAATCTGTGATTTCGATGAATCCGCAGATAATTATTGATATTGCGCCTGTGCAGACAAAACCGACCGACAGCGGCATAATGATAATGCAGTGGAAAAATTTCGCACAGATTGACGCGGTTAAAAATAATGCCGTGTATGTGTTTACTGAAAATTACACTGCGATACCCGGCCCGAGATTTATACTGACACTCGAGAAAATCGCGCGTATAATAAATCCGAATAATGTCATTCCCGTGAAAACGGGAATCAGGAATAATGATGAAGCAAACAGTAATTGAAATTAACGATTTAAATTTTGCGGTTTCAGGCAAACAGATTTTACAGCGGCTTTCGTTTTCCGCCTTTGCCGGGCAGAAACTGTTTATCGTAGGTCCCAATGGTGCCGGCAAAACCACACTGCTTCGCTGCCTGTGTCGTATTATCGACGATTATGATGGTACGGTAAGAATTAAAGACAGGGATTTGAAAAGTTATTCTCAAAAAAAACTCGCTAAAATTTTAACTTATGTTCCGCAATCTCTGCCTGCCGACATTCAGTTTACGGTTCGTCAGTTTGTTTTGATGGCTCGGTTTCCGCATCTTAGCCCGTTTTCAGTAATTAGTCCGCAGGATGAAAAGATTGCTGCCGACGCAATGGAAATGACGCAGAGTATGTGTTTTGCCGACAGGGTGATGGCGACGCTCAGCGGTGGAGAACGCCAGCGTGTAAGTGTTGCCGCGGCTGTGGCTCAGCAGGCCGAAATTTTCCTGCTCGATGAGCCGGTTACATATCTGGATTATAAGCATCAGCGGGACATTCATTCGCTGCTGATGAAGATAAACAAAAGTTTCGGCACGACAATTATCTGTGTAACGCACGATTTGAACTCCGCGGTTCTTAATGCAGACAGCATTATGGCGATGAAAGATGGTGAAATTGTTTGTATGGGGAGTCCTGGCGAGATTATGAATGAAAGTGTTCTCGAAGAAATATACTCGAAAAAATTCTGCTTTGTGCAGCATCCTGTTACAAATCAGAAAATCATTGTTCCCGATAGTGCAGAATGAAAAAATTTGCTCTTATATCTATAATTTTGTTCGCGGCGATAGTTATTGCCGTGTCACCTTTTATCGGCTCAGCGAAAATTCCGCTTTCTGCGATAAAGGATTTTAATCTCGCTACTACCGATGGGCAGATTTTTTATTCGTTGCGTCTGCCGCGTGTTTTTACTGCGTTTTTGGCCGGAGCTGCCCTTTCCTGTTGCGGTGTTGCTTTGCAGGCGATGTTCAGAAATCCGCTTGCCACACCTTTTACGCTTGGCATTTCATCAGGCGCTGCTTTTGGAGCGGCTGTTTATGTTCTCTTTGCCGCTGCGATGGCAATTCCTTTCGGCAGCGTAATTTTTTCGTTTATAGGTTCACTTGTTGCAGTACTTTTGGTTTATGGTTTTACGAGAATTAAAAAAGGTTTTTCTGTCGGTACAATGCTGCTGGCAGGTGTCGCAGTAAACTTTTTCTTTTCGAGTCTGATTTTATTCCTGCAGTATATCAGCGATTTTACGCAGTCTTTCCGTGTTATCCGCTGGCTTATGGGCAGTATCGATGTAACCGGTTTTCAGACGCCGGTGATTTTTCTCGTCTTTACCGTAATTGGAATCGTAATTGTCGCGACGCAGAACTTAAATCTGAATTTGATGAGTATTAGCGATGAAATTGCCATTGCTCGCGGAGTTGACGTCCCGAAATCGAGAAAAATTATTTTCTTCGCGACTTCGGTTATGGTGTCTGTTGTTGTCGCGTATTGCGGCCCGATAGGATTTATCGGACTTATGGCTCCGCATATTTGCCGGCTGCTCGTCGGCCCTGAGCATAAGATTTTGACTTTCGCGTCGGTTATTTTCGGCGGGGCATTTTTGACTTTTTGTGACACGATATCAAGGACATTAATTGCACCGGCGGAGATTCCTGTAGGTGTTATAACGGCACTGCTTGGCGGGCCGTTTTTTGTCTGGTTATTATTAAAGGACTCGTCGGGTCGTAATTTGTAACTCATTAAAATATTTAAATTTATTGCTTGCAAACAAAGGTCTTTGTGGTATATATAACGTCTTGTAAGTATCTGCCGAGGGCAGAGAAGATTTTTATATTTTTAGTTTTTTGGAGAAAAACACGTGAGAGATTTTAACAAGGGCGGTCAAGGCAGTAGAAGTTTTGGACCACGCCAAATGTTCAAGGCAGTCTGTGCAGAATGTGCACAGGAATGTGAAGTTCCGTTCCAGCCAAAAGAAGGCAGACCAGTTTATTGCAAAAACTGCTATTCTAAAAAGAAAAACGGTTAATTTTACCCGCTAATTATGCCCGTCGAATGGCGGGCATAATATTATATTTATCTCGCTAATGATTCAAAGTTGTGAATAGTGTTTTGTTCCCTGTTTTCTAAATTTGCAATCATATGGCAGTAACCGTTCATTCGGTCGTTTCTTGACGAAGTTTCATCTTTGTGATATATTTCTTTTTGTGGTATACGCATTTGTGGAATTTCAATGAACGAGTCTGAGGAAAATATAACTGAGCGTATTAAAAATGCTCGCTTCGATTTTGTCGGAAAGCAGGATTCGAGTATTTCGGTGAGACTGTCGAGTCAAAACTGCTGTAAGGTGCTTGAGCACGCTCAGAAGATAATTGCAAACAAGCCTCAATCCATTGACGCGATTTCCGCGTTTTTAAAACTTCTTGACGAAAAATTAAATCTTGAATCACAGGTTCAGGCAAAAGTAAAATCACAATTCGCCGGCTACTGGATTCCGATTCTTGGCAGAACTGCCGCAGGTGTACCGGGCTTTTGGAACAAAGTAATTTGTGCTGATTCTAAAATTGTCGAAACGCATATCGAGCAGTTAGTGCAAAAGCATCTCAACGCTTCAATAGTAAATTCCATAACAGCGGATATAACGGTTGATTCGCAGACTAAAGCTGTTATACAGGCTTTGAATAAATCGCAGGCCAATTTAATACAGACCATCGGCACAGACGATGAGATTGTCCAGTTTATTGAATGTCCTGATGTGCACAGGCTTTTCCCCGATAGTTTCGCTCTGCAGGTTGATGGCGATAGTATGTCTCCGCGGATAAACGATGGCGATGTGGTTATTGTCAGTCCGTCAGTTGCCGCAGCGGAAGGGCTGCCTGCGGTCGTTAGAATATCAGGTGCAATTGGCGTAACCTGCAAACTGATAAGGACTGAAAACGAATCTGTGCATTTAATCCCTATCAATGAGAAGTACGATACGAAAACGTCTGATATTAAAGATGTTTTATGGTCGCTGGCCGTGATATGTCATATAAAATTGAAAAAGTAGATTATTAGTTAAGAATTTGCCGATATTATAAGTATAGTAAATAATTCATAGTCAGCTCTTTAATAACGAAAGAATGGTTTATTCATAATTTTTTTTGGAGCAATTTATATGTTATTACACTTTATTCGTTTTATTTTTATTGTAGTTCTTTTCGCAGCACTTTTTCTTAGTATAACCAGTCAGGTGGAAGACCCTGTCGAAGCACAAAAAATTACACAAAGTCAAATATGGATTGTATTCATCGGCGGCCTCGTTCTTGCTGTGATAGTATTATTCATAGATTGGCTGCTGCCGAAACGTTCGCTCAGTGCGCTTGCGGGCGTGTTCTTCGGCCTTATCGTCGGCATATTCTTTAGCTGGGCGTTGACGCTGGTACTTGATATGATTAACGATGTTTTCAAAATCGGACTCGAACCAGGCAATATCAAGCTCGTTAAATGGATGATGGGAATATGTATCTGCTACTTCGTGATAAGTTTCATTATGCGTACTAAAGACGATGTTAGATTCATCATTCCTTACGTTGAGTTTTCACGTCAGACAAAGGGCATTAGGCCGCTGGTACTTGATACATCAGTTATCATTGACGGCCGAATAGCGGATATATGCCAGACAAAATTGTTTGATGCACCGCTTGTAGTTCCGCGATTCATATTAAATGAACTTCAATTGGTTGCGGATTCTGCTGACAAACTCAAAAGAACTCGCGGCAGACGCGGCCTTGATATCCTTCATAAATTACAGGAAATTCCTACCATAGAAGTAAAAGTTGATGACACGCCGCCGCCGGGCGTTGATGAACGCGCACAGGTTGACCAAAAGTTGGTTGCGTTCACAAAAAATTGCGATGGCAAACTTGTAACCAACGACTACAACCTGAGCAAAGTCGCGCAGGTTAGACAAGTAGATGTAATAAACATCAACGATTTAACAAACGCGCTGAAGACGGTTGTGCTGCCCGGCGAAACAATGCAGGTTCGCATAATCAAAGCCGGCGAAGAATCGCAGCAGGGCATTGGATATCTTGATGATGGCACAATGGTCGTAGTCGAAGAGGGCAGAAATAAAATCGGCGAAAAAGTAGTAATCGTCGTTACCAGTGCATTGCAAACCTCGGCTGGCAGAATGATTTTCGGCAGATATGATCATCCCAGCCGTGATAACGGCCAAAATGACGATGACGACAGACAAAATAATTACAGGTCCAAAAAACAATACAGCTAAACTTTATAAAGTTTAGCAATCCCAATAAAGATAACCTCTAAATGCTTGAACGCAGTGACGCGGCAATCTCGTTTCCATTGTCATTCCCTCGTACAATGTCATCTATTTTAAAGTTTCTCGCCATTTTGAATTTGTTTCACTTATCTTTTTTTCCTTGCTGTATAATCTATATAAATCCTTAACTTCTGTAATTTCAAACTCAACAAGTTTTCTTTGATTTTAAGATGCAGCCTTCAAGCCGTGTGTTTTTAAGAATTTTCATTTTACAAAAACAATTGACGCAAGAAAATGTGTTTTCAGTATTACAAATGCTGAAAATCAGCGGTGCAAAATCGACAGAGATATTTATGAACAGTTAATTTCTAATCACGGCGGAACAACTGGGATTGCAAGGTGTGGGATTCTTATCGGAATGGTCTTAGCAGTACTGTTAAGCTGCTTTGCACGTGAAAGTCCCATCATCATAGCGAGAGCTACAGCTATATTCTTGGCCTTTGTGCTTCGGGATTTTTGCCGGCGTTTTTTTGGGGGCGGACTGTTCTTTAAACGTATGACCAAAGCCGCTGACAAAAAAACATTTGGCCAAATATTTTGAAAATAAATAGCAAAATATTTAAGGTAAATTCTAAATAATTAAGTTGTAACTACTTAACAATTTTGTATAACTTACGATAATATGGGTTATCGTCAGATAACAAAAAACTACTTGTTTTACGGAGAAACAACATATGAAAAAGGGATGGGTTTCTGTAGTTTTAATCGTAGCAGGAATACTAACTGCTTTTGCCGTTGCGGATCAACCTGCAGCTGCCACAACTTCAACTACGTCAGCAACAACCACACCAACAACTACTACAGCACCAGCGACATCATCAACAGCTGTTGCGACATCTGCGGCTACTGATACTTCAGCTACGGCAGCGTCCAAATCTGGTTTGGAGAGATTCAGAGACTGGTTTCATAATCCCACACCATGGCTTGAAATGGGAGCTGATTTGAGGATGCGTTACACCTATGGCTGGAATATTGACACGCTTAATGATGATGCACCCCATCATCGCAGCAAATATAGCTGGTATCAGCAGCGTGCTCGATTGTCAACAAAGTTTAAGCTTAATGAGGATGTAGATTTTAATCTTAAATATACATGGGAATTTAGAATTTGGGATGCTCCTGAACATGGAGTTAAGGATAGAAATGCGGATTTCGATGAAATTATATGGGATCAATTCAATTTAGTTGTAAGAAATTTTGGCGGTATGCCTCTTACAATGACCGTTGGAAGGCAGGACATAACCCTTGGGGCGGGCTGGTTAGTGGCTGATGCTACTCCTCTTGATGCGGCAAGAACAGCTTATTTTGATGCTTTGCGATTTACCTATGAAATCCGAGATAAAACCACATTGGATTTGATTTACACGGAAAACCGCGCATCAGAAGATGCGTATTTGAAGCCGATTAACAGCAGGCATAAAGAAAATACAGAGCAGGACGAGAGAGGCGTAATTCTTTATTTGACTGACAAGACCAATCCGAATATGAATGTCGAAGGTTATTTTATGTATAAGAACGACAATTCTGTGGATACGGCATTTACCACGCCTCCCGCCGGCTACAGCAGATTGTGGAGCAAATCAGCTGAAATTTATACTATCGGCGGCGCATTATCAGGTGACCTGTTTGGCAGTGAGCATTGGAAATACAGGACTGAAGGCGCTGTTCAATTTGGCGAAAAGGAAGGTTTGAATTATCCTACTGGCAACGCACGTACAGGTATGCACAAGCTGATGGCTTTTGGTACTAATAACAAACTTGAATATTGTTTTAACGACCCTATGAAAAATAGGATTCGTCTTACTTATGAGTATCGTTCGGGTGATAAGCCTGGCACGGGTGACATAGAAGCGTTTGACCCGCTTTGGGGCGAATATCCGCAGTGGGGCGATTTGAGCATCTATATGTATATTCCTGAGACAATGATTGCAGAAATTACAAATGTGCACAAACTTGGCGTCGGCCACAGTATTCAACTCACCAAAGAGTGGGAATTGAATACTGACCTATACGGGCTTTTTGCTGACGAAAATACTCGCAAAGGCTATACTAATGCCAACGGCACGAGTTACTCGCAGAGCGGCCACTATAGAGGCACTTTGGCGGTTATGATGCTTAAATATGCTATGTCTAAAAACCTCACAGGACATATCGAAGTTGACTACTTCCAGCCGGGAAGTTACTATGCTTCCGGCAGCAGAGATAGTGCTATGTTCTTCAGGGCTAATATGGATTACAAATTCTAATCTAAAAGCGGTTTATCAATCAGAAAGCCCGACCAATTTGGCCGGGCTTTTTTATTGGAAAAATCATAAGAATTGGTATAATATAATTTTAGGTTTAATCACAGGATTCTAAGATGATTTGGAATGAAGAATTTGAGTGTATGGCACCTGCGGAACTTAAACGGGTGCAGTCGGAAAGACTAAAAAAATTAGCGGCCTACGTTTATACTAATTGTAAAGTCTATAAGGATAAATTTGACAGTCTTGGAGTGACGCCTGATGATATTCGCTCCATTGATGATATAAAGAAACTGCCGTTCACGACAAAAATCGATATGCGTGATAACTATCCTTACGGTCTTTTCAGCGCGAACCAAAAAGATGTAAAAGAAATTCACGTCTCCAGCGGCACAACAGGCAATCCAACTCTTGTCGGCTACACCAGGGACGATTTGAAGTTATGGTCTGAGGTTATGGCGCGTTCGCTGGCTTGTGCTGGCGCGGAGCCGGGCGATACCATTCAAAACGCTTACGGCTATGGATTATTCACAGGAGGTCTGGGCGTTCATTACGGCGGTATTGAAATGGGATTGAGAGTTATTCCGATGTCCTCCGGCCAGACACAAAGACAATTAAAAATTATGCAGGATTTCAAGCCCAAGATACTTACCTGTACACCGAGTTATGCGCTTTATATGGCGGAAGAAGCAAAAGAGCTGGGCATTGATCCAAAAAAAGGAAACTGGAAAATCGGTGTGTTTGGCGCTGAGCCGTGGACTGAAAAAATGAGAGGCGAAATTGAAGCGGCGTGGAATATGCTTGCTACCGATGTTTACGGCCTTTCAGAAATAATCGGGCCGGGCGTTGCGCAGGAATGTCCTCACAAAAACGGATTGCATACGTACAGTGATGTATTTTACCCTGAGATTATCAATGCTGATAGTGGTGAACCTGTTGCCGAAGGTGAAGATGGTGAATTAGTGATTACAACGCTTACCAAGCAGGCGATACCGCTTATTAGATATAGAACAAGAGATGTTGTAAGCATCTGCTATGGGAAATGCAAGTGCGGCAGAACAAGTCCGCGAATCAGCAAAATCAAGGGCAGGACAGACGATATGATTGTCGTTCGCGGCATCAATGTATTTCCATCGCAGATTGAGCACGTTCTGCTTGGCATCGACGGCACAGAGCCGTATTATCAAATTATTGTTGACAGACAGCAGCATCAGCTCGACGAAGTTGAAGTGCTTGTTGAAGTCAACAGTAAGATGTTTAGCGATGAAGTAAAGAAACTTGAAGAACTCAGGCGTAAAATCAAAAAGGAAATCAGTGCGGTATTGTCTATTAGTGCAAAGATTACGCTTGTTGAACCGAAGACTATCGAAAGAAGTGTCGGCAAGGCGAAAAGAGTTATTGACAAGCGTCAAATGTAAAACCAAATCCGTATAAGGAAATACAAAATGAAAATAAAACAGATTTCTATATTTCTGGAAAACCGCAAAGGCAGACTTTATGATGTTTGTTCACTGCTCGGGCAAAAAGACATCAATATTCGTGCACTCAATGTTGCGGAAACCGAATCGTTCGGCATTCTCAGAATTGTGGTAAACAAACCTGATATCGCGGCCAAAGTGTTAAAGGATGCCGGCGTTGTAGCGAATGTTACAGATGTTATCGCGGTCGAAGTTGAAGACAGACCCGGCGGTCTTGCCGACATTTTAAAGGCATTAGCCGATGAGGATGTCAATATCGAATATATGTACGGCTTTGTTGAGAAGGCATCGGACAAGGCACTTATGGTTCTGCGATTTGATGACGCTGACAAAGCGGTGAAGGCGCTGCAAAAACACAAAATAAAAATTGTTACAGAGCAGGGTGTAAGAGAGTTGTAAAGCGTATTTCGTGAAGTGTGAAGCGAAATACGGGATACAAAGTTTATGGTAGAAAAAATTAGAAATTTCAGAGATTTAGATGTATGGAAACTTGGGATAGAAGTTGTAAAAGATGTTTATGTGGCTACGGTGAGTTTTCCCAGACAGGAAATTTATGGTTTGGTCAGCCAAATGCAGCGATGCTCTGTTTCTATACCATCAAATATAGCCGAAGGTTTTAATAGATTTCATAATAAGGAATATAAGCAGTTTTTATATGTTTCATTGGGTTCTTGTGCGGAGTTAGAAACGCAAATTGAAATATCACGAGAATTAGAATATATTGATGAGCAAAGGAAAACCCGCTTACTTGAAAAATTAGATCATGAGTCTCGAATGCTCAGAAATTTGATAAAAAAAACTTAATTAAGCAAGGATTGTTAAAAAGTGCAGCGTTGTTC
>Ga0153915_10007032_pt1 | contig 10588 bp, 5 predicted proteins | sample Opewatmetagenome_2_FD_107003 | JGI IMG/M metagenome (GOLD analysis project Ga0153915, IMG submission 107003) | Freshwater wetland microbial communities from Ohio, USA - Open water 3 Core 3 Depth 3 metaG | ecosystem: Environmental > Aquatic > Freshwater > Wetlands | place: USA: Ohio, Lake Erie... | reverse complement strand
CAGCACCACGGCGGTAGCTTATTTGTCTGTATTTCCCATTTGCACCTTCCTCATGATACGGGGTACCCATAAGGTCAAAGGAAGCAGGAGATCCATAGACAGTGAACAGCCAGCTGGAGTTTCCTGAAGGTATTTTTTGGAGAGACAGGTCAGAATAGTTACCTGAAAAACCTGCATCCCATTTTTTACCCAGGTTAACCGTTGCATTTACTTTAGCAGTATACCTGTTCATTCCTGTATTTGGTATAATACCTTTCTGATTGGTACTGCTTAGGCCGACATAATAACTACCAAAACCGGCTGAGTTGCTTATATTGATACCATTATATAATACACCACCTTTCTGGAAATATCCTTCCGGATTATTATAGGCTACAGGATCAACCCATGCTCCTTTATATGGATCAAACCACTGCCCGTTATGATTCTGGAAATTACCACCGTATGTGGGAATATCAGGAAGACTGGCTATACTTGGTCCCCATGAATTAGAATTTGCAGCCAGGAAAGCCCCATAAGATCCCTGTGCCCATGTTTGCTGAACATCCGGAAGCCTTGATATTGCATCCATTGTATAAGAAGATGTCAGGCCAACAGTGGGACGGCCCTGTGATGTTTTGCCGCTTTTGGTTGTAATTACAACCACACCATTTGAAGCACGGATGCCGTACAATGCCGCCGCAACCTGTCCTTTAAGAACATTAATTGATTCAATGTCATTTGGATCAATGTCGAGTGACCTGGCGGAATAATAAGGTTCGACAACATCCTGTCCCCAGTCTGAATTACTCGCGATCGGCATACCATCAACCACATAAAGGGGCTGGTTATTTCCACTGAATGAGCGGGCACCCCTGATGAACATTGTAGATGGAGCACCTGGCATACCTGACTGCTGACGAATTTCAACACCGGCGATTTTACCTGAGAGGGAGGTCAGCATATTTGGGTTACCACCACGTGAAAGCTCCTCAGAGGATACATCCTGAACAGAATACCCGAGGGCCTTTTTTTCTCGTGTTATACCCAGAGCCGTTACCACAACTTCAAATTGTCCCAGAATATCAACTTCCATGACCACGTCAATAACGGTCCGGCCTTCGATCCTGATATCCTGAGACTTCATCCCGACAAAGCTGACGACGAGCTCTGTTGCACCTGCCGGTATAAGCAACGAATAATTGCCATTTGCATCAGCCAGGGTACCGATTGTAGTCCCCTTTACGACAACTGATGATCCTGGCAATGGAGAACCATCCTCAGCACTCGTTACTTTACCGCTGATTTGCACTGCCTGTGCCTGCAACAGCTGAACCGCTGCAAACAATAGCAGTGTCAGGAAGAGAACAAGTCTTTTCATAGATAATGAATTTAGGTTTATAATAAAAGGTTAGGAAATAATTATTCAGGCGGTAAAAGTAGAAAAAAAAATTAATTTACAATACTATACAACGAATTCATTATGTAATTTTTAGAAGGAAAATCCAGCCCGGAAACTTGATTTGTATCTCACGTAACAGAATAATTATAATATGAGAAAAAAAAAGCAGAGGTTCGATGGACTTCTGCTTTTTTTCAAAATTAATTATTACAGGATGTTATTAAAACTATTAAGGCTGTCTCAGGGACAGCCTTAATAATCTTTTTTTTATGTCTGTTTACTTTGGTGTATATACTACCCAGAAAATTCTGAAACCTCCTGAGCCTGAATAATTATAATATAATTCGATTACACCTGTAGCAGGGTCATAATGACTCACCTTAGTCGGATCGTTCGGATCACCCTGAGTTACATCTTCACGGTCTATAACTCTAAGAGAGATTGAATTATCGTCATTGATGTGGATTATTAATTTTGTATCCGTCCATACTCCAAACCAATCAGTACACTCGGATGCACTAATAGCAACCAGATCTATATCTTCTTTAACAATAGAATAAGGTTCTGTCGGATAGGTACCTCCAGCAGTTGGATGGAAATATTTAAGATACTTTTCATATGGTCCTGCAAAGAAATTGGCCACTGCAACAGTAGTGGCTGCATTATTAATGACCTTACGGCCATCAGACATAACGGTAATGTATGTCAGTTTCCATGAATTACCAATAGTCAGTAATAATTCATCTTCGGGTAATGCTTCACCTTTTATCAGAATGTCATTCTTCAGATCTGTATAAGTTAACGATAGTGATTTTTCAACAACATCTGAAGCATTGGCGCCTCCCACATCAATAGTTGTCAGTAATACCTCATTGGATACAAGAACAGTATCAACACCCTTAGCAGTGGTATCATTGGCATAATAAGTATTATACACTTCTATAGAAGAAACTGCAGGACCTTTAGGTACATCAATAGATATGTCAACGGTAGGTGTAGCTCCTAGTTTATAGGGTATAACGCCCGTTGGAGTAACCATACCTCCTTCCAGAGCATTCTCCGTTACCAGGTCCTCATTCTGCAGACAGCCACTGAACATAAACAATGTCAGTGCTATGGAGAACAACATAAGTGAATATTTAATTACTTTTTTCATTGCTTTATTTTTCTTTAATAATTACAATTTATGGCTAAACCGCTTAGTTTACATCCCACCAGACCCGAACCTTCATGTCATCATTCTGAATGCCATTCATGCCTTGATTGTCCATTGCTGCCTGTCTGTTTGTGGAATTCCGGGCTTGTTCATCAGTTGGATATGCCAGCCTCACAGGAACTATATCGATTACTCCATCTTCTGCAGCTATCAGAGGGGGATAACCCGTCCTTCTGTATTCAAACCATGATTGCAATCCCTGGTCAAACATAGCTACCCACTTCTGTGTAGCAATCTGCTCCATAGCTTTGGTGGCATCCCATGCCCATATATCATTTATATAGAAGTCATTTGCAAGTGAATCCCAATTCCAATCAGCAGGAATACCGAGAATATCATTTGACATTTGCTCAATTACAGGACTATATTGTTCGTAAGAGGCCCATATGCCAGCTTTATAATATGTTTCTGCAGCCGCATCACCTCCGGGTATGTATCCTTTAAAGGCAGCTTCTGCAAAAGCGAACTGCAGTTCAGAATAGCTCATGAGCATTCCGGGTGCAGTTGCGTCTGTAAAGTAGGAGCCCATCTTTGAGGTATTCTTCAGACCATTGCCGTTGTATGCAGCTGCTTTGGCAGAAGTCAATCCGTTTGGCATACCTTCGAAGTCATTATTACCATCTAATTGTGCATACACACAAACCCTCCAATCAACATATGGACTTTCTGTCCATTGCAGATCTATGAGGGTCTTGCTTACACGGTGGTCATCCCTGGTTTTCCGGTTCTCATTCAGCGGATTATTATTGGGATAGGATCCAAGGTACACTAATGCTGCGTCATCCGAAACACTTTCAAACATAGGATATGTCGCCGGATCAGCTACCATTGCAGACATTTCAGTTGTAACGAATGTTTCATCCCTTGCGGACATACGAAGCAGAAGTCTGAACTTCAATGAATTAGCAAACTTTTTCCATGCTAAAATATTATTATTGTATAAAATATCCCCTCCTATTTCTTTTCCAGTAGGATCCAGCAGGGTGTTTGCCAGTTCGAGGGAATCGATTAGACTGCGATATATACTTTCCTGTGTATCATAAATGGGTGAAAGTATTCCACCGTCTTCGGGAGAGGCTCTCCAGGCTTCTGAAAATGGTGCATCACCCCAGATGTCTGTTACAACAGACATCTGATATGCCTGGAGGACTAATCCTACGCCTACATAATTATCACTAAGACGCTGTCTTGACACTTGCTTAATAAGTGTTATATCCTCTGCGGCACGACTGTAAAAATATGTCCAGTAACTGTTTGTTACATCAGGACGAGGGATATATCTGTCTTCATCGGTGTACTGGGCTTTTGCCATGTGCTGTACCCAGCAGTTACCAATTTCATGACCTAGCCAGATGTCCACAATCCGGTCCGTCATACTCTCAATGGCATTTGTGAGCAGCAGGTTTGGTGCTGCCAATGACATGCCAGGAGCATTTGGATCCTCGTTGATTTTTTCAAAATCCTTGTCACATGATAATAAAAGTACCATGGAAATTGCAACAAGGAGAGTGAATCCTTTAACAAAAATTGTTTTCATTTTATATAATCTTTTCAATTATTACCTAAAAATTAATATTCACATTAAAACCAAGGCTTCTTACAGATGGTGATTGTCCATATTCAAGACCCTGTGCATTAGAGTTATTGAATCCAGTTTCAGGATCTATGTGAGGTGCATTGGCAAACAGAAGGAACAGGTTCCTTCCAACAAATGAAAGAGTCACATCCTGAATAGGGACATTGCCAAAATTTTTGAATGTATAACCAAGTGTAACCTCCCTGAGTTTTACGTAGCTAGCATCGAAAACACCGCCATAGGCCATTGTGTTAGTATAGGCTGCATGGTTGTATTCTTCAGCAGTAACCACCACATCATTTGGCACATAGGAGCCATCCTCAGCTACTTTTACTCCTTCACCCACAATACCACCTTCCCTGCCAATTAATGTTTCTTCAAGAACACCAGCATAACGGCCCCACGTAGTGGTCATGGAATAGACGTCTCCGCCAACACGAGCATCAATCAAGAAACCAAATCCTATACCCTTCCATGACAGATCACTCCTTATACCAGCCAGCCAGTCAGGTGAATAATTTCCAAGGACTTTAGTCTCGCCTTGCAAAGGTACTCCATTCTCGTGAACGACATTTCCGTCCGGATCACGGAGGAAATCAGGTCCATAAATGTCTCCAAAAGGTTCCCCGGGAATAGCAACGATTTGGGTAGCCCAGTATGAACCAAGAGAATACCGATCCACTCCTTCAGTGAGTTCAACCACTTCATTTCTGTTTCTGGAATAATTAATGGAAATATCCCATACCAGGTCTCCCCTTCTAACGGGAGTAATGCCAAGCATAAGCTCAATACCTTTGTTATCAATCTCCCCGGCATTGATTTTCTTTGTATCATAACCGGTAGAAGATGAAATAGGAACAGCAATGATCTGGTCGAATGCTTTCGAACTATAATATGTGAAATCAATTGAAAGTCTGTCCATAAATAATCTCAGGTCCGCACCAAATTCAATTGAATTAATGGTTTGTGGCAATAGATCAGCATTTGGCATTTCGTTAGGTACATACTGATTTAACAGTTTGGTAGAGGCATTCCATCCATCTCCAAATGCCAGTGTCGGCAATATTGAATACGGACTGGTATCACCACCAACCTGGGCCCAGCTTCCCCTCACTTTTGCAAATGAAAATATATTGGATTGAATATGAAACAGATCGGTTATAATAGCGCTTAGGGTAAATGAGGGATAGAAATATGAGTTATTCTTAGGTGGAAGTGCACTTGACCAGTCATTTCTTCCTGTAAAATCAAAGAATAAAGCATTATTATATGATAACTGACCTGAAAAATAAAGACTGTTAACTCTTTTCCTTTCAATTCTATTGGTTGTTACCGGGACAACCTGTGAGTTGGACAGGTTATATACACCCGGAACAGCTAATTCAGGAGCTGATCCACTATTGTAATGGTAATAATTATCCCTTCTGTTCCCACCACCATTTAAAGTGAAACCAATGTGTTCTCCAAAATTCTTATTGAATGTAACAAGGAAATCAGTATTTATTTCTTTATTTGTATAAACGGACTCAAAATAACTACCAAACTTATTTTCTATGTCACCAACAGCAACTCTTTCAGTGTTGGTATTTGTATAGAGATCTCCACCTGTCCTTACAAATGCACTCAGCCAGTCGGTAAACTGGTAAGATAACCTTACATTTCCCATGAACCTGTCCCTGTCCATGGTATTCGTGTTTTCATGCAGTGTAAAGTATGGGTTATTGTGATAATTGTAGTTCCAGTTACGCTTACTTCCATCAGGATTTGTATAGACTCTCAAATCCGCAATATCAACCTGGCGTCCAAACCAACTGGCTATGGACTGCATTATATTTTGCCCGCTATAACCTAATCCTGGCATATTATTGCTCTTGGTAGAAATATAATTTCCTGAACCTGTTACACTCATGCGTTTAGTAGGTGTGACACTTCCGGAAAAAGCAAGCGTATTCTTGTCGAGATTTGTGTTTGGCACAATACCTTTCTGAACGGCATTTGTAAAAGAAGCGCGGAAGGTAGCTCTGTCGCTGCCACCTACAACCGCCAGGTTTGTCGCAATGTTATGTCCGGTTTGGAAAAAATTCTTCACATTATCAGGATGAGATATCCATGGTGTTGCTGCACGGACACCGTCCACTACAGGTGAGTTCCACTGTGGAATCATTAGACCTACGTCCAGGGGAGGTCCCCAGCTTTCATCAGCACCATCATTTATACCTCCACCTTTCCCATCCACGAATTCAAATTGTCCGCCAAAGCCTTGTCCATATTTATTCTGAAAATCTGGCAGACGCAACGGGTTTTCAAAAGAGGTGGTATTACTCAGGCTTACTCCAATTCCTCTTGCTTGTTTCCCGGTTTTTGTAGTTACTAATATAACACCATTGTATGCACGTGAACCATATAATGCAGCCGCATTTGGTCCTTTCAGAACAGTAATGCTTTCAACATCATTTGGATTGATATCTGAAGCACCGCTCCCCCTGTTGACGCCACTGTATCCATCTGAGGTACCAAAGTTGCAGTTATCAATGGGTATACCATCAACAACAAACAATGGTTGGTTATCAGCACTCAGAGATGCAGCACCCCTAAGAACGATACGGGTGGAAGCTCCAACAGATCCAGAGGTACTGGTAATCTGCGCTCCTGCCACACGTCCGGAAAGTGAATTAAGGATATTTGACTCACGGGCTTGCGTTAATTCATCACCTGAGACATCCTGAACAGAATATCCCAGGGCTTTCTTTTCACGTGTGACCCCAAGTGCAGTTACAACTACCTCATATTGTCCCAGAATATCGACCTGCATCACGATGTCAATTGTTGTGCGACCTTCTATTCTGACATCCTGGGTTTTCATGCCAACAAAGCTGATAACCAGCTCTGTTGCATCTGCCGGTACACGTAAAACATATTTGCCGTTTGCATCGGAAAGTGTACCAATTGTGGTACCTTTAACGATAACAGAAGTTCCCGGTAACGGGGAGCCATCATCAGCATTCGTTACTGTACCGCTTATTTCCACTGCCTGTGCCTGCAGCAACTGGATCGCTCCAAACACAAGCAATGTCATTAAGAGAACAAGTCTTTTCATAGATAAAAGTTTTAAGTTAACTGGTTAATAAGTATTCAAACAGCGGTAAAGCTAAGAAAAAATCTGAAATAGCAAAATATTTATGCTTGTCAGAGAAAGGATAATTTACATAATTTAGACAAATTCTAAATAAGAGGAGGACTTGAGGACTTGAGGACTTTCTATTATTTTTCTCAGAGTTCTTTAATTCTACGGTTAACTTCCTCAAGTACCCTGTCCACTATCCCGATAGTTTCCTTCTCAATCCTTGTTGTTTCCTTTAGTATCCTCTCTGTGAATTCCTTGTCATCCAACACGGCTATATTGATTTTAACATTAAGGTGTGCGCCCATCACTGCAGTCTTTATAGCCAGGGCACCAACACCGGCATCTGAGACCGAATTGGGATTACCTATTTCAGCCATTGCACGGACAACTCCAAGAGCATCAAGTGACACCTGCATAATCCTGAACGGAACAAGAATAGCCTGCCGGGTTGCATCCTTGATCTTGATATCCCTTTCTTCTTTTTCCTTTTCTGATAACCTGGGCATTGCATAAGCACTCATCAATGCATTAAAGGCAATCGTATCCTCATCAACAAGAGCTAACAATTCCTCCTGGTAGTGTTTCCCTTTTTCAGCCCATTCTGAAAATTCTTCCCATCTGTCATCCCATCCCCTTTTATGAGAAGAAATATTTGCTACCATTGTCCCAAGTGCCGCCCCGAGTGATCCGATATAAGCACTTACAGACCCACCCCCGGGAGCAGGTGATTCTGATGCAGTCTCAAGCATAAAATCTACCGCAGTCAAGCGGACAAGTTTAGAATCATTATTGTCATCCAGCATATATTCAATTATTTTTTCCTGCGGTTTGAATTCATAAAGATCATTCAGTCCAAGTGATTTTACAGCAATCTTGATCAGTTCCCTGTCAGAAACTCCGCATGAACGCTGCTGCTTCCTGAGAAAATATCTTCCCGCCTCAAGAATAGCATTCAAGGGGACCATTCCTACAAGTTCTGAACCTGTGACTCTGATACCTCTTTCTTCAGCTCCCCTGCAGGCTTCCTCAAATGCAACATGGATAGGTGTTATAGTTATATCAGTAAGATTAATGGATATCTGAGCAATACCATATTCTTTTATAAACCATCCTATAGCTTTTACTGCCTTTAAAGCTCCGGGTTCATATACAGGGTTGCCTTCATTATCTGTAATTATCCGGCCGGTAAGCTTGTTCCCTTCGCGTTTGACACGACCTTTTTCTCTTATATCATAAGCAATTGCATTTGCACGACGTGTTGAAGTTGTATTCAGGTTAATATTATAAGCTACCAGGAAATTTCTGGCACCCACAGCAATGGCACCTGTTCGTGGATTAAATTCAGCCGGACCAAAATCCGGTTTCCAGTTTGGATCAGAAAGCTTTTCCTTCAGGCCTTCATATTCACCTGAGCGGACATCTGCCAGGTTCTGTCTTTCTTTGATGAATGCTGCCTTTTCATAGCAGTATACAGGTATCTTAAGTTCTTCGCCGATTCTTGCCGCAAGCTTTCTGGCGAGTATAACAACTTCATCCATTGAAATTCCCCTTACCGGGACAAGCGGACATACATCTGTAGCTCCAAATCGGGGGTGCTCTCCCTTATGTTTGCTCATGTCAATAAGCTCGGAAGCCTTTTTCACCACAAGAAAAGCTGCTTCCAAAATAGCGTCGGGCTCCCCAACAAAAGTCACCACAGTCCTGTTAGTAGCTTTCCCCGGATCAATGTTAAGCAGTTTTACACCTTCAATGGACCTGATCTCGTCGGTTATCTGTCTTATTACCTCAGGATTCCGGCCTTCACTGAAATTGGGGACACATTCTACAATCTGTTTCATAAAACGGTGTTATCAAACTACTGCTTTTCTCTGATTATTTTGGTTATAACACTAAAATATTGAGCCCTGCAGGCTGTTCCTGTTTATAAACTATCGTAATATTTTACTAACCTGATAAGATCCGTTTCATCTTTGAGATTGATCTTTTCCTTTTTAATATAATTTCCAATTAAATCCGATTTATCATTGAAAATATTAAGTACAGATTTTTTTACAGGCTTCAGCAGGCTGATGTCACCTCCGGCAGGTTTAACATAATATTCAAAATAGTCCTTATATTCATCCACCTGACGACCCTGACCATATGGTTTGTAAAAATCGGCTTCCAGAAAATGTTTCCGGTATCTTTTAAAGAGGGTCGACTCGCCCTGATATAAAACCTGCATAAAAACTCTCCCCTTTTCAGCTAATAAAAATACCTGTTTGAAAACAAGTATCGAATCTTCATTATTACCTGCTATGGCAAAGAAGTCAATATCCTGAGTATTAGCTATCCATGTTTGATTTTCATTAAAATACAGGAGTTCATCCGTATAACAATTATAGTTTAGCTTTAAATTTTCCAGGTAGGTTTTATTATTAAAATAAAAATTCCCTGTGTGAAACTCTTCAAAAATAAGGGGAGTGCCTTTAGCATTTCCAAATGCACTATTATAACCTGCATATTCTTTATTACGCAACAGATGGTCTTTAATATTATTAACAGCTACCCAACCATCTGATGCTTCAAATCCTCCTGGCATATTATACTTCTGAGCTAATAGGAACAGGGGATTCAGGATGATTATCAATATAAAGATAAGAATCCGACGAACATTAGAATCGTGATTATACATTTTATTAGAATTAAATTTTAATAAAGTGCTTAAATTTATGAATTATCTGCCAAGTTATCCCTGGAAGTTCTCCTGAACTTCTCCTTTTAAAATAATTACATCAAACAGATCTGATCCATAAGCATAGATTAAATATTCATACCCCGGAATACTCTTTGTTATTATCAGATTTGCTGTTTTGCCCCTTGCTATTGTTCCAAGAGTCTTTTCAAGTCCCATGGCATATGCTGAATTGAGTGTGACGGCATTTATGACTTCCTCAGGGGTCATTTTCAGCCGGATACATCCAAATGACATTATTAATTTCATATTACCTGATGGAGAACTGCCTGGATTATAATCCGATGCCAGGGCAACAGCCAATCCTGAATCAATCATCTTTCTTGCTGGAGGATCTTTTAATCCAAGAAAAAATGATGCTCCTGGAAGGAGTGTGGGTATGGTATTGGAATTCATTAAACTATTAATCTCGTTATCCCTGGTAAATTCAAGATGATCGACTGATAATGCTGAGTATTTCACTCCAACCTGAATCCCGCCGGAATAATCAAGTTCGTTGGCATGTATTTTAGGGATCAGACCGTGCCGGATTCCCTGTTCAAGTATTCGTTCTGTCT
>Ga0153915_10007031_pt1 | contig 10588 bp, 6 predicted proteins | sample Opewatmetagenome_2_FD_107003 | JGI IMG/M metagenome (GOLD analysis project Ga0153915, IMG submission 107003) | Freshwater wetland microbial communities from Ohio, USA - Open water 3 Core 3 Depth 3 metaG | ecosystem: Environmental > Aquatic > Freshwater > Wetlands | place: USA: Ohio, Lake Erie... | reverse complement strand
GGCCGCATTATTCATGAGATCTATCGTGCCGTCGGGTTTATAGGCCAGAAGCCCGATGCCCACATGCTGTATAATTGTATTCAGATATCTGGCATGGACCTCTTTTTCTGAGCGTGTCTCCTGAATCTTGGCCATAACCTCGCTGAAGGCGAGTTTCAGTTCATCGAATGACGAGCCCAGGCCATGGCTTGTAAAGGCCTGGGAGACATCATCGTATTTTATCGACAATAAAAACCTGCTCAGGTCCCTGTTTGTCCTGTCGGTAAAATAGATCAGGGAATATATCTGATAAAGGGCAAGCATGGTGACAGCGAGCGGCACGAATATAAAATCCATTTTAAAGATCAGGAAGGCAAGCAGGATCAATGTTGCCGTCAGCAACAATACCCTGAAAACGATCTTGAACCTGAATGTCTTAATCATCGTTCATATCCCGTGTTTTCCAAGCCTTCGATAAAGCGAGGCCCTGGTCAGTCCAAGCTCATCGGCTGCCTGACTGATATTCCCCTTGTGCTTGTCGATAGCCCTGCGGATTATCTCTTTTTCCACAAGCTCAAGGTTATAGTTTTCAAAAATAATCCTTTCGCTGTCGGACTGGGAGGCAGACAGGAGGAAATCCTCAGGTTGAAGCACATTGGATTCGCTCAATATAACCGCCCTTTCCATGCAGTGCTGAAGCTCCCGGACGTTTCCGGGCCAGTTATACTTCATGAGTTTATTCATTGTTGAGGTGTGTATCGTCTTAACAAGTTTATTGTATTTTTTACAAAAGATTTTAAGAAAGTGTGCAGCAAGAAGCTGGAGGTCTTCACCCCTCTCCCTGAGAGGCGGAAGATGTATCTCGACGGTATTAATCCTGTAAAGCAGGTCCTGCCTGAACTCATTTTTCCTGACCATCTCGGTGACATTCATATTGGTTGCGCATATAAGCCTTATATCTACAGGGACAGGCCTGTTTGAACCGACCCTTACGATCTGTCTCGTTTCAATCGCCCTGAGGATTTTTGACTGCATCTGCATGGAGAGGTTGCCGATCTCATCCAGAAAAAGGGTCCCGCCGGATGCGACCTCAAAACGACCGGCCCTGTCCGATCCCGCATCCGTGAAGGCGCCCTTTACATGGCCGAAAAGCTCGCTCTCAAAGAGGGATTCGCTGATGGAGCCCATGTCAACGCTGATAAAGACCTCTTTATTCCGCAGTGAGTTGGAGTGGAGCGCCCTGGCGACGAGTTCTTTTCCCGTCCCGTTCTCGCCTAATATAAGGACATTGGCGTCGGTCTTGGCAACCTTCTTGATGGAGTAATAGACCTTTTGCATGGAAGGGGAAGAGCCTATGAATTCGTTAAAGGGCTGATTCATGTCGGCGCTGAGCTGTTCCTGTCTGGACCGGAGGTTTGCCACCTCAAGCCTTGTCCTGCGGAGGCTTACAGCAGCAGAGATCGTGGCCAGGAGCTTTTCATTCTGCCAGGGCTTGAGGATAAAATCTATGGCGCCCTGCTTGACAGCGGTCACGGCAAGGTTTACATCGCCGAATGCGGTTATCATTATTACCACTGCCGACGGATCTGTCTCAAGGATCCTTGAAAGCCAGTGCAGTCCTTCCTGACCGCTTGTGACATCCCTTGTAAAATTCATGTCCAAAAGGATCACGTCATAGGAACTGTTCTTTAAAAGTGCGGGTATGTTTTCAGGGGTCTTTTCAGTGTCTATGGACTCGACGTGCTTTTTAAGGAATAGCCGCGCAGCCTTGAGGACATCCTCATTGTCATCCACTATAAGAATTTTTCCGATCTTATCCATCATGACCCCTGTTAATGATTGAATAAATACTGCAATGACAAGTTAGAGACAATATTCGGTCGCTGCAACTCCTGTGCCGGAAGAAAGTATATTTACTGTGGTTATACAAACTTCATTGAAGCGATGCAGATAGTTTTATGCCAGATTGATTTCCGCCAGCCATCTCTGAACCGACCGAATCTCTGTGCCGTCCGGATATGTCTTTTCCCTCTTGAGTTCCTTAACAAGCTGGACCTTTTTTACCCCTTTGACATATTTTTCAAAGAAAGAAAAGTTGGGGCTCCTTTCCTCATCGCTCCATTTGACCTCAATCATAAACGCAGGCTTTTCCCTGCTGACGAGAAGAAAATCTATCTCCTTGCCGTCTTTATTTTTGAGGTAATAAAAATCCCATTTTTCACCAAGGCAATCTTCCCTTAAATGGAGCTCCTTCAGCAAGGAGCAGGCGACGAGGTTCTCAAGCTTTATGCCCTGATCGCCAATAACCTGTCCTGTATCATAAAAATAGTATTTGGGGGACTTAAGGATTGAGCGGGAGATATTTTTATGAAAAGGAAGGATTTTAAATATGACATACATGTTCTCCAGCATAGTCAGCCATCTCTTTATTGTCTTGTCGGAAACCTGAAGATCCTGGGCAAGAGAAGTATATGATATGGGGCTCCCGACCCTCTTTTTCAAAAGCTGTATCAGCGTTTCAATGGAGGTTATCTGCTGTACATTTTCAATATCTATCAAATCCTGTTTTAAGATAATATCCAGGTGACTCTTCTTCCATCGGTTATAATAAGTCTCGTCTCCCTCCAGATAGGGCTCAGGAAATCCGCCCACCATCAGCAACTTATCGAGCGCCTCATTAAGGTCCTTTGCCTTCAGGGACTGCTTGATTTCCTTGAGGTCGAGGGGGTGGAGCCTGAATTGAAAAAATCGCCCTGCAAGTGAATCACCGACCTTCTTATATGCGTCAAGCATTGCGCTCCCGGTAACAATAATAGAAGGAGGGATCTTTTCAGTATCATAGATTCCTTTAAGCCATGACTTCCAATTTTTAAGTTTATGAAGCTCATCAAAAATGATCAGGTCTTTTGATCTGTCCCAGGATTTTTCAATCAGGCCGATGCGATGTTCGGCATTATCATAATTGAAATAATCAAAGCTCTTCAGAAGCATCTTTGACAAGGTTGTCTTGCCTGTCTGCCTCGGGCCGGTTAAAAGAACGATCTTTCTTTTAAGATCTTTCCGGATATAATCTTCAAGGTATCTTTTCATGGCGACCATTTTACCTTCCATTCCGAAAAAGTCAAGACTTTTCCGGAATTCATTCCGAAAAAGTCAAACAATTGAAAATGATAAAAAGGTTTTCTTGTTCATTATCGTACACCGTTTGTCCGCCGGTGAACACCTCTGTTGCCGGTAAAGATCCAATGACAGATTTTGGGATAACAGGTAACTCTTTGTCCTGAAAGGATATCGGCGTGATGAAGCTCTATGGCACGGCCATTGCTTTATATTGGACAGCGGCGCTGGTCCGGATATTTATTATCAACAAGAAATCTTTCTCCGCCGGGTCTGCGCCGGTATTTATTAGCCTTTCATAAAGAAGCGATTCAGTCATGGGACCGGCTGTAGGTTTTGGCCCGGCAGATGAAAACAAACGGATGGTTAATGCAAGCCTCAATCACATGAAAAAGATAAACCCATATCCATTCACCATAACAAAAAGGAGGACAATATGATCGAAACCAGAAACATGAAAAAGATCTATACAACGGATGAGGTCGAGACCACGGCCCTGAACAATGTGAACATCAGGGTAAAGGAAGGGGAGTTCGTCTCGATAATGGGGCCTTCCGGCTGCGGTAAATCGACCTTGTTGAATATCCTCGGACTACTGGATAATCCTAGCGAAGGGGCCTACCAGTTTGCCGGTGAAGATGTGTCGAAACGTTCGGAAAAAGAACGTTCCGATCTGAGAAAAGGCAACATCGGTTTTGTCTTTCAGAGTTTCAATCTTATAGATGAGCTGACCGTCTATGAGAATATTGAACTCCCGCTGCTTTACCTCAAGAAGCCTGTAAAAGAAAGAAAGGACAGGGTTATGGAGATCATGGAACAGATGAAGATCACACACCGGAAAGGCCATTTTCCTCAGCAGCTCTCAGGAGGACAGCAGCAGAGAGTGGCTGTAGCCCGGGCGATCGTGGGGAGCCCCAGGCTTATCCTTGCCGATGAGCCGACCGGCAACCTCGATTCCAGCAACGGAGAAGAGGTCATGGGGCTTTTAACGGAACTCCATGAAAAAGGCGCGACCATAATCATTGTCACCCACTCACAGGAATACTCCCAGTATGCCCAGAGGATAATCCACCTGTTTGACGGGCATGTCGTGGCGGAGAATATGGCGGCATGAGAGAAAGAACAAACGTCCAAAGTTGAACGTCGAACATCCAACATCGAATGATGAATGGAAGACTTGATTCAAAATTGGACGTTGGACGTTGAATGTTGGACGTTCATCCTTTTAATTTGTCGTTAGACGTCCATGTTTTAACACAAAGGAGTATCCATGCTTCTCAACTACATCAAGATCGCCTTTAGAAATCTGCTCCGCCACAAGGTCTATTCAATAATCAATATCCTGGGGTTGGCCATCGGCATGGCATGCGCCATCCTGCTGCTCCTTTTTGTTCGAGATGAGCTTTCCTATGACAAACACAATTCCAAATATGAACGCATATACATGGTGAAGACACACCTCAAGATCGCAAACATGGAACACTATGGCATGGAGAGCCCATTGCTCCTGGGACAGGCGCTTAAGACTGAATATTCTGCAGTGGAGGAGTACACCAGGATATGCAGGTCAAACAGGATGTACTTTATTAACAGTCAGGGAGAAGTCATAGGTGAAGACGGTATATTCTTTGCTGATCAAAGCATATTCAAGGTCTTTGATCATAAATTCATTTATGGATCTCCCGTTGAAGCTCTGGACGCTCCTCATACCATAGTGTTAAGTAAATCACTCTCAAACAAATATTTTGGAGATCAAAATCCTGTCGGGAAGATGCTTTCTTCGAATAACGGCGCAGGCTATATCGTGAAAGGAGTATTTGAAGACCTCCCAAGGAATTCCCTAAAGCGTTATAATGCACTGATTTCCACACAGGACCTTTCTGAAGCTATTGGAATGGATGCATTCACTATGGCATCCAATTCCTTCTCGGCGATTATTGCTCCCATATATACCTATATCCTTCTATCAGAAAATTCCAAGTTGGAAGACATATCAAAAGATCATGAACGGTTCAGAGAAAAATATATTGCTAAATCACTTCCATCATCCAGCGATGTATATGAACCGATGTTTCAGCGCCTTACTGATGTCTATCTGCATACTCAGCCCTACCCTAATTCTCCAATTAACATCCTTCAGCGGGGGTATATCCTTACTGCATTGGCGCTGTTTATTCTGATAATCGCTTGCATCAACTATATGAATCTCGCCACAGCGAGATCCGCGGGCAGGGCAAGGGAAGTAGGCGTAAGAAAGGTCCTGGGAGCTGATAGAGCCTCTTTGATCGGGCAATTTCTTTGTGAATCAATAATAGTCACAGTAATAGCAATGTTGATGGCCCTTGTAATGATAGAGCTATCTTTTCCAGCCTTTAACAATCTTGCAGGCAAAGAATTGAGCTTTGGAGCGGCTGGAAGAGCGGGTCAGTTTTTAAATATTCTTATTGTGACGCTCCTTGTTGGAATTGCAGCCGGAAGTTATCCTGCCTTTGTCCTGTCATCCTTTCTCCCAATAAAAGTCCTTAGGGGAGGCTTAAAATCAGGCTCGGACAAGGGTATGTTCAGAAAGACATTTGTTGTTATCCAGCACGTAGTTTCCATTGCAATGATTATTAGCACCCTCCTTTTGATAAAGCAGATGAGCTACATCCGGAATATGGACCTTGGTTTCAATAAAAAGGATATCCTTCTAATCAATTCGCGGAACAAAGAGGATCAAAAATCGTTTCCGGTTTTAAAGAAAAACCTTCTTGAATATAGCGGGATATTAACTGCCGCAAGATCCAGTGAGACGGGAGGAAATACCGGGCGCTTTTCAACATCTTGCGAGATTGAAGATTCGAATGGAAAATTTCGCGAAAAGGTATCTGGAATCGTACTAGTAGACCACGAGTTTATTGATCTGATGGAAATGAAGGTGCTTGAAGGGCGCGCTTTTAACAAAGACTTGGAGAGTGACCAGGCTGAAGCGGTTCTTGTAAACGAGACTCTTATTGAGGAAATGGGATGGAGGGATTGGCCGATCGGCAAGCGTATACGGTTAGAAGGATCGGACAAGAATGTGATAGGTGTTTTAAAGGATTTTCAGTTCCAGGGTCTCCATGAGAAAATAATGCCGATGATCATGATATTGAGTGAAGGCACATCCTCATTAGACCCGAATCTATCGGTTTTAAGCATCAAGATTAGGCCTGAAGATTCAAACAAGACCATTGAATTCATAAAAAAGAAATGGCTTGAGTTGAATCCCATGAGGCCTCTTGAAATCACATTTATGGAAGACCTGTTCAATAAGCAATATCGAACCGAAGATGCAGCAAGCCGAATCTTTATCTGTTCCGCATTCCTCGGCATCTTTATCTCCTGCCTTGGCATGTTCGGGCTGTCATCCTTTATAGCAGGGAATAAGGCCAAAGAGATAGGAGTACGGAAGGTCTTCGGGGCTTCCATATGGAGCATCGTATCCAGCCTCTCCTTGAATTTTCTTTTATTGGTTCTGATAGCAAGCATCATCGCCTGTCCCATTGCTTATTACACAATGAGCAAGTGGCTGGAGAATTTTGCGCACAATACAGAGATGTCATGGTGGCTGTTTGTTGGATCAATTTGCATGGCATTGATCATCGCATTCGCGACAGTAAGCTATCATGCAGTCAAGGCGGCATTGACCGATCCGGTCAAGGCGTTGCGGTATGAGTAAGAAAGAATGAACGTCGAACGCTCAACATAGAACGTCCAACGTCGAATTATAAATGAGAAAACAAATGAACGTCGAACATTCAACTTTGAATTATGAATGAAAGATTTGATTCAACATTGGACGTTCGATGTCGGATGTTGAACGTTTGAGTCTTTGGTTCAAAATTGGGCGTTCAACGTTGGATGTTGCACGTTCATTTTTAAAAGAAGATGAGGCACCCATGCTTTTCAATTACATCAAGATCGCCTTCAGAAATATAGCCAGGCACAAGGTCTATTCCCTGATAAATATACTGGGACTTGCCATCGGGATAGCCGCCGTCATCCTGATCTTCCTTTATATAGACTTGGAATATAGCTTTGATAATTTTCACAGGAACAATGACAGGATCTTCCGTGTATCCTTCAAAATGTACCGCAACAAAATTTTTGAAGGAGATACCTATGTTTTTGTGCCGCCTGTAGGTCCCGCAATTAAAAGCGATATTCCTGAGGTAGAAGAATACACACGCATCTCAACCGCAAGGTCTCCTTATCTTATCTATAGCGATAAGGTTTTTAAGGTTGATAATCTGGTATATGCCGATTCAACCTTTTTCAACCTGTTTGACTTTGAATTTTTCCTCGGTGATAGGGGAAAGGCTTTAACCTCTCCTGATTCCATTGTTCTGACAAAAGAAACCGCTGAAAAATTTTTTGGAGATAAAAACCCGGTTGGAGAAATAATCCATGATAATGATAACCATGCCTTCACTGTAACAGGAGTGACTGACAACCCGCCGCTTAATTCTCATATACAGTTTAATGCCCTGGTTTCCTTTTCAACGTTATATGAAAACCCTGATAACCATATGGGCTGGAATGGGGGAAACCAGTATATTACTTATGTCCTTTTAAAGAAAAATGTGATCCCTTCCACTGTTGAAGCCAAGCTCCCGGATTTGATGTGGAAGAATTTAAACGAAAGCCTGTCTGCATTAAACATTTCATTTGAGGCATATTTTCAGCCTCTGGAGGATATTCATCTCTATTACAATGAAGACTCAATGTCCATCAAGACAAATGTTTATATCTTTATAACTATAGCAATCTTCATTTTATTTATCGCCTGTATCAACTTTATAAATTTAACAACAGCAAGATCCACAAAAAGGGCGAAGGAAATCGGTATAAGAAAGGTGCTTGGGGCACATAAAAAGGCCTTGATTATCCAATTTTTATCCGAATCAGTCCTGCTGAGCCTTTTTGCCCTGGCCATTGCACTTGTCTTTGTGGAACTGGCAATGCCTGAATATAATGAGCTTATAGAAAGACAGATACGCATCGCGGATTCCTTCGGGTTCAGTCTGATCCTGGGTCTTGCTGCGCTTTTAGTTATCACCGGGGTCTTTGCCGGATTATATCCTGCTGTAAGGCTTTCTTCATTTCAACCGACAAAAACCTTGAAAGGCGAAACTGCCGCAGGAAGGCCAAGGGTTACCCTTAGAAATATCCTTGTCATTGTTCAGTTCGCGCTCTCCATATCGCTCATTTCTGCAACCTTTCTCATTAATTTACAGTTAAATTATCTAAAAGGAAAAGACCCTGGATTTGATAAAGAAAATATAATCGTTCTCCCCTTGATAAATGATGAAATGCAAATCCATGCGAAAGAAATCAAAAACGAGCTGAGTAAAATTCCTAAAGTGGTCAGCCTGACCGCATCATCAGAAGTGCCTTCATCGGGATTTACAGTCAACGGATATGCACTGGAAGGATTTACGACTCCGATGATGATTAATGTGGTTGATGTTGATGAAGATTATCTGAAAACCTTTAATCTTAAAATTGTCCAGGGCAGAGCTTTCAACGATGAGATCTCCACAGACAAGGACAATTACCTGATCAATGAAACCCTTGCACATCAGGCAAGCTGGACAGATCCTATAGGCAAGATGATTGCGAGAGATGGAAGGCATCAGGTGATAGGCGTTGTTAAAGATTTTAATTTTGCAACATTGCATGAAAAGATCGAACCTTTAATAATAACCAACCAACCCTGGAGGGACAGGTTTAGCCTTATCTCTGTTAAAATCACAGGCGGCAATACCAAAGAGACATTAAACAGGATAGAAAAGGTCTGGCACAAATTCGCAGAAGATTGCCCTTTTGAGTATTCTTTCCTGGATGAGTCTTTTGATCAGATATACAAATCGGAAATTAAATTCAAACAAATATTCTTTTACTTTTCAGCCTTCGCTATTTTTATCGCATTACTCGGATTATTCGGATTGGCCGCCTATACCATCGAGCAGAGAACAAAGGAAATAGGAATCAGAAAAATCCTGGGCGCTTCATTTTCCGAGATTATTGCCATGCTTACAAGGGGCTTTCTAATGCCAGTTGTGATTGCAAATCTTATCGCCATACCTGTTACCTGCTGGTTTATAAATAACTGGCTTGAAAATTTTGCATATAGAATCGATATGTCCTGGTGGACATTTCTCGGCGCGGCATGCATTTCAATGCTTATAGCCCTGATAACTGTCGCCTATCACGCTGTAAAGGCAGCCCTGACTGACCCGGTCAAGGCGTTGCGGTATGAGTAAGAAAGAATGAACGATGAACATTCAACATCGAACGTTCAATTATGAATGGAAAGGCTAAAATGACTTTTTCAAATGATAGAATGTATAGCGATCTTTATTAAAAGGAGATTCTGATGATGATCTGTAATTGTTCTTTTAAAGCGTATTTGAAAATATCAGTAATGATAATTGTGTTATCCCATTTTCTTGCTTTGTGGGTAAATGCACAGCCAAACGATAAAGTGAAGATACCGGATACCCCTGTTGGAAAGACCTTCTCAGCTTTCCTTGAGGCATTAAATTCAGGGGATTTAGAAAAGATGCAGAGATTTCACACTGAGCATGGAGACGATCCGAGCAAGGCAGTTCAGGATATGAATATCTATAATCAAAGCGGCACGCTGAAGTTTCAAAGAATAATCAAATCATCTGATTATGAAATTGAAGTCTTAGTGCAGACTGCTAAAACTGGCGATTTATTGGGATTCACCACGGCGGTCAGCGAAATAGCCCCATACTCTATCATGACCTTACGCGCAAGACATGCTTCAGAACTGGAGGCAGCGCCTGCTAAAAATATATCGGGATTATCCTCAACAACGAAGAAATTATCAGACCCCGAGGTCGCCTCACTGCTTGGGGCGTATCTCGACGGGCTGGCGAAAGAAGACAAATTCTCCGGTGTTGTCCTGATCGCCAAAGACGGCAAGCCGGTATTCGAGAAGGCCTGCGGCCTCATAAACAAGGCAAAGAATATTCCAAATGATCTTGAAACCAAATTTAATCTTGGTTCGATGAATAAGATGTTCACTGCCGTGGCTGTCGCTCAACTGGCTGAGGCCGGCAAACTTTCTTTTGATGATAAAGTAGGAAAATATCTTAAGGATTATCCTAACAAACAGGTAGCTGCCAATGTCACGATCCATCAACTATTAACCCATACCTCAGGGCTCGGCCTCTACTGGAACGATAAATTTGAGCTGCGGAAATCCTGCATCAGGACCGTTGCAGATTATCTATCGCTTTTTGCCGACGAGCCGCTATTGTTCGAGCCGGGGAAGAGATATCAATACAGCAATTCCGGCTATATCGTTCTCGGCGCCATTATCGAAAAGGTGTCAGGCCGGAATTATTATGATTATGTGCGTGACCATATCTATAAACCGGCCGGGATGATATACACAGACGCTTATGAACTGGGTCAAAAAACGCCGAACTTGGCGATG
>Ga0153915_10007030_pt1 | contig 10588 bp, 6 predicted proteins | sample Opewatmetagenome_2_FD_107003 | JGI IMG/M metagenome (GOLD analysis project Ga0153915, IMG submission 107003) | Freshwater wetland microbial communities from Ohio, USA - Open water 3 Core 3 Depth 3 metaG | ecosystem: Environmental > Aquatic > Freshwater > Wetlands | place: USA: Ohio, Lake Erie... | reverse complement strand
CGGCGGCGACGCGGTCCGCCTGCTCGACGACGATTTCTCGATCGAGCAGTACGCGCTGATGCTGCCGCGCGGCGACGCCGATTTCCGCCTCGCGGTGAACCGCACGCTGGCACGCCTCTACCGGAGCAAGGAGATCGACCGCATCTACGATCGCTGGCTCCGGCGGCTCGGCCCGCCGAGCCTGCTGCTCTCGGCCACCTACTACATCCAGAGCCTGGCGGAGTAGCCGTGACGCCGGTCCTGCGCTGGCTCGCCGCCGCCGGGATGCTCGGCCTTGCTGCCGACGCGGCGTCGCAGGCGAGGCCGCCGCTCGACCTCACGCTGCGTCCCGTCCATGAAGGCGTGGTCGTTTCGATCCGCGAAGTCCACGCCGGCACCGGGAGCGCGGCGCCGCGCACGCCGGCGCAGGCGGTCGGCTCGCCTTCGGACCTGGAGCAGGCACCCCCGGTGGGCGCAGTCGTGTATCTTCCCTTCGCTGGTGCGTCGGGCGGCCCGTCCGGCGAAGGCTGGCGCTATGGCGCGGCCGGCACGCCGGAAATGCAGGCCCGATTCGCGCAGACCGCCTACGAGGTAATCGTTGACATGGAAGACGGCGAGCGCCGCACTTTCCGCCCGCACGACCCGGGGCGCTTCCGCATCGGACAGCGCGTGAGCGTGCGCTCCGGCGAGCTCGAGCCCGCGGGCACGGCGTCACGATGAAGATCCCCGCCGCCGCGCTGCTCGTCGCATCGGCACTGCTCCCGGCGCTGGCGTTCGGCCAGGAGCTCGAGCCCCGCGCCTACTCCAACTCGCCTGTCGGCACGACGTTCGCCGTCGGCAGCTTCTCGCGGATCAGCGGGAGCGTGCTGCTCGATCCGTCGCTTGCCGTGACGGATGTCCAGGCGAAAATCGACGCCTACGCGCTCGCCTACGCCCACTACTTCGGGCTGTTCGGCCGCTCGGCGAACTTCAGCGCCGCCCTTCCTTACCTCATCGGCGACCTGAGCGGCAATGTCTTCGATTCGCCGACGTCGGTGCACCGCAGCGGCGTCGGCGACCTGAACCTGCGCGGCGCGATCAACCTGTTCGGCCACCCGGCGATGACGCCCGCGGAGTTCATGAGGCAGCCGGACGTGCTCTCCGGCGGCGCGAGTCTGAGCGTCATCGCTCCCACGGGGGTGTACGACTCCACGCGCTACGTCAACGTCGGCACCAACCGCTGGGCAGTCAAGCCGGAATTCGGCCTGACCTACCCGATCGGCAAGTGGTTCACCGAGGCCTCGTTCGGGATCTGGTACTTCGGCGACAACGACGATTTCTTCGGCGGCCAGAAGCGCACCCAGGACCCGCTCGAGGTCTACCAGCTGCACGCCGGCTACAACTTCCGTCCCGGGCTGTGGCTCGCCGCCGACTATGGCCGCTATGTCGGCGGCGGCACCGCGGTGGACGGCGTTCCGGACGACAACGCGCAGAAGAACTCGCGCATCGGCCTCGTGCTCTCGCTGCCGGTCGCCCCAGGCTGGTCCACGAAGCTGAGCTACTCGAAGGGAACGGTGGTGCGCGTCGGCGGCGACTTCCGCATCCTTTCGATCGCGCTCGCGTACCGCTGGTTCGACTAGCGCCGGGGCGGCGGCGCGGCGGGCGCCACCTGTCCGGGCAGGCTCAGCGCGCGGCCCAGCACGCCCAGGAGGCTGGAGGTGATGGCGCCCGGGCCGAGCGGCACGACCAGCGGATCGCGGATGTCGCCGCTCACCCCGACCGGCAGGCTGGTGAGCGAGCCGCCGATCACGTAGCCCAGGATGGGCAGCTTGCGGACCGCCTCGTCCACCAGCGCGAGCGGCGCCACGAGCACCGTAAGGCCGCATTGATAGTCCGTGGTCGATATCCAGCCGCTCGCGCCCATCCCCACCGCGTTGCTATGGAACACCGCTTCGTCGAGAACGAACCGGCCCGCCGCGAAATGGCCTTTGGCGGCCATCTGCCGGAAGGGAAAGCCCTCGGCGCCGAGCTTCGGGCCGCCCTGCGCCGCGAGCGCGACGACGTTCCTCATCGAGAGAATGTTGCCGATCAGCGCGAACTTCATTACCTGGCCGTTGCGCAGGTCGGCGCTGACCGTGCCCTTCAGGTTGCGCACCAGCTCGTCGAGCCTGCCCTCGGTGTGCAGGTCGGCATTCAGGTCCATCACTCCCGTGAGCAGCACCTTGTCGGCGGACAGGCATTTCGCCATCTGCTCGAACGGCTGCTTGCTCGCCGAGACTTTCGTCGAGGCCTTGAGGCCCTGGGGCGTAGCCTGCAGAGCGAACGGGAGCGCGATGCCGCAGAGCTGGGCGTCTTTCATGTCGAGCTGCACGCGCTCCCTTTCCAGGATCAGCGTCGCGGACACCGGCGCGACCTTCAGGTGGCCGGATTGCACGAAGGCCGAGTGCAGCGCGATTTGCCCGGTCACCGGAAGCGGCCAGATCGGCAGCGGCTTGCGGGGCGCCTTGGGCGCCTTTGCCGCGGGCTTCTCGGGCGCCTTTTCCTCAGCCTTCCCGGGCGCCGGTGGCTTCGCCGCCTTCTTCGGCAGCAATGCATCCACGAGCACGCCCGGCGAGTCGATCACGGCATCGATCACCGGCCCGTCCGCGGTGCGCTTGAACACGCCGCGCAGCACGGCGCGCTGACCGGCGTACTCGCCGGTCGCCTCGCCGATGCGCAGGCTGTCGCCATCGGCCGCGAGCGCGATGCGCTCGATCTTCGCCGGCCGCCCGGCGAGCCAGGTGAGGTCGAGCGCCTCGCCTTCCAGCGTGCCCTGCGCCGTCGTGCGGCGCGGCTGCGCGCGGTCGAACACGAAGCTCAGATCACCGTGGACGGCCCCGCCGGGCGCGACGCCGCTTTTCAGCATCGCCGCGACGGTTCGCGTATCGAGCCTCCCGGCGTACCGGCCTTCCACCACCTTGCCCTTGGTGCGCAGGGCGAACGTCGCGTCGCTCAGCCGATCCTTGATCGTCAGCGCCCGCAGGTCGATCCCGGAAGGCGACCAGCCGAAGTCCACGCCGATCGCCTGGCCGGCCTCCAAACTCGCGCTCGCCCGCAGCTCGAGCGAGCGCTTCGCGCGCAGCGCGAACTGCGGCGCGGCGAGGCGGATCGGCGCCTTCGGCTCGAGGCCCGGAGGGATCTTCGCCGCCTGCCAGACCCAGTCCAGGAGCTTCGCGCCGACGACCGCTTCCGCGAGCGTGCCCTGCACGAGCGGGCCCTTGTCGAAATCGCTGATCTTCGCCGAGGCGTTCACCGAGGAGTCGAGCAGCGTGACCCGGGCCCGGTCGACCGTCACCGCCTTCGGCGTCGCGAGCACCGACACGCCGGCGAGCCCGGCCGGCCCGGGCAGGCCCCGCAGCTGCACCTGGCTGTCGGACTTGGCGACGGTCACGGCGGCCCGCCAATCCTTCTTCGAGAGCGCCACCTCCGCGCTGCCGCGGGCACGGCCCTGCAGCGATTCGACGATCGCCAGCGCCTTGCGCTTTTCCTCCGGTAGCAAGCCCTTGACGACCGCGAAGACGCGCGCGAGGTCGAGATCGAACTCGCCCTTCGCGGCGGCCGCGCCATCCGCGGGCGAATAGCGCAGGGTCGAGAGCAGCAGCCGGCCGGCCGGCATCGACAGCGCAGCTTGCTCGATCTTCGCGGTGCGCGCATCGATCTCGACCACGGCCCTGTCGAGCCGCAGCGGGCCCGGCACATCCGTGACCTCGAGCGCCGCGTCGGAGTTCTCGACGCTGACCGTGAAGCGCCGATCCTCGCCCGCGAGCGCGAGCGTCACGCGGCCGCGCAAGGCGCCGCTCGCCGACTCGACCCTCGTGAGCTGCTTCGCCGCGGCGGGCGGCGCGAGCCGCCGGGCATAGCCGAGCACCTGCGCGAGATCGAGCTGGTACCCAGATTCGCCGGCGAGCGAACGGCTTTTCGGCGAATAGCGCAGCAGGCCCTCCGACAGCCCGCTCGCGCCGAGCGAAACGCTGGCGAGGTGCAGGGCGACCTCGGCTTCGTCCGCGGTGATCTTGCCCTTCAGCGCCACCGGCGCAACCTCGATGCGCTGCGCCCCGCGCGCGATAGCCAGCGAGCCTGCGGCGGCGTCGACCTCGAGCTCGAGCGACTTCGCCGCGTTGCCGCGAAAGCCCGCCTTGAAGTCCGCCGAGGGCAGCGAGACGGCGACCGGCGACGAGCCGAGGAGCCAATCGAGCCAGGCCTGCGCCTTCAATCCGCTCACTTCCAGGTCGGCGGTGGACGAGAGGTCCGCGTACTGGATGCGGCCCGCAAGCTTGAGCGCCGCCCAGTACGGGCTCGCCCCGCTCGCTTCGAGATCGAGCCGGTCCGCGCCGGTGATTCCCTCGAGGTTGAGCGCCGTGAGCTCCACGGGGGGCACGCCCTCGACGCGCAGGCTGAGCTCGGCGTTTTCGACGGTGAAGCGCGTGTCGGGCGCGAAGTGCTGCAGGCCGTCGACCACCGCGCGCATCGCCGAGCGATACGCGACCAACGCGCCGGTCGTGCGCTCCGCGGGCGGCTTCTCTTCGCGCGCGCGGCGCGGGCCGGCGAAGCGCAACACCGGGCGAACGAGCGTTACCGAGGTGATCTCGGGACGCCCGTGGAGCAGCGGCCAGAAGCGCAGCGCGACACTGACTTCGTCCGCGCTGGCGCTCGCCGCGGGCGTCTGGATGCGCAGGCCGCGCAGCGTTCCGCGCGGCGACGGCAGGATGCGAAGCGCGAACTTCTCCCAGCGCACCTCGCCCTTCACGGCCTGCGAGAGCTTTTCCTGGATCTCGGCGCGCATCCTCGGCGTATCGAGCAGCGCAGGCAGGATGAATGCCGCCGCGAGGACGAGCGCCGCAACCGCGAGCAGCCCGTAGGCGAAATAACGGCCGATTCTTGCCACGAGCCATTGTCCGGCGCGGGGAACGAACGCGGTATTGGACCTTGGTCCAACGCCGGGCTCGCCCGACTGAGGTAGCGTAGCGCCATGCCACGCGCCGCCCGCCTGCTGGCCGCCCTGCTCGTCGCCCTGGGCGGCTGTGCCAGCCTTCCTCCGAATACCGCACGCCAGGCATCCGAGGCGCTATCGGATACCGCCGATACGCGCCTCGGCCGCGCGCTGGCCGTCGCCGTGGCGTCTCACCCGGGAAAGACCGGCATCCATGCGCTCGGCTCCGGCCGCGATGCCTTCACCGCGCGGGTCCTGCTCGCCCGTGCCGCCGAGCGCAGCCTCGACGTGCAGTACTACATCCTGCGCGACGACGTCACCGGCGGCCTCCTTTGCGAAGCGCTCTGGCAGGCCGCCGAGCGCGGCGTGCGCGTGCGGCTGCTCCTCGACGACGGCGGCACGCGCGGGCTCGACTCGCTCATCGCTGCGCTGGATGCGCATCCGAACATCGAGGTTCGCCTCTTCAATCCGTACGCCAGCCGCCGCTTCCGCGTCGGCGAGCTGGCCACCGATTTCTCGCGCCTCAACCGCCGCATGCACAACAAGTCGTTTACCGCGGACAACCAGGCCGCGATCGTCGGCGGGCGCAACGTCGGCGACGAGTATTTCGGCGCCGAGAGCAACGTCGAGTTCACCGATCTCGACGCGCTGGCGGTCGGCGCGGTCGTGCGCGAGGTATCGGCGTCGTTCGATGCGTACTGGAACAGCGCCTCGGCCTATCCGGCCGCGGCGCTGATTCCCGCCGCGTCGCCCGAGAGTGCCCGGCAGAGGCGCGAGGCATGGGCCCGGCTGAACGCCAGCCCCGAGGCGGCGAAGTATGTCGAGACGCTGCGCACCACGCCGCTCGTGCGCGAGCTCCTCTCCGGCAACCTGCCGCTCGAATGGGCGAGCGCGTACGTGGTCAGCGACGATCCTGCGAAGGTCCTGCACCCGCCCGAGCGCACGGAGCTGCAAATGCTGCCTCGCCTGCAGGCAGTGTTCGGCAAGCCCGAGCGCTCGCTGGATCTCGTCTCTCCGTATTTCGTCCCCACCGAAGACGGCACCGCCGCACTGACCGCGCTGGCCGGCCGCGGGGTGAAAGTCCGAGTGCTCACGAACTCGCTCGCCGCGACCGACGTCGCGCCGGTGCACGCCGGCTATGCCAAATACCGCGCAGCCCTGCTCCGCGGCGGCGTTCGCCTTTTCGAGCTGAAACCCACCGCGGAGCAAATCGACAAGCGCGAATCCGTCGGCGGCTCGGACGCGAGCCTGCACGCGAAGACCTTCGCGGTCGACGGCCGCCGGATCTTCGTCGGCTCGTTCAACTTCGATCCGCGCTCGGCGCGCCTCAATACCGAGATGGGCGTGGTGATCGAGAGCGCATCGCTCGCGTCGCAGCTCTCGGCCACGCTCGACGGCTCCCTGCCGCGCGACGCGTACGAAGTGCGCCTCGCGCCGGACGGAGACCTGGAATGGGTGAGCGAAGGGCAGGTCGCGACGTCCGAGCCCGGCGCCGGCTTCTTCCGCAGTCTCTGGATCGGCTTCCTGTCGCTCCTGCCGATCGAGTGGCTGCTCTAGGCGCGGCTAGGGCGCCATCGTCTCCTCGTTCACTTCCCAGCCGGCGTCGACGCCCCCGGGCAGCATCTGTCCGCGGTCCTCGCCCACCTCGGCATCGATGAGCCGGTTCAGCTTCTCGTTCATCGCCAGCACGAGCTCGCCGTGCTGCTTGCCCGCCGCAGCGAGATTGTTCATCTCGAGCGGATCGGCCTGCGCATCGAAGAGCTCGAGGTCGTTCAGGCGGACCAGCGCCTCCAGCGTCGTCGGCCGGTTGTGCTGCTTGGGCGAGAAATAGCGCGCGAACGTGTAGCGTCCGTCGTACACCGCGCGCACCGCGCCGCGCTTCATCAGGTCGGGGACGATGCCCGCGCTCTTCAGCTGGTCGGGCTTGCCGCCTCCCTGGAGGTAGGCGACGGCCTTCGTCAGGTAGTCGCCATCAACGTAGGCGAACATGTTGTAGTTGAAGAGCACGCCGTCCCGCACGGCGTCGGCGCCCGCCTGTTCCGGCGCGGCGAGCAACGCGGAGAAATCCCGGCCCGGCAGGCCCTCGAGGATCGCCGCCTGCCGCTCGCGCGCCGCTCCGGTGAGCGCGACGAGCGTCGGCGCCATGTCGACGTGCGAGGTCACCGCGCGGCATTGCTTCCCGCCCGCATGCGCCGGGTGCGCAATGATCAGCGGCACGTGGTTCTGCTCGCGGTAGGCGACCGCACCCTTGGCATGGAGCTGGTGCGCGCCATCCATGTCCCCGTGGTCCGCCGTCAGGACGACGATGGTCCGCCCGGCGAGCCCGGAGGCGTCGAGCTCGGCGAGCACCGAGCCGATGTTCCGGTCGGCGTCGCGCAGGCAATTCAGGTAATAGTTGTGCCGCCGGCGCCAGCGCGCCGGCTCGTTCGGGATGGCCCCCACGAGCGCGTCGTGCGAGCGCAGGAAATCCCGGTGCGCCGCCGGCCGGCCTCTCGCATCGATGGCCTGGCCATGGCTTGCCGGAAGCGCGAAAGTCCATTTCCTGGCATACAGGGGATCCACCGGATCGCGCGCGACGTGCGTGATGCCGCGGTGGGGCCGCAGCGGCGCGCCCGGCGCGTCGGTGTCGTAGAACATCACGTCGTGCGGATTGACCAGGTTCACCGCCAGGAACCAGGGCTTGCCTTCGGCCGCCAGGTCGCGTCCCTTGCTGCGCATCCAGCTCGCCGCGTGGGCCGCGGTGATAACGTCGTACTGATAGCCGCCCCGGGTATGGCCGATCTGGTCGCCGATGCCGAAGTAGTCCGAGAAGCCGTAAGCCTCCATCTCGCGCGTGAAAATCTTCGTCGGCGGCTCGCCGGGCTTGTTGACCGTCTCGAAATCCTTGTTGAGGTGCCATTTCCCCTTGTAGGCGGTGTAGTAGCCGGCCTCGCGCAGCAGGTGGCCGACCGTGCGGATCTCCGTCGACAGGCTGCCGATCCAGGGAAAGTTCGTGTTGTCGAACATCCGCGTGTGCTGGATGTGCTGCCCGGTATAGAGCACCGAGCGCGAGGGCGTGCACACGCAGGAGTTGATGCGATGGTTGACGAACGTCGTGCCGCGCTTCACCAGCCGCTCGTGCGCCGGCAGCCGGTAGCCCTCGGGCAGCTCGCCGGGCCGGAAATACCGCTCCTGGTCGGTGAGGATGAACAGAATGTTGTACGGACCTGCGCGGCGCGGCCCGGGGCCGGCGGTTCCGGCTGCGGGCTGGGCTTGCGCAGTGCCCACGCCGAGCCCGAGCGCGACTGCGCCCAGGCCGGCGGTCCGGAGGAAGTCGCGGCGCGAATGGTCGGCGTCCGGTTTTCGGTCTTTCATTGGCACTCCCACGTGATTGGCGATCCGATCGGCGTCAGCGGCGCCGCCCGCCGCCACCGCCGCCGCGATAGGCGCCGCCCCCCTGGAAGCCGGCGCCGCCGCTCTGCCGGTACTGCGCCGCAGCGCGGTCGCCTGCCGCGCGCGACTGGTACTGGCGATCGAGCGAGTTGACGCTCTCGCCGGGACGCTGCTGCGGAGCGGCAGGCTGCTGCTGCGGCCGCGCGGGCTGTTGCTGCGGCCGGTTGCCGCCGACGTCCGACCATCCTTCGCCGCGGCCCTCGTACTGCTGCCACTGTCCGCCTTCGTCGCGCCGGTAGACGTTGCCGTCGCGGCCGGCATAGACGTTGTTGCTTCCCGAGCCCTTGGCGAGCGTCGTGTTGCCGACCTGCGTCGCCTGGACATTGCGTCCGCCCGGCCCGGTGATGCTCGTGCTCTTGCCGCCCCAGCGGTTGTAGCTGTTGTCGATGTTGATGTTGTTGTAGTGGCTGACGTGCGCACCGCCGCTCCAGCAACAAGGGGCGTACCACCCGCCGCCCATCGCGAAGCCCCAGTAGAAGCCGGCGGTGAAGCCCCAGCCCCAGCCATAGGTCGGCGGATACGGATACCAATAGGCGCCGACATAAGCGGGGTAGTAGTAGCCGGTGCCGTAGACGACGACGCCATCGGTCGTCATTACCGTGCCGTAGTACCCGGGCGTGTAGCCGACGACGACGGTCGTCGGCGTGCTGCTGTAGACGCGCACGTAGGTCACGTAGTGCAAGGGCGAGCTCGGCGGGATGCCGTAGATGGCCGCGGGGACGCTGGTCGCCACGATCCAGGGTCCGGCCGGCGCCGCCGCGCTGAACCACACGCCGTTCTGCACCATGTAATAGGACTTCGGATCCACGCGGATGATCGGCGCCGCGGTGTTCGGCGCATAGCTCAGCTTGGTTCCCTCGATCGGCTGCCACTGCGGCTCGCCGCCGTCGAAGGCGGCCGGCGTGGGCTGCACGTCGCGCTGCACGGTCGCGGTCTGCGGGATCTGGTTCGCGATGGCGGCTTCGCGCGCCTGCGAGGTGCCGGGCACGGAGGCGAGCAGGTCGCCCATCGGGTGGTCGGGCGGGATCTTCGCGAACTCGGGCGGCAGGCTCTTGCCCGGGACATGGCGCCAGGGTCCGCTCAGCGCCTTCGCGCTGAACCAGCGGCCGGAGATCAGGACGTAGTAGGCCTGCCCGGCGAGGTCGAAGAGGATGTCGTTGCGCGAGTTCGCCATGTAGAGGAGCTGCGTCCCGGGGATGGGAGACATCTGCGGCTCGCCCCTGGACTGGAGCAGCTCCGTCGGCCGCGTGGCGACGACGAAGCGCGGCGTCGTGCCGGCATCGAAGAGCGGCTTGCCCTCGGCGTCCTTGCCTTCGAACGGCTCGTACTGGCCGGCGAGCGCCTCGCGTACCGCCTCGAGGCCGGCGGGCGCCGGCACGGCCGGCTCCCAGTCGGCGCCGACGGCGGCCTTCGACTGCCACCAGCGCCCGAGCGCCCAGAGGTAACGCGTCGCGGACGAGTCGACGAGGATGAGCGCGGTCGTGTTGATGACTCGCTTCAGGTCCGGCGCGCCCTTCGCCTCGCGCAGCACCGGCTCGCCGTCGACCAGCACGAGCAGCGAGGGCGCCGTGCGGAAGAGGATATCGGGCGGATCGTTCTTCACCGGCTGGCCCTTCTGCTTCGACCGTGCCTGGGTGATCGCGAGATTCGCCTGCAGGGCCTGCACCGATACCGGCCAGCTGTCCCGGGTCACGGCACCGCGCAGCGTGGCGAGGTAGCGATTCGCGTCCGCTTCGCTCGCGCCCGGAAAGCTCGACTTCGTGATGCGCAGCCCGCTCAGCGTCGCCACGTCGGACGACTTGTCGATCGCGGTGCGCGCGGCGAGCTCGATTACGCCGTAGCCCGGCTCCTGCTCTCCGGGGCGGGCGACCGCCACCGCCGCGCGCGCGGACACCTGGTTGTCGGCCCAGCTCTCGATCTGCGGTTGATAGACGGTGACGACCGTGCCGTCGGCCCCCTTCGCCTGCCGGGGCCACGTGACGTCCGGCGCCTGAGCCCAGGCAGCCGAAGCGGCGGCCAGGCCGATCGCGGCCAGCAGTCCTCTCATCACCATAGCAGAGCATGATGCGGTGCCGGGCCCCGCGCCGGTATTGGACCAAGGTCCCACACCGCCCGGCCGCGCAAAGGGCTACGCTACCGGGCGATGCCTCGCGCCTTGCGCACTGTCGGGTGCAGCCTCGCCGTCGCGGCCCCCCTGGCCGCCGGCGAGAGCCTGGCCGCCGAAGGCGG
>Ga0153915_10007029_pt1 | contig 10588 bp, 7 predicted proteins | sample Opewatmetagenome_2_FD_107003 | JGI IMG/M metagenome (GOLD analysis project Ga0153915, IMG submission 107003) | Freshwater wetland microbial communities from Ohio, USA - Open water 3 Core 3 Depth 3 metaG | ecosystem: Environmental > Aquatic > Freshwater > Wetlands | place: USA: Ohio, Lake Erie... | reverse complement strand
CCGATATTATCGGCATAAAAAAGATTTACTTTTGGGGTAATATAGTTTTAATTATTTCTCTAATCGCTATGTCGTTTTCCAAATCTATCTATATGCTCATCGGCTGCCAGGTAGTCTTCGGCATCGGGGCAGCTATGACAGGGGCCACCATCTCCGCCCTCCTGACCGCGATATTTCCTGCGGAGCAAAGAGGCTGGGCACTGGGTCTCAGCATTTCCTCTGTGTATGCCGGCCTTTCCATCGGACCGCTTCTGGGTGGGTTTCTAACCCAGCACTTCGGCTGGAGGAGCCTCTTCCTGCTGACTATCTTGATAGAACTGATGATAATAGTCCTGGTCTGGTGGAAAATCAAAGAGGACTGGCAAGAATCCAGAGGGGAGAAATTTGACTACCCCGGCTCGATTATCTACGGACTGGCCCTGGTAGTCCTTTTGTATGGCTTCTCCCAGCTTCCGGATATCGGCGGCGCCATTATGTCCGCCCTGGGAATAGCCGGCCTATTTATTTTCGTCCTCTGGGAAAACCGGACTGCCAGCCCAATATTAAACATGCAGATATTCCGCAACAACAGGCTGTTTCTGTTCTCCAATCTGACCGCGCTGATAAGTTACAGCGCCCTCATGGCCCTGGTTTTTCTTCTCAGCCTGTACTTGCAATATGTAAAAAATCTTTCTCCCGCTTTAAGCGGGCTGGTTATCATGGTTCAACCGGTGATGCAGACTGTCCTTTCTCCTATCAGCGGCAAGCTTTCAGACAAATATGAAGCGCGCATCGTGGCCTCCCTCGGTATGGCGCTCTGCTTCATCGGCCTGATTCCTTTTATTTTCCTTTCGAACAATACATCTATAGTCTTGATAATTGCGGCTCTGGCAATCCTGGGCTGCGGTTTTGGTCTGTTCTCATCTCCCAACATCAATGCTATTATGAGCGCCGTAACTCCCAAATATTATGGGGCTGCCTCAGCGACTACCAGCACTATGAGGACCCTGGGCGGATTGCTCAGTATGGGTATTGCGATGGTAGTCATGGCCATCTTTATGGGGAAAGTCTCGGTACCGCAAAACAACCTGCCCGCTCTGTTAACCAGCACTCATATCTGTTTTGTGATTTTTGCCGTTCTCTGCCTGGCAGGGGTCTTTACTTCACTCGCCCGCGGCAAATCCGCGGCAACCGGGTCCGTCCATGTCGGACATTAGACAGCCTGCTTACAGGCTGTTGAGGAGCAGGTCTACGATGGCGTGGAAAATGGACAACCCGCGTCACCCTGAAAAATGAACCTTAAGGGATCACCTGGATCAGGATGAGTCTCCACTCCGCGCCGTGGAAAGCGAAGGTTTTCCAGGTAGCCTGTTTTTTCACGGTCTGCTGCAAACCCGTATCCAGGAATTGGTACTGTCCTTTGCCGGTGGACTTAACCGCTATCTCCCGACCCAGTTCCAACAGGCTGGGATAGGAATGGTACATCGGCGAGACAAAGAGATTCAGGCCGATCTCCTCAGCATCGATATCGTACATTATCCGGCCGTCCGGCTGCATCCCCCAGATAGCCAGGGAGGTATCTTTAACCATAGGTGAGATAATATTTCCCAGCAATATCTCCGGCTTAATGACCACATTGACGATTCCGCTGACAGTTTGATCAGGCGCAAAGATGGGATAATCCAGAACAGCCGCCTCATCCCCTTCCACGGTCTTAAAATCATAAGAAAGCACAGGCTGCAAAGTCCTGAATAAGCGGCTGACATGCTCCTGCTGGCTGACATCCGAGCCCTCTACATTTTGATGAATGGAGGGTTCGACCCCCACTATTTTGCCGCTGCGGTCAATCGTACAGGCATCCAGCAGATAAGAGCGATTTTGGGTTAATTCCAACAGGATAGCATGAGATTCACTACCGGCTAAATCCAATCCGGAAAGTTTTTTTGCCGCGGCAGAAAGATCCCGGTCCAGCAGCTCCATCTCATTCTGAGTGTTTTTTTGCACTTCTCCCAGTATAACCTCCGCTGAGTCAGCGGCAGGCCGGCAGGCTAAACTGCCCAACAAGACTACTGACAGAAAGACCATAATAAAAGTTAATACTCTGTGTCCCATCTTGAATCAATGACCTCATTTTACATGACGTTTTATTTCTGTTTTAAGCCGCTGTTTAGAATTTAACCAGGGATTGTCCGCTTAACTCCAAACATATGAAGTTAACAAAGAAAAAACCAAAAAAGATGACGTTGGCAATCAGTACCGGGTAGGTCCACCAGCCGGCGCGGGCAGGCCTGGGAAGTTTACTGTTCAGGTATATCAGCACAAAGGGGTATATCAGCGAGGCCAGGTTAGCCATATTCGCTGAATACTGCAGCAGTTTAGTCGGCAGCGCCAGATGAATAATAAAGCTTATAAAGATGATAAAAAAGGCCGCTACCAGGTAATAAAATTTTCGAGGGTCTCCGCGAGTCCAGGCATGCAGGCGGGGACTGACGGCGATAGCTGACTCAGCAGTATTGCGGATGAGCATCTCCAGAACAGTGGATTGGGTTGTCCACAATATCAACAAGCCCAATATCAGGACAACGGGGAAGAGCCAGGCTGCTCTCTTTCCCAACTCTATGGCAGCGTAGACCGGCATGTTAGCAGCCGTAGGTGCTGCAGCGCCCGGCATATTGGTAATAGCCACCACCAGAGTACAGGACAGGAACATACCCAATATCGCACCGGGGAAAAAGACTCCCCACTGGTCCAATAACAGGAAGCGAAACCAGCGCTTCCACGTACGCGTGTTGGCCGGACTTTCACAGAAAGTCAGACCGGAAGGCAAAACGTCTTTCTTCTCGCCATGCAATAAACCAGAGAAGAAGCCCACTTTATGCCCCATACCATAACCATGGTCACGATAGTAGTTGATGAGCAGGAAATTCGTACCGGCGGCAAAGCCCGTATAGCCGATAATGGCCCCCAGGGTCGTAGCATCTATCCCTTTGGGAGGCGCTGCCGGCGTAATGATGCCTGAAAGCAGATTGGCCCACAGGTTGCCAGGTACAAAAACAATGCACAGAGCTAATAGTCCACCCAGGATAAGAAATACCGCGAATCCCTGTACGATTTCCAGGGTACGAGCTATCTTCTTGCCGAATAAGTAAATTCCCAGTGATACTATTAAGAGCAAGATGGCAATTATACGCACCATTTCCAATTCCATGGGATGGCCGGCATCATAGGTACGTCCGGTAATGATCGCAAAAAGGCTTTGTCCGGCAGCAGCCGCCCAGCCTCCCCAAATCCAGCCCAGGTAGATAATCAGGAGGGTTAAAGGTACCCACAGCTTCAGGCCCGGAGGGGTACGGGCAAAACCCACAGAAGGCACTTCACCGGTAGCCAGTGTATAGCGCGCATTTTCCACGTTATAAAAAGTCTGCAGGACAGCGGCCACCATCACCAGGAACCCCAGTCCGATAAAACCATATTTACCAAACCCCAACGGACCCAGCAACCACTCACCACCTCCGATAGAAACACCCAGACCTATCATGCTGGGCCCCAGCACCGAGGTAAGCAAGGTTATGGCTGTAATTTTACGGACTTTAAAGACCTCTTCCGGACTGGGAAGATCGGTTAACGGTAAGGCCGGTCGGCTGACGCCTATTTGCAGTGTGTCTTCAGAGACTGGGGATTCTTTTACGGACTTCTCCCCCGGCCCCTGGTTTTCAAATGATGCTGAATTCAATATGCGTTCCCCAAGTTAAAGCGAATATATTTGATTATAACCGTTGCCATTTTTTATATCAATTTATGTCATTGATAGATGAATATCATCGGTTGACTGTTGTTAGTAATTAGTTACTAGTTTTTAGTTATTAGTATTTAGTTTTTAGTTAAGACCTGACTTCGCATTATCCGCAATTAATTAAGACGTTACCCACAGATAAATGAGTCTCCCTCATATCTCCCCAAAAGTACTATAATGTTAATTAGCAGTCGTATAAGATTTTCTGTAATCTAATAAGACCGGAATAACCAAGGAGGTTGTCATGCCTGCGCAAAAATTAAAAGAATATCTGGATAATCTGAATATTAAATATATCACCTTGAGTCATCCCCTGGCCTACACATCTCAGCAAATTGCCGCTATCACCCATATTCGGGGCAAAGAACTGGCTAAAACAGTGATGGTTAAAATCGACAACAAAATGGCCATGGTAGTTCTGCCGGCTTCTTTTAAAGTAGACCTCGAACTTATTAAGAGAGCTGCCAGGGCCAGGACAATTTCACTGGCCACAGAGTCCGAATTTCAGGACTTGTTTCCAGAATGCGAGGCCGGGGCCATGCCTCCCTTCGGCAACCTGTATGGGATTGAGGTCTACGCGGAGGAAAAACTGGCTGAGGATAATGAAATTGCCTTCAATGCCGGTTCTCACCTGGAATTAATCAAATTAGCCTATAAGGATTTTGTCAGGTTGGTCAAACCCAGGATAGGGAAATACACTACCAGCAAAGTCCCGGCTTTTTAAGTCGATTTAAGGTTTAGGACTTTTACCGCTGCCGGTTGCCAATTCGTGCTAATCGCCACTCGTGGCAGGCTTTATCTGCCTGCCACGAGTGGGAAAACCTCAGTCAGCCCTTTCTCTATAATTTTGCAGTATTTATGTCTTTTAAGTTCGTGGTATGATATTCTTATAGCTGCTCCTTGAGCTTTTAATACTCGGGGCACCTCATTGACGATCTAAATACAAAACAAGGATGATGCCTGAATGCTGGAAATAATCATCGTTCGTCATGGTGAAACTGCCTGGAACAAAGCTGAAATTTTTCGCGGACGTGTGCCTATCGGTTTGAGTGAAGAGGGTTTGAAACAGGCTGAAAAATTAGGGGAATACCTCAGTCAGAAAAAGATTAAAGCTATTTATTGCAGTCCGCTTCAGCGGGCAGTACAGACTGCCGAAGCCATAGCCAGACGTCAACAGATTCCCACGCAGCCGCTGGACGATTTAACCGATCTCGATTTCGGTGAATGGGAAGGAGTTCCCATCCAGGATGTGAAAATACGTTACGCTGAGATATATCAATTATGGATTAAAAGGCCCGATCAGGCTAAAATACCCGGAGGAGAATCCCTTCAAGACGCCCGGCAAAGAAGCATGCAGGCCCTGGACCGGATAATAGCGGCTAACCAGGAGGGCACGGTCGTTATCGTCACTCATCGCGTGATAACCAAGGTATTGGAATGTGCTTTATTAGGTCTCGATGATTCCCATTTCTGGAATATAGAGCAGGATACCTGCGGAATAACTACCTTTTACTACACAGGCAAGGCTTTTATCCTGAAATATCATAACGACATCACTTTCTTAAAACAATAAAGGCCCCTGATAGGTTCAGTGAGATCGTGGAATCTCGATTTACCTGATAAACAGCCAGTAAATCAGGCCCAGATGAATCAGTGTACTCACCAGTAAAATAAACACAAAAAGAGCCTTCCGGGTCTTGTGATGGAAGAGGTACATTCCAATCCAGCCACCCGGGAATCCACCCAATAAGGCCAGCCAATGCAAGACTGCCTCCGGCACGCGCCAGCCGCCCGACTTAGCTTGCGCTTTATCATACCCATATAAAATACAAGTAACCAGGCTGGCCGCAGCCAGCCAGATCCAATATAGATTACGGCTTAAAATCATTTATCCATCCTGGTCCCTGCCCAACCTGAAAACAGGCATAAGCGGTTTGAATTGCGGGCAGATTTTATTGGGGGTCTTTCCAGTTCCACCATTTCAGACGTTCCGGTTCAGGTGTTTTGGTGGATGCAAAATAGACAGCGCAGCGGAACACATAAAGAACACAGCGGTCTATATGCTGACCTCGCAGTCCGCACAGCCTTTGATACATCAATTCAGGATCAGCCCCCTTGAGCCCGGACACGCTGCTATATCCCAAATCAATGAGGTCCTGCTCCATGCTGGGACCTACACCGGGAATAATTTGAAGTCCTTTAGAACTGCTTCTATTTTTCATGCAATTTAATTTTCTCTGTTGGATGAATTATCGCGATGCCAAATGCGAGCTGATTATATAGCAAGCCGGGAAATATAACAAATTTTCCCCGTTTATTGAAAAACAAGGTCTCACCTTTTAGCTGTAAAAGGTGAGACCTTTTGAGAGTAAAAACAGGACGCTTCAGCAGCATCCTGTTTTTTATTACTTTCCTTTTAGGCCCCGGTTTCAGGACCTGGGATTAGTCCGCTGGATTGCCTGCGCGACAGCCTGAGGGGTTTTATAAAACAGCGGATGCCCCAGCGCCGCCAACAACTCGACCAGGGTATGGATATTCGACCTACCGATGGCAGATTTTAAAGCGGGATTGACCATCTGCTTTCTGCCTTCAGCGTTGGTATAAGTACCCTCGCTTTCGAGGTAGGTAGTCCCGGGCAGCCAAACATCCGGATCAAGGCCAGTTTCTACCTCTTCAGGAGAGATCAAGACCACAAAGGCCAATTTTTTCATGAGATCATCCAGTAGAATATCCGAGGCTTCCCGAGCGATTATCAAGGCGCCCTTGATTTTGCCTTTCTCAATGCCTTCCAGAACCCGGGTGCTGATACCCAGATTCAATAAGCCCTGAGCATTGCCGGGCGAGCGCATGACGATCAGCCCTGAGCCTGACAGCTTGGCCGCCGCGAGTATAGAGTGCAATTCATCTATCAAGACAGCCTCTTCCATAGACAGCCCATCCGCCCCCGCTACTACCACTACTTTACCAGCCGCCTTCAGGGCGTGGGCCAGATTGCGTACAGGCAGACCGGCCCCACTGAACTCGCCGTCTTGACGCAGACAGTCCAGCAGGCTCTTGAGTGTATCAACCCTGACCTTTTTATCAATTTTTACTTTAATGTCCGCCAGGGCATCCAGCTTCCCTGAGCGGGTATTGATAACCGCCAGTTTACGACCCTGATCAACCGCCTTTCTGACCTTTGAGGCGATAACCGGATAATCCTCCTGCAAATCGCAATCGTAGGTTAAGATCAGATCGCTTTGCAGAATAGCCTCGAACGAGCAGTTGGAAACCAGCTTATTGGCAGGGCCGGATTGCGGGTACCCTATGTTAGGTGTCCCCAGGGCGTCGGCCAGCTTCTGCGCCAGATAACCCTCTTCATCAGTCGCCAGTCCGGATACCACCACAGCCAGACTTTCCACCCCGGACTTTTTCTGGACTTTCAGCAACCCGGCGGCAGCAGCCTGGATGGCCTCCTGCCAATCGCACTCCATCAACATATCCCTGGATTTAACAAACGGTAATAGATACCTCTCTACCGGTTGCAGCATATCAATTTCAAAAGCGCCCCGGTGGCATAAGTTGCCATTATTGACCCCATTCTCAGCGGCACTGGCATAAATCAGTTGATCACCCGCCGTATTCAGTTCAACACCGCAGCCCACACCGCAATAGGGACACACAGAAGCCGTTGACTTCATTTTGAATGGTCCGGGCTTGGGCAAAGCCGGCTTATTGACAATAGCGCCGGTCGGACAGGTGGAAATGCACTGGCCACAGGAATCGCAGGTGGACTCCGCCAAAGGCAGTTCCAGAGAAGGTTCTATGGTGGCAGTGATGCCGCGTCTGGCAAAGCCCAGCGCGCTGGCGCCTTCCACTTCAGCGCAAATCCTCACGCAGCGTCCGCACAAAATACATTTATTGCGGTCTCTGAAGATAGAGGCATGTTCGTCCTCTTTGATGATTTTATAGATACGCTTGCCGCGGAAATTCTTATCGTTAACCTTATATTCAGTGGACAACTCTCTTAAATGACACTCAAAGACGTCCTGGCAGCCGCAAGAAAGACAACGTCCAGCCTCTCTGCGGGCTTCTTCCGCGGAAATCCCGGTATCGATTTCCTCAAAAATACTCTTCCGCAGCTCCGGCGGCAGAACAGGCATAACTACCCTTTCCACCCGCTGGATATTGGCATATTCCGCTTTATTGATCTGCTCATTTTCACCCTTTGAGCAATTGTATTTTTTGATTTCCGGTACTAATGTCCCTTTCAATAAATATTGATTGATATATTTGGCAGCCCGGTGAGCAGCGCCGATGGCTTCCACAGCTGTGGCCGGACCCGAAGTGCAATCCCCGGCAGCAAAGACACCCGGCATACCCGTAGACATAGTTTCTTCATCAACCGTAATGCCGCCTTTTTTGCTCAGGCATATCGGTGAATCCTTATCCAGACAACTGGTATCCACGCCCTGTCCGATAGCCATAATGACAGCGCTGACCGGAATACGGAAATCAGAACCGGCAACAGGTTCAGGCCTCCGCCGTCCTGAAGAGTCCGGCGCGCCCAGCGCCATTTTGACACACTCAAGAGAAATAGCCCGGCCGCCTTGAGCATTGATCTTAATCGGGTTGGTCAGGAATTGGAACTTGACGCCCTCTTCCTCCGCCCCGGCTACTTCTTCCTCGTTAGCGGGCATTTCCTGACGGGAACGCCGGTAGACCAGCGTGACTTCCTGCGCCCCTAATCTTAAAGCGGTGCGAGCGGCATCGATGGCGGTATTACCTCCACCCACCACTACTACCCGGCTGCCCAACTCGATTTTCTTATTTTCAATTACATCACGCAGGAAACCGATTCCGGAGAATACCCCGGGCAGTTCCTCGCCGGGGACCTGCATCTTTTGATCGTTCTGAGCTCCCAGAGCCAGAAAGACAGCCTGGTAACCCTGCTTTTTCAGCCCTTCCACCGTAAAATCACGGCCCAGAGCATAATTACACTTAACCTCACGGCAGAGCCGGGTAATCGAGGCGATCTCTTTATCCAGCACCGCTTTGGGTAATCTATATTCAGGTATGCCGTAGCGCAGCATGCCGCCCAGGGCCGCACTGGCCTCAAAAAGGGCGACTGAATGACCTTCCAGCGCCAGATAATAAGCCGCGGTTAAGCCGGCCGGTCCACCACCCACTACCGCTACCCGGTACCCGCTGGCCGGTTTGACTTCAGCCGTAAAGGGGCCTTCTTCATCCAAATCCAAATCCGCGGCAAAACGCTTGGTCATATTGATCGCCACCGGTCCGTCGATCAGGTTGCGGCGGCATTTCTTTTCACAGAAGCGGGGACAGACGCGGCCGCAGACCAATGGCAGGGGGTTAGATTCTTTGATCAGCTTGAGTGCTTCTAAATATTGCCCGTTGGCGATAAAGGCCAGCTGGCCCTGGATATCGATTCCAGCCGGACAGGCCGACTGACAAGGGCTGATGCAATCCCCATAATGGTCTGACAACAGCAGTTCCAGAGCCATTCTGCGGCTCTCGATAATCGCTGCGCTGGTGGTTTTAACCACCATATCTTTAGTCACCAGCGTATTACAGGCCGGCATTGGAGTACGGGCCTTCTCTATCTCGATCAGGCATAAACGGCAGGCCGCGGTGGGTTTCAGTCGCGGATCATGACAGAGGGTAGGAATTTTCACTCCATACTGCTGGGCCGCTTCCAACACAGTCTTGCCTTCTTCAACTTCCAGTTTTTGACCGTCTAATATAAAAGAGATTATGGACATCTATTTCTCCTTAAAGTACCGTGACCGCTTTAACACGGCAGACACTGGCGCATTTCCCGCAGCGAATACAGAGTTTGGGATCAATTACATGCCGCTGTTTCTTTTCACCTGTGATGGCTTTAGCCGCGCAGTTTTTAGCGCACAAACCGCAGCCGATGCATTTTTCATTGATTGTGTAAGTCAACAGGGCCTGGCATTTATGGGCCGGGCAGCGCTTCTCCAGGATATGCGCTTCGTATTCCTCCCTGAAATATCTAAGTGTGGTCAGAACGGGATTGGGGGCAGTCTGCTCCAGACCACATAATGAATTTTTTCTAATGTTCTCGGCCAGGGTATTCAGCACCGTCAGGTCCTCTATTTTACCCTCGCCCCTGGTAATGCGCTCCAGGATTTCCTGCATTCTTAAAGTGCCGATGCGGCAGAAGGTGCATTTTCCACAGGACTCTTCCTGCGTGAAGTTAAGGAAGTACTTGGCCACATCCACCATGCAAGAACTGGTATCCATGGTAATCATGCCGCCGGAACCCATAATAGCACCGGTGGCCGGGATTGATTCGTAGTCAACTGTCGTTTCGCCCAGTCTGGCCGGAATAACGCCTCCGGAAGGCCCGCCCATCTGGACAGCCTTGAAATCCAGCCCGGAAGAGGTCCCGCCGCCGATCTCTAAAACCACCTCGCGGATAGTGATCCCGAAGGGCACTTCCACCAGGCCGCTGCGAGCGATTTTACCCGCCAGCGCGAAGGTGCGCGTGCCCTTGCTTTTCTCCGTGCCATAGACCGCGTATTTTTCAGGCCCGTTCCTGATCACCCAGGGAACGACAGCGTAAGATTCCACATTATTGATATTGGTGGGCTTACCCCACAAACCGGACTGGGCCGGAAAGGGAGGACGGGTGCGCGGCATGCCGCGTTTACCTTCGATTGAAAGCATTAAAGCGGTTTCCTCACCGCAGACAAAAGCCCCCGCGCCTTCCCTGATCTCAATTTCAAAATCATAGGTTGATCCCATGATGTTCTTACCCAGGAAACCTCGTTCCCGGGCCTTTTGCAGAGT
>Ga0153915_10007027_pt1 | contig 10590 bp, 10 predicted proteins | sample Opewatmetagenome_2_FD_107003 | JGI IMG/M metagenome (GOLD analysis project Ga0153915, IMG submission 107003) | Freshwater wetland microbial communities from Ohio, USA - Open water 3 Core 3 Depth 3 metaG | ecosystem: Environmental > Aquatic > Freshwater > Wetlands | place: USA: Ohio, Lake Erie... | reverse complement strand
GCCGGCCGGGCATCGCTGCTGATCGTCGGCGGGGCGGCGGAGCGGCGCGGCGTGGTGACGTCCGCCTCCTACGAAGCCCGCGCGTTCGGAGTGCGCTCCGCCATGCCGATGGCGCGTGCGCTCCGTTTGTGCCCGGAGGCGACCGTGGTGCCGGTGCCCTGGGAAGCGTGCGCCGCGAAAGGCCGCGAGATCCGGGAGGCGCTCGAGCATTTCGCGCCAGGCGTCGAGCAGGCTTCGAGCGACGAGTTCTACCTCGATCTCACCGGGACTGAAGAGCTGTACCGCCGCGAGCCGCTCGCCGAAACGGCGCGCCGCACGCGCGCCGCGGTCCATGAGGCCACGTCGCTATGGATGTCCATCGGGGCGGGCACCTCCAAGCTCGTCGCCAAGCTCGCCGCCGGCCTCGCGAAGCCTGCTGCGGGGGTCGCCGGCTCGGGGGTGCATGTCGTTCCCCCGGGCGAGGAAACGGCGTTTCTCGCCCGGTTCCCGCTGGCCGATATTCCGATGATCGGCCCGAAGGCCCAGGAGCGCTTCGAGCGGCTCGGGTGGCGCACCGCCGCCGATGTGCAGCGCGTGGATCGCCGCGTGCTGCAGCGGCAGCTGGGGGAGCGCGAGGGGGAATGGTTGTGGGAGCGGGTGCGCGGCATCGACGACTCGGCCGTCGCCGCCTGGACCGATCCCAAGTCGATCAGCCGCGACAACACCTTCCCCACCGACCTCGACGGGGACGACGACCTGCTGCGCGAGCTGCTCATCCAGGTCGACCGCGCGACGGCCGACTTGCGGGCCGAGGGACTGGTGACCCGCACGATCACGGTCAAATTGCGCGACGCGGACTTCACGACGCGGCAGGCGGGCCGGACCGTCACCGAGCCGGTGGTGACGGACCGGGCCGTCTACGAGGTGGCCCGCGAGCTGCTGGCGAAGCTGCGCGCGGCGCGACGCGTCCCGGCCCGGCTCATCGGCGTGGCGCTCTCGCAGCTCGACCGGCCCGGTGCCGCGGCGCAGCTAGCGTTGCTGGAGACCGAGCAGGCGACATCGGCCGAGACGGAAAAGGACCGGACGCTGGCGCGCGCGATCGATGCGGTGCGCGACCGGTTCGGCCCGGACGCCCTGGGACGCGCCCGGACGCAGGGGTAACCGGGGTTCAGTGCTTCAAGGCCGCTGCTATCGTCGTGAGCAGCGTGTCCTTGTCGATCGGCTTGCGGAGAAACGCGACAGCGCCGTTGGACCGCGCCTCGGATTCGACTTCCGCTTCCTGTCGCGCAGTGATCACGACGACGGGGATGAGCTGCGTGCGCACGGCCTTGGCCAGGCGCCCGAGGAGCGACATGCCGCCGCCGGCGGGCATGCTGATGTCGAGCAGGATGAGGGCCGGGGCCTCCCGCAGCGCGAACATGAATCCCTGCATCGCATCCACGGCCGTCACGGGGAGGTAGCCGGCGCCCCGGAGATGATTGGCCATGAGCAGGGCGAACTGGTCGTCGTCGTCGACGATCAAAACCTTGGGCTTGTCGGCCATGGCGACCACAATATCCGTCATCGCCGTTCGCCCGGCCACCCCGCCCGCCGGCGCTTTGCGCTTTCCGACGGGACGCGCCACTTTCCTTGCCGTCCCGCGCCACGCTCCACCGCCTCCGGAGGCCTTCCTGCATGTCGCTGCGTCGTAGCGCGTTCGCCTTCGTCGTCACGTTCGTCTGCGCGCTCGTCGTGTTCACGCTGCCGCGCCTGGCCTGGAACACGGTGCGCGCGGCGACCGCGCAGCAGCCTGATACCACGGCTGCCGCACCGAGCCCGCTGGCCGCCCCGGCGCAGGCCGACACGTCCGTCGCCCCTCTGGCCCAGCCGCGGTCCCTCCCGACGCGCCTCGTGGGCCTGTTCGGCATCGTCGCGATCCTGGCAATCGGCGTCGCGCTCTCGAGCAACCGGCGGGCGATCAGCTGGCGCGTGGTGGGCTGGGGCGTGGGGTTGCAGGCCGCGTTCGCCATCTTCGTGCTGCGGGTGCCGATCGGCCAGCGGATCTTCCAAGCGCTGGGACGGTTCGTCACCGCGATTCTCGGATTTTCTTACATCGGCTCGGAATTCGTCTTCGGGGAGATCGGGAAACAACACTCCAGCCTGGGCGTGGTCTTCGCGTTCCAGGTGCTGCCCGCGATCATCTTCGTGTCGGCGCTGTTCGCCATCATGTACTACCTCGGCATCATGCAGCTCGTGGTGCGGGTGTTCGCCGTCGTGATGAACAAGGTGATGGGCGCGAGCGGCGCCGAGAGCCTGAACGTCGCGGCGTCGATCTTCATGGGGCAGACCGAGGCCCCGCTCACGGTCCGGCCGTTCCTGCCGCGCATGACGCGCTCCGAGCTGATGACCGTGATGACCGCGGGCATGGCGCACGTGTCCGGCTCGATCATGGCGGCCTACATCGCCTTCGGCATCGAGGCGCGGCATCTGCTCACGGCCGTCATCATGACGGCTCCGGGGACGATCATGATGGCGAAGATCCTGGAGCCCGAGACCGGCCAGCCCGAGACGATGGGCGGCGTGAAGGTGGACATCCCGCGTACCGACGTGAACGTCGTGGACGCCGCGGCCCGCGGCACCACCGAGGGCCTGCATCTGATGCTGAACGTCATCGCGATGCTGGTGTCGTTCATCGCGCTGATCGCGCTCGCCAACGGCGCCTTCGGCTGGGTGCACGGCCATCTGAGCTGGTTCCCCGCGAACATCCAGACGGTGCTGGGCTGGTTGTTTGCCCCGATCGCCTGGGTCATGGGCGTCCCCTGGCACGACACGGGAACCATCGGCAGCCTGCTCGGTACCCGCATGGTGCTGAACGAGTTCATCGCCTACTCGCAGCTCGGTCCGCTCCGCGCGACGCTCAGTCCGGTGTCGTTCACGATCGCGACCTTCGCCCTGTGCGGCTTCGCCAACGTCGGCTCCGTGGGGATCCAGATCGGCGGGATCGGCGCCCTGGCCCCCGAGCGCAAAGGCGACCTCGCCCGTCTCGGCTTCCGGGCGATGCTCGCGGGGACGCTGGCCAATTTCCTCTCGGCGACCCTCGCGGGGATGCTCCTCTGACGCGGCGACGTGGGGCAGGCGGGGCGCTGGCAGGGCTGCTGCTCGCCGCGGCCGCGTGTCGCGGACCGGCGGCGCCGGTCAAGTCGCCCGCGCTCACCGCTCCGGGCGACTCGGAGATTCCCCACGACGCGTTCGGCGCCGCCGTACGTCGCGGTCTGGCCCTGTTGACCGCGACGCGCGAGAGCCTCCCCGGTCACGTCGGCAACGCACTGCGCTGTACCAGCTGCCACCTCGACGCCGGCCGCCGTACCATGGGGTCCTGGGTCGGCGCGTTCGCGCGCTATCCGCAATACAACAGCCGAGCCGGCCGGGTCATCTCGATCGAGGACCGGGTGAACGGGTGCTTCCGACGCAGCATGAACGGCACGACGCTGCCGGCGGACGGCCCCGACATGCGCGACATCGTGTCGTACCTGGCGTTTCTCTCCTGGCGCACGCCGGTGGGTCATCCCACCGCTGCACGCCAGGACCGCTTCGCGGCGCTCTCCGCCGACACCACGAGCGGCCGCACGATCTTCGACAGCGTCTGCGCGCGCTGCCACGGCGACAGGGGACAGGGCACCAGCGTCGCCCCGCCCCTGTGGGGCGCCGCTTCGTTCAACATCGGGGCCGGCATGGCACGTGTGCGAACCGCCGCGTCGTTCATCCGCGACAACATGCCGTTCGACCGGCCCGGCTCGCTCACCGATCAGCAGGCGTTCGACGTCGCGGCGTTCGTCGTGGCCCAACCCCGCCCGGACCTGCCCGGCAAGGAATACGATTGGCCCAACGGAGATCCACCGCCCGACGTCGCCTATGCGACGCTCGCCGCGTCGCGTAAGGCGGCAGGTCGCCGGGCACCATAGATGGTGTCGTCTCGTCCTCATCCATCACGGAGGTTCGCGAAATGCTCGACCTGAACGTTTCCACTCATCGGCGGGGCTTTCTGGGGAGTGTCGCGGCCACCGCGGCCGCCTTCGGCCTGGGGAGTGTGGTCCCCCAGAGACTGGTTGCCGAAGCTCCAGCGGGATCCAGCCTCGACGATCCGCAGCTCGACGCCTGGCTGAAGAAGATCAAGGGGAAGCACAAACAGGTGTACGACGTGCCGGAGTTCAACGGCGGCGTCGGCTTCGTGTGGTCGCGTGTGTTCTTCATGAGCAATGCGGAGACCGGGACCCCCGAGAGCGACACGAGCGTGGTGGTGATCCTGCGGCACGGCGGCCTGCCGTTCGCCATGAACGACGCGATGTGGGCCAAGTACAAGCTCGGCGAGGTCTTCAAGGTCAACGACCCGGCCACGAACGCACCGTCCGTGCACAACTTCTTCTACAAGGCGCCGCCCGGCACCTGGCCGATCCCGGGGATGGGCATCGATGAATTGATGGCGAGCGGCGCGCTGTTCGGCGCGTGCAACATGGCGATCAAGTTCTACAGCGGCATCGTGGGCAAGCAGATGAACCTCAAGCCGGAAGACATCGCCAACGACTGGCGGGCGAACCTGCTTCCCACCGTGCAGGTCGTGCCTTCCGGTGTGTGGGCGGTGAACCGGGTGCAGGAGCTCGGGTGCACCTACTGCTTCGCCGGATGATCGCTTAGGCGGCGGCCGGCCGGGTGGGAGGGCGGCGCCACCGGCGCACTGCCCACCACCCGGCCGTCGCGACCAGGCCGAGGGGCACGACCACGCCGAGGGCCTGAACGGCGAACGCCACGAGGCCGATGAAGTTGCGCCACGCCTGCCGTGCCGCCTCCGCCATGACCCCGGGCGAGCCGTGGTCCACGACCGGGACCGGCTCGTGCACGGTGAGCGTGAGGGAGCTGACCGCGACCCGGGTCCGCAGGTACCGCAGCCGGCCCTCGTAACGCTCGATCTCTTCGCGCACCCGCGCGAGCTCGCGCTCGACATCCAGCACATCGCTCAGTTTGCCGGTACGGCGGGCCAGCACATCGATGAGGCGCGCCTCGAGCCGCCGCGCGTTGACCATCCGTGCCTGGACGTCCACGTACTCTTCACCCACGTCTTCGGCGGTCACGTTGACCGCCTCGACCTTGCCGAGGGGCCGCAACCCGTCCACCGCTTCATCGAACCGTCCGGCCGGCACGCGCAGCTCGAGCGTGGCGGCGTGCAGTTGCCCCCGACCCGCCTGGGTGGAGCTGCCGGCCACGAATCCTCCCACGCGCCGCGCCAGGGCGCGCACCATCGCGATCGCCGCGTCCAGCGAGTCCACCTGGATCGACGCCGTGCCCGTCCGGATGATGAGATCCGGGAGGACGTCGGCGGAGGCGGGCAGGGAGATCCCGGCGTCGGGCTCCTGGGCATCCGTCGCGGCCTCGGCCCGCAGGGCGGTCCCCGCCGGCTGGTCCGCCAGCGGCTGCTCGGCAACTATCGACGGAGCTTGATGCTGCGTGGCATCGCCACGGTACGATGTCCGCTCCCGCTGGTCCTGGCAGGCACCGACGACCAGGACGAGCGCGACGATACAGGCGACGAATCGCATTGCTTCCTCCCCGGGTTCGTGGACAAGTTCTCGGGGATGAGAGACGCGTACCGGGGGCGTCCTTGCACACGGTTGGTCCGCGCGGCGCTGCTGCTCGCGTGTGCGGCCGGGGTTCGCCCGGCCGCCGCGCAGGCGGTCCGCACCACCTTGCTCGGCGCGGGCAGCCGCGAGCCGGTCGCGGGGGCGTTCGTGGTCCTGACGGACACGGCGGGACGGGAGATCACGCGCACCCTCACGGACGAGACCGGGCGGGTGATGCTCGACGTCGGACCCGGCACCTACCGTCTACTGGTGCTGCGCATCGGACTGGCCCGGTGGCGCACGGCCGCGTTCACCCTCACGGCGGCTGACACGGTCACGGCACCGATCGAGGCGCCGGAGACGGCGGTGCTCCTGTCGGAGATCGCCGTGCACGCGGAGCGGCGTTGCCGCCTGCAGCCCGAAGAAGGCACGGGCGCCGCGACGCTGTGGGAAGAGGCGCGCAAAGCGCTCGAAGCCACGGAATGGACGATCGACCATCCCGTTTATCGGTTTCGGGCCAGCCGCTACTCGCGCACATACGGCCCGGTCGCCGATCGGCCCACCACCGAGGAGCGCCGGCAGAGCGCCGGGTACTCGGCCTGGCCATTCGTCAGCCTGCCCGCGGAGAGCCTCGCCGCCCGTGGCTTCGCCCAGCCCGATTCGCAGGGCGTGGTCACCTACTACGGCCCCGACCTCCCGGTGCTCCTGTCCGAGTCGTTTCTGAGTCAGCATTGCTTCCGCGTCCGCCGCGCCGAGGCACCGCTGCAGGATTCGCTGATCGGCCTCGGGTTCGAGCCGGTGGCGACGGGCCGTGGGCGGGTCGACATCGCCGGGGTATTGTGGCTCGACCAGCGCTCCGCGGAGCTCCGGGAGCTGGAATTCCGCTACACCAACCTGGGCCACTGGGCGGATCGCGGCGCAACCGGGCTGGTGAACTTCGAGCGTTTGCCCAACCGGGCCTGGGTCATCCGCCGCTGGTCCATCCGCATGCCGATCCCGCACCTGGGGGCCAAACCCCTCGCGGCGGGGATTCCGACCGGCCTGCTCGATACCATCGGCATCGCCGGATACCGTGAGGAGGGGGGATGGATCACGGTGGTGTTGAGCGCGACGGGACACCCGATCGCGGTGTATCCCGACGAGCCATGACCCGGTTACGCCGCTACTTCGTGTCTTTCCACCGCTTCACGTCGAACACTCCCTCAGCCAGCGGCGTGTTCACCGTGATCTGGTCGTACTCTTCCATCCAGCGGCGCTGCCCGTTCGCGAGGAACAGGACCTGGGCCGAGACCCAGGCCTTGCCGAACGGCCGATAGTCGTTGAACTGGGATTCGCTGACCGCGGTCGTGTCGCGGCGACCGGGCTCCAGCATGCGGACGAAGACCAGCCGCTCCTTGTCCACCCAGAACTGGCGCGTGCGTATGTCACCCGCCTTCGCGCCCACCACGTACACGGGACGACCCTGCCAGGTGTCTTCGTGGATCGTCGTCAGGTCGAATCCGTAGTCCCGCAGCTGGGCCAGCGTGCGCTCCACCGGCTGGGCGTACACGTCGAAGCCCAGCACCATGAGGGGATGGATGAACGGGCCCGCCTGGACGAGGGTGTCACCGGCGACGCTGAACTGGGAATCATGGACGAACAGCGCTCCGCCGTTGGCGGGGAACCCCGGGCCCTCGCGGAAATCGATGCGCAGCGATCCCGGGATGGCGGCCCGCTCGAACCACGTGGAGTGCTGCGTGCTGTCGGCGGTCAGGTAGAGCGTATTGTGCTGGACGAACGTGAGCGTGCGGTACCACTGGCCGTCGTACTTGTCGTGCATCGCGCGGATGAGCGCGTCCCCGGTCTGCGGATCGCGTCCCACGAGCAGCGCGCCGAGCAGTAGAGAGGCGAATTTCACCTGATGGTCCCCCCGGACAATGGTGAGCGCGGCGCCGCGCCGCGCCGCTCCAGGTCGGTGATACGGTCGGCGACGGCTGCCTCCAGGCTGGTGTCGCGCAGCGGACCGATCCCGCGATACAGCGCCAGCGCGCGCCCGAGCAGCGCCGCGTCGTCGGGCGGTGGCGCGCGCAGTCCTTCGACGTACAGATATTCGGCGGCGAGCAGCTGTTTCACCGGGTCCGGCCGCCCGGCGGTGGTCAGGACCGCGGCGAGCCCGTCGCCGGCGAGGGCCTGGACCAGCGGCAGCGTCAGGCCTGCCCGGGCGGCGCTGTGCTCGAGCTCCTGCGCCGCGGCGGTGAGCGAGTGTTCGGTGATGAGCTCGCGGACGCGGGCCATGACCCGGCCCAGCTCCTCGAGCATCCGCAGCAGGTAATCCCGGCGCTCCACGCTCAGGCCTGGAGGCGATACCCGGCTTTGCGTACCGTCAGGAGGTGACGGGGCGCCTGCAGATCGTCCTCGAGCTTGCGGCGCAGCTCGGCGACGTGGGTGTCCACGGTCCGTGAGAGCACGGCGGCGCTGTAGCCCCACACCTCGGTCAGGAGCTCCACGCGGCTGGCGACCGCGCCGCGCCGGCGGATGAGGGCGAGCAGCAGCTCGTACTCCTTGGGCGTGAGCGTCACGGGCTGTCCGCGCCGCAGCACGGTGCGCGAGGCACAATGGACCTCGATGTCGCCGAACCGCTCAATGAGCGGTGCCGCTGGCTCGGTCCCCGCGGTGGTCACGACAGCGCGCCGCATCAGCGCCTCGACCCGCGCGAGCAGCTCCAGCACGCCGAACGGCTTCGTGACGTAGTCGTCGGCGCCGAGGCGCAGTCCGCGGACCTTGTCGGCTTCCTCGCCGCGGGCGGTGAGGATGAGGATCGGCGTTTGGCGGCCTTCCTCCCGCAGGGCGCGCAATACCCGGTACCCGTCCATCCCCGGGAGCATGAGGTCGAGGATGATGAGATCGGGACCGCCGGCGCGGGCCCGCATCAGGCCTTTCGGCCCATCATCCGCCACTTCGACTTGGTAGCCCTCGATCTCGAGGTTGTTGCGCAGGCCGTAGGCCAGGTCGCGGTTGTCTTCGATCACGAGTACGCGCTTCATGCGTCCGCCCGCGCGGGGGTGGGTTCCATGGACGGCTCCGAGGACGGGTGTGTGGGCCCGGGATGGGGCGCCGCCGGGAGCTCGATGACAAAGCGACAGCCGCCGCCCGGAGCGGTCTCCACCCACGCGCGGCCGCGGTGCAGCGCGGCGAGCTCGCGAACCACCGACAGGCCGATGCCCGTGCCGGCGACCGCCGAGCCCCGGTCGCGCTCGAGGCGCCAGAACTGCTCCCAGATACGCTCGCGGTCCGCGGCCGGGACTCCAGGCCCCTGATCTTGCACCCAGATGCGCACGCGGTCGCCGCCCGGCGGATCCATGCCGACGGTGACCACCTGTCCCTCCGGACCGTACTTCACGGCGTTGTCCAGCAGATTGAGGAGCATCTGGCGCAGGGCGCCTTCGTCGGCCCAGGCTACGACGCCGTCGGGCAGGGACGTCACGATGCGTACGCGCCGTGTCTCCGTGAGCGGCGCGAAGCTCTCCAGCACCGCGCGGATCACCGGGCCGATCAGCGTGGGCACGGGAGCCACGCGCAGGGACTGGCGCTCCGAGCGCGAGAAGTGCAGCAGGTTCTCCACCAGGTTGGTCAGGCGGCGCGCTTCCTGGTCGATGATCTCCAGAGAGCGCGTGCGTTCGTCCTCCGTGCGGATGCGGCCCAGGACCAGCGTCTCGGCGAACATCCGGATCTGGGCGAGCGGCGTCCGCAGCTCGTGGGAGACGCCGGACACGAATTGCGTGCGCAGCGCCGCCAGGTCGGACTCGCGCCGCAGCTGGATCAGGGCGATCACGATCAACCCGGCCGTGAGGAGCAGCAACGTCGCGAGCAGCGGCAGCCGCGACTTGGGCAGGCCGCCGATCACGAGCTGGCCCGCGATACCGGGCCGCAACGAGACGTCCACCTGGAGGTTCGCCACGAAGCTGCCCAGCGTGTCGTGGCCCGTAATCGACGACTGGTACTGGGGGACGCTCTGGTAGAGTGGTAACCCTCGAGCGTCCCGGACGATGACCGACCCGACCGAATCGAGGGTGACGCCGCCCGTCAGCGCCTTGACCAGCAGCGGCCCACTCGTGTCCACGAGGGCGAAGCTCGGGGTCAGCGCGTCCACGTCGACCACGAATCCGAGCACGCGGGCCTGCGCGTGCGCCGACGCGCGCGGCAGGGTGAATACCGTGAGCATCGGTGGCTCGCCTGGCGGGCCGCCCAGCACCGCGGCCACGTCCTCCATCACGGAGGGCAGCGCATGCACCTGCACCGCGATGGTGTCCGCGAGCCAGGCTTGCCAGGCCGGCGAGGGCGCGGGGCCGCCGAAGGCGAGATGTCGCGTGGCAGTATCGAGATCGTACGCGTACCGAATGCGGCGGAAGAACGGGACTGCCTGGGAGTCTTCGGGCGGTCGTGTCCGCGCCGGATCGATGACGTGGCCGTACTTCCCCCGGGCGTGGTCTATCGCTTTGATCGCGGGCACGAAATTGTAGTACCACATCGTGGCCGCGGTACGCGAAGCAAACCGTGCGGCGGCGTACGCGGAGTAGTCGCGCAATACGCGCTCGGCTTGCGCCTTCTGGTACTGCGTCGCGCCGACTGCCTGCAGCGCCAGCACGACTGCGAACGCCAGCGCCAGCACCAGGAGTGCGGTGATCGATGCTGCGCGGGGCCGTCGGGCGGGATGCGGAAATCGCATGGCGGAGAATGCTAACTCGCAATCCACGTGCCCGCCCGGCGGGTTGACCGAATCCTGACAGGGCGCACACGCGATCCCCACCGCGCGGCATCGCCGCCGCAGCAGATTCCACTCGCCTTCCCGGAGCCGGCCGCCGGCGCGGGTGGAACCAAGTCGCCACGCGGCGGTACGATAGCCCGGACGAATCGCGATGCAATTTCAGGTCGTGGACCGAGGTGTGACGGCCACCTCACCCGACCGACCAGCCCGGCGAGCTCTTAGCGCCGGGTTTGGTGTTTCCGGCCGCGGCTCAGGGCGTCGCGGGAGCTACCTGCG
>Ga0153915_10007026_pt1 | contig 10590 bp, 9 predicted proteins | sample Opewatmetagenome_2_FD_107003 | JGI IMG/M metagenome (GOLD analysis project Ga0153915, IMG submission 107003) | Freshwater wetland microbial communities from Ohio, USA - Open water 3 Core 3 Depth 3 metaG | ecosystem: Environmental > Aquatic > Freshwater > Wetlands | place: USA: Ohio, Lake Erie... | reverse complement strand
GGCCCTGAAGGCGCATGATGAATTGCAGAAAGAGAAGACCGGACTGCGGGTCATCGATGCCTATTCCGTGCAGCCGCTGGACGTCGAGACGATCGCCCGCGAGGCGGCCGAAACGGGCGGCCGCGTCGTTGTCGTCGAAGACCACTTCCCGGCGGGCGGACTGGGGGAGGCGGTGACCTCCGGTCTGGCCGGCCGGGCCCGGATCATCCACCTCTGTGTCCGCGACCTGCCCCGCTCAGGAAAGCCCCAGGAGCTCCTCGATGCTTACGGGATAAGCAGCTCTCACATTGTCCGGGCGGTGCACGAGCTTCTCCGGACCTGACGGAGGGCTGCGCTGACCGCGACAAAGTCCTTCCTGGCGTGTTCTTTGAGTCTCATCCTGGCCGGCATCTTGCCATGGCCGGCAGCCGCGGACGGGGCACTCCAGGACTCAGGCCTGGTCATCCGGGTCGCCGACGGCGACACGGTTACCGTCAGGCTCCCCGGCGGGGCCGAAAGGCGGGTCCGGCTGATCGGGGTGGACGCGCCGGAGATGGACGACGGGAGAGAGGAAATCGCCCTTCGCGCCTTCCTCTCACGGCGGTTCGCTGTCCACTATCTTTACCGCCGGAAGGTCCGGCTGACCTATGATTTCCCCGAGGTCGACGAACACGGCCGGGTCCTGGCTTATGTCTGGATGGAGGAAGGAACGCTCTTCAATGACTTCATCATCCGGCAGGGGTTTGCCTCCGCCTTCCTGAAGTACCCATTCAGAAAGGATTACCAGGAGCGCTTCCGCTCCGCCGAGGCCGAGGCCAGGGCCCAGGAGCGGGGTTTCTGGCGGCCGGACGAGGCGGCCGTTATCTCCGTCTCTGAAGTGCGGGCGCGGATCGGCGAGAAAGTCTCGGTGCGTTTCCGCTGCGCCGAGATATCGAAGGAACATTCAAATCTTTATCTTCGCCCGGCGGGTGGAGCCGTCGAAGCCCTCATCCCTCGCGACCGGCTCGCGGTCTTCCCCGGCATCAGCGGTTGCCTCGGGAAGGAGATCATCGTCAGCGGTTTCCTCGAAGTTTACAGGGGCCGGACCCAGGTCATGCTCTTCTTCCCGCGCCAGCTTCGATTGACATGATCCCGGGGTTGGTTTATAAAACCCGAGGAACGAGGAGTCTCCCCATGATACCGTCCAAGTCCGCCGGCACTCCCCACATCATCAGCGACTGAAAAATGCCGGGAAGGATCGGGATGAAAAAAGCCTACCAGAAACTCAGCCCAGAAACCCTGCGCCGATTGGCCGATATCGTCGGCCCGGAAGATGTGCTCTCGGAACGGGAGAAGCTCGAGGACTTCAGCCACGACGAGTTCTCCCGGCGCGAGATCGGGCACTATCCGGAGGCCGTGGTCAAGCCCGAGCGGACCGAGGAGGTGGCGGCGATCATGCGGCTGGCCACGACGGAGCACATCCCGGTGACTCCACGAGGCGGAGCGACCGGCCTGTCCGGCGGCTGCGTCCCGCTTTACGGAGGGATCGTGCTCTCCCTGGAAAAGATGAACCGGCTGGTAGAGATCGACCTGGCCAACCAGATGGCCGTGGTCGAGCCCGGCGTGACGCTCGGGGATTTTTCCCGGGCGGTCGAGGAGGCCGGACTTTCCTTCCCGCCGCACCCGGGGGACGAGAGCGCCATGATCGGCGGGCTCATCGCCACGAACGCCGGCGGCAGCCGGGCGGTCAAGTACGGCGTCATCCGCAATTACGTCCGCGGCTTGGAGGTCGTCCTCCCCGGAGGGGAGATCATTCAGCTGGGCGGGAAGCTGGTCAAGAGCAGCACCGGGTACAGCTTGCTCCATCTTCTCGTCGGGTCCGAGGGAACCTTGGGGATCGTCACCCGGGCCGTCATCCAGCTCCTGCCCGCCGCTCGCTTGAGCCGGTCTCTGGTCGTTCCGTTCGACGATGTGGACAGCGCGGTGGAGACCGTGCCGCTCCTCATGAGCCGGAATGTCGTCCCGCTGGCCGTCGAGTTTATCGAGCAGGAAGTCATTCGCATTACTGAGCAGTACCTGAACAAGCGCTGGCCGACCTCCGCCGGGCGGACCTGTCTCCTCATCATCCTGGACGCCTCGACCGAGGAGGAGATGGACCGGGCCAGCCAGGAGGTGGCCGAGACCTGCCTGGAAAAGGGCGCCCTGGACGTCTTCATCGCGGATACGGCCAAGAAGCAGGAGGTGGTCCTGGCGATTCGCAGCCAGATCTACGAGGCCATCAAATCCCAGACGGTCGAGATCCTGGACATCTGCGTCCCGCGGGCCGAGATCCCGGGGCACGTCCGGCGCATCCGGGAAGTGGCGATGAAATATGGCCTCTGGCTGCCCACCTTTGGTCACGCCGCCGACGGGAACGTCCATACCCACATCATGAAAGCCCGGTACGAGGAGGGCCAGGTGATCCCCGTTCCGGAGGAGGAGTGGCGGGAGAAAGCGGAAGCGGCGCGCACTGAACTCTATGCCGACGCCAAGGCCAGGGGCGGCGTCATCTCCGGCGAGCACGGCATCGGCCTGGTCAAGAAGCCGTTCCTCCCTCAGGCCCTGGGACCTGAGCAGATGGAGCTGATGAAGGGGTTGAAGCGCATCTTCGACCCGGACGGCATCCTCAACCCCGGGAAGATATTCGACTGAAGCGCGCCCAGGGGTTGACCTGGACTCCGTTCTGTGGCATCTAAAAAGAGGACAATGTTCCTCGACACGGAGGAAACATGGAAAGGATAACCGAAATCTTTGTCATTCTTGAGAACCGGCCTTCGACGCTGGGCGAGCTGTGCAGCCACCTGGCGGAAAACGAGATCAACATCGAGGCCATCGGCGTTTTCCATGATACGGCCAAGCTTTATGTCAAGAACGTCAGCAAGGCCGTCAAGCTGCTCAATAAGCTGAACTACGTGACGGAGCTCCGGGATGTCCTGAAAATCGACCTGGAAAACCGGCCCGGGGCGCTGTCTGAGCTGACGACCCGGTTGGGAAACCGCGGGATCAATATCGAGTACTGCTACGGGACGCTCAGCCGCAAGGGCAATGTCGCCTCGGTGATCATGGACGTGTCGGATATCGAGAAGGCGACTTCGATCCTGATGGGCGACTGATCAGCGGCCGCCCGGCGGAGCGGGCGCACTGGGACAGCGCTTCACTCGCAGCGCACTTTGCAGGATTTCCAGCAGCCGGGTGTAATCGACCGGCTTGGCGATGAACTTCTCCAGGTTGGCCGTCTTGGGGTCGAGCCGCTCCACGACCGCCTGGGGGGCCAGGATAAAGAGGGGGATTTCTTTGAGCGCCTCGTCGTGGCTGATCACCTTGATGCTGGCGTGGGCGTCGTCGTGCGAGGTCTGGAAGTCGAGCAGGATGACCTCCGGTCGGAATTCCCGCGCGGAGAAGAGTCCCTCTCCGGCCGTCGGCGCCAGGCCGACCTCGAACCCGGCCTGCTTGAGCTTGGCTTCACAGTCGCCGGCAAAAGCCAGGTCCTTGTCTATGATGAGGACCCGGCCCTCCTTCTTCGCCGCCTGTTCCTCGTCCGCCAGCGCGCTCTTGATCATCTCCAGCAGCATCGCCGGGTTGTAGGGCTTGTTGAGATAGTATTTCGCCCCTTTCTCCAGGGCCAGGAGTTCGTCCGCCTGGCCGGTCTTGGCGGTGAGATAGATGATCGGGATCGACCAGGTGAGGGTGGATTTCTTGAGCGTGTCGCACACGGCGTGCCCATCCATCCCCGGCATCATGATGTCCAGGATGATCAGGTCGGGCCTCTCCCGGCGGGCGATCTGGACTCCCTTGATCCCATCCTCGGCCACCAGGACCTCGTAGCCCTCGATCCGCAGCCTGGCTTGGAGCATTTTGACAAAATCGATCTCGTCGTCGACCAGGAGTATCCGTTTCTTGGTCATCGCATCACCACCCGATAACGGATTCAATGATATAGAGAAGGTCCTCGGGGTCGACGGGCTTGGAAATGAAGCCCTGCGCCCCGAGCTCCCGGGCCTTTTCCTCGAGGTTTTTCGACGACAGGAGGCTCGACATGATGAACACCGGGATCCCTTGGGATTCCGGCGACTTGCGCAGGCTGGCCAGGACGACTTCCCCTCCGCCGGCGGGCAGGATCAAGTTGAGGAGGACGAGGTCGGGCCGTTTCTCGAAAACTTGCCTCAGGCCGCTGATGCCGTCGAGCGCGAGGTCCACCTTATAGCCGTGGCCGGCCAGGTGGGAGGAGACGACGCGCCCGAATGAGGTGTCGTCGTCGATGATCAAGACCCTCTTGGGGCCCAGGCGGGCCTCCACAGCCGGTACCACAGCCGGGGCCGGGGTCTTTTTGGGGGCCGGAACGCTGAGGTCGCCGAGCGCGCCCTTGAGCATTTCATCTATTTCCTTTTGAGGACGAGCCTTGCCCTTCCCTCGGGCCGGGGGATTCAGGGTCGACGGCTGGGGAGTGAACTGTTTCTCGATCTCGGAGAGCGTATCCTTGTAGTCTTTCTCCGCGGGCGCGGCTCTCTTGCGCTTTTCCGCTTTGGGGGTCTCGCCGGGCCCCACGTACTTCTCGATCGTCTTGAACAGCTCGCGCGGGTTATAGGGCTTGCGCACGTAGGCGATGATGCCTTCCTGAAGGCAGGCTTTGGTGAAATCGGGCGAGCCCACGGCTGAGATGGCGATAACGGGGATAGGCCGCGTGTCCCGGTTTTGCTTGAGCTTGATCGCGGCGTCCAGCCCGTGCATGTCGGGCAGGATCATGTCCAGGAGGATGAGGTCGGGCTTCTCCCGGGCGGCCAGATCGATCCCTTCCTTGGCCTTTCCCGCCGTGAGGACGCGATGGCCGCGGGCCTCCAACCGGAGCCGGATAAGCCGGATCTGATCGGGCTCGTCCTCGACAACGAGTATCGTACCCATCGGCATCACCTGACCGCGGCCAGTCGCTTCCCGAGTTCGACCGCGTCTTCCGGATAAGAGAGGAACTCCGTGCCTAATTGAAGAACGTCCTTGAGGAAATCAGCGGCGGCAATGGCCTGTTTCAGGTTCTCCTTCATCCTTTCCAGGACGAAGGGGGCGTCCGCCTTCTTGGTTTCGGGAAGGATGAGAAAGAAACGGCCCTGGTCGTACAGGACCGTATCGGCCCGCCGCCGCAGGGACCTTTTGAGCACCTGGACCAGCTCCTCCATCGCCCGCTCCGCCTTTTCCGGCGACCGCAGGCGGAGAACATCGAGCCCTCGGGCCGTGAAAACGAGGAGGGAGAAAACACCCTTCCGTTCGGCCGCATCCTGGATCATCCCGGAGATGAACTCCTGAAGCCGCTCTTCGAAGCTCAGCTTGGGCATAGTGAAGGTCAGCGAGGTCCCCCGGCCGAGCTCGCTTTCCACCCGGATCGTGCCGCCGTGGACCTCGACCAGCCCCTTGACGATCGACAGGCCCAGCCCCGTTCCCTTTTCTCCCGGGCCGTCTTTGCGGCCGAACTGAGTGAACTTGTCGAAGATCTTGGGAAGGTCTTCGGGCGTTATCCCGATCCCGGTATCCCGGACCTGGCATACGATCTCCCTGCCGCCGTCGGCGGCCGAAACCTCGATCTTGCCCTCGGCGGTGAACTTGATGGCGTTGTCGATCAAGTTGGTGAAGATCTGGCTCAGCTTGTCCTCGTCCGCATAGACGCGCAGGCCCTTCTCGGGAAGCTCCAGCCGCAGCTCGAGCCCTTTTTCCCTGGCCTTGCTTTCGAACCCGAGGACGATCTCATGGACAAGCGCCTGGAGGTCGACGTCCTGTTTGCGGAGTTCCACCTTGCCCGCCTCGATCCGGGACACGTCGAGCAGTCCGTTGATGATGCGGGCGAGCCGGTCAACGTTGTTCCGGGCGATGCCCAGGATCTCGGTCTGCTCCGCGTTGATCTCTCCGGTCGCCCTCTCCAGGATCAGGCTGATCGCCTCCTTGGTGATGGAGAGGGGGGTGCGCAGCTCATGGGAGACCGTGTTGATGAAGTCGTCCTTGAGCTTGTCCAGCCGGACGTGCTTTTCCACCTCGAGCCGGAGTTCCTCCGTCTGTTTCCGCTCGGTGACGTCCCGGACCGTAACCAGCCGGGCCGGTTGCTCCTGCCATTCGATGTCCACGACCTGCATCTCGCCCGTCCGCGCCGGCCCTCCCGGCACGGGGATCTGGATCTCGGTCACTTTGCCGCTGGCCAACGGGAACCCGAAGGGACGGCCGCCGAGGGGGCGGTCAGGCTGACCGAAGAGCGCCACTGCGGCCGGGTTGGCGAAGACGACCGTCCCGGCGGAATCGACGATCAGGATGGAATCGGTGTTGCGACCGATGATGTTGAAGAACCGGGCTTCAGCGGCCGCCAGGAGCCGGGCCAGATGTTCGGCATCGGGGTGCGCAGCGCCGGCCGGCTCCGCCTGCCTTTTCGCCGGGAAGATGTCTTTGATCCCCAAATCTGGATACCGCCTATGAATTGAGTCGGAATTCCGGCCTCATTCTATTAAAGAACGGCCCCAGAGGCAAGAAAAAACGCGCTTCCCCGGCTCATATGAACAGGTTGATGTCGGACTCCCGGGCCTGCTCGAGGAAATGGGCCACGCCTACGCAGGCCTGCACCTCTTCGATCAGGGCCTCCCGGGGGATCTCCATGACCGTCAGGCTCGTCTCGCAGCCGTACAGCCGCACGCCGAGGTCGATGGCCGTCTGCCGGAGCTCGGTCAGCGAAGGGACGCGCTTGGCTTTCATCATCTTCTTGAACATCCACCGCCCGAGCCCGCCGAAGCTCAGCCGGCTCGGCGCCGCCCGCTCGATGTCCCCTCCGTACAGACGACCGAGCATCCTTCCGAAAAGACTCCGTCCCGTGGCGACTTTCTTCTTCAGGGCCCGGAGCCCCCAGAAGGTGAAAAACATGGTCACGTCCATCCCCGAGGCGGCGGCGCCCGTGGCGATGCTGAAAGCGGCAAAAAGCTTGTCCATGTCCCCGCTGAAAACGATCAGGGAGACTTTTTTTCGCGGCGTTTCTTCCATTTTCGTTAGCCTCTGCTCAGGGTTCCTGACCCCCTCTATTTTAGCAAATCGATATGGACGATAGAAATACTATGATCCATTGCCCCCGGGCTGCGGATAGAGCAGGGCGTTGAGTAGGAACTTGTAGGTGCCGTGCGTCTGGGCCCTGTTCTGGCAGGGGAAGCCGATGAGGACGATCCGGCCCTTTTTGTACTGCGCGTCCACGACCGCCGCCCGGCGGGCGATCATGTCCTCGCCGAGCAGCCAGCCGCTGAGTAGGACATCGCTTTCGGCGTAGGTGGCCACGACCTTGCGGCTCCACTCCGCCGAGGGGGGGACAAAGGTGTTCATGGCCAGGCCGTCCGAGAACATCGCCGCGGCCTTTTTGGGCATCCCATAGCCGAGGGGACTCGTGTTGTCGACCACGATCTGAAGGAGGGAAGTGGGGCAGAAGAACTTGGACCGGTCCACTCTCTCCAGGGCGTTCCGGGCGGGGGGCTGGAACTCCTTGAAGGCGAGCCCGCAAGCGTTGTTCAAAGTGACCAGTATCCCCCCGGTTTCGACAAAGGCTTTGAGCGCATCCACACCCTCTTTCTCGATGCCGCCCTCATATTCCGGCGGCCAGTTGCTCATGAAATACCGGGCGAACTCCGAAGTGGGGTCCCTCTTCCCGGTCTTGATGATTTCGGCATCCTCATCCGGGAAAACGATAACATCATAATTCGCCCTCAGGTCGACCTTCTTGTCCTTGGCCCCTTTGAAGGCGTCGTTGTGCATGGTCGTATACGCTATGCCAAGGTCGTCGAGGACATAGCGCGTCCAGCCTTCCTCCTGGTTGCTTCGCCAGGACTGGTACATACCGATCCGCGGATTCTGGAGAGGCGCTTTGGGGACGGCGGCGGCATCGCCTAGGCCGTAGACTTTAAGGCCATGCTTTGCCGCCGAGGCGGCCAGTGACTTCTGAACGGCCGGGGTGTTCTTGATCACAAAGCTTCCGGGCGGGAGTTCGAAACCCGGCCCCTTCACGGCTTCCTGGGCGCGGAAGACCTCGGCTTTGTCCCTGAGCAGCCCGAACACCGCGCTGTAGCAGGCGTTGACCCGGGGATCAAGAACAGCGAAGGACGCGGAGGCTTCCGGGAGCACGGCCGCGGGCGTCGCGACCTTATCGATCTTGACCAGCTGGGCCTCAAAGGGCTCGTCCACCTGATCACAGGCGACTCCCATCTGAAGAGGGAGCGTCCAGCCGGCATTGTCATACGGCGGGACGGGCGGGCCGCCGGCGTACTGCCGGAGATCCGGATATTTTTGCCTCTCCAAAAGCGCCCAGGCATACGGTTTGTACGGCTGGGCCAGCCTGACGACGAATGAGCCGGCCGGGTAGAGCCTGCCGCCGGCCACGAAATCCGCCTTGGCCTCCTCGACCTCGACACCCCCCATCATCAGGATCTCGAGCATCCGGAGGGCCGTCGGGGGATCGTTCTGGAGGGCCGGGAAAACGAAGGCGTAGGGCTGGTTTTTGTCGACCTGTTCGATGGAGTTCTTGTACATCTGGTAGAAGTTGAACAAGAAATCGTCTTTGTCACGGGCCGCCGTCTTGACCAGGCTGAGCGATAGCGTGAGCTCGTAATCGACGAGGTCCCGCAGCCGCCACCATCCGCCAGGCCAGGGGTCCGGGAACTCCATCCTCTTTTCATAATAGGACTGAGGGATCTCGTTGGGCTCGACAAAAATAGGGGTGGCCACCTTCACCGAGGCCATCTCGCTGAGCAGGCCGACAACGTTGTGCAGCCAGGAGGTATCATCGCAGGCGCCGATCCACCAGCCGGTGAAGCTGCGGCCATGGTTGACCCCGCGAAAGCCATTCTTCTGGAGGTCATAGGCCATGGCGGCGCCGCAGAGATTGACGCCCCGCCAGAGCAGGGGCTGGACATTGGGCACGGGCGGGTCCATGAACGGCGGGATGAAAAGGCGGGCCGCCGTCGACCCCATCTGGTGCTCGTCGATGTGGATCTGGGGGAGCCAGTCGTGGTAAAGGACCTGGCTTACCGCCCGCGTCTCGGAAAGATTGAACATGAACCAGTCGCGGTTGTCGTCGTGTCCGGCGTAGTGATGGTAGATCCAGGGCATGGGTCCGCCCTCGTACTTGGTGCCGACGTACTTGCGGTACCAGTCAACGACCATCTGGTTGCCGTCGGGGTTGGACGAAGGCACGAGGAGGACGATGACGTCGCGGAGAACGCGGTCCGCGTCAAAGGGCGTGTCTCCTGTGACGAGCTTGTAGGCCAGTTCCATGGCCATCTGGGAGGCCGCGATCTCCGAGGCATGGATGCTGCAGGTGATGAGCAGGATGGCCTTGCCTTCTGACGCCAGTTTCCTGGCCTCCTCGGGCGGCAGCGTTCGCGGGTCCCGGAGCTTCCTGGTGATCTCCCGATAGCGGTCGAGCCGGGACATGTTCTCTTCGGCCGAAATCACCGCCATGATCATCGGCCGCTTGAGCGTCGATTCTCCGATGGTCACGAGCTGCAGCTTGGGGCTCTCCTGGTCGAGCTTCTCAAGATAGGCCTTGATCTGGCCGTAGTCGGCGAGCTTCCGGTCTGCCCCGACCTGGTGTCCCAGGAACTGCTCGGGGGAAGTCTGGGCCGCGCCGACCGCAGGGATAAGGACGAGGCACAGCGCGGCGGCCACGGCATTGCGAACCAATGTTCCTCTCGTCATAGAAGCCTCCTCGGTGAACGAGATAGACCTCTATCTATCACTTGCCCCTGGGAGTGTCAAGAATCGCAGGGTGCTCCGGCGGGGGAGGAGGGCCAGGGAAACGCGGCCGTCCTCCCGGGCCGTTCAGTCGCGTGACTGGCGGAGGAGGAACATGCGGAGAAGCTGCATGGCGGCCATGGCCGTTGAGGCCACGTAGGTCAGGGCGGCGGCCGAAAGGACTTGACGGGCTCCGTCGAGCTCCCGGCCCTGCAGATAGCCGCGCTCTCCGAGCAGGGCCATGGCTCGCTTGGAGGCGTTGAACTCGACCGGCAAGGTCAGCACGCTGAAAAGAACGGCCCCCGCAAAAAGAAGAATGCCGATGTCCATCAGAATGCTCGGTCCCTTCTGGCTCATGAAGAACCCGATGAAGAAAAGCGGGAAAGCCAGGGTCGAGCCGATGTTGGCTACAGGATAGATGCCGTTGCGGAGGTAGAGCGGGGCATAGCCCGTGTGGTGCTGAAGAGCGTGTCCGGCTTCGTGAGCGGCGATCCCGAGAGCAGCGATGGAGCTGCTCTCATAGACTCCCTCCGACAGACGGAGGACCCTTTTCCGGGGGTCATAGTGGTCGCTGAGCCGGCCCGGCGTCTCCTCGACCGGCACCTGTCCGGCGCCTCCCAGATTGAGGATCTCTTTGGCCATCCGGGCGCCCGAGAGGCCCGATGAGGCGGCCACCTTGCTGTACTTGGCGTAAGTCCCCCGCACCTTGGCCTGGGCGTAAAGCGCCAGCAGGAGCGGCGGTATAAGAATAAGAAAGGTGTAGTCCCAGAAGAACATCGTGTCTTCCTCCTTTCCCCATGATACCCGCTCCCCGCCTTGACTGTCAACAAAACCGGCCGCTCCCGGCTGGTTCTCCGACTC
>Ga0153915_10007025_pt1 | contig 10591 bp, 10 predicted proteins | sample Opewatmetagenome_2_FD_107003 | JGI IMG/M metagenome (GOLD analysis project Ga0153915, IMG submission 107003) | Freshwater wetland microbial communities from Ohio, USA - Open water 3 Core 3 Depth 3 metaG | ecosystem: Environmental > Aquatic > Freshwater > Wetlands | place: USA: Ohio, Lake Erie... | reverse complement strand
GCTTATAAGGCATTACAGGCTGAAGACAAAATCGGGACCATGTTACCATGCAATGTTCTTGTCATTGAGCAGGAACCGGGTAAAATTGAAATAGCCGCTGTAAATCCAATCGCTTCTATGCAGGCAATATCAAATCCGCAACTTGCTGATGTAGCTGTTCAGGTGACAGACAAACTCAAAAAAGTAATCGATTCCCTTTAGTACAAATGTTAAATTCAGAAGCAGGATTATTCAGACGGGCTTTTCTGTTAAGCCTGTTTACCATATTTTATAATGTGGCAGAAGGGATTGTATCCATGATCCTGGGTTATGAAGATGAAACACTCAGTCTGTTTGGCTTTGGAGCAGACAGCTTTATTGAAGTAATGTCAGGTGTTGGTATCGCCATAATGTTGCTTCGTATAAAGGCAAATCCTGGTAGTCCCAGAAGCAGGTTTGAGATAACTGCATTAAAAATAACAGGGACAGCGTTTTTTATTCTATCCGCAGGCTTGCTTGCAGGTATTATTATTAATATCGTCACCCATCACAAACCTGAAGCCACACTCTGGGGTATTATAATCTCACTGGTTTCAATTGCAGTGATGGCCTGGCTTATGACTACAAAAAAAAGAGTCGGCAAAAAACTTAATTCTGATCCTGTCATTGCTGATGCTAATTGTACTAAGGTGTGCATATATATGTCAATAGTATTGCTCCTATCAAGTCTTATTTATGAACTTACCGGGTTTTCTTATGCGGATTCTATAGGTGCTGCAGGACTTTTTTACTTCTCGTTATCAGAAGGACTGGAATCATTTGAAAAAGCTAAAGGCAAAGAATGCAGCAGCTGTTAATTATTAATTCTACTCAGATATTTTTTCTAACTACGTTTGTTTTCCTGTTAATTGTGCTTATTATAAAATTTGGTATAAGAGGCAGGAGGATTACTACCAATTTATTCAATAATCCCGGAATACATACAGCTTTATTTTTAAAGAGAGCACGGAGACCTCTGCGGGCAACAACTTCAGGCTTTTTCATTATCCCCAGCTTAATCAGTTTAGATGGTTTAAATTTAGCTGCATCGTATAGTCCCGTATCTGTTGCACCGGGAATTAGACATGTCACATTTATTCCATATAACTTCATTTCTGTCCTGAGGGCACGAGTGAAATGACGCAGGTAGGCTTTGGTTGGTCCGTAGATAGAAATGCCCGGATATGGCATTACAGCGCTTATTGAAGAAATATTAAGGATAAATCCTTTTTGCCTTTTAATCATCTGCTCACCGAAAAGCCTGCATAATAAAGTTGGGGTCAGAATATGAAGTGTGATCATTGATTTCATCCGGGAAGGATCCACTCTCGCTGCTTCACCGAAAAAGAAGATTCCCGCATCGTTTATCAGAACTTCAATTTCCAGGTTTCTCCCGCTGCAATAGTCAAAAACCTGCAGGGCTGAATTTTCCTGCGCCAGGTCAATATTTATTGTTTCAACTTTGATATTGCCATCCTGTTCAAGTTTATTTTTCAAATCAGCAAGCTTTTCCGACTGGTTGCTTACTGCCACAATTGAATAACTCTTTTTTGCCAGCAATTCAGCAAAATGCCAGCCAATACCGGAAGAAGCACCGGTGACCAGAGCATATTTCATAACTTCATCCATGTTTCCTGAAACTACTTATCCAGCATTTTTTTGATTTTCGGATCCGGATTTTTATCATTCAGAATACATGTAGCCATCTGACTGTACATGACTGCAATACAATAATTACAATTATCGCATTCTGAACGTGATAACTCTTTATTTTTCAATTTATTAATAAAATCAGGATCTTTAATAAGCGCCCTGGCAATGGCAATCATATCAAAACCTTTATTAAGCACCTCATCTATATTTTCCCTTGATAATATTCCACCTACATAAACAAGTGGAATCTTTAACTGAGCTTTGAATTTAAGCGAATCTTCCAGGAAATAATTTTCAGCATATGGCACTTCCTTAACCAGCAAATTGCCAAATATCCTGACAAAAAACCGCATCAGCTTATTTTCAATATAATATGCAAATACTTTAATTGGCATTGCTCCTCGCATCACATACATTGGCGCTTTACTTACAAAACCTCCGCTTAAAACCAGGGCATCAGCTCCAGTTTTCTCCAGCATTTTTGCTACTTCAATACATTCATCAAGATCCATACCGCCTCTGAAACCGTCACGCGTATTTGTCTTCACCAGGATAGCCATATCGTTTCCTGCCACTTTCTTTACCTCTTCCATAACCATTATCACAAATTTCGCCCTGTTCTCGAGCGAACCTCCATATGAGTCTTTCCTTTTATTGGTACAGGGTGAAAGGAACTGGCTGATGAGGTAACCATGGCCGGCATGAACCTCTATGGCATCAAAACCGGATTCCCTGGCCAAATGGACCGCCTGTCCGAATGATTTGACTGTTGACCTGATATCATCTTCATTCATCCTGCGAGGGAAAGCAGGGACATAAAGGTTTATAAGTGCAGATGGCGCTAAAGGTCGTGTTCCGGAGATTTTCCTGCTCGCCATATTCCCGCAATGGCCGATCTGGATGGAGCATGCAGCACCCTCCTTGTGAACTGCATCTGTCAGTCTTCTCAGATCCCTGACCGATTCCTTGTTCAATAATAACTGATGAAGAAATGAAAGACCTGATTTTTCAACTGCAGCATAAGCAACAGTAGTCATACCTATACCCCCGGCTGCAACCGAATGATGATAATTTATCAGTTCTTCAGATACTTTGTTTCCCGGACACATTCCTTCAAAAGCAGCAGCACGTATTGTTCTGTTGCGCAGTGTAAGAGGACCAATTTTGAATGGAGTAAAGAGCTTGTCTTCTTTTGAAATCATTGATTCTGGTGTTTGCCTTTCAAATTTATCGAATTTTAAAAACCCGTTAATTAAAATTGAGTGGATTTACGGACTGACTTGAAAATGATAATTACTTTTGTTAAAAATATGTTCCAATATAAAATCTAACCTAAAGCTTTTTCTTCTGTTTCTGATTGCTGTCGTTTACCTTAAAGGCCTTCAGGCTCAAACCTGGATCGCTCTTGGTTCAGGATTAGAATTTCCAATCAACACCTTTACAGTTCATAATGGTAATTTATTTGCAGGTAGTGATGCTGTCTATAAGTGGGATGGCAGCAGCTGGACGGGAATGAATGAAGGGCTAAGTTCATTATTTGGCGGTGCGATTTATGCTTTGGCTGTGAGTAATGGTGGAAATCTGTATTGCGGGGGTACAGGATTTTTCGTGCTTACACCTGATCTGAATTTTTATAATTATGCAGGCAGGTGGAATGGAAACAAATGGACCACCGTTGGTGATGGAACCGGAAATTATAGATCCGGAATGAATGAATTCGTAAGCGTAATGACATCTTACAATGGGGTGCTTATTGCCGGTGGGAATTTTGGTTCTGCTGGCGGAGATCCACTTTATCCTACAGATGTTTACTACATTGCCAGTTTTGCAGGCACATCATGCTGTTGGAGTGCACTTGGAACCGGAATGAATGACGTGGTAAGATAACTGGTAGCTGATACGATTAACGGTGTATTATATGCGGCCGGCTATTTTACTGAAGCTGGAGGCGTTTCCGCAAATCATATCACAAAATGGAATGGAAATACCTGGTCAGCCCTCGGACAGGGAACTGACGATAAAATAACCGCTCTATGTATGCATAATGGAGAATTGTATGCCGGAGGACTTTTCACAACAGCCGGAGGAAATCCTGCTTTAAATATTGCAAAATGGAATGGTAGCTCATGGTCAGCACTTGGCCCTGGTCTTGAAGGACAGGTATATGACCTGATATCATATAATGGAAATTTATATGCAGGAGGGGCAGGTTTCTGGATGGGAGAAAGAAACTTTTATATTGCTAAATGGAATGGAAGTTCATGGTCTACAACTGGTCTGGATGTAGATGATTATGTCAATAAATTTTATGTTTTTAATAATGAATTATATGTTGGAGGTGCATTTTTAAACGCAGAAGGGATTCCGGTAAAACATGTGGCAAAATTCTCTGACATAACAGGAATTCAGAAAAAAACTTTTAATAATACTATAAATATCTACCCTAACCCAACAAGCGGGAAATTCACAGTTGAGAGAAAAGGAGAACTAACTATTTGTAATTTGCTGGGAGAAGAAATACTATCAAAAAAACTTACCTCATCGAAATCCGAAATTGATTTATCAAATCAACCGAAAGGAATATATATAGTAAAAGTCCGTGATAATGGGAATAATTATACAATCAAAATTTTAATAAAGTAAGAAATATAAATCCAGAAAAATATAATTTCTTTCCGCCTCCTGTCAATTAAATCCCCTGAAATATAAATCTGCTTCCCAGGCTCCTGGTGAAGCAAATAATAGTTTATTACAGGCTTATAAACTTATGCATGTCAAAAATTATTTGACTTTGCTATTTTATAAATATAACTTTGATATAATACCATTCTGCGATATAATAAACTAATCAATAACCTGCAATGAAAAATCTGAAGATATTAATCTTGTTTCCTGCAATTTTGATTTGCAGCTGCACTCATTATTATTACGTGGCTAATGTACAGAATGTACCGTTATTCAGAGAAAAGAATGAGTATCACTTTTCAGGATCTTATGGTGTAGGAATGTATTCAAATTGCTTCGAGTTACAGGCTTCATATTCCTTGCCTTATAATATTGGCCTGATGGCAAATTATATGAATGCAAAAGGAGGAGATGTCTCAGAAAAAGATTATGGCAAAGGAAATTATTTTGAAGGTGCCATAGGGTATTACAAGCCATTTGAAGGATTTGAAGGAGTGTTTGAAATATATGGAGGAATAGGTGGCGGCAAACAGTATCATGAATACTCAACGACACATTTTGATCAATGGGAAGTTTATAGGGAATATAATGGCAGTTCTGATTTATCTTTTTCGAGAATATTTCTGCAACCTTCATTTGGTGTAACATTTAATGCATTCGACGTTGCTCTGTCAACGCGTCTTAACCGTTTAACTTTTACTGATATAAACAATTATATAACGGGAATATCGGATGCAGACGAGGTAAACTATCTTTTGGAAAAAAGTCATTATTTTATTGAACCGGCCTTAACCGTGAGAGGAGGGTGGAAATATGTAAAATTCCAGTTCCAGGCATTATATAGCGGTCACATTGGGAATACCGAGTATTATTTTTATGAGGGCATGCATTATAGTGCAGGATTATATTTTACTATAGCAAATCGGTTCAAAAAGACTGTCACAAATCCTGACGAAAAGCATTAATAAGTGGGAAATTTACAGAGTGACAGTAATAATATTACCATCAATACTGATTGGATAAAATTTAAGTTCGCTTGTGCAGGCTCCTGTATTGCGCTCCCGGACGTTGAAAATATTTGATCATGGCTCTGGTAATTTAGCCTTTTGTTGTTTTCCGGGTCAATTTAGTTTCGTCTATTTTGTTTTTCGCACGGACAGGGGACCGATTTGTACCTGATGACTTTATGATGAGTGGCACAACTGCTTCCTGTAATTAAAAGCACCAGTAATATGATTAATATTTTAATTACTATATTCTTGCGATTCATCAAATAATTTATTACAGGCAGATTTTAATTCTTCATATAAAACTAACGAATTCTTTTATCATAAATTTTTGTAACCATTTTTCTTTTTTCAAGTCTAAATGATTGTTTTAAATACGTAATCATTTCATTCATGATAATTAATTATTTCAAAACTGGCTTCAGAACGATTACCAGGCAGAAGATTTATACTATTATCAATTTAACAGGACTTGCTGTCGGACTATCCACATGTTTGTTCATTATGTTATATATCATCGATGAGGAGTTGAAAATGATTGCCGGTATTGCCAGTGCAAGTCTCGTCAGCTTGGCACCGCCCGATGTTGATTATTCAGATGTTTTTATACCTGTTGGAGAAGACTCAAAGGATTTTGGATTCAACTATTGTTTTGCTGATGAGGACCTTCAGAAAACCCTGGGATTAACCATGTCATCGGGAAGGTATTTTTCCAGCGATTTTCCTTCAGATTCAGGTGGGATCATTATAAATGAATCAGCCGTCAGACTGATTGGATGGGATTATGCCATCGGAGAAAGAATTAAAACACACTGGGATAATATGAAAGAGCCGCGACCTGTTATTGGTGTTGTCAAAGATTTTAATTTCCAGACGCTGAAAAAGAAAGTCAGCTCACTTGCTATTTTCCCCGGATCTGATGGGAATTTGCTTCTGGTCAGACTTTCTCCGGTGGATATATTTAATACTATTCAGCAGATTGAATCAAGGTGGAAATCATTTACCAATGAGGTGCCGTTTGAATATTCATTTATTGACGAGGATTTCAATGCAAAGTTCAGGAAGGAACAGCAACTGGGCAAAGTTTTCTTGCTGTTTACTGTTCTGGCTATTTTTATTGCATGCCTCGGACTTTTCGGGTTGTCCACATTCACGGCAGAGCAGCGCCATAAGGAGATGGGTATCAGAAAGGTTCTGGGAGCTTCACTTGCACTTCTCCTGCGAACCATGTCGATTGAATTTCTCGGACTTGTTTCGATCGCTTTCCTGCTGGCCGTTCCATCTGCATATTTTTTCATTTCATGGTGGTTAAATGGTTTTATCTACAGGACCAAAATTGATCCAATGAGTTTTGTATATGGTGGTGTTGCAGCCATTCTGGTGACTATTTTATCAGTAGCATATCAGTCTCTCAAAGTGGCATCAAAAAATCCTGTCGAATCTTTGAAATACGAGTAAGGAAAAGGTGTAACTTGTCATATAATTCTGTCTTATAATTATTATTTTTTTATTATCAAAACCTAATCAAATGAAAAAAATCTATTTAGTTCTGCCAATTATTGGATTTCTGCTAACCGGATTATCTGAAATTCAGGCACAGACAGCGCAACCAAAACTAAATCAGGTTGAACTCATGAAGCAATTCGTCGGCAATTGGAAAGCTGAATGGACAGATACTATTTTATATTGGGAAAGCAAAGCTTTTGGGACGGGATTAGATTGCTATTATAATTATACGCTTTCAAAAAACAATAAAAAAGTGTTGGAAGGGAGGCAACTTTGGGGATACGATCGAAACTTTGACAAATATATATTAGCTGCATTAGAAACCGGAAGGGATATCTGGCTTCTGGCATTCTGGTTCACTTCCAACAATAAGTATTTAATGATCCCCCTCACTGATATCTCCAACCCTGACAAAGCATTTTTCAAAGTAGAAGGAGAAATTAAATCCCCGGATGCTTTTACCGAGACCTGGATATTAAACGGGAAGGTTTTTGATACCTATGATTATAAAAGGATTAAATAAGTCGGTTTGAGTGTATACTGGAAAAGCCGGCAGGTTTGACCACATTTGGCCGGCCGTCATGTTATTATTCAAAGTTACTTTCCTACAAATATTTACGTCGGGCATTACATGGTCAATTCTCTCCGGTCGGGATTGGTCAAAGGCACCGGCTTTTGAAATAAGAACAAGGTTTTGAATGATATTGACTATATTTTGTTTAGAATTATCTATGTGTCATTAAATACCAGTCATTATATTCTCTTATGATAGCTTCAATATTAATATTTTTATAACCTTCCTGTTTGGCAGCTATTTTTTTTGCAAGCTCTTCATCATCTTGAACATACTCTGCCATATTTTTACTGAATTTCATAAGAAATTTCAGATCAAATGGTTTTAGTGTCTCTTCATTTTCCTTCCTTGCAAACTCATCCTTCCAGAGATCACTTTCTTCAAACAAGAAAGCTTTCTCAATATCAGCCAGTGAAATTTCATCCCAGACCATCAGTTTACTTTTATCCTCATCATAATACCATATATAATATTTTATCGGACCATCCACTTTCCTTAAAAGAAAATTCTCAGCATGAATACTGTTTGTAAAAGGATATCTGAAGCTTTCATAATACCTTGGGCCAACCATATATGCTTTAATTTCCTTTGGAGTATATTTTATCCTTCCCTTCTGGTCGTTGGGATCGTTGTAGAGGAATGTCATTTTTTGATTAAGCCAAAGGTTTATATTCAGAATATATCCTTTTACAGTATCTCCCTGCAAGGTAATTACATAGCCCGGTAATACGGATCCGCGTTCCGGTTCATGCGAAGCTTCCTGTGCTGATGTTGAACCAGGCAGCAGGATAAAGGAAACGGTAAAAAAATAAATCATTAAACTTTTCATAACTAATCTTTTTTTTAATTGTATTGACCCCATATAATTGGACGATTTTTTTAAATCAATTCAGAAGTAAATCCTGATTTTTCGATTTTACAAAGATCGTATTTTCGTCCGATCTTTTGTCAAGAGCAAGACAAGTAGCCCCGCTAACCCTACACACATCCAAAGCTACTCTTGACAAAGAGGTCGAAAACACGAATGGATGTTTATCGGAAAAATCAGAAAAAAATGTCCGCACGTATTGATACGTACTTTACCTTCTCAAAGACCTGTGTTTACTGCGATAATTGTAAATCAAAAAATACTCCTGCAACTTCATCCTTGCATGATACAAGCTGTCAAGCCAGTTCCGGTTTAAAAACTCCCTCTGTAGAGAACTGAATAACGACTCGATAAAGCCATTCTCTTCCGGAGAAGCAATATGTGAAAACTCCTGAATAACTTCCATCTTGCTTGAATAGTCTCTCACATTATGAGCAAGAAATTGACTTCCATTATCATTACGAATTATTATACCTTTTACTTTAATACCGTTCAATATGCCAGCCAGTAGAAGAATAACATCTGATTTTCTTATATTGTTTTTAAATATAGTGCAAAAGCCGGTTCTGTTGATCACATTTGGCTGGACAGAATAACTTTTTTATAATTTATTTATACTTCTGTGATTTAACTATGGCCATGGATGGTCAGTATCTTCCGGCGAAAGGTGGTCACAGTCACTGGCTTTTCTATCTACTCGGCAGGTTATTATTATCAAAGTTATATTTTAATTAATCTCAAGTCAAATTTATTTCATCCCCTTGCTAAAAACGACTTCATCATTTGCCCCAGGATCAACGAACGTCACCCTGGGTGGTACACAATATGAAAAGCCCACGAAGCTGATTCCCGAGGGCTTTTGCATAAAATTATTAAATTTGCTAAGTTTCGTATTAATGAATTAATTATGGCTGAGAACCTGATTATCGATTATACTCCGACAGGAATGATTCCCACCAAAATGTTAACACCCCATGTGCCAATAAGTATTACGGAAATAATTGAGGATGTCCATTCTGTATGGGAACTTGGAATAACAAAAGTGCACCTTCATGCAAGAGACCCTCAGTCTGAAAATCCAACCTACAGGAAGGAAATTTATTCTGAAATTATTGATGGGATAAGGAAATTCGCTCCATCATTAGTTGTGTGTGTTTCTCTTAGCGGAAGGACATTCAATAAATTTGTAGAACGTTCAGAGGCTTTAGAATTAGACGGATTCTTAAAACCTGATATGGGAAGTTTGACTCTTAGTTCCTTGAATTTCAATAAAATTGCCAGTATCAACTCCCCCGAAATGATCCAGAATTTAACTGAAAAAATGAATATGCTAGGAATTGTTCCGGAATTGGAAGCATTTGATGCCGGGATGATCAATTATGCAAAATATCTTATAAAAAAAGGATTACTTAGTCCCCCATATTATTTTAATCTTTTATTGGGCAATATTGCTTGCGCTCAGGCAGATCTCTTACATGCAGGAATAATGATACGTGATTTACCTGAAAATTCATATTGGAGTCTTGGAGGTATAGGTGACGAGCAATTGAAGATGAACTCAGTCTCAATTGCAATAGGAGGAGGAGTTAGAGTTGGACTTGAGGATAACATTTGGTATGATTTCTCAAGAACAAAATTGGCTCGCAATATAGATCTTGTTAAAAGGATCCACGTTCTTGCAGAGGCAAATGAAAGAAAAATAATGACATCTGAAGAATTTAGACAAAAAATGAATCTCGAACCAGGCAATGGGAAATATGGTCGCATCTTAAATAGAAACTGAAAAAATGAATAGAACATCCGCTTTCCCTCATTCAATAAATTTATCAGATGTACATATACCACTATTACCTGTTCTGTTTGACCTGTTCCTCTTTGAGCAATATTATCCCAAGCTTCTGGTTCTACTTTTTTATGTGTGGATAATTCACCTCTGAACCCATTTAATGTCAGTCTTAAATAAATAGGAGCTCTCCCGTTTTTATCAATCTTCGTGCGCTTCAGAAAGAAATGTGTAACTAATGTATTCTCCATTTTTAATTATGTTATAATTTTTCACAATTATAATGAAAATATACCCTGATAGCTTTTGAAAAACAATGCATAATAGTTTATAATACAGCAAGTTATATATTCATTATTATTAATATCAAATTGCAATTTTGTGTCTCGAAAAGGTCTCGAATTAACCCCCTTCTTTAGGAGTTTTCGTAAAAAATTGGTATATCTCATAATAAAAAAATCCGCTTAAATCGTTGTTTATAAGCGGATCTAAAAAAT
>Ga0153915_10007024_pt1 | contig 10591 bp, 7 predicted proteins | sample Opewatmetagenome_2_FD_107003 | JGI IMG/M metagenome (GOLD analysis project Ga0153915, IMG submission 107003) | Freshwater wetland microbial communities from Ohio, USA - Open water 3 Core 3 Depth 3 metaG | ecosystem: Environmental > Aquatic > Freshwater > Wetlands | place: USA: Ohio, Lake Erie... | reverse complement strand
CGCCGACGGGCGAATGCATGTGCGCCGCATCGCCCGCGATCAGCACGCGACCATTGCGGTAGCTCGTGGCCTGGCGCGCGGCGTCAGTGAAGCTCGAGAGCCACGTGACGTCGCGGAGATCGAAATCGGTGCCGTAGCGCTCGAGCAACGCCGCGCGAAGCTCGTCGACGGTCGGCTCGCGCGTGAACCGAGTGGGATCCTCGAGGACGAGACCATAGCCGCCACCCTCGCGCGGCCCGATCGCGTGCGTGCCGCGCGCGTCGTAGCGAAAGCCGAGCGCTGGGTCGGTCAGCGTGCATTCGGCGATGAGATACGTCGTCGACGGTTCCCAGCCGACGAGCTCGATGCCGGCCTGCTTGCGCACGACGCTGCGCCCGCCATCGCATCCGACGAGATACTGCGCGCGCAGCGTCCGATCGTCGGACAGTTCGATCCCCACGCCGGAGTCATCGTGCGTGAAGCCCGCCACCTCGACGCCGCGGTAGGTCACCACGCCGAGCTCGGCCGCCCACGCGGCCATGATCGTCTCGACCTTCGCCTGCACGAGACCGAGCGTGTAGTTGTGGCGCGACGGCAGGTCGGTGATGTCGAGCCGCGTCGCGAACATTGCGATGTGATACGGCTTGCCCTTCGACGTGAAGCGATCGGCGACGCCGCGTTGGTCGAACAGCTCGACCGAGCGCGGGTTGAGGCCAAGGGCACGCGAGCCGGCGAGCTCTTGCGTGACGCGGCGCTCGACGATCGCGACGTCGACCTTGGCGAGTGCGAGCTCGGCCGCCAACATAAGGCCTGTCGGGCCACCTCCCGCGATCACGACTGCATGGTTCGTCATGGTCGACGACACTGCGCCATCACATGGGGCTTGTGGCAAGCCGGGGCCTCTGGCATAAAACCAAAGTGGAGAGAGGGCTCGTTCAGAGCCCCATCATCTTGCAGATCGGTCCAGCTGGACGCGCGCGTCCACCTGCGGCTCGGTCAACTGATTGCGATCACAGTCCGCGCGAGACACGCGACCGATCGGTGAGGCACTGGTGTGCGCGGCATCGTCTCGCGGCATCGAACTCGTCTTGGGATGGAGAGATCGCAGTTGCTCTGCCAAACTCTGCCAGAACCCACGGAACTGATCAGAGGGAGGCGGAACCCACCGGAACACACGTTGTTGAGAGTGCTGCAAGGGCTCGTCAACATGGGTGCTCCAGCAGATTTCGATCCCCTCCTTCGGAGCCCAGACGTCGCGCGTTCACCGATCGGATCGAACGGTCACGGGAGCCAGGAGAGGCACTTCTTCACCTTGCATATTGAAGGGGCGACGGGAAGCAGCGGGTTCGGCAAGAAGATCGTGTTCGCGGCGCCGTAGAACGTCCCGAACGCGTTTGTGATGCGCACGCGCCACGTGAGCGCCGTGCCCGGCGTGGTGTTCGGCAGGGTGATGGCGGTGCCCGTGTAGAATGGGTACTGAGAGGACAGCGTCACCGCCGGCGATACGTGGTCGAACACACCGACGCCGTATTCGACGACAACCTGGCTCTGGGCGAAGAAGTGCGCGACGTCGAAGTGGGCGGTCGCCGACGTGCCATCCGTGCTGGTCGCCGTCTGGTTGGTGACCTGCGGCCGATAGGTGACGGGCGGCGAGATCACGGGCGTCAACGAGACGATCACGCTCGTCAGCACGGCTTCGATCTGCCCCGGTGATGCGCCGCCCCAGAACACGGGGATCTGGATCTCGAGCCAATCGTTGGGGTTGAGGTTCGACCACCCGAAGAACAAGCCGCCGAAGTTGCCGGTCGTCGCTGTCTGACTGCAGCCACCCGTCGAGTTCGTGGGCACGGCGGTGCCGTTCTGGCCCGCGGCACCGCGAAAGCAGTAGACCGGATTCTGTGTAGTCACTGCGGTCGTGACGGTCGACGGGAGGAACACGTCGAAGCCAACGGTGTCGAATGCGCAGCCCGCCTGCGCGACGATGTGGATGTAACCGGAGTCGCCGGTGCGCAGGCCGGTGCCCGGATCGAAATAGCCGATCTGCGTGATCGTGCCGGGACCACATGACGCCGAACCCTGGATCGGAATCGAGTTGACCCAACCCGCTGATGCGTTGTGAGCGAACCCCGCGACGAGCAGCATCGCGACGAGAGAGAGTTTATTCACCATGAGCATCAGGAGTGACGCTGCTGGTGTTGTCGCACGGGAAGTGATCGCCTAAGCGTTTCGCGTGGTTCGGACCGATCATGTGTAGTGAGAGCCGCGAACGGGCTCTCGGTCAGCTGCGGTGCGGATCCAGGAACGTGCTGCGGTAGATCGCGACGCCCGCGGATGGCCGCGACATCAGCGTGAGCCACGGGCGTGGCGGTAGTGGCAGATCGACACAGCAGATGCGGATCTCTCTGCTGTGCGCGATCGGTTCCAGGTCGGCAAGGACCTTCTCCACACGATCCCCACTGAACGGACAGTACAAAAAGAAGACGGTCCCGATCATGATCAGGCCAGTCGTGTGCGCCGCATCGCCCTCGACGACGCTGACACGCACCGTGCTGAGGCGCGTGGCGAGCTCGCGCGACGCGCTGACGAGGACCGGCTGGATCTCGAGACCGATCGCCGCTGCGCCCGTCACGAGGTGCATCAGTGCCGCTGCTCGGCCCACGCCTGAACCGACGTCCACGAACACGTCGGAAGCGTGCACGCCAGCGTGCTCCGCAATCTGGAGCAACGCGTCTACGGAACACGGAAGGTAGGGAACGCATCCTCGCGGCAGCTCGGGATCATCGCCGGGAATCGCGTCGAGTCCGAAGACCAGATCCAGCCAGGCGTCGCGATCGATCGGCGAGACACTCGTCAGCGCCGCGCGAAACACCTCCGGGCTCGCCTGCGCGTTCAGAAGTAGCGAACGAATCGTCTCGGCGCTGTCACGATGCGTCGCTTCCACCATCCCGAGCATACCCAAGTCGGGCCCGCAGCCGGAGGAGGTCTCCTGCTCGAATCGGGTGGCGGCTAGTGCCCGATGCTTCTAGGATGCGCACACGATGGCTGGCCTTGCCTGTCCGGTTTGTTCGCTAGAAGACGTGTCGAGCCACGCTGATCACTTCGAGTGCGTGACGTGTGGCCACGAATGGCCCCGGGACGAGCCAGCCGAAGTCGCCTCGGCTGAAGTCGCGCGCGTGGTCAAGGATGCCAACGGCAACGTGCTGGCCGACGGCGACAGCGTGACGTTGATCAAGGACCTGAAGCTCAGAGGCTCGTCGGAAGTGCTCAAGCAAGGCACCAAGGTCAAGAACATCCGCTTGGTCGATGGCGACCACGAGATCGACTGCAAGATCGACGGCAGCGCGATGGCGCTCAAAGCTTGTTTCGTGAAGAAGGCCTGAGGCTGGTCGAGGTCACGCGTGGAGCACGCGGTGAATCGCCGCGTGGAGCTGATCGATTCCAAATGGCTTGTAGAGCAGGGTGGCGTCGTGGCCGAGCGCGGTGACCTGCTTCGCGATCTTGTCGTCGCGCAGCGCGGTGATGACGACGATCGGCGTCTGCAACCCTGCACTGCGAGCCGAGTGGACGGCCTGGAGGCCCGTCATCCACGGCATGGAGACGTCGGTGACGACGAAGTCGAAGCGCGTGTCGGCCAGTTGCGCGATGAGCTCGTCGCCCGTCGCGGCGCTCGTGACGTCGGCGCCGAGCTGCTCGACCGCTTCGCCGACCAGGCGCAGCGTCTCCGGATCGTCGTCGGCGACAAGCGCGCGTAGATTCCCCATGGCGATCGATCAAGCACGCCGTGTGCCACGACATGCATCGTGGGCGGCCGCGAAACCACGCAAAAATGTCGCGGGGGCCAGATGCCGTGTCGATTCTTGCGGCACCGCGTCGGCGAGCGTTGTCGCCTTGGCATTGCGAAGTATCGCGCGAATCGTAAGGTTATCTTCATGCACCGTGCCGACGGCGTCTCCGATGCATTGCTGCAAAACACCGTCGACAAGATCCCCGCGATGCTCGCGTACTGGGACGCGGAGCAACGCTGTCGATTCGCCAACCGCGCGTACGAGCGGTGGTTTGGTGTCTCGCCCGAGGAGCTGATCGGCAAGCACATTCGCGATCTGCTGGGCCCGATCTACGAGCTCAACCTGCCGTACATCGAAGGAGCGTTGCGCGGCGAGCCGCAGGAATTCGAGCGCGAGATCCCGGATCCGGCCGGCGGTCCTTCGCGACACAGCCTCGCCAACTACATCCCCGACGTCGTCGATGGCGTCGTGCGCGGGTTCTACGTGCTCGTGACCGACATCTCGGCGATCAAGCGAGCGGAGCTGGCGCTCAAGGAGTCGGAGGCCCGGTTCGCCGGGATCATCGCGCTGTCGTCGGACGCGATCATCAGCATCGACGAGGATCAGCGGATCATCCTGTTCAACGCGGGCGCCGAGAAGATCTTCGGCCACGCGAAGGCCGAGATCATCGGTCGCGACCTCGGGGAGTTGCTCCCGGAGCGGATGCGCGAGCCGCACCGGCGCCACATCGCGGCCTTCATGGCCGGGGACGAACCGTCACGCCAGGTCGGGGCGCGGAGCTCGATCATCATCGGCGTCCGCAAGAACGGTGACGAGTTCCCGGCCGAGGCCGCGATCTCGAAGCTCGAGATCGGGGGCGCGAAGGTCCTCACGGTCGCGCTCCGCGACATCACGGAGCGCAGGCGCACCGAGATGGAACAGACGATCCTCGCCGAGGCCGGAGTCGTCCTCGCGTCGTCGCTGAACTACCGGCAGACGCTCGACAGCATCGCCAAGCTGATCGTGCGGTACGCCGCCGACATCTGCGTCGTCGACATGATCGAGGCGGATGCGAAGGTCGAGCGGCTGACGGTGGCGCATGCCGATCCGACCAAGGCGTCGGCCTGCGAAGCGCTGGCCCGACTCTCGCTCGACCAGAGCCATACCCTCGCCCGATCGGCGTTCGAGACGAGACAACCCCAGATCTTCGACGACATCACGCCGGAGTTCCTGGCGTCGGCGGCGCAGAATGAAGAGCACCTGCGGGCGCTTCGAGAGCTCGGTCCGAGATCGGCGCTCGTGGTGCCCCTGGTGTCCGCCGATGCCGTGATCGGCGCGCTCGTCCTCGGGTCGACGCGTCCGAACCGGTACGGCCCGCGCGATATCGGGCTCGCGACCGAGCTGGCTCGTCGAGCGGCGCTCGCGATCGAGAACGCGCGTCTCTATGAAGCCGAGCAACGCGCGACCCGGGCGCGCGACGAGGTGCTGGGCATCGTCGCCCACGATGTCAGGGCGCCGCTGAACGCGATCTATCTCGGCGCCCAGCTGCTCGCCCGCAAGCTCGCCAAGGTCGGGCAGACGAGCGGCGTGGAAGATGTCGACAGCATCGTGCGCTCGGTGAAACGCGCGAACTGCCTCATCGAAGACCTGCTCGACGTCAGTCGAATCGACGCCGGCGTCCTGGCACTGTCGCGCAGCGCGGTGGCCGTGAAGTCGGTCCTCGCCGACCTCCTGGGCTCGCAGCGACTCCTGGCGTCCGCGGCGTCGATCGACCTCCAGCTCGAGATCGACGACAACCTGCCCGAGGTCTGGGCCGATCGCGATCGACTGCTTCAGGTGCTGGAGAACCTCGTCGGCAATGCGCTGAAGTTCACGCCGGCCGGCGGACGGATCACGATCGCCGCGGTCAGGCGAAAGGGCGAGGTGATGGTCTCGGTCGCCGACACCGGCGCGGGGATCGCCCACGAGAACCTGTCACTGATCTTCGATCGGTTCTGGCAGGCCGAGAGGGCCGAGCGTCGCGGCGCGGGACTCGGGCTCCCGATCTGCAAGGGCATCATCGAACGTCACGGTGGTCGGATCTGGGTCGACAGCACGCCAGGTCATGGCAGCACGTTCTGCTTCACGCTTCCCGCGATGGCCGCGGTCCACGACACCCCGGCTACGGCCTGGCAACAGGTGCCCACCGCTCGAGCACGGTCTCGATCGCGGAGTTGACGGTGCCCGCGGGGAACCGCCCGTCCTCTCCGCGCGCCCCGGCGTCGCGGCCGGCGAGCAGGGCGAGTGCCTGGTCGACGTCGTCGACGGCGTAGATCGCGAACCGACCCGCGCGCGCGGCGTCCGCGACCTCGGCGCGCAGCATCAGGTGCTGGACGTTCGCGCGCGGGATGATCGCGCCCTGGGTCCCGGTCAGCCCGCGGCGGTTGCACAGATCGAAGAAGCCCTCGATCTTGAGCGTGACCTCGCCGATGGCGTGGACCTCGCCGAGCTGGCTGACCGCGCCGGTCATCGCGAGATCCTGGCGGATCGCGACGCCGCCGATCGCCGACAGCAGGGCGCACAGCTCGGCGAGCGATGCGGAGTCGCCCTCGATCACGCCGTGGGTCTGCTCGGCCGCGATCGAGGCCTGCAGCGCGAGCGCGCGATCGAGCACGAACCGCCCGGCGAGGAAGCCGGATAGCATCAGCACGCCCTTGGCGTGATACGCGCCGGCGAGCCCGATCTGGCGCTCGATGTCGACGATCCCGGGACGACCGGCACGCGCGCGCGCGGTCACGCGCTGGACCTGGCCGAACGCGTGTTCGCCGTCCGACAGCACCGCGAGCGCGTTGGCCGCGCCGATCGCGGTGCCCTCGGTGCGCGCGACGAGCGAGCCCTCGTCGACCAGCCGCCCGAGCGTCCGCTCGAGGAGGCCGCTGCGGTCGCGGCCCTCGCGAATCGCGCGCGCGACATCGTCGGCGACCACCTCCGTGTGACCGGCGACGCGCGCGTGGTGGCCGGCCTCGACCACGAGCGCGCGTAGCCGGCCCAGGCGCGCCGACAGCCGGCCCCGGTGGCCGGCCTCGCGCGCGGCGTGATCGATCAGCGCGGCGACGGCGGCGGCGCGAAGCACCGGCACGCCGAGCTCGCGCGCGGCCGCCGCGATGAACCGGGCGAGCGCCAGCTCGTGCGCCGGGGTGCGCTCGAACGTGTCGTCGAGCTCGACCTTGACCTTGAACAGATCGACGAACTCCTCGTCGGCCTCGAACAGCGCCAGGTAGAGCTCGGGCATGCCGACGAGGAGCAGCTTGGTCGCGAGCGGTGACGGTTCTGGATGCAGGCTGCCGGCGATCAGGCCTTCGCGGCCCTGCTCCTCGATCCGGACCTCGCCGCTGCGCAGCGCGCGCTTGAGCGCGGCCCAGGTCTCGTCGTCGTCGACCAGCGCGGCCGCGTCGATGATCAGGTACCCACCGCGCGCGCGTTGCAGCGCGCCGGCCTTGAGCCCCGCGACGCTGGTCTCGAGGACGCCGTACGTGGCCCTGCGATCGATCCGGCCGAACAGGTTCGCGTACGTCGGGTTCGTCTCCTCGATCACCGGCGCGCCGGTGTCGCCGGTGCGATCGACGATCACGTGCAAGAGGTAGCGGGCGAGCAGCGCCGCGCGCTCGGCGAGCCGGCGTGCGCGGCGGACGGCGGGCGGCTCCTCGTCGTCGTCGTCGTCCTCGTCATCCGACTCGCTGGCGAAGAAGCTCGCGGCCTCGCTGACCAGGTCGCGCTGGATCGCGTCGAGGTGGCTGGCGAGGCGCGCGCCGGCATCGCCGATCCGCGCGCGGGCCTCGTCCGTGACCTCGCGCGCGATCGTGCGCGTGATCTCCGCGACCAGCTCGTCGTGCTCGAGCTCGGCGCTGCGCTCGAGCTCGCGCAGCCGCGCGGCGGTCGGCTCGAGCTCGGCGCGCAGCGCACGGCCGCGCTCGTCGATGTCGGCGCGCGCCGCCGCGGGCAGGTCCGCGAACGCCTTCTCGGTCATCACGCTGCCGTCGGCTGCGAGCGGGACCACGTCGAGCGTGCCGCCGGTGGTCTCGAGCTTGAACCCGGCGGCTCGGAGGCGCGTCTCGAGCTCGGCGATCAGCTGATCGTGCTCGCGCGCCACGCGCTCGACGATCGCGGCGGCGCGCTGCGCGAACGCCTCGCCTTCGAAGGCGAGCGGCAGCCGGCGTCCGTAATCGGTCACCAGGCGCTCGAGCTCGAGCCGGATCGGCCGGCTGCGTCCGGCGGGGAGCTCGAGCACGAGCGGGCGATCGGGGTCGTCGAAGTTGTGGACGTAGCAGAGGTCCGGCGCGGCCGGCTCGGCCTTGGCGCGCGCACCGATCAGCCGGCGCAGGATCGAGTGCTTGCCGGTCTGGGGCGCGCCGGCGACGAACAGGTTGTAGCCGCCGGCGCGGACGGCGAGCCCGAGGTCGAGCGCGCGCAGCGCCTGGGCCTGGCCGACGATCTCGTCACGCGCGTCGAGCTCTGCCGTGGAGGCGAACGGCAACGTCGCGGGATCGCACGGCGCGGACAGCTCGGTCGGGGACAACGGCTTCATGCGCAGTCGCCAGTTACCACGACCGCTCGCCGGCCGCGCACGGTCAGGGCGTGATCCAGGTGCCGCACCGCCCGGCGAGCGCGTCGGCGAGGCGTGGCAGCGCGGTGATCAGCACGCGGTCCCCCGTGGCGAGGAAGTCGAGCGCGGCATCGATCTTGGGGCCCATCGAGCCCGCCGGGAACTCGCCGGCGGCCGCATACCGGCGCGCTTCGGCGATCGTGAGTGCCGGCAGGGCCACCGCGTCCGCGCGCCCGAACGAGCGATAGACGTAGTCGATGTTCGTGAGGTCGTAGAGCTCGCGCGCGCCGACGGTGCGGCCGAGCAACGCGGCCGTGTGATCCTTGTCGATCACGGCCTCGACGCCGACCAGCGCGCCATCCGCGGTGCGCGCGACGGGCACGCCTCCTCCGCCGCCGGCGACCACGACATGGCCCGCGTCGAGCAGCGCGTGGATCGCCGCGGCGTCGACGAGCGCGCTCGGGCGCGGCGAGGCCACGACCCGGCGAAACCCGCCGGCGCGCTGCTCGACGATCGTCCAGCCTCGGTCGCGCAACCGCGCCGCTTCGGCGGCGTCGTAGAACGGCCCGACCGGCTTGTCGGGTGTGGCGAACGCCGGATCGGCGGGATCGACGCGGACCAGCGTCGAGACCGAGGTCACCGGGACGTCGAGGCCCGCCCGGGTGAGCTCGGCACGCAGCGCGAGCTCGAGCAGGTAGCCCATCGAGCCCTGCGTCGCCGCGACGCACACGTCGAGCGGCGCCGGCGCGACCTCGGCGCGCGCGGCATGATGGCGGAGCAGCTCGGCGCCGACCTGCGGACCGTTGCCGAACACGATCAACAGCCGCGCCCCACCTCGCAGCCGGTCGACGAGCGGCGCACACGCGCGGCGTGCGTTCGCGATCTGCTCGGCCGGCTCGCCGGTCCCGTCGCGCGGCCACAGCGCGTTGCCCCCGAACGCGACGACGATCGCCGGCGCGGTCATCCCGGTCGCTCCGCCAGGAAGCGCCGGAGCTCGTCGGCCAGCGTCGGCGTGCCGTGATCGGCGAGCTCGTAGCGGACGCGCGTCGCCGGGCGCTCGAGCCGCAGCACGTGGCCGAGATCCGCGGGCGTCGCGATCACCACGCTGTCGCAGTCGGTGGCGTGAATCGTGGCCTCGAGATCGCGGATCTCCTCCGGCGAGTAGCCGACCGCGGGCAGCGCGGCGCCGACGTGCGGGTAGCGGCGATAGAGCTCGGCGATCCGACCGACCGCGTGCGGCCGAGGATCGACGATCGCGGCGGCGCCGAGCTGGCGTGCGGCGACGAATCCGGCACCGAACGGCATCTCGCCGTGGGTCAGGGTCGGGCCATCCTCGACGAGCAACACGCGCTTGCCGCGGATCAGCGCCGGATCGTCGGCGGTCACCACCGAGCGCGCGATCACGACGCGCGCGCGCGGGTTGACCGCGGCGGTGGTCGCGACCAGCTGCTCGATCGTCCCGGGCGGCGCGGTGTCGGCCTTGTTGATGACGATGAGGTCCGCGGCGCGGAAGTTGGTCTCGCCGGGGTGATAGCCGAGCTCGTGGCCGACCCGGAACGGATCGACGACCGCGATCCACAGGTCGGGCCGGAAGAACGGCGTGTCGTTGTTGCCGCCGTCCCACACCACGATCGTGCTCTCGGCCTCCGCGGCGCGCAGTACGGCCGCGTAGTCGACGCCGGTATGGACGACGCTGCCGGCGAGCACGTGCGGCTCGTAGTCCTCGCGCTCCTCGATCGTGACGCGCGCGGCATCGAGATCGGCGATCGTCGCGAACCGCTGGACGCGCTGCGACTCGAGGTCACCGTACGGCATCGGATGGCGACACACGCCGACCGCGTGACCGGCGCGCCGGAGCTCGGCCGCGATGTAGCGCGAGACCTGACTCTTGCCGCAGCCGGTGCGCACCGCGGTCACCGCGATCACCGGCTTCGTCGACCGCAGCATCGTGCGTTGCGGCGACAGCAGCCGGAAGCTCGCACCCGCGGCGAGTGCGCGGCTGGCCAGGTGCATCACCGCGGCGTGCGCGAGGTCGCTGTACGCGAGGACGACCTCGTCGACCCGAAGCCGGTCGATCAGGTGCTCGAGCTCGGCCTCGGGGTGGATCGCGATGCCGCGCGGATACCGCGGGCCGGCGAGCGCCGCCGGGAACACGCGCCGGTCGATCCCCGGAATCTGTGCCCCGGTGAAACCGACGACCTCGACGCTCGGATCGTCGCGCAGCACCATCGCGAAATCGTGGAAGTCTCGGCCGGCGGCGCCGAGG
>Ga0153915_10007023_pt1 | contig 10592 bp, 5 predicted proteins | sample Opewatmetagenome_2_FD_107003 | JGI IMG/M metagenome (GOLD analysis project Ga0153915, IMG submission 107003) | Freshwater wetland microbial communities from Ohio, USA - Open water 3 Core 3 Depth 3 metaG | ecosystem: Environmental > Aquatic > Freshwater > Wetlands | place: USA: Ohio, Lake Erie... | reverse complement strand
TCAACGCCGAGCCCGGCGAGCGCTTCGCAAGCGCGCCGTTCACCTGACCGTCGATGCCCGGATCGAGATAGCGCGCGGAGCCGATCACCGCCTTGACGTCGAGTGTCCGCAGGTCGACGAGCATTGCGACGGCATTGTTCACTCGATAGCGACTTTGGGCCGCAAGGTACTGATCGATCTGCCGCTCAAGGAGTCGTTGCAGGGCGAGATCAATCGTCGAGCGAATCTCGCGTGGATGCTCGCCGGACTGCAGCAAGGCGTCCGTCACGTGCGGCGCGATGAAGGGAAGCTCTGCCAGCCGACGATAGGCGAGCGGCTCGTGTGCGAGTCTCGCGGTCGCTGCGTCGCCGGGCTGCGCTGCCTGCCAGCGCGCGAGTAGTCGCAGTCGCGCCGCGCGCAGCGCAGGGGGTTCCCCTGCGGCCGGATCGCGCACTCTCGGCGCCTGAGGGATCACGGCGAGTGCAAGCGCTTCGGCGAGCGTCAGCTCGGAGGCCGGCTTGCCGAAATAGACGAGGCTCGCCGCGCCGACGCCCTGCACGTTCTGTCCATAGGGCAGAAGATTGACGTGCGCCTCGAGGATGTCGTGCTTCGAGTAGCGCAACTCGAGCCAGACCGCGGCTAGCATCTGCTCGAGCTTGCCGGACATGCTCCGTGTGCGCAGCCCGTAGAGCCTGCGCGCGAGCTGCATCGAGATGGTCGAAGCGCCGGGGCCAAAGTCCTTCGCACCGGCATTGACGACGGCCGCCCGCGCGATCGCCACGGGATTCACGCCGGGATGAAGATAGAAATACTGGTCCTCATGCAGCAGCAGCGCATCCACGAACTCGGGACTCACATCTTCGAGCCGGGTCCACAGGCGATACTGATCGTCTGCGGCCAGCGTCATGCGCATGAGCTTGCCGTCGTCGGCATAGATCACCGTCGAGCTCAGCACGTGGCTCGCAAGCGCCTCGTGCGGCCACAGGCGCAACTCCGCCATCGCAAGGACCAACGCGAGCGCAATGACGAAGCGCAAGCGCAACCCTCTCATGGATGCGACACCACCAGGCGTCCCGCGGTCGAGCGCGCGCGGATCGTGGGGTCGTACATCGATTCGCCGTAGGCGGGCGGTGCGACGAACGTTCCGGCATTGGTCGCTTTGATGCGGTAGGTGAACTCCTGCACGGCGTCTATCGCATGGCCATACAGCACCACGCGATCCTCACGCAGATCCGCATAGTCCGGGAAACGGTCCGGACGGCCCACGAGGAAGCCACAGCCGCAATCGGTGACGGGCGCGTTCGGCGGCACGACGAGATCGAAGCCGCCCGGCAACAGGTCGACGAATACCGCATCGTCGATGTAGGAGCGTCCGATCGCGCGGAAGCGAATGCGCACCGTGAGCTCCTCCCCGACTTTGGCGGTGGTCGTGGGCTGGCCGTTGGTGCCGAGGTATTCGCGAATCACTTCAAGGCCCTGGCGCTCGGCGGCGGCCGGTGGCGCACGGTCGAAGCCCGATTCCTCCACGAGGTAGAAGCCCTTGAGGCCGCTCTCATTGCCGAACTGCAGGGTCGCCGTCTGCTCCGGGAATTCGACGCGCGGGAAGAGTCCCTCCGGCAGCACGAGCGCGCGCGAGGTCTTGTCCCTGAGGAGGACGGTGATCGCCAGACGCCCCCGCGCCTGGGCGCCGGCCACTCGAGCATAGGCATCGAGCGCGAGGATGGTCGTGGCTGCCGACAGCGACTGATACTCGCCGCGTTGCACGCGCTCGACGAGCCGCGTCAGCAACGCGCTGTCGATGCGCGCGAGCCGATCGGGAAAGTGCCTGGCGACGAGATACAGGAGCGTTGCGTCGGAGGTCATGGGATACCACCAGCGGCCGCCGGCGTCCGCCATGCCGCCGAAGAGCGGCGACAGCGTCTCGACCGCGAGGCCGTGCTGCTTCATGAGCTCGTAGGTGGCGGCGAGATAGGCGGCGACGACATCTTTGCGCCAGGTGTCCCGGTAGCGGGCGGTCAGACGCTTCTGCAGCGCCGCCGTCGCATTGGCCACCGGCTGGCCCTGGCGCGCGAGGAGATAGATGGCGTAGGCCGTCGTGCGCTCGTCCGCGAGATTATTGCCGTCGCGCGCCGCGAGCTGATTCAGATACACGTTGCCGCTCTTCAGGAGATCCGGCGGCACGGGCCAGCCCCGCTCGCCGGCTTCGAGCAACACGTGTTGCGCATAGACGGACACATAGTCGGCGACCTCGACACCGCCGGCCCAGTACCGATAGGCGCCTTCGGGCGTCTGACGCAGCCGCAGCTCGTCGATGAGTGCCGCGAGCGTGTCCTGATCCGGACGGCGCAGGTAGCGGAATTCCGGCCGGTCGGTGAGCACGAGGGCCGGCAGCGTCTGGCTGACGATCTGCTCCGTGCAGCTGTAGGGATAGCGCTCGAGGTAGCTCGCGAGTCCATGCGCGAGTGCGAGCGGCAGCGGCGAGACGCTGGCGCGCAGCGTGCGGTACTCGGGATAAAGCGTGCGCGTGGTCGCGACGTCCGTTTGCCTGTCGAATGCGCCCGCGCGCAGCGCGGAGGAGTAGGGTGTCGCCGGACGGACGGAGAGCGTCGCGGTGAGCCGTGCCGAGTGCTCGCCGAGCCTCGAGACGAAGGTCAGCTCCGCATTGCCGAGCCGGTCGCGCGCTCGTACATGAAAGCGGCCGGACGATTCGCGCATCTCGGCGACGGCCAGCTCGAGCGACTTCGGTCCGGCCACTTCGAGCGCGGGCGACGGCTCGATCGACACTGAGAGCTTCGCGTCCCTGCCGGAACCCTCGACGTTGTTGGCGACGCCGACGCTCACGTCGAACTCATCGCCCGGGGTCACCGTGAGCGGGGCATTGGGGCTCAGCACGAAGTCGCCCCGCACCGTGGCCGCCTGCGCGGCCGTGCCGATCGCATCAGGATTGACGGCGACCGCCATGATGCGCAACTCGCCGTTGAAGGTCTCGGGCACGGTCCACTCGAGATTGCGCGGGCTCGTGTCGGCATCGACGATGCCCGACCACCAGGCGACTGGCTTGTCGGTCTTGCGCTTGAACGGATTCAAGTGCCGGCTCAAGGCGCTGCCTTCATCGCCGCCCGGCGCCGCGAGCATGCTGTCGCGAAACTCCGGCAGGATGAGATCGAGAATCTGGCGGGTCTCGACATCGAGCGAGCGTTTCTCGAAGAAGCGCGCGAGCGGATCGGGTGTCTTGTAGCCGGCGACCTGCAGGATGCCCTCATCGACCGCGAACACGACGATCCGCGCGGGCCGCTCCGTGCGGTAGCCGATGCGCAGCTTCTCGCCCGGCTTCACGAGCTTCGGCGCATCGAGCCTCACGGCATTGCGCCGCGCGTCGAGCGCGATCGAGAACGGCTGCACGCCGTAGGAGAGGGGCGAGGAGTAGATCTCGTCGGACGCCGGATCGCGCACGAACGTGATCTCGACGTACGCGTTGCCCTCGAGATTCTGCGGTACGCGAACGGTCTCAATCGAGCTCGTGGTGGTCGATCTGAACCAGCGCCAGCTGTACACCTTCTCGCGCTCGATCGTGATGAGACCGGAGCCCGTGTACGGCGCCTGGATCTGCATCTCGATGGTCTCGCCCGGGGCGTAGTCCTTCTTGTCGAGCTTGACCTCGAGCTCCGCGTTCTTCTCGAGCGAGCGCGACAGGTTCGCCTGGCCTGCGACCGTGTAGTCGAAGCGCGCGAAGATCTGGCCGCTGCCGTCGCGCACGATGTAGCTGAAGCTGCCGGGTGTCGCCGTGTCGAGCGCCAGCGGCGTGCCCGCCGCCGCGACATCGAGCGGCTGGCTGCTGAGGCCCAGCTCCTTCAGCCGGGACTCGTAGCGGTATGTGCCGTTCGGCTGCCGGATGAGCATCGAGACGAAGCGCCGCTCGATGCGCTCGAGACTGAGGTGCTCGACGGCGATACGTGCGAGCTTCGGATTGACCGCGATGAGCTCGACGCCGCGCGCCGTGCCGCGCGAGATGTAGCCGAGATCGCCGTCGCTCTTCCAGCCGACGAGGTAGGGCAAACTCGATACGAGCTGGCTCACCTCATTGCTGACCCCGCGCCCGCCATCCGCCTCGAAACCCTGCACGAGGAGCCCGGCCCGGTAGGTCGCGCGCGCGAAACGCTTGAGGCCGAGATCGAGCTTCGCGCGGCCGGCCTCGTCGGTCGTCTGCTCGGCGAGCGTCTCCGTGTAACCGTCCTTCGCCGCCTGCGGATCGCGGAACTCATAGTCGCTGAAGCCCGCGAATGACGGGAATGCCGGCGACAGGCGCAGCGTCGCCGTGACGCGCCGGCCGCTCGCCGGCGTGCCAAAGAGGTTCTTGAGCTCGATCTCGGCACCGAGCTCCTCGGGCGATACCCAACCGAGCGTCGACTCGGCCGTGAAGTGGGTTGTCATGCGCAAGCGATCCGGCAGGAACTCGCGCACCGAGACGGTCGTCGAGCCGATGAGGTCCCGGCTCTCATCGCTCTTCACCACGTAGAGGCTCAGCGTGTAGTTGCCCGCGGGAGAGGTTTCCCGCGTCGAGTAGCGCACTTCCTCGAAGGCGCTGGCCGAGAGCTTGAGCGTGTCGCGCCGCACGGTGACGCCGCGTGGATCGACGATCTCGAGGCGCAGCGGCAGGCCTGCGGGCAGTGCACGCCAGTCCTGGCTGCGCACGATCACGCCGGCGCGAATCTCATCGCCCGGACGGTACAGGCCCCGATCGGAGAAGAGGTAGGCCGAGAGCGCGCTGCGATCGGACTCGTTCGCGACGCCGCCGACGTCGAATCGCGACATGTCGAGCGGCCGCGCGCGATTGTCCATGGGCAGAAACGACATGTCGCCGCCGCGCCGCGCGAGGTAGAACGCCGGTTGCTTCTCGCGCTTGAATGACTTGAGATCCGGAAAGTGGACATGACCCGCGGCATCCGTGACTTCGGACAGCACGGTCTCGCCGTTGCGGCCGATGATTTCCACCGTGACGCCGGCCGCAGGTTCGCCGCTCGCGATCGACTGGACGAAGACCTCCTGGCTGCCGTCGAGCGCCTTCTTCGTCAGGAGCCCGAGATCGGTGATCAGGACGAGCCGCGTGTCGCGTACGTGCGCCTCGTAGCCGCAGTCCTCGCACTCCGAGTCGCGGTCGGCGATGAGCTCCTTCTTGGCGGGGTCATAGGCCTGAATGCTCAAGATGAAGATGCCCTGGCGGCTCGCGCCCGGGCGCGTGAGGTACTCGCCGAGATCGATGGCCTCGTAGTGCGGCGCTCCGGGGGCAAGCTTCGGCAGGCGGCGATCGGTCGTGAAGCGCTCCGTGAGGTCGTCCGCGCTCATGTTCCAGTTTTCCCAGTTCGGCTTCGCGATCGAGCCGCTCGTCTGGTTGACGAGATGCTGCAGCTGATTCGGCAGGAGCCGCGCAACCTCGATGCGCAAGCCGGGCACGTCGCGCGAGAAGACGGTGAGCTTGCGCTGGCCGGAGAGGGCGAGCAGCGATCCCTGGTGCTGGATGCGAAGCTCCTGCGGGTACTCGGGCACCGTCGCGACGAAGTCCGCCGCGTCCGGCATCCGGTAGCCGCCGAACGACTGCAGCTCCTTCTGCACGCGCACGTAGACGCGGCGGCCGGGATCAGCCTTGAAGCGGAAGCTGTGCAGCTCGACGTGCTCGCGTTCGTTCGGCACGTAGTCGAGCGCGATGCGCGGCGCCGACTCGAGCACCGCCGGCGTCATTTCCTGCAACGCGTACCAGGGGTACGGCTTGCCGCGATTCAATTTCTCCCAGCGCGCCTGCCGCTCCTTGTCGGGATGACTCTCGGGCAGGAGCCAGGCGAGCACGTGACCCGCCATTTCGCCCTCGGTCACGCTGTGCGTCGTCTCGATCATCAGCGCCTGGCTCGGCTCGTCGCGCTCATCGCGCACGATGCTGAGCGACAGGCTGCGCACCGCCAGGCTGTTGAGGCCTGGAATCGGCGTCTGCGCTTTCAGCTCCTCCTGCGTGCGGTTGCCGCCGCGACCCGCGCGCACGCCGGCTTCGATTCGAACGACGGCGCGACCGCCCTTCGCGGGCACCGGCAGCCGGGCTGAGTGGATGTACGCGTGCAGCTTCAGCTTGTCGTAGGTGACCGTGAATGGCGGCGCGGGCTCGACCTTGTTCTCGATCTCATCGGTGATCTTGTCATAGACGCTGAGCGAGATGCGCGGCTCGAGCTCCCGCGGATCGACGGCGTGCGAAAACACGAGCGTCGTGACGATCTTCTTGTCGGCCGCCTGGACCGGGTCCTGGTAGAACTCGTTTGACTCGATGCCGGCCGTGAAGGCCGGCGCCTGGAATTCACCGCGATACTTCGACAGGAGAATCTGCGGCGCGACAAGTTCGCCGCGGGGCAGGGAGAGCTGGTACTCCTCGCCGATGGGCCAGTCCGCCTTCGGCTGAAAGCGCAGTGTGCGGTCGTCGTCCCAGCGCCACTCGCCGGCAAAGGCGGGCGAGAGCCTGAGGCCGATCCTGTCGGCGTCCACCGGCTTGCCGACAGCGATGAGCGGCGCAACCGACGCCGCAAAGCGCACGATGAGAGGATTCGGATTGCCGGGCGGATCGCACTCGTAGCAAGTGCGCCGAGGCGCCTCGAGCGCGAAGTCGACCGTCACCGGCTTGGGCAGCGATTCGTACCAGCGCCAGGCGAGATAGCCGCTACCGAGCAGCACGACAACCGCGCCGGCCACGAGGGCGCTCTGGCGCGGCTTGGCGCGCGCGGTGGCGGACAGCGCCCTTGCGCCGACGACGCCGGCAAGAATCCAGGAAGGCGGTTGCCACTCAACGCGGCCGAAGGCGGCCTTGAGGCCGTTGCGAAGCCGGGTGGCGAGATTCATCGGCAGGATCCTTCTCAAGGACAGCAATCGCGCGAAGCTCATTGCAGCACACGATTGTGGTAGGTGCGGGCAGGATTGTGATCAATCGTGACCGGAGGAAAGGACGGGCAGCCCTGTCTTCTCCGCCTGCGGTCGTGCGAGAATGACCCGCCCCATTTCCTAGTGTGTGTGTCCCAACATGAAATCAACAGCTTTGCTTGCGCTGTGCGCTCTCTTGTCGTGCGCCTCGCTGATCGCCGCCGCCGAGGATCAGCCCGCCAAACCGGCAGCACCAGGCGCCGCACCCGCGGGCGCCGCCAAGCCGGTGGCTCCCGCGAACGGACCGTTCACCGATGCCGAGGCGAGTTACCACATTGGTGTATCCCTGGGCGAGCAGCTCTCGCAGGCGGGGATCGATGCGCAGAAGCTCAAGTCGGAGGAGCTCGCTCGCGGCGTGCGGGATGCCATGCACGGCGCCCACCTGACGCAGGCGGATGGCAACAAGATCAACGATTGGGTCGTAGCGCAGCGCGAAGCCGCTGGCAAACGCAATCGCGCCGCTGCGGAGACCTTCTTGGCGCAGAACGGCAAGGCGCCGGGCGTCGTCACGACCCCGTCGGGCCTCGAGTACAAGGTCATTACACCGGGCAACGGCAATTCGCCGCAGCCGACCGACGAAGTGACCGTGCACTACCGCGGCACGCTCTTAGACGGCACGGAGTTCGACAGCTCCTACAAGCGCGGTCAGCCGGCCGTATTCCCGGTGAACGGCGTCATCAAGGGCTGGCAGGAAGCGCTCGTCCTGATGAAGCCCGGTGCCAAGTGGAAACTTTTCATTCCGCCTCAGCTCGCCTATGACATGAGCGCCAAGCCGGGCATCCCGCCGGGATCGGCGCTCCTGTTCGAAGTCGAGCTCATCAGTGTCAACGCTAAGCATTAAGACGGCTGCTCCATCGGAGTGCGCCGCCAGGGTCCCGCAGCTAGGTGTTTTCCCTCTCTCGCTTTGGCGCCCAAATTTGCTGCAATGGAACGCCGAACGAGGGGGAATCTCACCCCCGGGGGAGACGTGGATGGGTGGTGCCGCCACTGCCGGGAAACGTTCCCGGTGCACCGAAGCTGATCGCGCGACCCTTACCTCGAGACTCATCTTTCGCGGGCAATTTCTTCAGATTGCTCGCGTTTCTCGCGCGCATTTAACAGTAGGCAGTCGCTGTCGCAACAAAAGAAACTTGCGCAGGTCGAACGCGCCTCCGTCATCCTAGTGCACAAGGCATCGCACAGAATGCCGAGAGCGCCGATGACGGAAGGGCACATGGCTCGGCTAGAGGGTCTCAGTTTCAAGCGGCTGATGGACGCATCGGAGCAGGCGCTCTGGCGCGCTGATCACCTGCCCGACTACTACCGCCAGCCCATTCGGCAAGTGCTCTACGACTGCGTGCGTTATCGCAGCTGGGAAGCAAGTCACGCCCGCATGATGCAGCAGGCGGCAGACGCCGCGCGGCCGATCGGCCAGGCGTTTTCGCTGAGGGAAACGACGGTGCGCATGATCCATCGCCGCGGTCTCTTCGATTACCTGCGCACGCACGAGGTGCGTGGCGCCGCGCGCGAGCGATTGTTCGAGGTCTTTTATGGACCGATGGACTTCCGGACCGCCGTGCTCAGCGAGCACCGACAGTATGTGCTCGCCGCGTCGAGCGGCTACTGCGGCGAGGTACTGGTCGGCTCCATCCATGACAGCAGCGGCTCTCGCCTGCTCGAACGTTACGAAGATCTGTATCGCGACTACTTCGAGATCTTCGGCCGCTTCGTGACGGCGGAAGTGACGGGCGACCGCGATCTCGTCACGGTCCTGCGGCCGGAGATGCTGAGGCAGCGCGCGATCACCGATCGCCTGCGCTTACAGATACTGTCGGTCCGCCAGGAGCGGTACTTCGGCGGTCACCATGAGCGTCCCCGCCGCGCATTCGCGGCGGTCTAAGCACGCTCAGTCGAGCCGTCGCGCGAGTTCCCGAAGGAGACTCAACCCGTCCCCGCGCCAGGCGCTGCACGCCGACGGCTGGTGCCTAGTCGGCTCGGGCCGCCCGGCCCATCGCCCAGGCGCGCAGCGCACTCACCTGCGCTTCCATCTACCATCGCGCGTCGCGTTTTTCTAGAATGCGCACCCTTCGATGAACGCAAATCCGAAAGCGATCCGGCCACGAGTCCCCGACTGGATCGATCCCTTCACGCCGCACGAGGTCGAGCGCTTGAGCGCGACCTTTGGGTCGCCGCTCCTGGTGCTCGACTGCGAGCGGGTGCGCGCGCAGTACCGCCGGCTCGCCGCCGCCCTGCCGGGCGTCGATCTGCACTACGCATTGAAGCCGCTGCCCGCGCCACCCGTCGTGGCGGCGCTCGGCGAGCTCGGCGCTTTCTTCGATCTGGCGACGACCGGGGAAATCGATGTCGTCCGCGGCCTCGGCATCGCCCCGGAACGCTGCATCCACACGCACCCGATCAAGCGCGAACGCGACATCCGCGACGCGATCGCATACGGCGTCACGACTTTCGTCGCGGACAATCCGGACGAGATCCGCAAGTTCACCAAGTTCCGCGGACGGGCGACGCTCCTGCTGCGCGTGTCGTTTCGCAGCCCCGATGCAACCGTGGATCTGTCGCGCAAGTTCGGCTGCGACGTCGAAGCGGTGCCCGCGCTCCTGAAGCTCGCGCGCGATCTCGGCGTGCGGGTGCGCGGCCTGTCGTTCCATGTCGGTTCCCAGGCGGCGGATCCCGCGAAGTACGTCGAGGCGACCCGGGTCTGCCGCGAAATGCTGGCACGCGCCACGCGCGAGAGTCTTGGAACCTTCGACACGCTCGACATCGGCGGCGGCTTCCCAGTCGAGTACCTGAAGCCGGTGATGCCGATCGAGGAGTTCTGCGCACCGATTCGCAAGGAGCTCGCGAAGCTGCCGAAAGGCATGCGAGTGATCGCCGAGCCCGGCCGCTACATCGTCGCGCCGGCGGGGATCGCGGTTGCCACGGTGATGGGGCGCGCGTTCCGCGAGGGGCGCTGGTGGTACTACCTCGATGACGGCGTCTACGGCAATTTCAGCGGCCAGCTCTTCGAGCACGCGCGCTACCGGGTCGAGAGCCTGCGCAAGGGCGCGCCGCGGCCGTCGGTGCTGGCCGGCCCCACCTGCGACAGCATCGACGTGATCGACGATCACATCGAGCTGCCCGAGCTCGCGATCGGAGACCTCATCGTGGCTCATTGCATGGGCGCCTATACCTGGGCGAGCGCCACCGACTTCAATTTCTTCCCGAAGCCGCGCATCGTCGCGGCGAATATCACGCCAGGCGATCGCGGCTCGCTGGTCGAGATCAACCGCTAGCCGCCCGCGCCCGGCCAGTGCCATGTCGGCAGTAGCGCAAGCGGCGGGTCTCCTCGTGCTGTCGAACGTCTTCATGACGTTTGCCTGGTACGCGCACCTCAAGAACCTCAGTCACCGGGCGTGGTACGTCGCCGCCCTCGTGAGCTGGGGCATCGCGCTCTTCGAGTACCTCCTGCAGGTGCCGGCCAATCGCATCGGTTTCACGACGATGTCCCTGCCGCAGCTCAAGATCATGCAGGAAGTGATCACGCTGGCCGTGTTCGTGCCGTTTGCGGTGCTTTACATGCGTCAGCCTCTCAAGCTCGATTACCTGTGGGCATCGCTGTGCATTCTCGGCGCCGTGTACTTCGTGTTCCGCCGGTCCTAGTATGCTGGTGGCTGCATGAAGGGGCG
>Ga0153915_10007021_pt1 | contig 10594 bp, 9 predicted proteins | sample Opewatmetagenome_2_FD_107003 | JGI IMG/M metagenome (GOLD analysis project Ga0153915, IMG submission 107003) | Freshwater wetland microbial communities from Ohio, USA - Open water 3 Core 3 Depth 3 metaG | ecosystem: Environmental > Aquatic > Freshwater > Wetlands | place: USA: Ohio, Lake Erie... | reverse complement strand
TTGGGCAGCGTCAAAGCTGATAGTGATATCAGGATAGTGATGACCAGTAAAGGCGGGATAAACCACCTGGCTCTCTTTCCAATAAATTCTCCGGCGGTCTCAGTCCAATTCAGAATATTTGACCACGTAATTTCACACCAATTAGTATTTATCCTGCGCCAGAGCATCTGAATATTAATTGTCAGTATAAATATGCCGTAATAGACCCAGAGGAAAATAGAATTTAGCGGACGGTTAACCAGGTAGGCTCCCGGTAGGACTGAGAAAGCGCCGGCCAGTAAAATCATGTAGGAAAGGAACAGCCATGCCACCCAGCCGATCATCTGAGATATAGCCGGACTGAATAACCCGGTAAAGGCAGTTAACGATCCAAAGAGAATTATGGGAGTCAAGGCGGGAGAAATGAGAACAGTGGCAACAGGACCAACTAATGAAATCGTCCTGAAAGTGTAAGATATCAGCGGCCAGACCGCCAGAACGGCTCCTACAGAAACACTTAAACTATCTGTTACGGCGACCATCGGTCTGGTCCAAAAACTATCTTTGCCCGCCAGGATGTAAACGGCTTTTCTGCCCAAATTACTGAAAAACGGAGTGATAAAGATCAATCCTGACATAGCCAAGAAACTAAGTTGAAAAGATAAATTTCCTAAAACTGCGGGTGTAACGGCAACCATAATCGCGGCGCCGAATATCAGGGCAGGGAAGGCGTTTTTTTGCCTTCCAAAAATGTCTGCAAAAAGAAACAGGCTGGCCATGATGGCGCTGCGAACTACCGGGGCCTGTAAGCCGATAATAAAGACATACAGCCATATGATTACCAGGGTTAACCAGATGTAAATATGGTATCTTCTTCCGAAAAGGAATAATCCGAGTGCCAGCAACAAGCCGGTAATAATGGTAAGATTCTGTCCTGATATGGCCAGCAGATGGGCAGTACCGCTCACAGACAAATCAAATTTCAGGTCTTGAGAGATATTGTTTCTGATACCCAATACAATACCCTGGCAGAGAGAGGCCTGAGGTTCAGGTAAAACAGAAACTAATGATTCCGCCAGGTGTTCCCGCAGATCAAAAATCCAGGACATGACCGGATTTCCCGTGCCGCTTTCTATAATCCGAAAGTCCGTTATCTGAAGACTGGAGTTAATGCCTTCTCCCTCTAAATAAGACCGGTAGTCAAAGTCCGGGTATCTGGCAGGCGTCTGCAACAGGCCTGTGCCGACGATCAAATCGCCGAATTTTAAGTTTGTAGCAGAGTAGGTACTGAGGAGGGCTTTCCCAAAAACAGGCTGTCCATTTACATCTTTAATAGAAATAACTATTTGAGTTCCGGTATCCTGTTTTTCCGGGGGTTCCGAGATAAAACCGGTAAACTCAATCTTTCCCCGATCGTTGTAAGCAGCTGCCAGGTTATTTTGATGGCTTAAGACCGGATAAAGCCAGCTGCCACCGAAGAAAAATAGCAGGCTGAAAGACAGAAGGATCAGATGTTTGCGTTGATTTTTAAAAATGATAAGAAAAGGCACAGGCAAAATAGAGCAAACTATCAGGATGGTCGGGATGTTGAACAGACTGCCCAACCATATCCCCAATATCCAGGCACAGCTTATAGCTACTAACAGCATGCCTTTAAATCCTTATATTATTCAGATATGGTAATTAGTCCTTTTATTTTTTCAAACGTGGACTGGTTTAAACCGGGCACATGAGTAATTTCCTCAATATTCTTAAAAGGGCCGTTTTGCGTACGGTAATTTACAATAGCCTCGGCGCGGACTTCACCGATATTGGGCAAGGCTTGCAGAAGCCATACTTCCGCTCTGTTTATATCTATTTTTTGTGGAGAAGTAGTGTTTTCGGTTTGGGTGATCACAAATTTAACCTGGGAAGTACCGTTAATTTGATCCAGCCCGCCGGCGGCGACGATTAAATCGCTGACAGTATCATCGTTCTTGAGAGGATAGGCGCCGGGTCTGGCGACTGCTCCTTCAATTATCACAGTCGAGGCGCTATTCTGTTCATCATCGGGTTTTACAAATTCGATCTTTCGACCCGGATCACGACCTAACCATATCACCAGAGAACCTGCGAGGATAATAAAGATGATGATGGCCGTAGCCAATAACCAGAGCCGGTTCAGCTTATCAGGAGTCATTTTTCATCCTCCGGATCTAAGGAATTAGATCTAATCAGCTTACCCGGTACTCTATAGTTTAAGGAAATAGGTGGTTATTTGCCTTTTAAGGCGGTTATCAGCTGTTCTTCCGTATTGGTGGGAGTCAGAGCGATGATTTGATCACCGATTTGAATAACCAGATCAGGCGCCGCCATCAGGGGTTTTTGGTCGCGGCGTATTATCAGCGTTACTATGCTACCGGCAGGTAAATCCAGATCCTTGATCTTTTTGCCTACACTGCGGGCATCGGAGGGAATCTTGATTTCAACCATGATAACGCCTCTCTCATGCAGTGTCATGAGGTGGGTCAGCATATGACTGGGCACTTCCTGTTGAATGCTTTCCATGATAATATCAGTACTGTTAATAGTCACATCAATGCCCAAAATACGGAAAATAGCTTCATTATTTGGATTGTTAATACGGGATATCGTCCGGGGAACTTTAAATTTATGCTTTGCCACCTGGCAAGCTACCAGATTATCTTCATCATCACCGGTCACCGCGATCAACATATCGGCCCGAGCAGCCCCGGCATCGGATTGAGTCGAGACCTCGCATCCATCACCCAGCATGCTGACACTGCCTAGATCGTTTGAAATAAGCTCAATCCGGTTGCGGTCTTTTTCGATAATAAGGATTTCATGCCCATCATTCAACAGGGCTTTACCCAGATGATAACCGACTTTACCGCCGCCGATGACGATAATATACATCAGTGACCTCGCTCCAGCAGATTATCTTTTAACAGCTGGGCAAATATTATAGTAGGACTGAAGGCTTCCATTCCTAGGCTATTATATAATTCACGTCGCAACGGATCATAAATACGCAACAAGACCTTGGGGACCTTGAAGATATGTTTGGCTATCTGGGCAGCTAAAATATTACGGTTATCTCCCTGGGTAACCGCCACAAAAGCCTCTGTTGTTTCAATACCGGCTTTTTTTAAGGTCTCGTCATTAGTTCCGTCTCCTACCAGAGCTGTTCCTTTAAAATCAGCCGGAAGACGGCGAAAGCTATATTCATCGGTATCCAGAATGGTAACTTCATGCCCTTCGGCATCCAGCATAGTAGCTAATTTGGCCCCTGTACGACCGCAGCCCATTATACAAATCTTCATTTCTTTTCCCCGTCACCCGTTTCCCCCGGGAATTGTGAATACAGCATCACCTGGCAGGGTGCGTTTCTAAGAATATAAGGCACAATATTTCCCAGACTGAACTGCCCGAAACGACTATGCGGCCTTACGCCCATCAGGATTAAATCAATTTTACGGTCGACTGATTCATCAATAATGGTGGGAGCAATCTCACGTGCCTGTAAGAGGTCAGTTTCAATTAACAGGTCTTCCCCTTCCGCCACTTTTTCCATGCGTACGAGGATTTCTTCAGCACGACGAGTCTCAGACTCTATTTCTGCTTCCAGAGGCAGCGACCTCTTAATAGTAATAACATACATCGCGTATATCCTGCTTTTATCGCGCTTGGCAATCCAGCAGGCCATCCGCATAGTATCATCATCGGCGTCAGTACCAGTGACCGGCACCAGAATACGATGAAATGTCGTCTTTTTTCTATCTTCACTCATATAAGTGTTTTAGTATTATATGTCTATCAGAGTCAATTAATCAATAGTCTATTACGCATGAGGCTGTTTATTCGAAGTTTTCTTGTAGATCAGGTAAGTTAATAACCCCAGAACCATCCATGAAAGGCCTACCCAGCGACTGTACGGCTGGGTGATGACTATGACCACCCAGACTGCTGTCGTCATCAGCAGTCCCAGAACTGCTGTCAGTGGAATGTTGTAATTTTTTATTCTGATGTTGCCGCGCAGATAAAAGGGGCGGGGTGCGTCCGGTTCTCTAATTCTTAAACTTATTATCGAGGAATGAGAAAACATGAAGGCTAACAGCGAACCAAAAGCGTATAAGGCTCCTACATTTTCGAACACCCTGGGTGAAAAAAATCCAGGAACCAGTATGAGCATGGCTAACAAGCTGAAAAGGATGATGGAGATAAAGGGTGTTTGAAAACGCGGGTGAATTTTACTTAATACTTTCGGGGCCAGTTTGCGCTGTCCCAGGGAGAAAGCCAGACGGGATATACCGATCAGTCCGGCATTGGTGGCGATCAGTAAAATTGTGCCCGCCAGTACAGCGATCAAGGGTTTAAGAATATCCGCCAGTAATTGTATAGGAATTTTAGAGGCAATTCCGGCCACAGGGTCATGTCCCCAAACGTATCCAAGCTCGCGGGGAGACATGGCTAGAAAAGAAACAATGGATATACCGGCAAAAATAGCCAGGACGGCAAAAATCATCATTATTATCGCGCGGGGCACTCTTTTCTCAGGCCGGCGGGTCTCTTCTGCCATTTGAGAGGCGGTTTCAATACCTGTATAAGCAATAGAAGCCAGCGCGATACCGAGCACCAGGTTCTCGGTGGACGGCCAGTTATCCACAATGCGGTGTAATAGGAGATGGGGATTATACAGTAGAATAAAACCAATCACGATCAAGGTTATCTGTGTGACGATATCCAGGATGGAAGCGCCGATGTTGATAATAGAAGTTTCCTTTACGCCGATGACGTTGACTATCATCAGCAGGAAAATAATACCAATTGCCACGCTGGTTCCAATCATCGGCGAATGTTTTAAGGGTTCCCAGAAATATCCCAGGTATGGCGGTATGGTAAAAGCCGACATTGAAATAGTAGCGATATAGCTTAAGAGCAAGGCCCAGCCGGCTGTAAAACCGGTAGCGCGGTTAAAACCGCGAATAGCAAAGCTGGCTGATCCACCGGCTTCCGGCATCATCGCAGTACCTTCAGCATAAGTCAGTGCAGTAAAAACAAAAAGAATTCCTGCGATAGCCAAGGCTACAGGAGTTGCACCCGCTGCGGCTAGAGCTACAATTCCCAGGGCATAGTAGATTGATGAACCTACGTTTCCATACCCGGCACTGAAAACGGCAGCCACACCTAATACTCGTTTTAAGTGCAGACCGCGTATTCGGCGAGGACGGATTATTTTGTCACCGAGTTTCCGTTGCCAGTTGCTATTCATAATTGTGGATCATTTTTATGGTGCAAACCGAAGTATTCTATGCTTTACGCTATCTAATGTCAACAATCGTAAACGCCAATATTGATTGACCGTCGTAAAATATCCTTTAAAAAATTCAGGATAGTCTTATATATAATACATTTTTTAGCCAAATATTACCTGTTATCAGTAAAATATTTAATTAAATTGCAGTTGCCATTTTTCTCCGAAAAGGGATATTATATTAGGGTATCAAGACAAAATAAACGGGTATGCCACTGTGATCTTATCAATTTTTCCTCTGTAGTCCGAGGTTAGTATATATAATTGAGAGGTGGATATTATGTCCATTGAGTTAGTACATGTTGGTTTTGATAACTTTCTGGCGGTTAATCGCATTATCGCCATTGCCTCACCGACTTCTACCAACATCAAACGGGCTATTAAAGAAGCCACAACCCGGGGTGTTTTAATAGACATGACTCACGGCCGTAAGACCAGGTCAGCTATTTTTACCGATAATGGCCAAATTTTCCTGACTTCTCGCGCTCCGGAAATTATTGCCGGCCGATTACAGGTCAGTCATGTTGGCTCTATTTTGAAATCTGAGCAAGAAGATGACACTAACGATTAATCAGGTATACCCCCCTGATCGTAATGCTTTGGTAATAGTGATATCCGGACCTTCCGGTGTGGGTAAAGACGCCATTCTTAACCGCATGAAGGAACGAAAATGCCAGTTTTTCTTTGTAACAACTATGACTACCCGTAAACAAAGAAAGACCGAAACAGACCAGGTAGACTATAATTTTGTTTCTGTAGATGAATTTCAGGCTTTATTACAAGATAATGGCCTTTTAGAATCCGCTAATGTCTACGGAAATTGGTACGGCGTTCCCAAAAAACCAGTACAGGAAGCTATTTCCCGGGGTTTGGATACCATTATAAAAGTGGATGTGCAAGGAGCAGCCAATATTAAAAAGATCCTGCCTGACGCGATTTTTATTTTTATCAACGCTCCTTCTATCGATGAGTTGCGCAACCGCTTGCTGCGCCGCTGTACAGAAACGTCTGCCGACCTTTCCTTGCGCATCCAGACGGCCCAATCGGAACTGGAGAAGATCAGTGAATTCGATTATGTCGTAATGAATCCCTGTAATGACATTGAAAGCGCCATTCAAGATATATTAGCCATAGTTAAGGCCGAAAGATGCCGTGTCAAGCAACGTTGCATCCGGTTATAATATCGCCTGCTCTCTTATCCCCCCTTAAACAAGTTGACATAACCCTTTCTATCGCTTTAATTTAATCGATGAATCCTGTAAAATGGGCTTACCATGAACGAGAATTTAACTCCTATCCGTCAACAGTATCTTAAAGTCAAACGACAGTATCCTCAGGTCATTGTCTTTTTCCGTTTGGGCGATTTTTATGAAACATTCGATGATGACGCCCGTATTACCTCTAAAGAGCTGGAAATTGTCTTGACTTCTCGCAGTATGGGCAAGGGGAATGCGATCCCCATGGCGGGAATTCCCTATCACGCCGTGGACAATTATCTGGCCCGTTTGATCAACCGCGGCTATAAGGTAGCGATCTGTGAGCAAATGACCAAACCCGGCGAAACTAAAGGGATAGTTCAAAGGGAAGTCGTGCGGTTAGTTACACCCGGGACCGTGGTTGAACCGGGATTATTGGTCAGCAAGGCCAACAACTATTTGCTTAGCCTGCTGATTGAAGGAGATCAGGCCGGTCTAGCGTATGTAGACATCTCGACCGGAGAATTTGCCGTTTCCCAGACAGCTTTGAAAAGAGCAGCCAGCGAAATTGAAAGACTTAATCCTTCTGAAGTTCTCACCCCTAAAAGCGCAGATCTATCCACGATTAAGATATCCGCCCCATTAACGCGACTGGAAGACTATGACTATAACCTGGAAGCAGATACCAAAGTATTATTGGAGCAATTTAAAACCGCCACCCTGGACGGTTTCGGCTGCGGATACTTACCCCTGGCTATTCGCGCCGCCGGAAGCATTCTATTTTATTTAAAAGAAACTCAAAAGAACTCACTCAACCAGCTTAGCGGTTTAACCACCTATTCAACTGAAGATTTTATGGCTCTGGACATTCAAACCCAGAACAACCTTGAGTTGTTTCGCAGCAGCCGCACAGGAAAAGTGGAAGGCTCTCTGCTTTCTGTTTTAGATTTTACCCGTACGGCTATGGGCGGCCGTCAATTAAAAAAATGGCTCGGACAACCTTTGCTGGATATAGCACAAATCAACCAGCGTTTGGACGCGATTCAATGGTTTTATAGCGATAACTTACTCCGATCACAGGTCATCGGACTTCTAAGCGATATGGCGGACCTTGAGCGTTTAATTAACCGGGTTAAAGCCGGTCTGGCTTTTCCCAGAGAGCTCATCGCTTTAAAAAACGGTCTGGAAAGAGTTCCCCAATTAAAGGATATCATTCAATCCGGTTCCCTGGAGTGGTTAAAAACTGATCTGCGTCCCCAGCCGGAAACAGTAGATCTGATTTCTAAAGCCATTAACGATCACCCCCCGGCTGGATTTGATGAAGGAGGGGTTATAAGGGCCGGATTTTCACCTGAACTGGATGAACTGCGCAGCCGCTCTCTCAGCTCCAAACAATACCTGGCCGGATTGGAAAAACAGGAGAGAGAGAAGACCGGCATTAAGTCCCTCAAGGTCGGTTATAACCGGATTTTCGGTTACTATATCGAGGTCTCTAATGCCAATCTAGCGCAGGTACCGGATAATTTTATCCGTAAACAGACTCTGGTAAACGGGGAGAGGTTTTATACCCCTGAATTGAAAGAATATGAGACTCTCATATTACATGCACAGGAACGTATTGTCGAAATGGAGTCCGATCTTTTTAAAATTATCTGCAGCCAGATAGCAGCCGCGGGTGAAAGTATCCTGGCCTTAACCCATACTCTGGCTAATATCGATGTTCTGTCGGCTCTGGCTGAAGCCGCTGTACGTTATAACTACGTCAGACCTGATATAAACTCTCAAAGAACCTTAATTATCAAAGGCGGTCGCCATCCGGTTGTGGAGCGCAGTTTGCCCGATAATGTTTTTATTGCCAATGATGCCTATTTGTCCAATGAAGATGCCCGACTGATCGTTCTGACAGGTCCCAATATGTCCGGGAAGTCCACCTACTTAAGGCAGGTAGCTATCATCGTCCTGATGGCGCAGATCGGCTGCTTCGTGCCTGCTTCTTCTGCCGAAATCGGGATAATCGACCGCATTTTCACCCGCATCGGCGCGGGAGAAGACCTGGCTGCCGGCATGTCCACTTTTATGGTCGAGATGACAGAAACCGCCAATATACTTAACAATGCCACTCCCGGCTCTCTGATTATCCTGGACGAAATCGGCCGGGGAACCAGCACCTATGATGGACTTTCGATTGCCCAGGCAGTGGCAGAGTATATCCATAATTCACCCAGACTGGGCGCTAAAACCCTCTTTGCTACTCACTATCATGAGCTGGTCGAACTGGCCGGTTTTTTGCCAGCCGCTAAAAATTTCAACGTTTCCGTTTCAGAAGATAAAGGCGAAGTCGTCTTTTTACGCAAGGTAGTTCCAGGCGGAGTAGATAAAAGCTACGGCATTCATGTGGCTAAACTGGCCGGGCTGCCCCGTGCGGTGATAAACCGGGCGCATGAAGTCCTGGCTGATCTGGAGAGTGACCACGGTAAATTGATTCTATCCACAGCTAAAAAGAAGGAAAAAGCCAATCAAATCACTCAGATTACTTTTTTCGGTCCTAAACCGGTTATTCTGGAAGAACTGCAAAAGATGGAACTTGATGGTCTGACACCACTGGAAGCCCTTAACAAGCTTTATGAACTGCAGAAAAAAGCCAGGGACGCCTAAAACTGTTATTTTTATCTTCTTCAGTAGTTCATTGAGAAAAAATAGATCGCAGCAACCATGGCCACAAGCATGATAGCCAGAGTAATAATAAATTTTAAGTTCCATTTTCCATTACGATAACGCCAGATTATAACGGGCCGGTTGGCTAGCCGGTCCCTGATGATAGCGGCTGATTCTTCCGTAGTAAGTTTTCTGGAAGCAGACGTTTTGGGTTTATTTTCAGCAGGCGCCTGGGCCGTTTTCTTTTTTAATTTTTTAAATTTAGACAATTTACCGGTCATCCTTTCATACGATTTCACACCATTATATCATCGCATAACCTCAAGAGTATATTTCTTAAGATTGGATATCCATAATTTGACAAACCCGGCTACAACCGAATAAAATTCTGATGTATCTGTTAAGGAATAATTAAAAATATGTCTTTGTTTTATCCGGGTAATAGAGATATCAGGCGTGAAAGGGTCCCTGCAAGGAGGGATTCAGGCTTGGCGTGTCTATTTTCAGGAGAAACAGCAATCTAGCAAAACAGAAAATCTGATAGATCGAATCAAGCCTGGAGACGAGCGATTTCCAGGCTTAATTTATTTTCAAAGAGCAATAAAAATAAAATTAAAGGAGAAATTATCATTCCGTCAGCCTGGAGAAATTTCTAGCCTAAGGGCGGAATGGTATATAATTATTAGATAAATGAGCAGCAACATCGAAATTGTTCCTGGCGGCGGAGTGACTTCTCCCCTTGGTTTTTCGGCCGGAGCCACCTATGCCGGCATCAAGAAGAAATCTAAAGATGCGCTGGATTTAAGCGTATTATATTCTGACATTCCCTGTGTAACCGCTGCGGTATTCACTACCAATAAAATCAAGGCAGCGCCAGTGATCCTCGATCAACAAAAACTTGAGAAAACCAGCAAGGCTCAAGCCGTAGTTATTAACAGCGGCTGCGCTAACGCCTGCACCGGCGAACAGGGTATGGGAGCCGCAAAGGCCACTGCGGCTCTAGCTGCTCACACTCTAGGTATTGCCGCTGACCTGGTTATGGTTGCCAGCACCGGCGTCATCGGCGTTCAATTGCAGGTAGAAAAAATCCAGATTGGTCTGGGCAATATCAATTTATCAGTTGAAGGCGGCAATGATTTAACCCGGGCGATTATGACGACTGATACCCGCCCCAAAAAAATTGCTCTTAAAGTCCAAAGCGGACGTACTCAATTCACCATCGGGGGCACCTGCAAAGGCGCCGGCATGATACATCCGGATATGGCAACCATGCTCTGCTTTCTCACCACTGACGCAGCAGTCGATTCTGAGTATTTAAAAATCGCCTTGAAAGAGGCTGTCGCCAATTCCTTTAATATGGTCTCAGTGGACGGGGATACCAGCACGAATGACACCGTTCTTTTAATGTCTAACGGTCAAGCTGGAAATAAAATCATTACCTCCGATGCAG
>Ga0153915_10007020_pt1 | contig 10594 bp, 10 predicted proteins | sample Opewatmetagenome_2_FD_107003 | JGI IMG/M metagenome (GOLD analysis project Ga0153915, IMG submission 107003) | Freshwater wetland microbial communities from Ohio, USA - Open water 3 Core 3 Depth 3 metaG | ecosystem: Environmental > Aquatic > Freshwater > Wetlands | place: USA: Ohio, Lake Erie... | reverse complement strand
GTGCGCAACGGGGCGCCCGTCATCGGCCTCAATGATTCGGGCGGAGCCCGCATCCAGGAGGGCGTGGTCTCGCTCGGCGGGTACGCGGACATCTTCCTGCGCAACACGCTCGCCAGCGGCGTGGTGCCGCAGATCTCGGCGATTCTCGGCCCCTGCGCCGGCGGCGCCGTCTACAGCCCGGCGATCACCGACTTCATCTTCATGGTGCGCGGGGTGAGCTACATGTTCGTGACCGGGCCGAACGTCGTGAAAACGGTCACCCACGAGGACGTGTCTTTCGACCAGCTGGGCGGCGCGGACGTTCATGCCGGCACCTCCGGCGTGGCGCACTTCGCCTGCAATACCGAGCCCGAATGCCTCCACGCGATCCGCGAGCTTCTGAGCTTCCTGCCGGGCAATAATCTCGAAGATGCCCCGCTGCGGCCGACCGACGATCCCGTCGATCGGCGGGACGAGGCCCTGCTCGATCTGTTGCCCGACAGCCCGCACAAGCCGTACGACATGCACGACCTCATCCGCCGGGTCGTGGACGACGGCATCATGCTCGAGGTGCAGCCCGACTACGCCGGAAACATCCTGGTCGGCTTCGCCCGGCTCGGCGGCAAGCCCATCGGCGTGGTGGCCAACCAGCCCGCGGTCCTCGCCGGCGTGCTCGACATCAGCGCTTCCCTCAAGGCCGCGCGGTTCATCCGGTTCTGCGACTGCTTCAACCTTCCGCTGGTGACCTTCGAGGACGTGCCCGGGTTCCTGCCCGGGGTGGGGCAGGAGCACGGCGGGATCATCAAACACGGCGCCAAGCTGCTGTACGCGTACTGCGAGGCGACGGTGCCGAAGCTCACCGTCATCACCCGGAAGGCCTACGGGGGGGCCTACGATGTCATGAGTTCGAAGCACATCCGGGGCGACATGAACTTCGCCTGGCCGACGGCCGAAATCGCCGTCATGGGGCCGAAGGGGGCGGTGGAGATCCTCTTCAAGGACCAGATCGCGAAGGCCTCCGACCCCGAGGAGGAGACCGAACGGTTGATCGAGGAGTATACCGCCAAGTTCGCCAACCCCTATGCCGCGGCGGCACGCGGCTACGTGGACGATGTCATCGATCCGCGGGATACCCGTCCGAGACTCATCGACGCGCTGCGGACCCTGGCGACCAAGCGGGACCGGAACCCGCCGAAGAAGCACGGCAACCTGCCCCTCTGAGGTCCCCTCTAGCCAGCCTCTGGCTGGCACCCTAGCTTTGTGGCATCCAAGCCAACTCGGCCCCTGATCTGAACTTGCCACCCATGCGTCCGCACCGACCCTGGCGATCCATCCTCGCGCTGGCCGCCGCCGGCCTCGCCCTCTCCGCTCCCGGGGCGGCAGGGCAGGCGGCGGTGGATCCGAGCGTGGCGCCGCGCGCGGCCGCACTCGAGCGCCGCGGCGATCGCCCCGCTGCCGTCGAGATGCTCGGCCGCTACCTCGCGACCGCTCCCGACGATGGACGGGCGTGGTTCGAACTGGGGCGATTCTACCTGATGGACACCCGTGACTGGCACCTGAGCGGCCATCACGGGGAGCCGAGCGGGTCGCTCTACCTCGACTTCGCGGCCACCGCGCTCGACCAGGCCGTTCGTCTCGGGATCGATTCGGGCGCGGTGCCGCGCGCGGTGGTGGAGATGAGCCGCATGGTCGGTCTCATCGAGGATGACGGCTGGACCCGCGACCGATCGCTGCTCACCCCGGTTCAGCCGCCGGAGCTGCCGGCGTTCGTCCTCGAATTGGGGACGAATCTTCTCAACTCCTGCCCGATGAACGGCGTGCTCGCGACGGGCAGCGATCTCGAGGCCGTCGCGGTCTGGTACGGTCTCTTCATCGCGGGAAGACGCTCCGACCTCATCCCGCTGCTTCCCGAGCTCTACCGGAGTGACGCGCGCTACCGGCAGCGCATGGCCGAGGCACTTGGTGTGCAAGGCGGCCTGACGATGACGCAGGCGCTGGGCAAGGTCCGCAGCCGGCGCGCCGTGTGCCTCTCGCCGCTGGTCGACTCCAGCGATGCTCCCGAGGGCCAGTGGACGGCGAGCCGCCTGGTACGAGTCAGCGGGCCCGCGGGCGCCGGCGAGCCGCTGCCCGATGGCCTGAGCATAACGAGCCTTCTCTCGGTCGAGAGACAGGGCGGGCTGCCCTGGTCTCATGCGGTCGCCTCGGTGTACTGGCTTGCGGCGCGGCGCAACCAGCTGCTCTGCGCCGGCATCCTGACGCAGCTCGGAGATCGTCCGCAGGGCGCATGCGGGCAGTAGGCCCCGTACTCCCGCGTCCCCGGTCTCGCTGCCTCGGGGCCCTGCCATCCCGCTCATGAACCGGGTCCTCGTCGCCAACCGCGGAGAGATCGCCCTTCGCATCATCCGCGCGTGCCACGAAGAGGGTCTCGAGGCGGTCGCGGTTTATTCCGAGGCCGACCGGCTCAGCCCCCACGTCCGGGCCGCGGACTTCGCGGTGCCGATCGGCCCGTCGTCTCCTTCCGAGAGCTACCTGCGGATCGATCGGCTCGTCGATGCGGCCCGGTCGAGCGGGGCCGACGGCATCCATCCCGGCTACGGGTTCCTCGCCGAGCGGGCCGCGTTCGCGGAGGCGGTGGAGCACGCGGGCCTCGTCTTCGTCGGCCCGCCATCCGGGGCCATCCGGGCGATGGGGGACAAGACCGAGGCGCGGCGACGGATGGAGCAGGCGGGCCTACCGATCGTGCCCGGCCTCACCGTGCCGGTCTCCGACCCCGTGGTCGCCCGTCAGGCCGCCGAAGCGATCGGCTACCCGGTGCTGGTGAAGGCGTCCGCCGGCGGCGGCGGGAAGGGCATGCGCACCGTGCGGGAACCCGCCGCGCTCGAGAACGCCCTGGTCCTCGCGGCGTCCGAGGCGATGAAGGCCTTCGGCGACCCCGGGGTCTATCTCGAGAAGTACATCGAACGTCCCCGCCACGTGGAGATCCAGGTCCTCGCCGATCGAGAGCGCACCATCCACCTCGGCGAGCGAGAGTGCTCGATCCAGCGCCGGCACCAGAAGCTGCTCGAGGAAGCGCCGTCCCTTGCGGTCTCCCCGAAGCTCCGGGTCCAGATGGGGCTCGCCGCGGTCGCCGCCGCGGAGGCCGTCGGGTACCGGAGTGCCGGGACCTGCGAATTCCTCCTCACCGCCGACGGCAGCTTCTACTTCCTCGAAATGAACACCCGCATCCAGGTCGAGCACCCGGTGACCGAGCTGGTCTACGGGGTGGACCTGGTGCGGGAGCAGCTGCGCATCGCGCGCGGGCTGCCCATGGGCGTCCCCAACCTGATGCTGCAGCCCCGGGGCTGGGCCGTCGAGTGCCGCATCACGAGCGAGGACACGACGAACGGCTTCCTGCCGGCCACCGGGCGCATCTCCTACCTGCGCACCCCGGCGGGGCCCGGCGTGCGCTGGGACGGCGGCTTCGAGGCGGGCAACGAGGTGACGCTCTTCTACGATTCGCTCCTGGGCAAGATCATCACCTGGGGCCGGGATCGGACCGAGGCGCTCGCCCGGATGCGGCGGGCGCTGGGGGAGCTGGTCGTGGTCGGGATCCCGACCAACCAGCCGTTCCACCTGCGCTTGCTCGAGGACGCGGCCTTCCTCCGCGGCGAAATCGACGTGCAGTTCCTCGAGCGTCGCACCGACCTCCTGGCGCCGCACGCGCGTGACGGACAGCTGGCCGACATCGCGGTGGCCGCCGCGCTCGCCGAGGACGAGGCGCGGCGGGCACGGAAGCCCCTCATCGGGGCGGCGGCCGCAGGGGCCTCGGCGGGAGGCTGGCTGCAGGCGGCACGACGAGAAGGGCTGCGGTGACCGAAGTCCGCATCGAGTCGATCGCGGCAGGAGGCGACGGGGTCGGACGACTGGAAGACGGACGGGCGGTGTTCGTACCCCGTACCGCGCCCGGCGATCGGGTCGAACTGACCGACCTTCGCCTGCACCGGCGCTTCGCGCGGGCGCGGCTGGCGCGGGTCCTGGAGCCCTCCCCCTGGCGCGTCCAGCCGTCATGCCCCCACTACGACGCCGACGAGTGCGGCGGCTGCCAGCTGCAGCACCTCGGCTACCCGGCCCAGCTCGAGGCCAAGCGCCGCATCGTCGGCGATGCGCTCCGCCGTCTGGCCAGGCTCGATCGCTCCGATCCGGACCTCGTGCCGAGCGAGGTGGAGTGGGGGTATCGGTCGCGGCTCACCCTCGCGGTCGCCGCCGGTGGGCGCCGGATCGGCATGCATCGGTTCGACCGGCCCGGGGAGATCTTCGACCTCGACGAGTGCCGCATCGCCGCGCCGGCGCTGATGGTGCTCTGGCGCGCGGTGTCGCGTCACCGGGCCCGTCTGCCGGACGGAGCGACGCAGCTGACGCTGCGGCTGGACCGGAGCGGCGGCCTGCACCTGCAGCTGAAGGTGCGTGAAGCCCGGGTCTGGCAGGACGCCCCCGGGCTGCATGCGCTGCTTGCCGCGGAAGGAATCGAGGCGAGCATCTGGTGGCAGCCGGAAGGCGGCGCACCCCGCGTCGTGGCGGGGGCACCGGGCGCCTACCCCGCGGTCGTCTTCGAGCAGGTGCATCCGGGGCTCGGAGACCGGATCCGATCCTTCGCGGTCGCCCGGCTGCTCGCCGGTTCGGGCCGCCACGCCTGGGATCTCTACGCCGGAATCGGCGAAACGACGGCGCTGCTGCTCGAGCGGGGTGCCTCCGTGGAAAGCGTCGAGATCGACCGCCGCTCGGTCGAAGCGGCGGAACGGCGTGGTGGGGACCGGAGCGCGGTCCAGCGGCACGCGGGCGCGGTCGAGGAGGTCGTGCACCGGTTGCGGCCGCCCGATCTGGTAATCACCAACCCGCCCCGGGCCGGCATGGACGAGGTGATCACGCGGACGCTTCTCGAGCGGCAACCGGGGCGGATCGTCTATGTCTCGTGCGATCCCGCCACCCTGGCACGCGATCTCGCCCGACTGGCCCCGGGTTACCGGGTCGGTGAGGTGACCGCTTTCGACCTCTTCCCGCAGACCGCTCACGTGGAGACTGTGACCGTGCTGGAATCCCCATGAAGTACTACGTGATCATCGAGGGCCGGGAGTTCGAGGTCGAGGTCGACGGCGAGCGGATCGTGGTCGACGGCGTCGAATCCAGAGCTCACCTCGGGGCCGTGGCCGGGACGCCCCTCCGCCATCTGCTGATCGATGATCGCTCCCGCACGCTGGCCGTCGAACCGGGAGGACGGGGGCACTGGCAGGTGGCCTACCGCGGCGACCGCTGGGAAGCGGAAGCAATCGACGAGCGGACCCGTCACATCCGCGGTCTCACCGCCGATCAGAGCACTCCCCGCGGGCCGGGCGTCGTCCGTGCCCCCATGCCGGGGCTCGTCGTCAGGCTCGGAGTGGAGGTCGGACAGTCGGTGCCGGCCGGGCACGGGGTCGTGGTGCTGGAAGCGATGAAGATGGAAAACGAACTCCGGGCTCCGGCGCCGGGCGTCGTGCGGGCCGTCCTGGTGCGGCCGGGGCAGCCGGTAGAGAAGGGAGAAGTGCTTGTGGAATTTGCAGATGAGTAGCGGACGGAGACTGACGGATATCACTGGCCGGATCGCGGTAACCGGTCCGTGGCGGCGGCCTCCGCCCGCCTGCCGACCTGCCTTGACCTCGGGCGGGGCAGACGGCTAAGTTTAAAGTCTGTGTCACTTTGCGCACGCTCTCACAAGCAAGGGCAGCCTGCTCCATGAAGACCTACACCGCCACGCCCGACGACATCCGGCACGACTGGCATCTGGTCGACGCCACCGGGGTCCCGCTCGGGCGCCTGGCCAGCCGGGTGGCGCAGCTCATCCGGGGCAAGCACAAGCCGACCTTCACCCCGCATATGGATGGTGGTGATTTCGTCGTCGTCATCAATGCCGGGAGGGTCAAGCTCACCGGGCGCAAGCTCGAGCAGAAGAACTACTTCAGGCACACCGGCTACATGGGTCACGAGCATTTCACGCCGGCCGGGAAGCTGCTCGCCAAGCATCCCGACCGCGTGATCGAGAAGGCGGTCTTCGGCATGCTGCCGAAGAACTCGCTCTCGCGTCAGAAGCTGCGCGGCAAGCTCAAGGTCTACGCCGGCGCCGAACACCCCCACGCGGCACAGCAGCCCGCCCCCTATTCCGTCACACCCGAGAAGGCGCGCGCATGACCGGTACTCCCCAGTTCCGCTGGCAGGCCGTCGGCCGCCGCAAGACCAGCGTTGCCCGTGTGTATCTGACCCCCGGCACCGGCAAGTGGGACATCAACGGACGCACGCTGGGTGACTACTTCCCCCGTCCCTCCCTGGTTCAGCATATCCAGCAGTCGTTCTCGGCCACCGACACGCTCGGCGCCTTTGACGTGCGCGCCCGGGTAAATGGGGGCGGTCAGTCGGGCCAGGCGGGTGCGTTGCGGATGGCCATCGCGCGGGCGCTGGTCGAGGCCGATGCGGTGCACCGCACCAAGCTCCGCACGGCGGGGCTGCTGACCCGCGACTCGCGCGCGGTCGAGCGGAAGAAGCCGGGCCGCTCGGACGCCCGGAAGCGGTTCCAGTTCTCGAAGCGGTAGGCGGCATTCGAAGCGGCGGACCTCGCGTTCGCCGCTCGACCAGGGCGGACATGCGGTCCGCCCATATCCACGTCGCTGGATTCCGGTCAGGGTGTCCCGAAGGCAGCGGGCCGAGGGATCAGGCCGGAAGGTGAAGGCGGCGGACGAACAACCCCACAGCACGGAAGGAAACCACGACTCGCATGGCTCAGCCCCAGCTGCAGGATCTGCTCGAAGCCGGTGTCCATTTCGGTCACCAGACCCGTCGGTGGAATCCGAAGATGCGGCGGTTCATCTTCGCGGAACGCTCCGGCATCTACATCATCGACCTCCAGAAGACCCTCCGGCAGATCCAGAAGGCGGAAGAGCTGCTCAAGAGCGTCGTTCTCAAGGGCGAGGGTGTGCTGTTCGTCTGCACTAAGAAGCAGTTGAAGGCCACCGTCCAGATCGAGGCTGCAAATTGCGGCGCGTTCTGGGTCACCGAGCGCTGGCTGGGTGGCATGCTGACGAACTTCCAGACCATCAAGAAGCAGATCCGCCGGCTGCGCGAACTGGAGCAGGGCTCGCAGGAGGGCGACTTCGAGAACTACACCAAGAAGGAGAAGCTGCTCTTCGAGCGTGAGCGCGAGAAGCTCAGCCGCAATCTCGAGGGCATCAAGGGCATGGGCCGGCTGCCCGGCGCCCTGTTCGTCGTGGACGCCAAGAAGGAAAAGATCGCGGTCGCCGAGGCCAACAAGCTGGGCATCCCGGTCGTCGCGATCGTGGATACCAACGCCGATCCCGATCTTATCACGGTGCCGATCCCCGGCAACGACGATGCGATCCGGGCGGTGTCGCTCATCACGAGCTCGTTGTGCGACGTGATGCGCGAGGCACGGGCCCAGATGCCGCTCAGGGAGGCTGCCGAGGACGCCGAGGCCGAGACCTACAGCACCGACGTGAGCCCCGAGGGCGAGTCGGAGGCCGATCGCAAGAAGCGCCGGACCCGCCGCAAGCGGCGTCCCAAGCCCGAGGCGATCGCCGCCCGCATCAAGCACGAGGGCGAAGACGCCGGCGAGGCCGCGCCGTTAGCCCCGGGCGAAACCGGCGCCTGACGCCGGGCGGGCTGCAGACTTCAGGCATTCAACCGCTGCCCGTGGCCCGACGGCCGTGGGCGGCGGTTCTGCTAATCACCTACTGACTGCGCAGAACGTGACGATTATGGCAATTACAGCGAAGGATGTCAGCGAGCTCCGCGCCCGGACCGGTGCGGGAATGATGGACTGCAAGCGGGCACTGGAGGAGGCGGGCGGCGACATGGACAAGGCGGGCGAGATCCTTCGCGCGAAGGGCATCGCCCGGGCCGAGAAGCGCACCGACCGGAGCGCGTCGCAGGGCCTGATCGTGATCGAGGCGGCCGCGGACCGGCGGTCGGCCGCGATGATCGAACTCGACTGCGAGACCGATTTCGTGGCCCGAACCGAGGACTTCATCGCGCTCGCCCGCGACCTGGCGACGCACGCGGCGCGGCAGGGGCCGCAGGGGGTGCATCCCGGCAGCGACCTCGACGGCCAGCCCTTCCGGCGCGAGACCGTCGGCGAGGTCGTGAAGGAGATGTCGGGCAAGACCGGCGAGGCGATGGCGCTCAAGCGGGCGGCGCGGTTCACGACGACCACCGGAGTGATCGGCTCGTACCTCCACTTCAACGGCCAGACGGGGGTCCTCGTCGAGCTGCAGGGCGGATCCGGCGAGGCGGTCGAGTCGCTCGCGCGGGAGATCGCGCTGCACATCGCCTCGGCCGATCCGATCGGGGTGGGCGAGGCCGATATCCCGGCGGGGCACATCGACCGCGAGCGCCGCATCGCCGAGGAGCAGGTGGCGGCCGAGGGCAAGCCCGAGAACATCCGTGCCAAAATCGTCGACGGCAAGATCCGGAAGTTCGTGGCGGAGCGTACCCTGCTCGGCCAGCCGTTCGTGAAGGACGACTCGAAGTCCGTGGGCCAGCTGGTGCAGGAGGCTTCGGAGGCCGCCGGCGCCGCCCTGACCATTGCGCGGTTCGCGCGCTTCAAGGTCGGAGAGTCCTGATGCGCCGGCAGTTCGCCCGCGCGTTGCTCAAGGTGTCCGGCGAGGCCCTCGCCGGCGGCAGCCGATTCGGCCTGGATTACCCGGCGGTGGAGTCGCTGGCCGACGAGGTCATCAAGGTGCACTCCCGCGGGGTTCAGATGAGCCTCGTCGTGGGCGGGGGAAACATCCTCCGCGGGACCAGCGCCAGTCGCCAGGGCCTCGATCGGGTCACGGCCGATTACATGGGCATGCTGGCGACGGTCATCAACGCCCTGGCGGTGCAGGACATCCTGGAGCGCAAGGGACTCAACACCCGTGTGATGACCGCCATCCGGATGGAATCCGTGGCCGAGCCCTACATCCGGCGGCGCGCGCTCCGGCACATGGAGAAGGGCCGCCTGGTGATCTTCGCGGGCGGCACCGGCAACCCCTATTTTTCCACCGATACCGCGGCAGTGCTGCGGGCGCTGGAAATCGAGGCGGAGGTCATTCTCAAGGGGACCAACGTGGAAGGGATCTATACCGCCGATCCGAAGCGGGACCCGACCGCCCGGTTCATCCCGGAGCTGACCTTCCAGGAGGCGCTGGTGCAGGGATACGAGGTGATGGACGCGAACGCCTTCGGCCTCTGCAAGACGAACAATCTTCCGATCATCGTCTTCGACATGAACATTGCGGGGAACCTCGACCGCGTCCTCGGGGGAGAACCGGTGGGGACCATCGTCCGATGAGCAACATCCAGGAATTCCTGAAGCAGGCGCGCGAGCACATGCACAAGGCGGTCGAGAACACCCGTCGCGAGCTGTCCGGCCTGCGCAGCGGCAAGGCCTCGACCACACTGCTCGACATCGTCCGGGTCGAGGCCTACGGCAGCCTGGTGCCGCTCAACCAGGTCGGCATGGTGGCGGCCCCCGAGCCGCGGCTGCTGACCGTCACGCCGTTCGACAAGGCGCTCGCCCCCGTCATCGAGAAGGCCATCCGCGACTCCGATCTCGGGCTCAATCCGGCCAGCCATGGCGGCCTGATCCGGGTGCCGATCCCGGCGCTCACCGAGGAGCGGCGCAAGGAGATGGTCAAGGTCGTGCACAAGCTGGCCGAGGAAGGGCGGGTCGGCGTCCGCCACGCGCGCGGTGAGGTGCACGCCAGGATCAAGAAGCTCGAGAAGGTGCCCGAGGACGAGAAGACGCGTGCCGAAAAGGACCTGCAGAAGCTGACCGACGAGCACATCCGGCAGATCGACCAGCTGGTCGTGGCGAAGGAAGCGGACATCCTCGAAGTCTGATGGCATGAGCGACGATCTTCTGGAGCAGGTCCGGCTGAACGGCGCCGTCCCGGCCCACGTTGCCATCATCATGGACGGCAACGGCCGCTGGGCGCGGAACCGGACACTGCCCCGTCCGTTCGGGCATCAGGCCGGGATGAAGTCGGTGCGCGAGGTCGTGGAAGGGGCGCTGGCCGCGGGAGTCGAGGTGCTGACGCTCTTCGCGTTCAGCAACGAGAACTGGCAGCGGCCACCCGACGAGATCGGTGCGCTGATGAGCCTCCTGCAGGAGTACATCTCCCGGGAGCTGGCCGAGCTCAAGGCGCAGGACGTGGGGGTACGGTTCCTCGGCGATCTCGACCGGCTCGCAGCCTCGGCGCGGCGGGCGGTCGACCAGATGATGCAGGAGACCGCGGGCTGCACGCGCCTCGCGCTCAATATCTGCATCTCCTACGGCTCGCGCGCCGAGATCACCCGGGCCGCCCGGCGGCTCGCGGAGGAGGTCGCGGCCGGCCGGCTCGCCCCCGACGAGATCGATGAGGAGGAGCTCGCCGGCCAGCTCTACACCGCGCCCTGGCCCGACCCCGACCTTCTGATCCGCACCTCCGGTGAGCTCCGCCTGTCCAATTTCCTCCTGTGGCAGCTCGCCTACGCGGAGTTGTACGTGACGCCGGTGCTGTGGCCCGACTTCACCCGCCGGCACCTCTATGAAGCCATCCTCGATTTCCAGCGCCGC
>Ga0153915_10007019_pt1 | contig 10595 bp, 8 predicted proteins | sample Opewatmetagenome_2_FD_107003 | JGI IMG/M metagenome (GOLD analysis project Ga0153915, IMG submission 107003) | Freshwater wetland microbial communities from Ohio, USA - Open water 3 Core 3 Depth 3 metaG | ecosystem: Environmental > Aquatic > Freshwater > Wetlands | place: USA: Ohio, Lake Erie... | reverse complement strand
ATGACCAGTTTCGATAACGACCTGGTCAACTGGAGCGGCAGCTGGATTCATGCTCCCAAGTCGGCCCAGCTCGGCAACACTTGATGTCGCCTGATTGAGAAAGACTCTCAGAGAAGATCAGGAAGTCAACCTCGAACGGGCGGCAAGGATATCCTTGCCGCCCTTTTTTTTCGGGTAAGATGCCTGAAATGACCCAAGAATATGGAGTTTGAGCGATGTCCAAGAAAAGAAAAGGTTTCACGCTGATCGAGATGCTGATCGTGGTGGTGATTGTTGGCATCCTGGCCGCCCTTCTCATTCCCCAGTTCATAACTTCCATCCAGAAGGCGAAGCAGAAGGGAACGATGCAAGATATGAATGGCATCGCCAAATCGCTCATCGACTACATAACCGATGTCGGCTATGTTCCCGAACAGAGCGGAGCCATGGTCGCCGGGTCCACTTTCATAGAAGAACTGAGGCCCTTTTACGTGAAAGCGATGCCCATGATGGACCAGTGGGGGACCGCTTTTTATGTCTACTGCGGCTCTGATGCCATCGGCTCGGCGGGCCTCGGGGGCGTGACGGCAGCGGGACCCGACGATTTTGTGATCATCTCGTACGGAAGAGACAGGCGCCAAACCTCCTTTTCCTTCGATCCGATGGACCCCCAGTCCGCCTATTTCGAGCTGACGTCCCTGCCCTGTTTTGACCAGGACCTGATCATCTGGAACGGCTCCTGGATTCATGCCCCCAAGGCCGGACAGCTCGGCCAGAATTAGCCCTCTCCGCCCGCCACGCAATTTGACAGCCCCCTCCGTCTTTTGTTAAGAAAGGTCCGTCGAGGAACACCCTTTGGCCGTCCTGCCTTCCCAAGATTCCCGGGATACCCACCGCCCCCTTCTGATATTCATCCTTCTGCTTTTGACGGTCAATCTGTTCCTCTTTCTCCCCTCGATGTCCGGCGATTTCATCTGGGACGACAAGTATTTCATCAGCGAAAACTCAAACCTCGTCGGGTCCCGTTTTCTCCAGGATTTTTGGCGGAGTCCCTTCGGTGGATTCTCGGGAACCGACGAGAACAGCCTGAGGATCGACCGGGGCCGGCAGTTCTATCGTCCCCTGACCTCGCTTTCCTACTGGCTGGACTTCAGGCTCTGGGGTCTCAACCCGGCCGCGTTCCATCTGACTAACATTCTCCTCCAGTTCATCAACTCCATCCTCTTGCTCTTAATCCTTCTCCGCGCGGGACTGGGCCTGGAGCCCGCTTTTGCAGGGGCCCTCCTGTTCTCTGTATTCCCCCCTCATTTCGAGAACGTGGCCTGGATCTCGGGCCGGACTGACCTTCTCTCTTTTCTCTTCGCGGCGCTTTCGGTCCTGAGCTTTTCCGCCTTCCTGAAGAAAAAAAGGTACGCCTGGCTCTCTCTTTCCGCGCTTTTCTTCTTGGCCGGACTCCTGGCCAAAGAAAATATCCTGCTTCTTCCCTGCCTCTTCCTCATCGTCGTCTGGCGGAAAAGAATAAAGGCGAGGGACATCCTCCCGGTTTCAGCTCCATTCCTCCTGGCTGGCGCTTTTTGGTTTTCCCTCAGGGCCATGGCTTTCGGGAACGATGCTCCCGCCCTCTCGGGGCGGTCCTTCCTCGATTTTTTCTCGACGATCGGCTTCTACACGGCGCGAATGGTCACCCCGTTCGGCCTGACCGTGACTGTGGATTCCGCGCCCGTATTCGCGAATCCGGCGTTTACGGCCATCGGCGCCTTGATCATCGCTCTTTTTGGGGCTTCGCTCATCGTCGTCCTGGACAGGAAGCGGAGGCAAATCAAGGCCCCTCTCATCCTCTCCGGCTATGTCCTTTTTTTGCTCCCCTCGGTGGCCGTCATTTTCTCCTCGCTGAGTCTGTCCCTCGTCGCCTGGCGGTTCCTCTACCTTCCATCGGCCGTATTCGTTACCGGCCTGACCTATCTCGCCTTCCGCTGGGTCCGGCCCCGGGCCGTCGTCTATACTTTCCTCGGACTTCTGGCGGTCGCCTACGCAATCGAAACCTACCCCAAGAGCGGTCTCTTCGGCCGGGATGAGACCGGATTCTGGCTGGGGATCAAGCGGGTCGACCGGGAAGACCTCATCGCCCGGTTCAACATCGCGATCAAAACCCTTCCCCTGGACGAAAAGAAGGCGCTCCAGATTTTCGACCAGATCCTGGCTGCGAAGGCGCACCCGCTTTATCCGATGTGGCAGACCCGGATTTATGAGGAATTGGCGATGTATTACGCGTTTCAAAAGGATTTTGCCAAGGCGGAATACTATTTCGGGGAACTGTCCAAACGGCCGGGGGGTCAGTCGCTCCACTCCACCTTCAATTACTCCTATTTCCTGGCTTTTGCCGGGAGGCGGGAGGAAGGTGAGCGCATCGTCCTGGACCTCGTCGGCCGCTATCCCCAGAACCACTTTGTCCTGACCCGGGCGGCCAAGTTCTACCTGATCGTCAAGGATTATCCCCGGGCGGCAGACCTCTATGGGCGGGACTACGTCCTGTTCCGCAACGAACAGACCAAGAAACTGCTTGAGGAGCTGCGGCCTTTGCTCCCCCGGAAGGATCAGTGAGGACCTTCCGTCCAGACGTCCTTTATTTTCTCTAAGTATTCCTTCTTTAGACGGCTGACGAGGACGACGATCTCCGGCTGGGAGGGGTTTAGGGCGAGGGATTGCTCGAAATAGCCGACTGCTGTCCTAACCCGGATCAAGTTATAAAGGTAGAAAAACCCCGCCTTGTTCAGGATTTCATAGTTCCCCGGGTTCTGGTCGAGGATCTCTTGGATGAGTTTGTTTCCCTCTTCGCCTTTTCCTTGATAAAAGGAGAGGCTGGCCAGCAGGAACTGGTGGTCGAGGTCGAGGCTGGGGAGCGTCTTAACCAAGGTCACGGCCGCGGCGAAGTTCCGGTTCTGAATATAAAAGGTCATCTTTTTGTCGAAGGGAAGGGTCTCGAAATCCTGCCGCATCTTGGCGGTGTCTATGTTGGCGAAGAAAGCCGGGAAAATGCTCTTCATCGTCTCTTCAAGCTTGGCCGCCTCCGGCCAACGACCGTGGCTGACATACAGGTTGTAGAGGTCGGAATAGGCTTCCTTGACAGTGCTGTAGCCGGCGATATTCTCGAGCAGGAGCTTCTCCGCCGCCCCGATGTCTCCCTGGGAGGCGAAGACCCGGGCCTTCTTGGCGTTGATTTGGTAGCGGACGAAGGGGGCGATCTTTATATCCGGCGATTTATTGAATTCCTCGACACTCGCCATCCAGCGCAGGACGCCGGGGTAATCTGCCCTCATCATATCGATATCCGCGTAGAGCATACTGATCAGGATGGCTGTCTCCCGCTTCATGCTGATGCCCAAAGACCGATTCAGGTCCAGTTCGGCCGAAATATAATCCTTTTTTTCGATGGCCGTCTTGGCCGCCTGGAAGAGGACATAGGCGTCGCGGGGTGAGGACCTCATGGCTCTTTGCCAGAAAACCGGGCTGTTCTTATAGGCGCCGGCGTTGAGCACGATCGAAGGGATAAACAGGAGGAGGACCAGGAAGACGAGCCCGAAACGGGGCCTCTCTTTGATCCGCATCAGGAAGTGGGCGAAGAGCCAGACGAGGCCGAAGGCGGCGACCATCATGTAGCGGGAGAAGATTTGGTAGGGAATGATATTGGCATAGATAAGGGGAATATGTCCCAGCCAGAAAACGACGAAAAGCGAACCCGGAAGCACGACGTCCCTGTCCTTCTTGGCCCAGAGGGCAAGTACGACGATGAACGCCAGGGCCAGCAGCCCGAAAGCAAGGAAAATCACCCGGCTCATTTCGCTGACGGGGAGGAACATATCATAGCGGATGGGGAAGATCATGGTCCGGAGGTAGTAGCCCAGGGTTCCCAGAGCCGCCCGCGCGTTTTCGAGCGAATCGGGCATATAGACCATCCTGATGTTTTTGATCCCGAGGACGAGGTTTTTGATGAAGAAAAAGAGCAGGATGATGGACGCGTTGACGACATGGTAGGGCCAGGCGATCTTCCGCCTTCGGACCTTTTCGTAGACGAGGAGCAGGGGGAGGAAGAGGATGAATGTTTCCTTGGAAAAGACACCGAGGAAAAAGAAAAACGAAGACCCGACCAGGTAGAGCGGGCGGCCCTTTTTCAGGAAGAGCTCGAAAAAGAGGAAGGTGAGGCTTCCCCAGAGGAGTAGGAAGAGGTCTCCCCGGCCTACGACCCAGACGATGTTTTCGCTGTTCAGAGGATAGAGGGCGAAAAGGAGTGTCGTGATCTCGGGCAAATAGGGCTTATCGGAGTGCACCTTCAAAAAGGCGAAGAGGAATATGAGGGAAAGAAAATAGATCAGCAGGTTGGTCAGACGCAGGGTGATGTTCTTGATCCCCCAGAGCTCGTTCTCCAGGAGGAAAGAGAGCGTCAAAAGGGGCCGGTAGTAGTGGTCCTGTCCCTGGACGCCGAGCTGTTCGCTGAAATAGCTGTACTTGAAGGCGGAAGTTAAGGGCTGATGCTCGATGAAGAGGAGGTTGTGCTTGAAGAAGATCTCGTCGTCCCAGATGAAGTCGTAGTTGAACGTCTTCCAGTAAAGGCCGAACAGGATGACGGCCAGGATGGCCACGTAGATGAGGTCTTTTTTATGCATGGGTGTATGTTAAGGTCTCGTCTCCTTTTTTTCAAGGCCGAGCATGGGCGCCGGGTATTTGACTTGATACCATCAAACCGATAATATTCCTGCCTCGCCATGCTTAAAGAGAAGTTTTCCCCCCGGAGTTCCCCGGTCCTGTTGGTCGTCTGTCTGTTGGCCGTCCTCATCGTCATCCTGATCACGTCCCAGCGGTTTTTCTTCGTGCCCAAAATCCTGATCATCCTGCTCGTCATCTTGGCCGTGGCGGCCATGGGAAAATTTAAAGTCTTCCTCCAGGACTGGTTCGTCTTCATCGGGTTCATCTATCTCTTCGATAGCTTCCGGGGGAGCATCTATATTGCCACTTGCCGGCTCGGTCTGCCGGTCCATACGCTGTATGTGATCAGGATCGAGCAATTCCTGTTCGGCGGCATCCCCTCCGTCATGCTCCAGGACCTATTCCTCCGCTCCCACTCTGCCTCCGGTTTTGGCTGGTTTGAAAAGTTCATCACCGTGGCCCACGGCAGCCACTTCGTCGCCTTTCTCCTGGTCGGGTTCATCATCTGGCTTTATCGGCCGCGCTTATTCCGGTTCTTCAAGGTCTCCTTTTACCTCACTATCTTCCTCGGGCTCTTGGGATATTTTGCCGTCCCCACAGTCCCGCCCTGGATGGCGTCGACGGTCTTCGGCCTGCTGCCCCGGATCACTCGCTTCAACGCGATCATCTACAACATGGCCATCCCGGACATCAGCTCGGGGTTCGACACCAATCCCATCGCCGCCATGCCCTCTCTCCACGCCGCCTTCCCCTTCCTCTGCGGCCTGATCCTGTGGAGAGCCTATCGGTTCAAAGCCTGGCCGTTCTACCTCTACGCTCTCCTGATGCAATTCGCCATAATCTACACGGGCGACCACTATGTCACCGATGTCCTGGCGGGCTTTGTCCTGGCCGGTTTCTGCTACGGAGCGGCCCTCGTCCTGACCAAGAAGGATGTCCCGCCGGAAAGCGCCCTGCCCGCTGAAAAACTTGAGGCTACAGACAGTCCCAAGAAACTGGTCAGCGCGCTCGTCGGCGGACTCCTGATCCTCCTGGCCGGGATCGTCATTGGGTCTTATAACAGAGACCAGTTCCTTCACAACCCCACGGCCTACAACCTCTATGTGCCGCGCTACGCGGATTTCTTCCGCCATGAAGCGGACTTCGCCAAGAACTTCCAGGTCCAATATTATTTGGGCAGCCATCATTTTTTAAAGCGGGACTTCGACCGGGCGATCTCCTATTTTGAGAAGTGCCGGGCCATCGCCCGGAACGAGGCCGAGAGACAGCGGGCCGAGACCGGGATCAAGATGTCCCGAGAGTTCCGGGAGAGGGGAGAAGTGAGCAAAGACCGGAGTCAATGAAACGAATTCATGGGCTGGTCATCTTGCTGGGTCTGACCATCGGACTCTACATTCTTCTGCGGAAGGAACCGCTGCCCGAGGAGGAGAGTGGGCCCAATCCGCCGGCGCCGAGCTCGCTGGTCGAGAAATACGGACCGAAGCTCTATTCCCAGCATAACGAGGAACTCATCATCCGCGATTTTTTTAGCGACCGGAGAGACGGTTTTTTTATTGATATCGGAGCCAGTCACTACCAGACAAACAGCACGACCTATTATCTGGAGAAGAATCTGGATTGGAGCGGCATCGCCGTCGATGCGATATGTGACTATGGGAAGGATTATGAGGTCTACAGGAAAAGGACTCGCTTTTTTTGCTTTTTTGTCTCCGACCGGTCAGACCAGGAGGCCGATTTATACATCAACCTGGATAACAAAAGGGTTTCCACCGGCGATTCCAGGCTGGCCAAACGACGCGGGCAGTATAATCTAATCAAGGTTCCCAGCGTCACCTTGAATGACCTGCTGAGCCGCCTGGGCATCGTCCGCTTTGATTTTCTCTCTATGGATGTCGAATTCGGTGAGCCGGCGGCTCTGGCCGGGTTCGATATCGATCGCTACCGGCCGTCCCTCGTCTGCATCGAGGCCCACCGCAAGGTTCGACAGGCGATCCTGGAATATTTCAGAGTCCACCGTTATCGTCGGCTCGAGCAGTACGACTTTGTCGACCGGCTGAACTATTATTTTGCGCCGGCGGCTGCCGATAATTAAATCAGGGAGCTTGAACATGAAAAAACAGCAATGGTTGGTCGTGGGGATCGTGCTGCTCAGCGTGCTGGTCGCGGGGATGCTGCTCAAATGGCCGAAGGAAAATCCGGTCGAAAGAGAGGGACTCATCGCCCGGTTCATCCAAACCTACCATTCCTCCAACGTGCATAACAACACGCGGTGGATGGGGATTCAGGCCCAGCAGAATCCCTGCGACCTGTGGATTGTCCAAGAAATTATCCAGGAGGTGAAGCCTGATTTCGTCATCGAGACGGGGACATACAAAGGCGGCGGCAGCCTTTTTCTGGCCACGGTCCTAAAAAACGCCAATGCCGCGGGCAAGGTAATCACAGTAGACATCGAACGCCAGATGGACGCGGCCGGGCAGTTGGGCCTTTTCCAGGAGGCGGTTGAGTTTATCGAAGGAAACAGCGTCTCGGACGAAGTTGTCGGCAGGATCGGCAACCGGGTCAAAGGCTCCCGAGCCGTGGTCGTCCTGGACTCGGACCATCATAGAGAGCACGTTTTGAAAGAACTGCGGCTCTATTCCCAGTTCGTCTCTCCGGGAAGCTACCTGATCGTCCATGACACCTCCCATAACGGACATCCTCTGAGGACTACCTACGGCGAAGGTCCGATGGAGGCGGTGGAGGAGTTTCTGGCCGAAAACAGGAACTTTGTCAGCGACCGGAGCCGGGAAAAATTCTTAATGACCTTCTCGCCCAAGGGGTTTTTAAAAAGGGTTAGCTAGGGCGGGAGGGACCGCTCATTCCGGGTACGAGTCCTTGACCCCGTACAACCTCCAGCGGCCCGATGACGTCAATGGCGCAAGCGTGCGGTCACGGGCGACGCTGGCGTGAAGCTTGTCGTCCCCGCTGACCAGGGCATAATTAAAAAACAGCAAATCGCTCTTTTTAGCCCGCTCAGGAAACCATTCCAGCCCCGAAGTCCAGGCGAGCTGGCGGGGCGTCCGGTATATGACCAGGCTGGGCCCGAAATCAGCAAAGGAGAAGTTCAGCTCACCTCCACGGTAGACCTGGGCGTAGGAGAAAACCTGGATGAACGGGCGTCCCCGGACAATGGCGCTCTCCTTCATATAGCTCAGGCCGATGAGACGGGGCTCTTGGTGAAGCGCCGCCAGCGATTCGCCCAGCCCGGAGAGCTCGCTTCTTTCAAAAGCCACCCAGTTGAGCGAGGTGAGGGCGAAAAAGGCGACGAGCGAGGCGACGACCGCAATGGTGAGGGCGCTCTTGCGGACCTTGATCTCGGGCAGGCCGAGCAGCAGGAAGGCCAGCCCCGGCGGCACCCACCTCTGACAGAACCGGATCGTGTTCGTGTGCTTGTCCGGAAGGATAAACGCCAAGATGAACAAGAGAGCGCTAAGTAGCAGGAGGGCTCTGTCGGCCTTGGCCAGGAAACCCTTGCGGTTTGGGAGCCAGGCAAGGAAAACCCAGACAACGATCAGGCCGAAAAAGACTGGCTCCAAGGCGCCTTTGAGCCCCCCGAAAGACGCATCTACGAGCCAGTTCGGGAGAAGCCTCTCGAACGGAACGGTGGCCCAGACCGTCTGTGATTTGAAACCGTAGGCTGCCAGGTTTGGATACCAGGCGGCGGCCAGGGCGAAAAGGGGGATGGCGCCCGCGGCCCGCAAAACGAGTCTCTTGAAGTCCCGCCGGATGAAAACGTGCGTCACACCCAGCCAGGCGACGGCCACCAGAAACCAGAAGATGTGGGTGAAGTAGAGGATGATCCAGGCTCCCAGGAAAGCCAGGCCCTCTTTGGAGCGGCTCCTGAAGTCGACCCGGAGGAGAAGAAGATATCCGATGAAAAGCGGCCAGCCGAAAGCGAACTGATAGAATCCCCAGTAGAGAATGTGACCAAAGAACAGGAGCGATGCCAAGGAAGCAGCCAAAGGCGGTCTTTTCAGCCGGGCGGCCAGGAGATGGAGCATTACGATCCAGACGAGCGCGATGATGAGCATCCCGAAGCGGCCCGCGTTCTCGGGGCCAAAGACAAGCCAGCTCGCTCCGATCACCGTGTAGACGAGGCTATACGGGGTCATCCACTGGATTCGGTAGGGGGAATCGGGTCGGCTCAGGGCTTCTCCGAAAAGACGGATCTGGGCCGCGTGCTGGGGTAGGTCGGTCAGCGGGGGGAATTTGACCAGGAGAAAGGGAACGGCCGCCAGGCAACAACAGAGGGCGGCCAGCGCGAGCCTCTGCTTGGGGCGCTCCATTTTTAGCCATCTTATCATGGTTCTGACGAAAACTCTATGACTTTGATTGACCCTCGCGGGCGATTCTGCTATGTAAAAAGTGCCGGGAGCGAGACATGCGACGCAAGAGCCTTATCGTGGCGCTCTGTTGTGTTTTGTACGGTCTTTTGGCGGCCGTCATCTATTTCGGATTCTTCAAACCCACCAAGGCTGACTATATCAGAGACGTCAAGTTCAAGGCGAAGGGCAACAGGCTCAGCGTGCTGCTCATCACCGTCGATGCGCTCCGCGTGGATTACATCAGCGCCAACGGGTATGGTATCAAAACCACTCCCACAATCGACGGGTTGATCTCTGCTGGGCTTAATTTCACAAAGGCCGTAACTCCCATTCCGAAGACGACACAATCACTAGCTTCACTTCTCACAGGATGCTATCCGTACAAGACAGGGGTTAGGAATCTCTGGACTGCCCTGCCTCGAAACGTGATTACCCTGACTGAAGTGCTTAAAAACCTTAAATACCAGACAGTTGCGGTGGTTTCGAATCATAACCTCATCCCCGATAGAAACCTGGATAAAGGCTTTGATCATTATGATTTCGAATCTGACAAGCGTGAAGCTATGGAAACCACCAAGTCCGTCCTCTCGCATTTCGGGAATATCAACACCGGAACCCCCTTTTTCATCTGGGTGCATTATATCGACCCTCATGTTCCGTACTATCCTCCCGAGGCCATCGCTCGGGAAATGGATCCTAACTACCGAGGACGCTACGAAAAGAACTTCGGCGACAACAAACGCAAGATCGGCGGCTGGGCGTATCCCCAGGATATCGGCAAGGAAGGAGCCGTCTTCGAGAATAATCTGGGAGAAACCGTTAATGAGCATATCCGGAAACTCTATGCTGCCGAGATCAAGCATACTGACTTGGCCATCCACGAGCTTCTGGTTCAAATGGAGCGGCGAGTCGGCGATAGACTGATCACTATCCTGACCGCCGACCATGGGGAAAGCCTGGGGGAGCATGACTACTATTATGAACACGGCGATTATGTCTATAATGCCCAGCTCCGTATTCCCCTGGTTTTTCGGATCCCACGGACGCACGAGCTTCACACCGTAGGCAGAGTTGATGACTGGGTCAGCCTGATCGATGTGCTCCCGACGACTCTGGATCTCTTGGGAATCAAGGTGAGCTCCGACCATCTCAGGCAGGTGGACGGGGTATCTTTGATCCCTTACTGGGAAGGCCGGAGGGTGGCTCCGCGACCTCTCTTTTCAGAGTCGGACGATACTTTTTACCCCGAATTCATCAAGCGCCGTGTCCGCCATGATATCCCGGGCCGGTTCAGGTCCGTGATCTATGACGGCTGGAAGCTGATCTGGACTCCGTTCCAGCAGCCCGGGATGCTGTATGAGCTTTATGACGTCGAGTCCGATCCGGGTGAGATGGCTAATCTGTACGAAGCGGAGAAGGCCCGGGCGGGCGTTCTAGAGAAGTTTCTTAAGGAGTGGATGACCCGGCAAAGTCAGGCTGCCGAAGCCACCCCGCCAACGCAGAGAGACTTGGAGATCTTGAAGTCGCTCGGCTATATCAAGTAGCTTCCTT
>Ga0153915_10007018_pt1 | contig 10596 bp, 5 predicted proteins | sample Opewatmetagenome_2_FD_107003 | JGI IMG/M metagenome (GOLD analysis project Ga0153915, IMG submission 107003) | Freshwater wetland microbial communities from Ohio, USA - Open water 3 Core 3 Depth 3 metaG | ecosystem: Environmental > Aquatic > Freshwater > Wetlands | place: USA: Ohio, Lake Erie... | reverse complement strand
ATGAACTGCCCAAATTCTATATTATCAAATCCCATAACCGATACATCGTTAGGAACATTTATTCCCATATCCATTAATGCATTCATCAAACCAATAGCAACTAAATCATTATAACAGAACACTGCAGTAGGACGCTCTCCTCTTTTTGAAAAAAAATCTTTTCCAACATTATAACCGCTTAACATTTCGGGCTCAACAGAAATTATTTGATTTTTATTAATTGCTATGTTATTATCCATAAGAGCCTGTGTGTAACCATCCAATCTTTCCTCACCATGCCCGGAATGAAAAGAACCAAAAAAATGAGCAATTTTTTTATGACCTTGCTTTATCAGATATGAGACTGCGTCATATGCAGCTTTTGTATTGTCTATATCAACAATATTTGTAATATAATTTTTTATATGACCGAGGATTACTAAAGGGTATTTCTCGTATAGCAGATTAGATAAATATGTAAAATCGGCATTTTTGTTATGCAATGGAAAGATGATCAATCCATCAACTCTTTTACTAACCAAAGTATTAATATTTTCTATTTCTTTATCGGGAGATAATTCCGAACTTCCTAGAAGAACAGAGTAGCCAAGCTGTGAACTGGCATTGTAAACACCCCGCATAACTTTAGCAAAATAGGGATTATCAATCTCTTCAATTATCAGTCCTATACTTTTTGTTTCTTTTGCAGCTAAAGATTTTGCTATTTGATTGGGATTGTACTTAAACTCTTTTATTATTTCCAAAATGCTGGCTCTGGTTTTTTCAGAAACTCCTTTTTTATTATTTATTACTATAGAAACTGCGGAAGTTGAAACATTTGCTAATCTCGCAATATCTGAAATTGTCATTCGCATGGAATTTATTTGTTTACCTTTTTGTACCATACTTTATTTTTGTGCATCAATAACATTTTTAGAGGGCTTCTACAAATTATATAATTCGATTTAACCAGCTTTATAAAAGGTATCCCCATCTTTGTAATGGGGATACCTTGAAAAAATCAATTTGATATTAGATTCATTGATTACTTCATCAACATCATTTTTCTAGAAGTTGTAAACTCGGAAGTAACTAATCTATAGATATACAAACCCGAGCTTAACTTTGATGCATTAAAATTAACTGAATAACTTCCAGCTGCTTGTGAGTTGTTAACTAAAGTGGCAACTTTTTGTCCAAGTACGTTAAATACTTCTAAACTAACCTTGGATTCTTTCGGAATGCTATAAGTAATTTTTGTTGTTGGGTTAAACGGGTTCGGATAATTCTGTTCGAGTGAAAATGCAGATGGAATTACAGAAAATTCATTAACATCTGTATTATTTTCCCAATCGGTTTTTTTGCTTGGGAACCAGTTTAAATCGCCGGCAGGTAACGAATTTTCAGCGCCTGTATAAGCAGCAGATGATGTAGAATAAGCGCAATTCAAATTACTTGTACCAGCGCCAAAATATGACATTGGATAGGTTTCATAAGGAACAAATGTACCGCCGCTAGATCCACCGTTCGTTCCACCTTCTGATGTAGGTTTAGTCAACCACAGCATCGTTCCATCAAATGGAGCAGGGACTTTCGTAAATGAGAAATCATCAAGATTATAAAAAGCTTTTGTGGTATCAATTTTACTCTTAATACTTTCGGATAATGTACGGACTGTTGCAATAGTTGGATTCCATCCATTGCTTATACACGTTGCATACATTGCAGCCATTTCAGGAGTGATATGCCAGTAATTGTTTGATATTTTCCATTCAGTATTAACCGATACACCACCAAGGGTATCCGAAGTAACCGGTGCATGATAAATCCAGGCCATTTTTACTTTTCCGTTAGCATCAAACTCATTCATCTCTTTGAAGTCAGATTGACGTTGGCTGTTAGTATCACAACCCGATGCCATTGGATCTACAAGTAGATTGTTTGTAATCTGAACTTTATTACCAACAGCGCCGAGAGCAAGGAATCCATATCTTCCACCGTGTTCATAAACAGTATTATGATCGAAAACAAAATTATTCAATCTTCCCACGCTGGATTTATGTCTTACAACACGGTCGAAACCATACATTACGGTATTATTTATAAATATAAGACTATCAATAGATACGTTTCTAGTATCAATGACGCGTCCGTTACCTGCACCGGCCAACTGTGCAATACCATCATTTATAATAACATTATCCTTGAATATTGCCGCATGAATAGCTGAAAATGTACTTGCAATTGCTTGCTGTGTATTCATAAACAAATTCCCAACAAGTTCAATTCTAAAATTACCGGCGGTCTCTCCACGGAAGAGAATATAAGTCGCACCATAGGTATTAATAAATGTTGAGTCTTCATCATAGTGCCCGCTAAACATACAGTTTTTAACAATAACATCACCTGCAACACTGACTAGATTATAAGGAACCGATGTAGTACCAGGTGTTGGCATACTATAAACCTTTGGTCTATCCCCGGTGCCATCTTCTGCTTGAATATTTATTGCCCATCCATTATTTGTAACTGTATTATTCCAGAACCATGTACCACCGCGTTGCAAGACATAGACTCTTTCTGTATCCTGTCTTTCGCCAGTTGCAGTCGTATCGCCAACAATAATATCATTAAGATATGTTGCGGTTGTTGGCGTTGATAGGTACATAGTATGCTGCCCATAACTAACAGTTAATGTTGATAGTAATAGTATTACAGGCAACATAATGCGTAAAGCTGTTTTCATGTGAACCTCCAAATTGATTGAATGTTATTTTATTTATGCTAACTGGAAAAAATCCCAAATTCTATATTCTATATCTAAGCCAAAGATCAGCAGTAGTGCCAAATCTTACACTTGATGTCTGCAAAGTCCAACCGGCATATTGGTTTTTCAAGCTTGTGCTCTCTTTATAATCATTTATATTGTTTATGTTCAATCCAATATCCATGTTCTCATTTATTTTTTGTTTAAGAGAAAGATCTATCCTCTTAAAGGAATTCTGTTGATTATTCGAACGTAAATCAGACGTATATCCATTATAAAAATCGCCTTGATAGAAGTATGATAATCTTGCAGAAAAACCGAAAATATCATAACCGAGCACAACATTACAGAGGAATTCCGGTGAATTAATAATTCTAGTCTTTACTTCGGCAAGTGTGGCTCTTGGTTTAGCAACAGGAAAACCCGCTACATATGCTGTATCGTAAACTACCTTCGTAAAAGGAGTATAAGTTTCACATTTTACAAGCGAGAAATTGTAGCTTAATGTTAACCCGCTCAAATAACCGGGAAGAAATAGGAAATTAGTTTGTTGTTCTATTTCAAAACCCCAAACCTTGGTTTGGTGTGTAGAATTATAAGGATAGTAAAGATTATATGATGTTGTGAAAGGTCTTTTGTTATTGAAGAAATGAATTCCTAGATCGCTTGGAACAGTACTGGAAGAACCAACTGGAAATCCGTCAAGCGCCTCAATTTGGTTATCAATTTCCTTATAATATGAAGATAATGAAAGAAGTCCTATATCATTTCCATAAAACTGGAAGTTGATTTCATAATTCCAAGCACTACCATTTTTCAAATCGGTATTTCCAATTCTAACCATTGGTGTACTTACATATGCAGCTGTACCAACTAAAACGTACGTTGGTAATCGGTTATTAAAACCAGGACGTGTAATACCTTTATATGCGGCAAGACGAATGTTCATAAAATCCGTAGGTTTTAAAATTAGTTGCAAGTTGGGAAGTACAGCTGTTTCTTTATGATTCGAAGTTGTATCGTTGTAAACTGAATAAATAGTGACAGGATCTAGAGTATAAAGAGCAGTATAGTCATCATTGTCGGCTTCGAATCGCACACCTGTAATTAAAGTCGCAAAATTTCCAAAGTTAAAAGTATTCATAACATAAGCAGCGGCGACACCTTCGGTTGCGGCATAATCTGTACCGTCTTCAGAAGTCCCATCAGAATATTCACGTACTTTTGTAGCTGATGAAATTCCATTCTTGCTAATATCATACCAATTCCGAACTACATTTGCATCCAGAATAGGATTTAATAAATATGAATCGTAAATATTACGTGTTGATCTTCCAATAAAATTACTCATCAAAACTAATCCGTTACTGGTTTTTAAATTTCCAAAACCATAAGCGTCCCAATCTTTCGGTACTGTAGAACCATCTGATGATACTACGCAATCTCCAACTTGCGCTGCATTATAATAAGGAGAAAAATCATAGCTACCATTCCTACGATGATATTGCTCATTATATTTTGCTCCGAATTTAACCGTACCACCAAAATTGAATAGAGTATAATCCTTCTTAATATCAAAAGAGATTGTCTTTTGGATATCGAGATTATTATTCTTTCTTATATATCCATAATTAAGGTATGCATAGTCGAAATTATTTACTGCATATGGAACCAAAGCTTCGTATGGGCCTCTTCTTAAATCATCAGGAATAGCATACATTCCTGAAATAATGTTACCAGAAGCATCAAGAGTTGAAGGCTCAGTAAAATCTAATTGATAGTTATAAGGCTCATCTGATTCAGATTGTGTAAAAGAAATATTCCAGCTCGCCTGCCATCCTTCAAAATAATTTTCACCATGAAGCGCTATAGTTAAAATATCTGTATTAATTTCGTGACCTTTAAATGTATATCCCGGGTCTGACCATTCTACAGGATAATCGCGCATTATTTCCGAATAATTCCTCTCTGTTCTATCGAAAGAAGCGTCAAATTTAATTACACCTTCATCGGGAGTTCTAAAATCAAGAAGAGTTCTGGCTCCTCTTCTTTTTCTTGTTTCAGGGACATACCTTACAGTAAAATTTCGAATATTCCAATCCCAGCTTCCATTATTGTTAAGCGTCTGCGTATAATCCACACCATAATTCTCATTAGTACGGATACGTTGTTCAATATTGCCGAATACCTGCACTCCCAACAAATTGTCAAAGAAACGTTCGCCATAGCTACCAAAGAAATTATATTGGTTGGTCGTCTTGTCTAGGGCTTCATAAGAACCTTGAGCATTTATTTCGATCGTCCGTACTTCGGGAGCTGTTTTAGTTACAAAGTCAACACTTCCGGCTATAGCCGCTCCATCCATATCCGACGTAACCGCTTTTGTCACTGCAATTCCAGATAATGAACCTTGTGCGATAGTACTTAAATCCACACCGCGAGAGTCTTTATCAGTTGAAGATAATTTAGTACCATTTAATGTTATAGAAGCATAGCTTTCACTCAAACCGCGTAATATAATCTGGTTAGCCTCACCGCCGGAACGAACAATAGAAATACCCGGCAAACGACCAAGAGCTTCCGCAGCATTCGCATCAGGTAGTTCTTTTATTTTTTGTTCCGAGACTATATTTACAATTTTGTTTGAAGATAATTGTTGGTTAATTGCGGCGGCTTGCCCAGCGGCTTGCGCTGATACTTCTATTGTTTTTCCCTCAATAGCTTCAACGTTGAGTTGAAAGTTTATCTCTAATATTTTTTTATTAGTTAGATTAACTTCAACATCTTTGGCTTTATATCCTATATAAGATACACGAACCTTATATTTTCCATCGGGAATATTGTTTATCCTATAGTCCCCTTCCAAATCGCATGGGGCACCAAAGGAAGTTCCATCAAGGGCAACAGTTGCCCCCACTAGAGCTTCATTTGTTAAAGAATCAACTACGACCCCCTTTAAGGTATTTTGAGAATAAACGGAAGATAATGCAAAAATGAAAAACAGGAAGAACAGTCTTTTTGGTAAAGTTGTTTTCATCGCTTTCTCTCTTGTTTCAATTTATTATTCCAGTTTATAGCACGAAATGCAAATAAACCGCTTTATTATCTGTAAATAGCACTAACTATTTATAAAACAAGTACTTAAGGAACGAAGGCATAAATTACTAAAACGCTTTAGCTAATTACAATATTTTCCCAAGAAAGTCAAATATTCTTTTTTCATTATAACCCGAAATTGAGAATTCAGAGTTATTCCCCCCAAAAACCTTCTTTAATCTGTTCTCCATGTGGTTGTATTGAAAAGTGTCTGCTTTAGAAACAATTCTTTCTTCAGAATACATCAACTTCCTAAAAGAAAATCATTTTAATTCGATGATTGGTTTTCGAATTATTTTCATATAACAATAACGTAAGGAATTATCAAAAAATAGGATATCCGGGTAAACAGAGAGTATGAACTCAGTTTTTTGAATCAAGCCCTATTCTCAATAGGGCTTGTCATCCAATATATAATAATAGTATTTATAACAAAATTTTCTATTTCTTATCGACTTCTAATTTACCATCTTTAATTTTATCTATCGGGATATTAATGCTTATTGTGCCTTGCGCTAAAATTTTATATTCCAAATTTTTGCCATTCCATTTAACATCATATTGATAATCCGGATTCATACACACAATTACCGCTGTTGTTTTATTATTGTTTCCATCTGCAAATAAATCAACAGCGAAATGACTTAAGCTTTCATCAAACTTTTTATTTTCCACCCAAGTATCAAAACCAGCAGTAAAATTACCCGGACGGAAATATGCTGAGTACCACATTAAAACCGGCGAAGATAATCCTCCGAATTCATGCCATCCGGCTCCGCGCCCTGTTTCAATTAAAAAATGTTCCATGCAATTATAGGATGTTTCAACTTCGTTTTTCCAAACATCCAAAGCTGTCTTAGCTATTTTAAAAGCAAAATCCGATTCACCTAAATCCAGCATTGTTTTCCAAAAAAACCATTGATGCGCCATCCAGACAGTTCCGTTCCAATAACCATCTATATTATAGTATGGCGCAGATTGATCAACGGCTGATAAACCCGTATTTGACCAAATATGTTTTTCAGATTCTATTGATGCAAGAATTTTTTCTTTTTGTTCGTCTGTGCAAATTCCCGCAACCAAAGGATACGCGCCGTCAAAAGTCATGTCATAATTTACTTTGTCTTCATATTTAAGAATATGCAATGGGTAGCCATCTTTATCGTGAACAACATAACCAAAATAGCCGGATTCTTTATCCCATGAGTATTTCTGAAGTGCCTCTGTAAAAGTTTTTATATCGTTGTCATAATCTTTAATATCATCCTTTTTGCCGAGATAATTCGCAACCATCTTTAAAATTTTTGCAGTTCGAATAACCTGCGAAGCTGTAACAACAGGTGCTAAAGTTGATTCCAAACCGTTATCGCGATTGTATTTTTGTGGAGGCAAATCATCCCAACCGCCCGAGTTGTAAAAATAATCCCATGTTTTTAAAATGTTTGATTTATATGATTTTGTTGTCGAGCTGCCGAGTCTCCCTGCCATAAACTCGTGGTATTGTTTAAGTCGCGGATAAAAATATTCCAACAATTCTTTCGATTGCGTCTTCTCCCATAACTCAAGGAACAAATAATGTTGTGTCGGAAGAGGCGTACCGTGATGAATAAAAGCCGATTGAGCACCCGGTTCTTGTGCATAAGCATTTAAATTTTCTATCGCACGCTGCGTATCTGTTTGAAGTAATCCCATTCCTATAAATCCCGAGTCCCAAGTATAAAGACAGTCCCACCACCTTCCGGGTGTATGATGACGTATATATTCCTTTTGTGTGTAAATCGGATAAACGACATTACAATTCAAAGCTGCATTCATACGTTCGATACTGAATTTATATTTCTCACCATCCGCATTTCCTTGCATATTGGCAACATAATTCTTTGCCGCGACATATATTTCATTATATTTATTTTGCGATGCGTTTTGTTCGTTCAGTATTTTTTCCACTTCATCTTTGGTACCACAGCACACAACACCATAAATTGTTTTTGTGGTTTTAGGATGCAATACTATTGGTCTTAAAAAAACATTTGTATAATGACCGGTTCCTTCGCCGTTAAATATCTTTTGGACATGTTCATTAACCATTCTCTTAAAATAATCTGCGAGATCTCTATCGTACCATTCTCTTATATCGAATAAATCGTATTGCCATAATAATCCATAATAAACTTCCACGTCATCATATTTTAAAATGATCGAATTTTTTACCGGACCGCTTATTATATGCGGAACCGGATTCCATTCTTTTTTATGAAATTGAATTTTTCCGACGGAATCTGATTCGGATAAAATAAATCCGTCAAGTTCAATATCGTTACTGCCCTGAGAAGTTAGTGATAAATTATAACTACCTTTTTCAAGTTTGCCAATTCTTACCGTATCAAGGCAAAATCCTTCGGCTCCTTTAAAAGTTATTTCTTTTCCGATGATACCCGACAAAGTAAACGTAACTTTTTGCTCAGGTTTCATCCTATAACGTATAAGAAGAAGAGCATTTTTAAAATCTTTTTCTACAGTTACTTTGTATGTAACAAAATCATTTTTATCTTTTCCAAAACCTAATCCTATTCCCGAACCATTAACAAAACCATTGTCTCTTATTTCTCCGCGCATTTTTCCATCATACACAAGATTATCGGATGGTCGGGTTTTAAAAAACCGCAAATCTTCATAATCAACAGCATCGATCCATTTAGCGTTAACCGGTAAATTCAGAACGGCCGGATAAATAGGTGTAAAAGGGCTGTATTCTTTGATAGGTGGAAAATTTAAAAATGCCATGAAATGCAATGCGAGATTTTCTTCTTTTTCCGTGTTGTTCACACAATCAATTTTAATCAGTCTGGAGTTTTGATCTATTTCCGAATATGAGATATCGGTATAAACCTGGTCTTTCCATTCCAACTCATGGCGGAAACTAAAGAATTCCAAATTTGGCGATGCTTCCCATGGATGGTAATTTGTTTCATAGTGTACGTTCGGCACTTCAATTTTTCTTCGATAGTATCCGGGAAAAACGCTTAAATCAAATCTCAGTCCTTTGTTTTTATCCGGGATATGAGATATTCCAATATAACGTTTGGTATATGGACCCCATGCTGGTAAACTAAGATCGTGAGTGCCTTCTAATTTTTCCAGTGCGCTATTGGTTAAACTTGATTGTGCATTTGTAAATTTTGACAATGCAAAAAACATAACAATAACTAATGCAAGCAATTGCCCTGATAAAAACAGATTTGAAAATCTTTTCATCGGTATTTTCCTAATTATTTCGGATGAATTATTTTTAAAAGAACGAATTATCTTTCCCTTAATTGACACAATTAAGAAATTGATAATTATTAAATTGTGGAGAATGGTGCGTGATGCTATACCGATTTAGTATGAATTCTATCTGATAAATAGAGCCTTTTTATTTACAAATATTAAGCAATGATAATTATTACTAAATCGCTCCAGTTAAATAGAGCATTTTTGTAAAAATGTCAAGGATTTTTATATAGACAATATCCTTTTAAATAGATTTCATTGTTGAGATATTCATTTCAATTGTGTAGTAATAGAATTAGCGATAGGATTATTTCATCTTACAGCAGGACTCACGTTCGATAAGTTTAGCTTCTAATTCTATTCTTTGGTTTAAGAATTGGTTAGGATAGGATATTTGTTCGATTAATAAATTAGAAGCAGTTTTACCTATTTCATATGCAGGCATATTAACTGTGGTCAATGGAGTTTTTATATATTGGCTAAAATCAATATTATCAAATCCCATAACGGATATTTTTTCAGGAACTTCTATTTTAAATTCATTCAACACATTAATGAATCCAATAGCGACAAGATCGTTATAACAAAAGACAGCAGAAGGTAATTGTTTGAGAGATGGAATAATTTTTTTCCCGGCTTGATATCCCGCAGCCAAATCGGAACCTGCTTCAATTACAAATTCATTACGTACTCTAATACCATTATCTATAAGGGCTTGTCTATATCCATTCAATCTTTCCATGCTGTGACCCGAATGTTGCGGACCAGATAAGTAAACAATTTCAGTATGGCCGCATTTTATCAAATACGATACTGCTTCATAAGCGGCCTTTAGATTATCAATATCAACAAGGTTGATTGCATAGTTGGCTATGTTTCTGAGCATTACAAACGGAAAATTTTCTTTTAATAAATTGGATAAATATTGATAATCAACACCTTTTCCCCTCAACGGAGATATTATGAATCCATCAATGCGTTTACTCTTAAAATTTTCAATAATATCTTTTTCTTTTTGCGGGGAAAGCTCGGAACTACCGATTAAAACAGTGTAACCCAATTCCGAACAAGTATCATAAACACCCTTCATAACTTTTGCAAAGAAAGGGTTATCTATTTCCGTAATTATTAATCCGATACTTTTGGTTTTTTTTACAACCAGCGATTGAGCAATCTGGTTAGGATTATAATTATACTTTTTTACAATTCCAAGAATTCTTTCTCTTGTCTTATCAGAAACACCAGTTTTGTTGTTTAATGCTATAGAAACCGCAGATTTTGATACGTTGGCAAGTTTAGCAATATCTGAAATTGTAAGGATCATGTTTTACAAATTCTACCTTTTACTTCCAATTTTTACATTGGAAAATACAAAATTAGTCACTTTCTTTTATGATATATTTTTAAGTTCTCTTTTGTTTGAACATTAATTATCAATAACCTTTAACAGAAGAAGTATCTATCCTACCATCATTTTTACT
>Ga0153915_10007017_pt1 | contig 10596 bp, 11 predicted proteins | sample Opewatmetagenome_2_FD_107003 | JGI IMG/M metagenome (GOLD analysis project Ga0153915, IMG submission 107003) | Freshwater wetland microbial communities from Ohio, USA - Open water 3 Core 3 Depth 3 metaG | ecosystem: Environmental > Aquatic > Freshwater > Wetlands | place: USA: Ohio, Lake Erie... | reverse complement strand
TCCAGGCGATGGGTCGTACCATAGTCCACTGCGGGCCCAGCGGCTCGGGCCAGACCGTGAAGCTATGCAATCAGATCGCCGGCTCGCTGAACAACCTGGCGATGTGCGAGGCGCTGCTCTTCGCCACAAAGATGGGCGTCGACCCGCGGAAGATGCTGGAGGCGGTGAGCGCGGGCGCGGCGACGTCCTGGGCTATCCAGAACCTGGCTCCCAAGGTGGTGGCACGCGACTTTCGTCCCGGATTCAAGATCGCTCACCAGCAGAAGGACCTCCGCTTGGTGCTGGAGGCGGCGGACGAGCAGCACCTGCCCCTGCCGGGCGCGGCCCTGGTGCACCAGCTCTTCGCGGCAATCGAGGCCGAGGGCCTGGGCGGCGAGGGCGTCCAGGCCTTGGCCAAGGCGCTGGAGAAGCTGGCCGGAGTACGGGTGTCGTAGCCGATCGATTCATGCTCGGTGGGTTCTGCGTCTCCAGGTTCAGACATGACCCCAGCCTAAAGGCTGGGGCATGGGGGTGTGAGTCCGATGCCCCCGCCTCATGGTCTTCAACAATTTGGATGAACTCTGCGGGTTGAAACCCGCAGCTTCCGTCTAAGCCGCGGATTTCAATCCGCGGGGTTAAGTGATTTTCTTGACCGCCTCACCCAGACGCCTTCTCGGCGATGACCTTCTGGCCTTCCTCCACCAGGGCCGACAGGTAGTCCGCCTCGTCCACTACTCGCACCACCTGGCCGCTGCGGAAGATGGCGCCCTTTCCCTTGCCGGCGGCGATGCCGATGTCGGCCTCGCGCGCCTCGCCGGGCCCGTTCACCACGCAGCCCATGACGGCCACGGTGATGGGCTGGCCCAGCTTCTGGAAGTGCTCCTCCACCCTCAACGCCAGCGGGATGAGATCGACCTCGATGCGGCCGCAGGTGGGGCAGGCGACGATGGTCGGGCCGCGCTGGCGCAGGTTCAGCGCCCGCAGGATGTCGTAGGCGATGGGTATCTCTTCCTTGGGGTCGGCGGAGACGGAGACGCGGATCGTGTCGCCGATGCCCTCGGCCAGGAGCAGGCCGATGCCCACGGCGTTGCGGATCGAGCCGGAGCGCAGCGTCCCCGCCTCGGTGATGCCGATGTGGAGGGCGTAGGGCGTCTGGCGGGCGATCTCGCGATAGGCGGCGATGGTGGTGGGCACGTCGAAGGCCTTGAGGGAGACCTTGATCTGGTCGAAGCCCATCTCTTCCAGGATGCGGACCTCCCACAGGGCGGCATCGACCATGCGCTGCCACTTGGGCGGCGGCATCTCGCCGTCGGCCAGGGGCGGCAGCGGCGGCAGGCTCCCTTCGTTCACGCCGACGCGGATGGGCACCCCGCGCTCCCGGGCCAGGCGCACCACAATGCGCACCTTCTCCGGGTCGCGGATGTTGCCGGGGTTGAGGCGAAGGCCGTGGACGCCGGCCTTGAGGGCGGCCAGCGCCAGGCGGTAGTCGTAGTGGATGTCGGCGACGACGGGCACGGGCGAGTGGCGAACGATGTCCGGCAGCGCGGCGGCGGCGTGGCGGTCGGGGACGGCCACGCGGGCGATCTCGCAGCCCAGGTCGGCCAGCTCGTTGATCTGGCGGACGGTGGCCTGGACGTCGGCGGTGCTGGTGTTGGTCATGGACTGCACGACGATCGGCGCGTCGCCGCCGACCTGCACCTTCCCCACCCAGACGGGCCTGGAGGTGCGGCGCTGGATCTCCATCATCGGAAGAGGCTCTCGCCGCGCAGGACACGGAGGATGTCGAAGTAGGTGACGACCACAGCGAAGGTGAGGATCAGGGCCAGGCCGATGAGGTGGACCAGGGCCTCCTTCTGGGGCGCGATACGCTTGCCGCGCCGCACGATCTCCAGCAGGACGAAGACAAGGCGCCCCCCGTCCAGCATCGGGATGGGAAGGATATTGACGATGCCCAGGTTGATGCTCAGCAGGGCGGCGAAGTCCAGCAGCGGCCGGTATCCCGATTCCTTCACCACCTCACCGGTGACCTGAGCGATGCCTACCGGGCCGGCGACGCCGGGCGAGCTGCCGCCCTTGGTCCAGGAGATGATTTCATTACGGGCCAGGGTGAGGGTCTCGACGGTGGACTGGATGCTCTTGGGGAAGGCCTCCCACAGGGGGAAGGACTCCGATTGGGTCATGCCTGGATACAGGGGAGCCAGTTGGATACCGGTGGGCCCCTGGCGCTGTTTCTTGCCCTCCGCGTCGATGTAGGTGGGCGGCGCCCAGCGCGCCTTCACGCGAAAGTCCTTGACCTCGCCCTCCTGTTTGACGGTCATGGTTACGGTGTTGCCCATGTTGAGGAGAATCTGGTTGCTCACCTCGGCAGTGTTGCGCACCTCGTGGCCGTTGATGGCGAAGATGACGTCGCCCTCCTTCAGGCCGGCCTCAGCGGCAGGTGAACCGGGTATGACCTGAGTGATTTGAGTGAGGCCGGTGGCTACGTCGCGCGGGATCATGAAGCTGATGGTGAAGAGCACGAAGGGCAAGAGGAAGTTCATGCCCGAGCCGGAGGCAAGGACCAGCACGCGCACCCAGTGGGGCTTGGCGGCCAGGCTGCCGGGCTCGTCGGGGTCTTCCTCGCCCAGCAGGCGCACGAAGCCGCCCAGGGGCAGGGCGTTGATGGAGTAGAGGGTGTCCTTGTACGTGAAGCCCCAGATTCGAGGAGGATAGCCCAGGCCGGCCTCAAGCACCCGCACGCCCGTAAGCTTGGCGGTGAAGAAGTGACCCATCTCGTGGGCGACGATGAGGGCGATGAGGATGCCGGCGAAGGGAAGGATGGAGTTGAGGACAGTCATCTCAGGCTCTGGCCCTCAGCCAGTCTTCGGTCCACTGGCGGGCCCAGGTGTCGGCGGCCAGCACGTCCTCCAGGCCCGGCTCGACCGTTCCCTTGTGGGCGGTGAGGGCCGCCTCGATGGCCCGCGGGATGTCCATGAAGGCAATGCGGCCGGCCAGGAAGTGCTCAACGGCCACCTCGTCGGCGGCGGCCATGACGGTGGGGAAAGTGCCGCCGCTGCGGCCGGCCTCCAGGGCCAGGGCCAGGCAGGGGAAGCGGCGCGGCTCCGGCCGGCAGAAAGCCAGCGTCCCGAGTTGGGCCAGATCCAGCCGTTTGACCCGCGGGGCGGGCAAGCGCTGGGGATAGGTCAGGGCGCACTGGATCGGTAGGCGCATGTCCGGCATGCCCAACTGGGCCTTGATGGAGCCGTCGCGGAACTCCACCAGGGAATGAACGATGCTCTCACGGTGCAGCACTACTTCGATCTTATCAAAGGGAACGCCGAACAGCCAATGAGCCTCAATAGCTTCCAGGCCCTTGTTGAGCAGGGTGGCGCTGTCCACGGTGATTTTGTGGCCCATCTGCCATGTAGGATGACGCAGGGCCTCCTCGGCTGTTACACGATCGAGATCCTCCTGGGAGAGGTCGCGGAAGGGGCCGCCGGAGCCGGTGAGGATGATGCGGGCGATGCCGGCCCGGTCTTCGCCCCAGAGGCACTGCCAGATGGCGCTGTGCTCGCTGTCGATGGGGCGCAGGTCGGCGCCGTGCTGGTGGGCGGCGGCCACGACCAGGTGGCCGGCCATCACCAGCACTTCCTTGTTGGCCAGCGCCACCGCCTTGCCGGCCCGCGCCGCGGCGAGCGTGGGCAGGAGGCCGGCCCTGCCGGCCGTGGCCACCACCACGATGTCCACCTCCGGGTGCGCGGCCATCTCCTCCATGGGCGACCAGCGGGCGCGGAGGCCCGCCGCCTTCTGGCGCAGATAGTCGCCCTCGCGGTCGGCCCAGATGAGGGAGGGCGAGAACTCGCGGGCCTGCTCCTCCAAGAGGGTGACGTTATGGCCGGCGGCCAGCCCGACGACGCGGAAGCGACGACGGAGGTGGCGGACGACCTCCAGGGTCTGGCGGCCGATGGAGCCGGTGGAGCCCAGGACGGCGAGGCCGATCATGGCGGCGTGGCGCCTACTCCAGCGCGTCCTTCAGGCGCTCATCGAGGGTGCGGGCGAGGCTCTCCAGTTGGCCGACTGGAGGGGCAGAACTGACGGCAACCAGGCCGATAGACCCAGCTGCCGAGCCTCTTCGTAACCCTACAACCTGCTGCACGACATGGAGGTCACCGTCAGAGAAGCGGATGGTGGCCCTGGTCTCCCAGGCAACTCGTTCCTCACCCACCTCTGCGACGGACAGCGAGGACACTTTGAGGTCACTGAGCTCTAACCCCAAGCTTTGGTAGTACTCCTGCAATTGGTGCCAGGCGACGCCCTGTGGGTCTGACTGCTGCAGGGCCAGTTCCCCCGCTTGTTCAACATACTCATGCGCGCCGGTCGAGTCCTGGAACAAATCCACTGACACGTGGAGGGACAGCGTGCCGGAGAAGGAAGCAGGGTCCCCGACCTCCTCCGGCCCGTAGGTCGCGTTGTAGCCCAGGATTCGTCCCCACCGGTTCAGGTCCTCCGGCGTGGCGCCGCCAAGAGGGCCCATCGTCTCAACCAACAACTCCTTGGTTTCCTTCAGTTCCTCGTTGGTGATGAAGCTCTCATCCTCCATCCGGAATCCTTCAGGGATGTCCTCCGGCCGAAGGGCGGCGGCTCTGAGCATCGCCTCAGCCTCGCCGCTCTCCTGCGGGGTCATCGTGCGCGTGCCGGGCGTCGCGGAGATCGTGGTGGCTGCCGTGGACGTGCCGGCAGCTGCAGAGGCCGCGGTGGTGGTAGCCGTCGGCGACGGCGTGGGATTGAGGATGGCGCCCGTGATATTTGCCTCCCGGGGAGAGACGGTTCCAGTGGGTTCGGCGGGTCTCGCCTCCTCCTCGCCCGCGCGGCTGGTGAGCGCGACAGCCACCGATACCGCGAGGGCTACGAGTCCCACGCCGGCGAGTAGCGCCACCACTCCGCGCACGTTCCTCATTCCGCTACTCCAGCGCGCCCTTCAGGCGCTCGTCGAGGGTGCGGGCGAGGCTCTCCAGTTCATCCACCGGCTCGGGAGAACCGACTGCGACAACCGTTATGGCCCCAATTCCTCGGCCCCTTCGCACGCCGACGATCTGCGAGATTACGTCGAAGTCCGCGTCGACATCAGGGTTGTGGGCCGTGACCTTCAGCTCGAGGGCGAGACTGTCATCGCCAATGTTGGCGATTGACATTGGGGAAATGGTTGCATCTTTCACTTCCACGCCGCCGCTCGCCAAGCTGTCCTCGAACGCCTGGATGAACTCCGGGTCGGATGTCTGCTCTCGGACGAACTGGAAGTGCTCGTCTGCCCCTTTGGAGTCTTGATAGACGGTCGTCGTCATCTGGAGGGACAGCACGTCTGCATTGACCGAACCTGAGGACGCATCCGGAGAGTAGCTCGCCTCGTAGCCCAGGATCCGTCCAAAACGATCAAGGTCCTCCAGGGTGGGAGCATGGGCGTTGTTCTCTTGCTCCGCGGCCGCCTCCTCGTTGGTGGTGAACCTCTCGTCGTCGAGGGTGAAGCCGGATGGCAAGTCCTCCAGGTGAAGCGAGGCGGCCTTCAGGAGCGCCTCTACCTCAGCGCGGTTCTCCACCGTGGCTGCTGTTGTGGGGACTCCGGTCGCAGCGGGCTCGTTCTCGTCACCGCCGCTGCCACAGGCGACCAGGAATAGCGCCGAAATCGCGACCAGGGGCAGAAGCAGCCTCACGCCCAGACCTCCTTGGAACGACGTACATCGTTCACGCTAGAGAACCACCCATTTCGCGTAGTAGTATACCATCGGCACCACGAACAGCAGGCTGTCCAGCCGGTCGAGGACGCCGCCGTGGCCGGGCACGAGTACGCCGGCGTCTTTCACACCGGCGCCTCGCTTCAGGAGCGACTCCGCCAGGTCGCCCAGTTGCGCGGCCACCGGCACGAGGACCGCCAGCGGGATGAGCGGGCCGACGTCGATGTCGAGGCCCAGGGCGTAGCTCAGCAGCGGGACCGCCGCTACGCCGCAGGCCAGGCCGCCCAGGGAACCCTCCACCGTCTTGCCGGGGCTGATGCGCGGCGCCAGGGGCGTGCGGCCGATGGCCATTCCCACGAAGTAGGCGCCCGTGTCATTGGCGAAGGCCGCGAAGACCGCCAGGAAGACCCACTGGCCGTCCTCGTCCAGCTGGCGAAGGGGGACGAGATAGCTGCCCAGCCAGCCGACGTAGAGCACGCCGCCCACGACGGCCAGCCAGTCGGTCAGGCCGCCCCGGGTCTCGCCGCGGGCGATGAGCCAGAGCGAGGGAAGGACGGCGGCCAGGGCCAGGGCGCCTGTCCACCAGTCGGTGCCGTTGTGGGCGCCGGCCACCAGCAGGGCGATAAGGGCGGTGCCCAGCAGGCCCAACGGTCGCTGGTTGAGGAGGCGGGGAAGAGGCCGCTGGGCCAGAGCGGGCAGCGGGTTCTCGGCCAACGAGGGGTCGGGGGGGGCAGGGGTAACGGCGGCGTAGAACTCCAGGGCGGCGACCGCCAGGATGACGCCGACCGCCACCGAATAGCCGGCGTCTCCCCACCAGATGAGGGCGATGACTATGGGTACGCCGACGATGGCAGTGGCGACCCTTAGGGGGAGCATCAGCGCTGGTTTGAGTCCTCGGCGTTGCCGGAGATGCGGGACCGGTCTTCGTCTTCAGGGAGGAGCCCGCCGTAGCGGCGGCGGCGCTGGCTGTAGGCCAGGAGCGCCTCGTCGACGTGTCCGTCGTCGAAGTCCGGCCAGTAGATGGGAGTGGAGTAGAACTCGGCGTAGGCCCCCTGCCAGAGCAGGAAGTTGGAGACCCGCATCTCGCCCGCGGTGCGGACGATGAGATCGGGGTCAGGGATATCGGCCGTGTAGAGGTAGCGGGCGAAGGAGGTCTCGTCCAGCTTCTGGGGGTCGACGCCGTTGGTCATCAGGCGACGCACCGCGTCCAGGATCTCGGCCCGGCCGCCGTAATTGAAGGCGATGCAGACGGTCATCCGGCGGTTGTCCTTGGTGAGCTCGATGGCGTCCAGCACCTCCTGTTGGAGCCTGGGAGAGAGGCCGTTCAGGCGTCCCAAATGGAGGAGCCGGATGCCTTGCTTGTGGAAGTTGTTGGTCTCGCGCTTGATGACGCGGCTGAGGATGCGCATCAGGCCGCTGACCTCGGCCTTGGGGCGGGCCCAGTTCTCGGTGGAGAAGGCGTAGAGCGTGAGGTACTGTACGCCGTAGTCGGCGAAGCGTTCGATGACGCGGCGGATGTTTTCCGTGCCCGCCCGGTGGCCGGCCATGCGGCGCAGGCCGCGCTCGCGGGCCCAGCGGCCGTTGCCGTCCATTATTATCGCTACGTGGGCCGGCACCTCGCTTAGGGGCAGGAGGGGCGCCTTCTGGGGGGCAGTCCGTCGCTGGGGGACGCGCTCTCGACCCCCGCCCAATGGCGGGGGCATCGCTTCCCCTTCCCATGGCCCAGCTTTCTGGGGAGTGGTTCGCATGGCCAAGTCTCTCGCCATCTGTTCCAACGTTGCCGGGCGGCGCTTGGTTCCAGGGATGGCGCCCCCTAGACCGCCAGCAGCTCCGCCTCCTTTTCCTCGCCCAGGCGGTCGACCTGCTGCACGAACTCGTCCGTCAGCTTCTGGAGCTTCTCCTGGCCGCGGTACTGGTCGTCCTCGGCGATGAGCTTCTCTCGCTGCAGGCGGCGCAGTTCGTCGTGGCCTTCGCGGCGGATATTGCGCACCTCCACCCGCCCCTCCTCCACCTTCTTGTGCACCACCTTGGCCAGCTCGTGCCGCCGCTCCTCGGTGAGCTGGGGGATGGACAGCCGGATGATGGTGCCGTCGTTGGTGGGCGTGAGGCTGAGGTCCGACTTGAGGATGGCCTTCTCGATGGCGCCCATCGCCTGACGGTCCCAGGGCTGGATGGTGAGAAGGCGGGGGTCGGGCACGCTGATGGTGGCGAGCTGATTCAGAGGGGTCGGCACACCGTAGTAGTCCACGCGCAGGTGCTCCACCAGGCCTGGGTGGGCGCGGCCGGTGCGAATGGTGGCCAGCTCGCGGCGGAGGGCCTCCACCGCCTTGGTCATGCGGTCTTTGGCATTGTTGAAGACGTCTTCGATCATGGTCTAGCCTCCCGGCCTACCGGTGGCCGTTGGGCCGGGGCGAGGATCGACTCTTCTTCGGTGACCACGGTGCCGATCTTCTCGCCGGAGGCCGCGCGCTCTATGCTGCTGGGCGCCCGCAGGTCAAAGACGATGATAGGCAGGCTGTTCTCCATGCACAGGGAGAGGGCAGTGCTGTCCATGACCTCCAGGCGGCGGTTGATGGCCTCGATGTAGTTCAGGACGTCGAAGCGGCGGGCGGTGGGCACCTCCCGGGGATCGGCGTCGTAGACGCCGTCCACCTTGTTCTTGGCCATCAGGAGCACCTGGGCATCGATCTCGATGGCGCGGAGGGCGGCGGCGGTGTCGGTGGTCATGTAGGGATTGCCGGTGCCGGCGGCGAAGATGACCACCCGCCCCTTCTCCAGGTGGCGGATGGCGCGTCGCCGAATGTAGGGCTCGGAAACGGCCTGAATAGTGATAGCAGACTGGGTGCGCACCTTCAGGCCGGCCTTTTCCAGGGCGTCCTGGAGGGCCAGGGCGTTGATAACGGTAGCCAGCATGCCGGCGTAGTCGGCGGTGGCGCGGTCCATGCCGGCGGCGCTGGCGTCGGAGCCGCGGAACATGTTGCCGCCGCCCACCACTACCGCCACCTCGATGCCCATGTCCAGCACGTTGCGGATCTGGCCTCCGATCAGGGCGAGGGTGTCGGCGCTGATGCCGAAAGGCTGGTCGCCCATTAGGGCCTCGCCGCTGAGCTTGAGGAGGACGCGACTGTACGGCCTTGTGGCCACGGGCCACCTATTCCTAGCGCCCCAGCTGGAAGCGCTGAAAGCGACGCACGCGGATGTTCTCGCCCGTTTTGGCGATGGCGTCGTTGATCAGGTCCTGGACGGAGCGATTGGCGTCCTTGATGAAGGGCTGGGCCAGCAGGCAGAGGTCACGGGGGTCACCGTCACTGTCGGGGGGCAGTTCCTCCGGGGAGACGTATTGTGGCTCGGTGGCGGCCACCTGCATGGCCAGGTCGTGGGCGAGGGCCTTGAACTCGTCGGTTCGGGCCACAAAGTCCGTTTCGCAGTTCAGCTCCACCAGGGCGCCCAGACGGCCATCGGGGTGGATGTAGGCCTCGACGAGGCCCTGGGCCGTCTCACGACCGGCCCGCTTCTCGGCGACAGCGATGCCGCGGCGACGCAGGATCTGCTTGGCCTTCTCCAGGTCTCCCTGTGCTTCTTCCAGGGCGTTCTTGCAGTCCAGCATGCCCACGCCGGTGAGTTCGCGCAGTTCTTTGACAGCCTGGACGCTAACAGCCATTTCGCCTCGCTATTGGTTTGGGCTATCCGGGAGCGCCTTGTTGTTCCGGTGGCGATGGGGGTTCTGCCGCTTCCGCGGGCGTAACGGGCTCGCCTTCGGCGGGCCCTTCCTCCGGCGCCCCACGAGAAGGCGGCTCTTCGTCGGGGGAAGCCACATAGCCCGTCTCCTGGTAGGCGCCCACCTCCACCTCTTCCAGGGCTTCCTTGGCGGCGAACTCGCGGGCAGCCAGGCCCTCCAGGGCAGCGCCGGCGGTGGAGTTGGCCATGAACTTGATCGCCCGGATGGCGTCGTCGTTGGAGGGGATGGGGTAGTCGATCTCGTCGGGATTGCAGTTGGTGTCCACCATGGCCACGACGGGCACGTCCATCCGCAGGGCCTCGGCGATGGCGATACGTTCCTTGGAGGGGTCGACGACAAACAGGGCGCCGGGGAGCTTGGTCATCTCCTTGATGCCCCCCAGGTAGCGATTGAGGCGGGAGATCTCCTCCTCGATCTTGAGAGCTTCCTTCTTGGGCAGGCGGTCGAACTCGCCCCGCTCCCGCTGGTCCTCCAGGCGGACGAGGTGGTCGATGCGGGCCTGGATCGTCGCGAAGTTGGTGAGGGTGCCGCCCAGCCAGCGGTTGCTGACGTAAGGCATGAAGCAGCGCCTAGCCTCTGTTTCGATAGCCTCTTGGGCCTGCTTCTTGGTGCCCACGAATAGGACCGTGTCGCCCTGCGCCACCAGGTCGCGCACGAAATCGCAGGCCTCGTTCAGGCGCTGCACCGTCTGCTGGAGATCGATGATGTGGATGCCGTTGCGTTCGGCGAAGATGAAGGGCTTCATCTTGGGGTTCCAGCGACGGGTCTGGTGTCCGAAATGGACGCCGGCTTCCAGGAGGGTCTTCATGGAGACGGAACTGGTCAATAGGGCTCTTCCCTTCTTTCTAGCTCTGAGTATCGGCTGAAAGTATAGCATAGCGCCATCGGGCTGGGCAACGACAGCGGGATAAGGAGCCTAATCGTAGGCGAACCACCGATAGCCGCGGCGCGGAGAGATCGTAGGCGCGCCAGCTACAGTGTTGCACCTAGGTTGGCCATCCCGTAACATTTCTATTGAATCCACCGCTCACAGGAGGTGTGGCTTTGCCGATTTACGAGTACCGTTGTGGCCTCTGCGGCCACCAGTACGAGAAGAAGGAAGGCTGGGACGCGCCGGTCGAGCAGGCATGTCCTGAGTGCGGTGGGGTGACACGCAGGCTCTTCCAGGTG
>Ga0153915_10007016_pt1 | contig 10596 bp, 10 predicted proteins | sample Opewatmetagenome_2_FD_107003 | JGI IMG/M metagenome (GOLD analysis project Ga0153915, IMG submission 107003) | Freshwater wetland microbial communities from Ohio, USA - Open water 3 Core 3 Depth 3 metaG | ecosystem: Environmental > Aquatic > Freshwater > Wetlands | place: USA: Ohio, Lake Erie... | reverse complement strand
GTCGGCCGCGCCACAGCCGAGGAGATCGTTCAGGATGTCTTCCTCGCGGTTTGGAAGAACGCCTCCTCCTTCGATCCTTCCCGCGGCCCTGTGCGCCCCTGGCTCCTGCAGATCGCCCACTTCCGCATCGCCAACGAGCTGCGCCGGAAGAGCCGCCGCCCGAAAACGGAACAGGAGCCCGAAGCGGCCACTCTCGAAGGCCTGCCGGATCCGGCTCCCGACCCGGGCATGCAAATCGAGGCCGAGCGCCGGCGCGCGGCGATCCGGTCGGCCCTCGAGCGCCTCCCCACGCCGCAGCGCAAGGCGCTCCGCCTCGCTTTCTTCGAAGACCTCTCGCACGGAGAGGTCGCGCGGAAGCTCTCGTTGCCGCTCGGCACGGCCAAGTCGCGCATCCGGGCGGGAATGAAGGGTTTGCGCGCGGCGCTCGCCCCGGTCGTCGCCAGCCTCCTGGTCGCGGCTCTGGTGGCCGGGCTCGCGGTCCGCCTGCGGGAGAAGCGCGGGGCCCTCGCGCGCGACGAACGAGCCCTCACGATGCTGACCTCGAGCGACTCCGAGACGATCCGCCTCTCGGCGGCCGCCGGCGTCTCCGAAAAGACGCACGGCAACTACCGGCGCCGGCCCGGCTCGCCGATGGCCGTCGTCACCCTCTCCAGCTTCGCGCCGGCACCGGCCGGCCGCGTCTACCAGGTCTGGGTCCGCCACGGCGCCGCATGGACCTCTCTGGGAACGGCGGTCCCCGACGCGGCCGGCCACGCACTGCTCATCGCCGAGGGAGCGGTCCTCTCCAACCGCCCCGACGAGATCCGAGTCACGCTCGAACCCGAGCGCGGCAGCGCCGCCCCGACCGGTTCTCCGGTTGTCGCGTGGTCGCACGTCGCTCCGCGCTGAGCGAGCGACGTGGCTGCGCCACCGGCGGGCGGCTCGGCCGGATGCGGCCTCGACCGCCCGCCTCGTCACTCGCTCAGCGCTACGCTCCCGCGGCGCGCGCCTCCTCCTTCGATTACCTCAGGAGACTTCGCGCGCCGCGACCGGGGCCCGATGACGCGGACAGGCTCTTGGAACGCCGTTCCGCACGAGCGGGGCTCGAAAGGCGATGGCTAGGGCACGATCGCTACCGGGGCCCGATGACGCGGACAGGCTCTTGGAACGCCGTTCCGCACGAGCGGGCTGGAGAGGCGATGGCTAGGGCACGATTCCACGAGAATGCGCGGGTCGGGTTTCTGTGATAGAGTGCATCCGTTCTCGATTCGCTCGCCTATTGCCAGACGTGCTCTGACCAATCCCGAACGAAAAAACACGAGAATGCGGAGAGCCGCGCCGGCCGGTTCTTCGGCTCCGATTTCCGCCGGCAAGCGCCGGAGCAACCGGCATGAGGATGGGTTCATGAAGCTCTATGTAGGCAATCTTCCGTACAACATCTCTGACGATCAGCTGCGCGATATGTTCGCCAAATATGGCGTTCCCGACTCGGCCCGGGTCATCACCGACCGCGATTCAGGCCAGTCCAAGGGATTCGGATTCGTCGAGTTCAGCAACGACGAGCAGGCCAGGCAGGCGATGTCGTTGAACGGCACCGAGTTCGGCGGACGGTCGCTGACAGTCAACGAGGCACGGCCGCGTAACGGCGGATCCGGAGCCGGCCGCTCCCGCTACTGAAGAGTCCGAGCTGAAAGCCGGGAAGAGCGGGGGACTTTGCGGTCCCCCGCACCCCGATGCCAGGCGACGCGGCCCGACGGACGTAACGCCCTGAGTCCAGTCCGCCTCGCGCGGCTTACGTCGAGCGCTCGAGCGCAAACTCCAGGAAAATCACTGGCCTGCTGAAGGCTCTGTCGCGGCCCTGTCGCGCGTGTCGGCGGCGGAGATTCCCGTCGTCGCTCCCGACGACCTTCTCGAAGTTCACTTCTCGCGCAGTGAGAAGCGGCCCCTCAACGCGCCGGAGAGGCGCTTACCGGCGGCAGCCGATTGGGGACGGTGATGCGCGAGACCTGCCCGCAGCCGCAGAGACGGAGGAACGACTCGCCGACGCTGCCGCCGACACTTCCCTGGTTCAGAGTTCCGCATGCTTCGCACGCCGACGCGATGGGGCGGATCTGCGATCCGACGAAACCAAACCAGAACCGGAGGCAGCCATCGAGCGCCGGCCAGTTCTCATAGACGGTCGTGCTCCCGTTCTCGATCGCCAACGCCCTCCTGACCGCTGCGATCTCGTTGGCCGAATGCACGTCGAAGTACGCGAGCCGCCCGCGCAGGGCGGCATCCGTGATCGTGCCCGGCCTTCCCAGGGGCTGGCTCGCCTCCTCTCCGCTGATGAGAAACGAAATCAGGCCCGGGCGATTGTCCACCGCGGGCAGCCGGCAGAGCACGATGGCAAATGTCTGCTGCGCGGCCTTTGGATGCTGTCCCGGGGGGTGCTCCATGACGCAGCTCGCTTTCTCGCCGAGGCCGGCGACGGGTGGTCACGGATCGACTGGGGTGGTCCGTCGGAGGAGATCGGAGACCTTCAGCCTATCACGTGCGGCGGGGATCCCGTCTCTCGGGCCGCCGGAACCGCGGCAGCGAGCCAGGTCGGACGTCTTTTGTCCGACCGCCTTCGCATCGTAGATGGCGGAGGAATGGGAATGGGCGAGATCTACGACATCGCGGCGTGGCGGGCGCGGAAGATGGCGCAGGATGACGTGCCGATCGGAGCGCCCCCTTTCGTGCTCGAGGAGCCCTGCGCGGGGTGCGGGGCGCGCCGCGTGAGCACGATGGTCTGGAGGCGCGACTCTTCGCGAGGCCGGCGCGTTCCCTTCCCCAGAGTCGAGCCGCATTTCCTCTGCCGCGATGGGCGCGTCCTCTTCCAGGAGATCACGGACGCGCCCATACCAGCCACCGCCTGGTCCCGAATCCTGGGCAGCTTCGAGGAAGCGCGGAACGGATAAGCCAATGGGTCAGAGGTTCCAAGCTCCAGCGGCCTGCGGTGGCCTGATTCTTGCGGCCTTCAGGGCGGAGGTGAAATTATGCGAAAAGTGACCGGTATTGCGGCAGCCGTCGTTGCCATGCTCCTCATGGCCTCGGCAGGCTTCGCCGAAAAGCGGCCTCACGAAGGCAAAGTCGTACGGATTCAGACAGTCGAGAAGTCGGTGGACGTCGCCGGACAGAAAGTGGCGAACGTCGAGAGGACGATGGTCGTCCAGGGCGAGAGAGGCGACCAGTGGACGCTCTACTGGGACGACACGACCAAGTTCAAGCACGGGTTGACTCCGTCCGAGCTTCGCGAAGGCGACAAGGTGCACTTCGACTTCGTCGAGAAGGACGGGAAGATGTGGGTCACGGAGCTTCGCCGGACCAGGAAGGCGGACAGGGACTGACGGCAGTTGCTCGCGAAAGCAAACAGGGGCGCTTCGGCGCCCCTCTTCATTTTGCCGAGCTCTCCGGGCCGACCGCCAGACTTCCCGCCATCTCCTGGGGAGGATGTCCGGCGACCATCTGGTTGGCCAGGATCATGCGGCGAGCCTCGGATCGCAGGCGCGGCAGCCGGGCTCGAAAGACGAGGGAGGCCGCGACGCAAACGAGCCCGCCCGCTGCGACGGTCTCAGGAGCGCCGATTCTCTCCGCGAGCGCTCCGGCCAGAAGCGATCCGAACGGCGCCATCCCCATGAACATCATCGAATAGACCGCCATGACGCGGCCGCGCAGGGCATCCGGAACCATGACCTGGATCAGGGTGTTCGAGGAAGCCATTTGGACCATCATGAAGAGGCCAACCGGCACGAGAAAAACCGCCGAGAGCCAGAAGACCCTCGAGACCGCGAAGAGCGCGACCGAGATTCCGAACCCGGCTCCGGCGGCTGCGACCCACGTTCCGAGACCCCGGATCTCACGCCGCGCGGCGAGCGAAACGGAGCCGACGAGCGCTCCAATTCCGGATGCGCCCATGAGGAGTCCCAGCCCGCTCGCGCCCGAGTGGAGGATGTCCTCCGCGAAGACCGGCATCAGGACGGCGTAGGGCATTCCGACGAAGCTGACAACCCCGAGGAGCAGGATGAGCGCCCACACGGGCGCCGCGCCGGCGACAAACCGGAATCCCTCTCCCATGTGTGCCAGGGCGGAGACGGGACGCCGGGCCGGCGAATATGCCGGAAGCCGCATCGCCAGCAGGCCCGCGATCACCGCGATGTAGCTGACGGCGTTGGCGAAGAAGCACCACCCTTCTCCGATTCCGGCCACGAGGATTCCGGCGGCGGCGGGTCCGAGGATCCGCGCGCCGTTGAACATCGAGGAGTTCAGCGCGATCGCGTTCATCAGGTCTTCCCTGCCCACCATCTCGACGACGAAGGCCTGACGCGTCGGTATGTCGGCCGCGTTGACGACGCCGAGCAGGGCCGCGAGCGCGAAGACGTGCCCGACGCGCACGGCGCCGGAGAGCGTCAGCCCCGCGAGCGCGAAGGCGAGAAGCATCGAGGCCGTCTGGGTCACGACGAGCACGCGGCGGCGATCGGCCCGGTCGGCGAGCACGCCCCCCAGAGGGGCGAGAAGGAAGACGGGAATCTGGGAAGCGAATCCCACGAGTCCCAGGAGCGTCGAGGAACGCGTCAGCCGGTAGACGAGCCAGGACTGCGCGACGCTCTGCATCCAGGTCCCGACGAGCGAGATGAGTTGCCCCGCGAAGAAGAGCCGGAAGTTCCGGTGCTGAAGCGCGCGGACCGTGTGACGGAAGGGACGCCTCACGGATCGAGGCGCCTCTCGCTCGCTTCGAGCGGACGGCCGTTGAGGACGGAGGTGCGTTCGCAGACTGCGGCGGTATCGTCTTCCGCCCGACCTGACCTCTCGACGACGCGCAAAGCGACGCCGGGGAAAGCGTCCGGCGCAAGTCCGCGTCCGCCCATCGGGAGGTCTCCTCGAAAGTCCGCATTATTCATGACCACTCGCGAGGACGCCGTGGGAGCCACCCAAGTCCCTCCGCATCAAGAAGTTGAGCCTGTGGCACCCGCGTTGCTCCAATTCGGCTCGTGAGTCGAAAGGAGGCGGCTATGAAATCGAAGGCCGTTGCAGCGATTCTCTTCGCGGTCTCGATGGTCCTTTTCGCTCCGCGGCCGGCTGCCGCGACATGGAGCGTGAGCATCTCCTATTTTCAGCGTGAGCTCTCGCCGTACGGCCGCTGGGAGTACAGCGCGAGGTACGGCGAAGTCTGGCGTCCCACCGTCGTCGCGGCGACCTGGGAGCCGTACCTCGACGGCGAGTGGGTTTACACCGACTGCGGTTGGACCTGGGTATCTTACGATCCCTTCGGGCAGGACCCGTTCCATTACGGCACCTGGGTCTGGATCGATCCATGGGGCTGGTGCTGGGAACCCGGATATGTCTGGGGACCGGCCTGGGTGACCTGGGCGTACACGGACGCCTACATTGGCTGGGCGCCTCTGCCGCCGACGTTCGCCCTCACGGCTTCCGGCTACTCGGGGGCTCCCCTGACTCTGGCCTCCAGCCGGTATGTCTTCGTCCCGGTCAATAGTTTCGTCGGAACGAACGTCGCGACGGCGCGCGTGGCGCCCGCGCAGAATGCGACGATCCTCGCCGGCGCCCGCCGCGTAACACGCTTCTCCGTTTCGGGAGGCCTCGTACGCGCGACGGACCCGCCAACGTCTTTCATCGAGCGCGCGACCGGCAAGCCGGTCCACAGGACGAGCCTCGCCGCGCACAAGCTATCGCCCGTTTCAGTCAGGGCGGCCGGTCTCGTCTCCGGCAAGCGGGTCGCGATCGCCGCTTCCAGGCATGAGCGAGCGGCCGCTTCCAGGCAGATGGCGTCTTCCGGCCCGAAAGTCGCGCGGCGCGGAGGCACCTCGGCTCGGCGCGTTGCCGCGGCTCCCGATACCTCGAGGCATGCGGCTACCCGCCGGAACCCGCAGGTCCATGCCGGGCCTGCACGGATCCAAAGCGCCGGCAAGCACGCTCCTCGATATGCCTCGCCGGCTCGAGAGCCGCGCGGCGGCGGACGCGAAGTGAGACCGAGCGCCCGTCAGGAGAGGCGCTCGGTCGCGGCGGCGCCGGTTTCAAAGCCGATCCATCGTCAGGCGCCCCGCGCCCCGGCTCCCGGATTCGCTGAAAGCAAACGAGGGAACCCGCCTCCCCCCGCCGTCCGGCACGAAGAGCGGCGCGTCGCAATGAGCCCGGCTCCGCCGGAGCATCCGAGGCAACTGCGTCAGCCAGCCTCCGCGCCACAGGTTTCGCAATCTCGACCCGGCCCGCCGGCAGCGGCGGCCCAGGCGCCCGGAGCTCCCCATCCGGCAACGGGACAGGGCAAAGGCGAAAAGAAGGAGAAACAAAAGTAAGGGGAGTGGGAGCTAATCAGATTACGCTTCAAGGATAAGGGGGGCCGGGTGGTCCCCCTTTTCCTTTGTCGGCGATGAAGCGTTTTTTGGGCTTCTCTTGGACGCAAATCGGCCAGGAGAGCCTCCAGGGCAGACAAATATTGGGCGTTTCACCCGTGCGGGAAGAAGGGAAGCTGTTGCGCATCAATGGATTGAGGTCTTGGTCCCAAGTTTGCCTGGACTAGAAGGCAAGATTTGAGGCCATTTTCGGAGGGACAAAAATTGCAAGCGACCGCACTGGAAGAACCCGTCAGCACAGTCTCTTACGACGTCGGATTGCCCGAGGCCGGTCTGGGATGGCAAAAGGTCGGGCCCCTCTTCGAGCGCTATTCGATCGTGCTCGAAGGCCTGATCGACGACCGCTGGGTCGAAGCCTATCGGCGAATCTCCTCGATTTCTCCCAACTTCTCCCGCTTCCGACTCGATCCCCTCTCGGCGAGAGTCTCGTTTACCTGCCGGGCGACGGACGGCCCGGTCGAGGTCATGTCGGTTCTAAAGATCCTCGGCGGGATGCTCGACCGGGTCAACCGGGAAGCCTCCCGGCCGCCGGAGAGCCTCGATGGGCGGCAAAGGCCGAACCGGGCCGCGCCCCGTCAGCCCGAGACCAAACTCTCTCGCTCGAGGTAATTCGCGCTTCCCTCACCTGGGCGTGAAGAGGGAGAGCTCGTAGATCCCGAGCTGCTTCTCCAACCCGGCCACCTCCGCAACAACTCCCTCGAAGCCTTCCCTGCCGAAGAGCTGGTGTTCCTTCTCCTCGAAGGCTTCCCCGAGCTCCTCGTACTCCTTGCTGCTCACAATCGTCCGGAAGGCCGGAAAGAGCACCGTGTCTTCACGGGCTTCGTGAGGCCGGTACATCCTGATGAAGAGGCGGAGCGCGCCGGTGAGTTTCGTCCGGTCCGCGTCGCCGGTGATCCCGCCCCGCGCCGCGAGCCTCTGGATGTCGGCGGTCACTCGGCGCCCGGCCTGGTGCTGTTCCCGCAGGACGGCGACGAGATCGACGAGCTTTCGGGCCTTTTCGAATCGCGGGAAGAGATTGTCCTCCTCGAGCTTCTCGTGATAGCTCTCGATGAACCGGTGGATGATCCCGGCCGCTCCGGACAGCGCTTCCGGCGGCAGGTCCCGCCGCGAATCCAGCCGGCGAAGGGCCTCCTCGTAGATCAGCAGGACGCGATTCAAAACCCCGTGCTCGCGCATGAGGTCCTCCCCCGGCGCGACTTCTTCCTCCTCCGTTTGCGGCCTCCGCGGCTTCGCGGTGGGAAGGGAAGCGAGCGCAAAGCCCGCTCCGGCTCCGCGCGCGGCCCGTAGGAACTCCCTTCGGCTCGTGTCTTTCGCCATCATCGCAACCTCCTCTGCGCGGCCCGGGAGGACCCGGGCGTTATAGGATCCTCCGCCGTAGCGCTCGCCGAACGAGGCTGCTGGAGGAGCTCATGATTTCTTCGCGTGTCGTTTCCGCCTTGAGCCGCCACCGCGGCCCCCTGCTCGCCGTCGCCCTGATTGCCGCGGGCTCATGGACCGCAGCCTTCGCCCAATCCTACGCGCCCGCCGCCACGGCGTCGGCCTCGCTCCCGTCGAGCGCGGCGGGCCACGGTCTCGACCCAGCCGACATGGATCCCACCTGCAAGCCGTGCCAAGACTTCTACAAGTTCTCCAACGGCGGTTGGATGAAGAAGAATCCCGTTCCTCCCGAGTACCCGAGCTGGGGGACCTTCTCCGAGCTCGCGGAGCGAAACCGGGAGGCGATGCACAGGATCCTGGAGAGACTCGCCCGGGAGAAAGCCGCCTCGGGTTCGGACGAGCAGAAATTGGGCGATTTCTACGCCAGCTGCATGGACGAAGCCGCGATCGAGGCGCAAGGAGTGAAACCGATCGCGCCGGAGCTCGAGAGGATCGGCAAGATCGAGAACCTTTCGGATCTCCGCGCCGAGCTCGCGCGGCTCCAGACCCACGGAGTCAGCGCCGTTTTCGGCTTCGGCTCGCAGCAGGACCGCAAGAACTCGAGCGAAGTGATCGCCGGGGCCTCCCAGGGCGGCCTCGGACTGCCCGACCGCGACTACTACACGAAGACCGATGACAAGTCCACGCAACTGAGAGGCAAGTATGCCGAGCACGTCGCGAAGATGTTCACGCTGCTGGGAGACGACGCCGGCAAGGCCGGTGGCGAAGCCAGGACCGTGCTCGACATCGAGACCAAGCTCGCCGAGGCCTCGATGACGCGCGTCGAGCGGCGCGACCCGGACGCCACCTATCACCGGATGGCCCCGGAGGAGTTGAAGAGCCTGACGCCGAACTTCTCCTGGGCCGCGTACTTCAAGGACCTCGAAGCCCCTCCGGTCACGGCGGTCAACATCGGCCAGCCCAAATTCTTCGAGGCGCTCGACAAGCAGCTGGCGGCCGTTCCCCTTTCGGATTGGAAGACCTACTTGCGCTGGCATCTCGTCCGGTCCGCGGCGCCCAGCCTCTCTTCGAAATTCGTGGAGGAGAACTTCAACTTTTATGGGCGCACGCTCGAAGGGACCAAGGAGCTCCTGCCGCGCTGGAAGCGGTGCGTGCAGTCTACGGACAGGAACCTGGGCTTCGCGCTCGGGAAGCTCTACGTCGCCGAGAACTTTCCGCCCGAGGCCAAGGCCCGCGCGGACCAGATGGTCAAGAACCTGATCGCGGCTCTGCGAGACGACCTCGCCACGCTCCCCTGGATGAGCGCCGAAACCCGCAAGGCGGCCCTCGCCAAGCTCGACGCCTTCACGCCGAAGATCGGCTACCCCGACAAGTGGCGCGACTACTCTCCTTACAAGGTCGAGCGCGGAGCGCACGTCGTCAACGTCATGAACGGGGCCTTCTACGAGCACCACCGCGACATGGCCAAGATCGGAAAGCCCGTCGACCGCACCGAGTGGGGAATGACGCCCCCGACCGTCAACGCCTACTACAACGCGGGAAGGAACGAGATCGTCTTTCCGGCCGGAATCCTCGAACCCCCCTTCTTCGACGGGAAAGCGGACGACGCCGTCAATTACGGCGGGATCGGGGCCGTGATCGGGCACGAGATGACGCACGGCTTCGACGACCAGGGGAGGAAGTTCGACGCGCAGGGGAACCTGAAGAACTGGTGGACTCCGGAGGACCTGAAGAACTACCAGGAGCGCGCCGCGTGCGTCGAGAAGCAGTTCGACGGGTATGTCGTCGAGGGAGACCTGCATCAGAACGGAAAGCTCGTGCTCGGCGAATCGATCGCGGATCTGGGCGGCCTGACGATCGCCTACAAGGCGTTCGAGAAGAGCCTCGAAGGCAAGCCCCGGCCGGCAAACATCGACGGCTTCACGCCGGAGCAGCGCCTCTTCCTGAACTGGGCCCGCGTCTGGGCGACCAACGCGCGCCCGGAGTTCGAGCGGCTCCAGACCAACACGAATCCGCACCCGCTCGGTCGGTTTCGCGCGATCGGCGCCCCCTCGAACATCCCCGAGTTCGCCGCGGCGTTCGGCTGCAAGTCGGGCGACCCGATGGTGCGCGCAACGCGCTGCCTGATCTGGTAGCCGGGTGATCAGTCGGCTGGCACATCACTTGCGACCCCCGAGCCTCGATGGGCCGCAGGCTGTCGCTCTGGCGTAAGGTCGCCGCCGAAACCGTCTCCAACTGGGACGCGCACGACGCGTTCACGCAGAGCGCCGCGCTCGCCTTCTACACCCTTTTCTCCCTGGCTCCCGTCCTGATCGTCGTGATTTCCGTCTCCGGCGCGGTCTTCGGCGCGGAGAACGTCCGGGGCCAGGTGGTCGGGCAGTTCCGGGAACTGATGGGCCGCGAGGCGGCTGTTGCGGTCCAGGGAGTCCTCGAGAAGGCCTCGAGCTCTCTCAAAGGCGGCCTGGCGGGGATCCTCGGTCTCGCGACGCTCCTCTTCGGGACGACCGCGGTCTTCATTCAGCTCCAGACGGCGCTCAATACGGTCTGGGAGGTGAGGCCGAAGGCGGGCCACGTCCTGCGGACCCTCCTGAAGAAACGCCTCATCTCCTTCGCCCTCGTGCTGGCGATCGGTTTTCTGCTCCTCGTCTCGCTCGCCCTGTCGGCCGCGCTCGCCGCCTTTGGCGACTACGTCCGAAACCGGCTCGCGGCGCCGCCAGGCCTGCTCGATGCGATCAACCTGCTGTTCTCGTTCGTCCTCTTCAGCGTCCTCTTCGCGACGATCTATCGCATCCTTCCGGACGTTGAGATCCCCTGGAGGGACGTCCTCCTCGGTTCCGTCGTGACTTCGGCG
>Ga0153915_10007015_pt1 | contig 10597 bp, 7 predicted proteins | sample Opewatmetagenome_2_FD_107003 | JGI IMG/M metagenome (GOLD analysis project Ga0153915, IMG submission 107003) | Freshwater wetland microbial communities from Ohio, USA - Open water 3 Core 3 Depth 3 metaG | ecosystem: Environmental > Aquatic > Freshwater > Wetlands | place: USA: Ohio, Lake Erie... | reverse complement strand
TGCGCCGGTGGCGGCCACTACGCCCCTCGGTTCTCCGAGGTGGCGCTCGCGAGGAGGGTCTCGATCGGACATATGGCCGCGAACTACGCACTGGAATCCCTAGACGAATCCATGATCAGTCAAATGGCCGAGAAGAGCGCCGGCGCGAAGATGGCTTATTTCCACAAGAAGGCAATGTCCAAGCCCAAGTATCGCGAACTGAGGGAGAAGTTCGCGTCGCGCGGACTCGAAGAGATCAGCAGCGACGACCTCGAGCCCCTGTAGAGTCACGACCCTGAAGGGGGTGTGATGCATGAGGACGAAAACCACGAGCAAGGAATCCAGAAAGACCGACCTTCCAGATGACCTGTCCGCGAAGGATATTCTGGTCTACCTGAAATCGCACGCGAGCCCGGAGAACGTCACGGGCATGGCCAGATACGGGATAAACCCTGAGCGCAACTACGGGGTGTGCACACCGATATTGTTCGACGTAGCGAAGAGGGCGAAAGGGAATCACAAACTGGCGCAGGAGCTCTGGGATTCGGGCGTGAGGGATGCCCGCCTCGTCGCGTGCTTCATGGACGATCCTGCCAAGGTGACCGGCGAGCAGATGGACGATTGGGTCAAGGATTTCAATTCATGGGATGTGTGCGATGGCTGTTGCATCCATCTCTTCAGCCGGACCAAAGAAGCTCATACAAAGGCGAGACAATGGAGCGCAAGTGACGAGGAATATGTCAAGCGCGCTGGATACGTCATGATGGCAACGCTCGTAGTACACGACAAGAAGGCCCCCGACTCCCTGTTCAGGGCATACCTGCCACTGATGGTGAAAGGGGCCACCGACGAGAGGAACTACGTGAAGAAGGCTGTCAGTTGGGCGCTGAGGGTTGTCGGGCAGCGCAGCACTCAGCTGAACAAAGAGGCGATCAGGACAGCGGAAAGGATTCGAAAACTAGACTCCAAGGCGGCGAAGTGGATCGCCTCAGATGCGCTACGGGAATTGCGTAGCGACAAAGTGAAGACGAGATTGAGGAAGCGAGAGGAATCACTTCACTAGGGTGCCCTTGAATCTCTCCCCCATAAGCGCGTTCTTCAGGTTGGCTAGGTCACGCCCATCGACGATCGCGAGCCCGATCTTCGAGCGTTCCAGAACCTTCGCGCCAGTCGGATCGAAGACCATGTTCGGTCCTGCCCCCGATGGCGTCCCTCCGACGAGGGCGATGAGCTCCTTGTGCGTCATCGCCGGGATGCGCTTCGCGGTCAGGTCCTTCTTCGGGTCTGCGGTGTAGGCACCGTCGACAGCAGTGGCGTTGACCAACCAACTCGCCTTCGCGCGCTCCGCAAGCAGGGCGGAGACTGCATCCGTCGTGATGCCCGGGCTCACACCTCCCATGACGACAATCGAATGAGTCTTCGCTGCGCTAACGGCCTCGTCGTAGCTCTTTGGCGGGATGTGCGTCGCGTGGTCCCCGAGCGCGATCATCAACAGGCGCGCGTTCAGGCGCGTGACCTCGATGCCCATCTCGTCAAGGGAGGTCTCGTCCGCCCCGAGCTCCCTGCCGGAGTTTATGTAGAACCGGGCGATCCTCCCGCCGCCGGTCACGACGTACAACTTCCGCGTCGCAGAGACTTCGACGAGCACTTTCGCCAATTCCTTGATGTACTTGGTGTCGTCCTGGTCTCTGACCAGGACGGAGCCACCCAGTGAGAGAACGACGGGTTCCATGTCTGCTCAACTTTTATTACAGTGAACGCTCTAACCCGTACAAAAGGCTTGGGAAACGGATTCTCGATGACCGAGCTGACGGACCTCCAGAAGTATGAGTTCCGGAGGAGCCTCGAGGAGGTGAGGAAGCTCACCGGGAGGGGTACGGAGCTCATATCGCTATACATACCACCTTCGAGACAGATCTCCGATGTCTCGAACTACCTGAGGAGTGAATACTCTCAATCCTCGAACATCAAGTCCGCGAGCACCAGGAAGAACGTGCAGTCGGCCATCTCCTCCATCCTGTCGAGGCTCAAGAACTTCCGTCAACCGCCCGAGAACGGGCTGGTGTTCTTCGTGGGGCACCGATCGATAGGCGCGGACCAGACCGAGATGGTGCAGTTCGTGCTCGAGCCTCCGGAGCCGGTCCCGACGTTCATCTACCGGTGCGACTCGAAGTTCTTCACCGAGCCGATCGAGTCGATGCTCGAGGAGAAGGAGACCTACGGGCTCGTCGTGATCGACAGGAGCGAGGCGACCATCGGGATACTCCACGGGAAGCGCATCATGCCGATCAAGAACATGCAGTCCCTTGTCCCGAGCAAGCACGGCAGGGGAGGCCAGTCCGCGCGCAGGTTCGAGAGACTGATAGAGATTGCGGCGCACGAGTACTACAAGAAGCTCGCGGACACCGCGAACGAGGCCTTCCTGAGCAGGCCGGATCTCAAGGGCATCTTGATCGGCGGGCCCGGCCCGACGAAGGACTACTTCGTGAAGAGCGAGTACCTGCACTACGAGCTCCAGAAGAAGATCATCGACACCTTCGACACCGGCTACACTGACGAGTACGGCCTCAAGGAGCTGGTGGAAAAGGCCAGGGAGACCCTCAAGGACCTCGACCTCATGCGGGAGAAGAACATCATGCAACGGCTTTTCGAGGAGATCCGGAAAACGGACGGCGGACTGTCCGTCTACGGCGAGGAACAGGTCAAGAGCGCGCTCATGATAGGCGCGGTCGACACGCTCATCATCTCTGAGGACCTCCGCAGGGTGAAGCTCAAGCTCAAGTGCCCGAACGACGGTTCGACCAAGGAGGTGCTCGCGAAGGACTCGACCGAAGAAGTCAAGTGCGACAAATGCGGCACCTTCATGCATGTCGAGGAGGTCGACGATCTCGTGGCGGACATGGCAAAGATCGCCGACCAGAACAACACGAAGTTGGAGTTCGTGTCCGGCGAGTCGGAAGAGGGCGGGCTGCTGCTGAAGGCGTTCGGGGGCGTGGCGGGAATACTCAGGTTCAGGGTGAACTGATGGCGGATGATGCGTTCCACACATTCAAGCGGGAGTGCTCGGGAGCGATCGAGCGTGCGCTCAAGGAGTTCAAGGCGGAGACGCCCGTCGTCCTCGAGCGTCCGCCGGAGGGCATGGGGGACCTCGCGTTCCCGTGTTTCCCTCTCGCGAAGATCCTCAGGAAGTCGCCGGACGCCATCGCAAAGGACATCGCGGCCAGGCTCGGACCGAGCGGCATGATCGAGAAGGTCGAGCCCAAGGGCGGCTATGTGAACTTCACCGTCAAGTTCGGGAGCCTCGCACAGGGGGCGCTACAGAAGGTCCTCGAAGAGAAGGGCAAGTACGGCCGCGGAGACGAGAAGACGACCAGGATACTGCTGGAGCACACGAGCGTGAACCCCACGGGCCCGATCCATGTCGGAAGGGCGAGGAACCCGGTGATCGGCGACACGCTAGGAAGGATCCTGCGCCAGGCGGGATATCCTGTCACGACCGAGTTCTATGTGAACGACTCCGGCAGGCAGGTCGCCATGATGTGTTGGGGAGCGAAGAACCTGAAGCTGGAGTCCGAGCCGCAGAGGCCCAGGGACGACTACAGGTACGTCCTATACTACCAGCAGGCCCACAAGCTGCTCGAGGAGGACCCGGAGAAGACCAAGGAGGTCGACGACTTGCTCTACAAGCTCGAGCACGGCGACCCCGACACGGTCGAGATGGTCAGGGCGAACTGTGAGAAGGTCCTCGCGGGCATCATGGAGAGCCTCCACGGGGTCAACGTACATGTCGACGGATTCACCTGGGAATCGAAGTTCGTCCAGGACGGCAGCGTGGAGAAGATCATCGAGCGGCTGAAGAGGTCGGAATACTGCCGCGAGGAGGGCGGCGCGTTCCACCTGGAGCTGGCAAGCTTCGGGATCACGGGCAGGGAGACCAAGTGGATATTCGCCAGGTCGGACGGGACGTCGGTCTACACGACGCGGGACCTCGCATATCACATGGACAAGTTCACGCGCGCGGATGTCGCGATAAACATACTCGGAGAGGATCACAAGCTCGCGATGCAGGAGCTCGCCGCGGCGCTATCCATCATGGGCGTCACGAAGAAGCCGGAGATCGTCTACTACGCGTTCGTCTCGCTGCCTGAGGGAAGGATGTCCACGAGGAAGGGACTAGTGGTGAACCTGGACGACCTCGTCGAGGAGGCCGTCGACAGGGCTTACGAGGAGGTCAAGAAGCGCAGGACGGACCTCTCGGAAGAGCGGATGAGGGAGATCTCTCGGATCGTCGGGATCGGCTCGCTCAGGTACAACATCGTCAGAGTCCAGGCGGAGAAGCAGATAGTCTTCAAGTGGGAGGACGCACTCAATTTCGAGGGGAGCAGCGCGCCCTTCGTGCAGTACGCGCATGCGCGCGCCTCTTCTATCCTCGCAAAGGCCGGACATCGCGATGGCTCGTTCGACGCGGGGGCTCTGACAAGTCCGCACGAGAAGGCCCTTGTGATGATCATCGCCAGCTTCCCGTCGGTCATCGAGGACTGCGCCGAGAACAGGAGGGCGCACGTGCTCGCGGTCTACGCCCAGGAGCTGGCCGCCGAGTTCAACCACTTCTACAGGTACGTGCCCGTTCTGAAGGCCGAAGGCAACGCCAGGGACGCCAGGCTCGCATTGGTCGAGGCTAGCATGTGGACGCTCAGGAACGCGCTGAACTGCCTCGGGGTGGACGCGCCGGAAGAGATGTGATTCTAGAACCTGAAGGTCCAGTCCGAATTGCCGTACCTGTCCCGAACGAAGTCGCCGACAAGCATCTTCTCGGTGTCGCTCAAGGAGCCGCCCAGGAGTTCCACGTCAAACGACCTCGATATCTCGTGGGCAACGGCGGTCTTCATCTCGACCATCGTGGGCGGCAGGCCGGCCATGAGCATGCTGAGGGTCGAGACGCGTTCGGAAGGTTTCAGAGCGTCGCCTTCCTCGACCGCCCGAGGCCTCAGCACTGCGTCCATCGTCGCGAGGTCTGCGTCCATCAGGATTGTGCCGTGAACGAGCACAGAGCCTTTTCTGCGCAACTGCGCGCTGCCCGACACCTTCCGACCGTTCACCTCCACGTCGTTCATGGGCCTGTACGAGGCCATGACCCCGAACGAGCTGATCGCCCGTGCGAGCGCTGAGCAGACCACCCGGAACGCCTCCGCGTGTTCCCCTGGGAGGTCCTTGTCCCCGACGACCAACCCGTATATGAGCTGCCCAGGGTCAGTGTAGATCGAGCTCCCTCCGGACTTCCGCCGCACGAGCGCGACGCCCCGCCTGTCGCACTCCTCGAGGTTCACGGCCTCCTGCACCTTCTGGAAGTACCCGAGCGAGACCGTCGGCCGGGAGCGCCTGTAGAAGTGAAGGGTGTCCGGAACGACGCCCTCCGAGTGAGCCTCGAGTATGGCCTCGTCGATGGCCGCCGAGTCCGGAGGCCGGACCAGCCCGCTGTCGACCAGGCGCCACGCGTCGGACATGCTATCAGCGACATGAATGAAAAGTGTCGTTAAGAGGTTTCCTAGTGTTTCGGAGGCGGCCGTCTACTGCTCCTCGCTCTTCTTCTCGCGCCTCGGGCCCTTCCTCTCGCGCCTGGACCAGCGCCTGGTCAGGTAGATCAGCAGCGGGACGAGGACTATCACTCCGAGCACGCCGCCCCAGAGCGCGTACTTCTTCCACGCGGCCTCCTTGACCTCGAGTGCGTTCGAGCCGCTCTCGACCTTCTCTGAGGCCGTCAGCTGGTCCGTCGAGTTCGCGGTCACCTTGATCGTGTAGGCTCCCTTCGAGCCGGGGGAGTAGGCGAACTCCACCCTTATCTTGCCGCCTGGCTTCACCTCGATCACCAGGGTCGTGCCGTTGTAGATGTTCACGGTCTCGGTGCCGATCAGCCTCTCGGTGCCGTCCAGGTCCTGGATGTAGAAGCTGATCGTTATGTTCTTCGCGACCGCGTTCCCGACGTTCGTGATGTTCACGACGATGGTTCCCGCCTTGCCCTCGGTGAAGGTCGACGGGAGATAGGTGACATTGTCTATCCTGAGGTTCGGCCTCGGCTTGGAGACTACGGTGATCACTTTCGGGTCGAGCTTGTAGTTGCCCGAAAGGTCCGTTACGTTGAGGGACACCGTGTACGAGCCGAGCGCGGAGTATGTGTGCGTCACATTGACCAGCCCGGTGCCGTTCGAGTAGATGGCGTCCCCGAAGGACCATGAGTAGTGCATCAGGGTGTAGTTGTCGACGTTGTCCCTGGTCGCCTGCGCCATGAACCACAGGGGCTGCTGCTCAACGAGGGTCGTGCCCCACGAGGCGTTCTTGACGTTGAACTGCACGGTCGGCCCGGAGGAGTCGTTGACCTGGACCGTAAGCGACTTGTTGGTGTGGCGACCCACGACATCCGTGACGTTCAGCCACATCGTGTACGTCCCGGCCCTCTCGTAGGACCAGGTCGCGTTCTGCTCGTCGTCGTTGCGCATTATCCTCCCGGACACGTTCCCGTCGCCCCAGACGAACTGCACGTGGTCTATGAGCCCCTTCTCGTCACCGGCGATCGCTGCGTCGTCATACGAACCGTTCGCGTTCACGATGACCGTCTCGTGCTGCTTCATGTAGAGCTTCCCCCCGACGAGGGTCTTGTTCTTCATGTTCAGCGTGATGTTGGCGAACGGGTCTAGGCCATCACAGGTCACATTGACGCTCGTTCTGTTCGTGAGCCCCGCAACGTCCGTCACAGTCAGGTTCGCCAGCCGTAGCGCGCTCGGAGTCGAGTAGACGTGCACGAGCGTCTTGTTCTTCGTTGTCTCGCTCGTCCCGTCGCCGAACTCCCACGTGTATGTGAGCGGGTTGTTGTTGGGGTCGGACGAGTCATTCGCCGTGAAGGTCGCGTTCTTCCCGACGCCCACAATGTACCTCAATATGGCGCCCGTGGCGTTCGTCTCCACGTAGTTGTCCATGCCGGCCTTTGCGATGGGCCCCTGCGCCTTCTCGATGGTCAAGTCAACGCTGACCGCTCCTGAGCCTGAGCCCGGGTCGACCACCAACGGCTTCAGGGGCAGGCCATAGCCTCCAACGAACGTCCCCTCGGGATCGGATGTGTCGTTCGCCACGACCTCGAACTCCGTCATCAACTGGACGCGGTAGGTGTGGTTGACGAACGGGGTGTCATGGTGGACATTCATGGAGAGGCTGTACTCGGGGCTGGTCAACGGAGGAACCGTGGCGCCTGTCGGGACATAGACCGTGTACGCTGCCCGGTAGAAGTAGCTCACACTCGTGGTTGACGTGACGTCGCCTTGGGTCGACCCGAGGCTGAAGTCCGCCAGGTTATCGTCGGCTATGTAGAACAGTCCTGGGCTCGTTTCCGTCTTGTTCAATACCAGGAGCCACGGGGTCGTGACATTCTGCGGGCCCAGCTTCAATAGGCCAGAGACAGGATTCTGCCTGAAGTTCCAATCCTCGAGGGCGTCGACGGTCCCGTCTGAGTTGTTGTTCAGGTCGATCTGCATCCTCAGGCTTCCGACATCGCTGTATTGGAGTCCTGGGAACGGCTCATCGTATGCCCAGGCGGTCGTGAGGCTCAGGTTGAAGCTCCTGTAGTTCTCGTCATAGACGATGCTGACCGATTCCTCCCTCGGGGTCTGCGTTGGGAGCTTCATGTCCGGGAAGGTGTTCCCACCGACCGACAGAGTGGTCACGTTCGACATCAGACCGTCGGCGCTGACCGAGAGCGTGTACGTTCCCGAGTACGCGTCGAATAGGAAAGACCCGTCTTGCGTGGGGCTCTTCATGAGCCTCTTGATCCACGGGATGCTAGGGTCCTGGTTGAGCAGGTATGCGACCACGTTCAGCGCGAGGCCTGTATCGCTGCGGACGATCCCGGAAACCACCTTGGAGTCCGTCAGCGATATGGTCGCGGTGCTGTTACCAGTCACAATCGTCTCTTGCACATAGGTCTCCTTTCCAGCAGCCTGAGCGAACAGGTAGTAAGTCCCCCGGCCACTCGTGTTGAACATCTTGAAATCCGCGAACCCGAAGACGTCCGTGGTGTCAGAGGCAACTACCTGCTTGCGCTCGGCATGGTAGAATCCGACCGTTATGCCCGTTTTCACAGGGTTGGAGGTGAGGACGGTGACGTTCCATCTATAGTCCTTAGACGGGAATGGCTCGAGTTGCACAGCATTCGTAACGTAGCTCTGGAGAGCGTCGAATGGGAAGAACTGAGCGTTGAGGTAGTCATAGTACCCGCCAGCGGTGACATCCAGCCTGTAGAATCCGGACGGCGGCTCGGTGGCCTTGAAGAATATGCCAGAAGAGGGCGTGGCCCGGATGGAGTCCCCGGAATGCACGTTCGTCAGGGTCACGATCGCTGATGGGACGGCTGCGGAGCCCTGGCCACGTACGGGCACGAATATGTCGTTCGTCTCAGGGGCCTGACCCTCAACTGACGCGGGCAGGACCACCAAGGTCGATAGTGCCATTACCAGCACGAAAAAGCTGGCTGATAGCTTGGTCATCAAGTCGCTCTTCATAGCTATTCCCCTCTCTTCCTGGGAATCAGAACCAAGACCCCCTTGGAAAAAGGTAGTCCGGCGAATAGATTGCCCCTTTATAAGCTTTAGCCATCGGCCGCGGAGCTCCTGAACGAGCCAGCAAGTCTAGTCCGCGCACGCCGAAGACGGTCTCTCAGGTGACGATCTTCTTGATCTGCCCCGTCTCCGCAGCGCGTCTCGCCTCGACGGCCAGCCTGCGCCCTGTGCTCATGTTTGTGCGCCAGGTCGTGTTCCCGTACGGGTGCCCGACCCACATGTGCACGTTCGTCCCGCCCCCGACCCTCGGGGCGACATCGTAGATGAAGAACCTGAGGTCCTTGTCGACACATGTCTGCAGGCAGAACGGCCCGATGATCCCGGGCGGGTAGTGCTCCTGAGTCGCCTTCACATATCTCTCCGCGAGATCGAACGCCCCCTCAAGGAGAGACTCGCGCATGGTGGCCGAGTTGTGTCCGCAGACCGTGTACTCGGGCAGTGCTTGATCGCCTTGGAGCGTGATCTGCTGCGAAGCCGGGAGCCTCACATGGCCGTCGAGGGACGTCTCAAAGCGCCAATCGATGCCGAGGAGCTCTATCCGCTCCATCTTGTTCTCCAGCGGCGAGTAGAAGAAGTCAAGGTTGAAGACCGGGCCGATTATATACTCCTCGATCCTGGCCTCATTGAGATCCTCCTCGGTTATCACGTTCTGGAAGATGAGGTCCCTGGACTTCTTCCGATATTCCTGGAAGGATGACGCGGTGAAGAACCCGCGCTCCAATTTCTTCACCTTGTGATGCAGCTTCACGATGACGAGCTTCTCGATTTCCTCCGGGTCCTTTATCTTCTTGGGGAACGGGAGACCCGCCTTCTCGAGCAGCCAGTAGTAATCCTTCTCCTGCCCGCGCTCCTCGCTCCGGAGCAGCCCCCTCGAGCCCACCAGCGGCACGCTGAACCGGTCCTCGATCTCCTTGACGTCGATATAGGATGTGAACGACCGGTTCGGGACGAACAGCACGTTCTCCTTCCGCAGGCGCTCCTGGAACTTGGGGTCCATCATCTCCTTGAACTTCTTGACCGTCCAGCACTCGTCCACCACGCCCCGGACTACCTTCCCGGACTGATCCCGCTGGCACTTGAGGTACCTGGTGTAGGTCTTCTCCCTCCCCTCCTGACAGACCCCGAGCGTCCGGAAGCCCTCCTCGACCGCTCCGTCGCACACGTCAAGTGCGGAGTGCGACGCGACCATTCCGATCTTGGCTTTCTTCAGGTCGTACTTCTCAACGATGTCGAAAACCCTCTCCCTCTCTATCAACCGCAAACCCCCCGAAGGCCGCAACGACAAGGGCGGCCGAGTCATCGGATTGTTCATATATTACTTTGCGGGCGGAGGCGTGAGCGCGGTCTCGTCCAACCTTATCCCGAACTGCGCGTGCGCGACCTTGAACCCGAACTGCTCGTACAAGTGCTTCGCGCGCGGATAACTCGTGTGAAGGTACACCGAGGTCGCCCTCCCCGTGAAGTCCGTGAGCGCGCATCGCAGCAGCTCCGACCCGAGTCCCTGACCCTGCTTCGAGGGAGTGACGTAGATGTCGTACACAAGACCGGTCTCGCCGGTCAGGTGGTTGATCACGAACCCTCCGTCGACCAGGTACATCGAGTAGTTCGGGTCCGAACGGAACCGCCGCAGCCTGAATCTGGCCTGCAGGGGCGACTCGTCGTAGTACTCGGCGAACAGGCGTATCAGCCTCGCCTTGTTCTTGTCGGATAGCCGCTCGGCCGTGTGATGAAATCCCTTGGGGGAGTCGAGCGACATGCGCCACAGTGTCGTCGGATCGAACGCGCGAATGAACCGCCCGAGGTCGGAGGAGAATACTGCCCACTTCTTCCTCGCGGAGGCGAGGAACCTGATCAGGCACTCGGTCGCCACGAAGACGTCCTGAGAATCTGACGCCACGATCATCCCCTGCCTCGCGTCCGCCTCCGTGATGATCCTCGCGGTCTCGAAGTCTTCGGTGTAGAACGCCCAGGCCTTCCTCCCGCTGGAAGTGTTTATGCAGACCCCATGGAGCTCC
>Ga0153915_10007013_pt1 | contig 10598 bp, 16 predicted proteins | sample Opewatmetagenome_2_FD_107003 | JGI IMG/M metagenome (GOLD analysis project Ga0153915, IMG submission 107003) | Freshwater wetland microbial communities from Ohio, USA - Open water 3 Core 3 Depth 3 metaG | ecosystem: Environmental > Aquatic > Freshwater > Wetlands | place: USA: Ohio, Lake Erie... | reverse complement strand
GACGCAGCGCTGACCGAACTCGGCATTTCCCCACCACCGCTCGATGCTGGCTAACTACCAGCGCGTGAAGCCAACACGCTTCGGCCGTCGGTTTGTGTGGAGATAGACAGCACTCCTTGCCCGAGTGGGCTTGTCTACCCTCGCCTCGGCCTGCAGCCTCTGCTGGGTCCTGAGGTATCACGGTCATAGTCTTCCCAAGTCAACAATGCGGCCACTCGCCTCCGTTCTCGTCATGGCACTGCTTGCAGGTCCTGCCTGGGCCCAGGCGCCGTCCGCTTCCGCCGACTCCGCAGCGATCGTCGCCCTCGAACTGGAGCTGACGCAGCTCCTGGGACGCGGACAGTGGGACGCATACGCCGAGCACCTCGCTCCCGACTATGCGCGCACGACGGTCGCCGGCACGCTCGAAACGCGTGAGCAGGCATTGGCCCGCTGGCGGGCCCAGGGATCTGGGCGCCAGATGGTCCCAACCAAGCTGTGGGTGCGCGTCCACCACGATACGGCCGTGCTCACCGGCCTCGTCGTGGGCCCCAATGGCGGACCGGGGGCGCGGATCACCAAGACCGCGGGGTTGTTAGACGGCGGCCTCACACTCGCGAGTCCTATGCGCAGCCGCGAGCCCGGGAGCCACGTATTGTAGTGGCTGGACTGGAGCCACCAACCACCCGTTGCTCTCGCTATCCTGCCGTCCAACCATTTCACGAAGCCGGCAGAGCGCCGCCAACGGGAAGGCGGCGCAGCGATCAACCGTTCGTTAGCGCGGGCACGGCCCCCAGGGAGTCCAGCCCCATGCCGGTTGACAACGAGCTCTACGACCGCCTCGCGGCGACCTGGTGGGACCCCGAAGGCTTTCTCCACCTCCTCCGTGCCCTCAATCCCGCCCGCTTCGGCTACATGCGCCGGGTGCTGCTCGAGGAATTGCGTCTCACGCCGGCAGGCCGGCGGGCGCTCGACGTGGGCTGCGGGGGTGGGCTCTTGGCCGAGGAATTCGCAAGGTTGGGTTTTGCAGTCACCGGCGTGGACCCCTCCTCCCGCTCCCTGGATGCGGCCCGGGCGCACGCCGCCGAGGCCGGTCTGAGCATCGAGTACCGTCAGGCGAGTGGCGAGGCCCTGCCGTTTGCCGACAGCAGCTTCGAGGTGGTCTACTGCTGTGACGTGCTCGAACATGTCACCGACCTGCCCCGTGTGATCGCGGAGAGCGCCCGGGTTCTCAAGGCCGGCGGGGTTTACCTCTATGACACGATCAATCGTACCCTCCAGAGCAAGCTCATCGTGATCAAGCTCTTTCAGGAGTGGCGTTGGACCAGTTTCATGCCGCCCCGGCTGCACGACTGGCACAGGTTCATCCGCCCCAGTGAGCTCGAGCGCCTGCTCGAGCAGCGGGGGCTCCGTCCCGCGCCCGCCCGCGGCCTCAGGCCTCGCGCAAGCCCCGTCACCATCTTGCGCGCACTTCGGGCCCGGAAGTTGGGCCGGCTGAGCTACCGCGAAGCCGTGGAGCGGATCGATCTGGGGGAGAGCACCGATACATCCGTGCTCTACATCGGTTATGCTCAGAAGTCCCCGTGCTCGAGCCCCGGGACACCCGTGTAGCCCGGTGGAGCTGCGCCGCCCAACCACCGTATGAAGGTGACAGGACGCGGCGGCGGTGGGCCTGTCATGGCGGCCAACCAACCGCGGCAGAGTACCTATTCGATCGCGGCGCCGATGTGAACTGGATTCCGAGTTGGGAGGATGCCACCCCACTCGACGCTGCGGAAGGCGGGAAGGCACCGGCAGTATGAAGCTGACACCCTCGGCTATCGGGTTGCTCGGGGACGGACAACCTCACGTCGACTTGCTCGCTTGCGCGAGCGCGCCTGACCTGCAGGTTGCGCGGGGTCACCAGACAACGCCCTATTGCTCGGCCACCAGGTCCCTACGCGGCCCTATGGAACGATGCCATGACGATCCGGCCTTCTGAGGCGTTCCTCACCACGCTCCTTGCTCTCGGCTTTGGCTGCAAAGGCCGGCCCGCCCAGGTCCTTACCTCAGACACGCGACAACCCCTCGCCCTGCCGCCTGAGGCCCAGGACGCCGTGCGCGCCGAGATGAATGGCATGCTTACATCTCTCAATCGTATCTTGGTCGCCCTTCCCCAGCGGGATACGGCGACCATTCGTCAAGCGGCGGCCGCTTCCGGGCTCGCCACCGCTGCTGACCCGACCCTGGAGAAGCTGCTGCCGGAACAGTTCCTCGCTTGGGGTACTCAGACGCACCAGAAATTCGACGAGCTCGCAGCCTCTCTCACTTCGACCTCCACCCCCGATAGCGTCCTCGCCCGGCTCGGAGCGATCACCCAGATATGCGTGACCTGTCACGCGACCTACCGCCTCGCGGTGGATGACCACTCCCGCCCAACTGTCCCAGTGGCCAGCACCTTTGCTTCCCTTCGTCGCTTCAGGTCGGATTGCCACCCTGCGTCGTCCAGCTACCGCCTGCAGCTGACACGGCTCGCACATCGCGTTGTGTGGGGGAGAGACACCCCGCCCTGCCCGGGAAGGCTTGCCGAGACGCGCCTCGGCTTGGAGCCTCTGCAGGGTCGTTAGGCAGCAGCTTCTTCGCGCGCCCAGCGCTGGACTCACCCTCAACCCAAGGTGTTACGACGGCCGCGAGCGCCATGGCGCGAAGACCAGTGAAGCGGTGGTCCCAACGGGTCACCGAGAGCAGCAACGCGCTCGACCTCGAGCCAGGCGTCTTCACGCTCGAGGACCCGCGGGAAATCGCCTTATCCCTCAGCTGCTCAGCCGAGGGCAGCCGGCGCCGCAAGAGCACACCGTTTCAATCGGCAATGTCGATGCTCACCTTCTATATCAACCGTGCCGGCGCTCGCCTGCCTACGCGGCAGCGAAAGCGGTTAGAAGCGGCCAAGGATGAGTTGCGCGAGTTGTACGGCAAGCCACGGACTCACAAACCACAGGACTCGAAGCCCCGGCGAAAGCCTGCCTGACCCGGCGCAGCCTTTGGGGTGTCCCAAGAGGCAAGAAGCTACCAGCTGATTCGCGTTGCCTCGGCCTTGCCACTGCCCAGCGTGCGGGATACGTTGGCCACTGTCATGGACTGGCTGTGTGCCCCCCTCCCCGGCACGGAAATGTTCATCCGCCTTGGTCCTTCGGCTGCCGTTCTTGGCTGGCTCCTTCTGATTCTCGGGATAGCCTACGTCCTTTATGGGACTTATGGCACGCTCTCCGCTACCCCAGGCTCCCTTCCGCGTATCGTCACGGGGCTTGTGGGCGTCGTGGTTGGCACGTCTATCCTTCGCTGGGTGCAGCGCTCCCGAGGGGGGCCGTTGTAGGCAGTAGCTGTCGCCTAACTATGGCATGAAGCTGACACGCTACGGCCATCGGTTCTCTGACTCCCCAGACAGCCCACCCCGCCCGGGCTGACTTGCTGCGGCGCGCCTCGGCCTGCAGCTTGGCTGATGTCGTCAGACCGCCTTCCATCGGCAGGAGTGCCAACCTCGATGTGGACCGAGCTGGCTCGCCGTTTTCAGCCCGAAGCCCGGGCTGCACCACCCGCTCCCAGTGCAGTCGTCGAAGAAGCTGAGGAAGCTCTCGGCGTGCAGCTTCCCGCAGAGTTGCGAGCCCTATTTGAGGAAACCGACGGCCTAATCGATGAGTACGGAGCGGGCATCTGGTCGGTCGCTCGGCTTGTCGAGAACACCTTGCGGATGTGGGAGGACTTCAGTGGAGGTGACCTGTACATGCCGTTCGGCAACCTGCTCCTGATTGGGGACGCCGGGAACGGAGATCTGTTCGCTTACCCGATCCAGGGTGACGGTGCGATCAATCGTGCAGACATCTTCCTGTGGGACCACGAAACAGACAGCCGCCAGTGGGTGGCAGCCTCGTTGCGGCAATTCGTCGAGCGATGGTTCGCTGGCGAGCTCCAACGCTAGCCGCCTTGCCGTGGTCAGGTGCCGGCTGGTCCAGGTGCAAGTTTGAAGCGTCCCATCTAGTAGAGCCCATCGCATTCCGCCAGAGTAGATACATCTGGGCGTTCGCGCGGCCGCTGATTCAAGTGGCGTACGATGCGGGTGCATTCGATTTGGGTGGGACGTGCCGAGGCGCGCCTCGGCTTGCAGCTTCTGGAGGGTCCTTAGGCTCCCTCTCGCCGGGATATTTCGCTCCGATGTTATAGTTCCCTCATGTCTTCGCGTTCTCCCGTTCTCATCGCCTTCCTCGGCGTCCTCTGCGCTTCTGAGGCGTACTCCCAATCAGCTCCCAGAGTCGCCGTACTCTCGATCGAACTGAATAATCTGCATAAGACCACTCCGGATACTTCATTGGCCGGCCGGGTCCAGGCGCTCGGAGCGGCCCTCTCCGCTCGTATGGTCAGTGCCTGTGGCTACCAGATCATTGCGGTCGATTCCGTTGCCCAAGCCCAAGCTCACCTGGGGGTGGGCTATTTCTATGACCACCCGGACGTCGCCGCGGGCTTGGCGGCGGCCGCGGAGGCCGACTGGGTTGTGGTCCCCCGCCTGAACCGGGCCTCGGCCTGGGCGGCCGACCTCCAGGCCCACGTGGTCCGGGTTCGCGACAGCTCCCTGGTGAGCAACCGGATTGTCGAGCTGAAAGGCCTCGAGCTTGGGCCCGAGTTGGCAACACGGCTGGAGCTCCGCGGCGCGGCCTGGATGGCCGATCAGCTCTCCCAAGCCATTGAGCACGCCTCGCACCCTTGGATCAGGGTCCTTCGGCGCTGCCCTCCGGACGCCCAGTAGAACGGCAGCATAACTGCCGCATGAGGCTGACGCGCCTCAGGCCATCGGTTTGCGTCGGCGACAGACACCCTTCCCTGCCTAGGATGGCTTGCCGAGACGTGCCTCGGCCTGCACCTTATGCGGGGTTGTTAGGTGGCGGTCGTTGTCACGGTTCCGCGGCTCACCCCCGCCCACAGCTTATGCGGGGTGCTTGGGCAGCGCAGGCGAGTATCAGGTTTGGGAGAGAAAGGCCAAATGGGACCAGGTGAATTGTTTGTCGGGCTCCTAACAGTCGTGGGGATTCCCGCTCTCACGGTCCTCAGGCTCGCTCGCCTGCGTTATGCTCGTCCTCAATCACCATCGGCCGAGGTCACTGAGCGGCTCGAGGCAGTTGAACGTCGTGTGGAGGGCCTCCAACAGGAGCTGGCGCTTACTGAGCAAGGCTCGGGAAGAACGGCGTATTGACAGTTAAGGCGACTCCGCCCGAGTGCCACACATGACACCACTCTGGTCGCGGTCGCTATCGACAGCGTGGCTGGGAGAATGCCACAGCGGCTGGGGAGGTGGCGCAGCAGCTTGTGGGGCGGCGGGTGGGAGGGCGGCGTCCGTCAGGTGCCTGGGCTGAGCGGCGCCCTGGCAAGTGCGACAAGAAATGGATCTCCTGGTTGCTTCGTCGTGAGGCCCCGTCCTTGACCTGCTCTGCACTGACCCGACTCCTCATGGCCGACCTCTACAAGCTCCCCGTCCGCGGACATATCGTCGCGTTCTACGTCTTCATCACGACACAGGACCCGCTCCTGCGCATAACCGCACTGGCCCGCTATTTCGAGCAGATGCCTGACAGCCATTTGGACCGGCTCTACCCCATCTTTGTGGTCGAGGAGAAGCCTGGCGGAGGACCCGGCGGCGGTACCTGGCCCGCCTCCACCGATTTTGCACGCATGGTCGGGGGAGGAGCTCGGGCGCGACGGACCCACGTGCCGGATGCCGACCTCCAGCGCCTGATCGTGGGCCCGCGTAGCGGCCTCATCGCCATTCCCCGGGAACGATGGGAGCGGCCCCTGGACCACCTCCCCACCACCGTCTTCCACGAGGTCGGTCACTGCGTCGACTGTGCCTGCGGCGGCCTGGTACCGAGCGGGGCCACCGACGCGGACTTTGCGGGCATGAACACGACCTCGTGCGGCGCAGGGAGCCCGCGTACTCGCCAAGCCGTCGAGGCCTACGCTCGCCTGCTCTACCATCCGTCGAGGATCTTCCATGATCTCCCGCCGGGCCAGACGCCTCGCGCCGCCAACGAGCGCCTCATAGCCGTGCTCCGGCGGTCGCCGGCATTTGCAGCCGTGCCAGCTTCGTGGCCCGCCCCCCTGCCACACTGAACATCCAGTTTTCTCGTCTGGGCCCAGCCACCACTTGAAGCTGTCAGGGCGCGGCCATCGATTTGTGGCGGGGATACCGCCTCGTCCCTCCCCGGGACGGCTTGCCGAGCGTGCCGCGGCTCTGCAGCTTATCCAGGATAAGCTAGGCTGCGCCGGAGCCCATGGTCATGACTGAGCTAGAGCTCCTTACCGTCAACTTGCGCCGGGACTTCGCTGCCCTGTCCCCCTCCGCGGAGCGCGCCTGGTATCGCCCCCTGGCCCTGCGGGTCCTCGACTGCGTCCTTTCGCTGCGGCGCACGGATGACCGCCCCGTCGGGCCCCGGCTGGACGCCTTTCAGGAGCGGTTCCCTGAGGTCGAGTCACTGCGGCAGCTTGGGAGCCTCCTAAGCACCTATAAGTCCCCCGCGCTTTTTGCCAGGGAGGTCCTGCACACCAACGATCCCGCGCCCGCTGCGACCCTCATCGCCCTGGTGGACTACCTCATCCGGATGGCCTTGGCGGGCCCCGGTTCCGAAGCGGCGCACCTCAAGGCCTGGGCCGCCTGTGCCCGCCCCCAGGACTATCTGACCCTCCGGATCCCCACTCTCGGCCTCGTTGGCTTCCAGTACCTCCGCATGCTCCTCGGGGCTAACACCACCAAGCCCGACCTCCACGTCGGGCGCTACGTCGCCACCGTCCTGGGCCGGCCGGTCTCAGACGTGGAGGCCCTCCTCCTGCTTGAGGAGGCGGCCCCCCTCGTCCCGCTCCGGCTCCGCGACGTGACCGCGGCGAGCTGGACGGCACCACATCCCAGAGTGTCCGGCGCAGTCTAACTACCGCATGAACCTGTCACGACTCGGCCATCGGTCCCCTGGGGGTCCAGAAGCCCCTCCCCGCCAAGGAGAGCTTGCCGAGGGGCGCCTCGGCCTGCAGCTTATGCGCGATCGTTAGGCAGCATACTGCCTCGAAGACGGCTCGCGTTGACCCTCGATGTGTCCGTACTGTGTGTCCCGCCTCACCGCCCACACGACACCACCTCCTTATCCTCCGGAACAGTCTGTACCTTCACCGGAGGACCTATGCTGAGTCCTATCAAGGCGTTATGCGCCTGCTGCCTACTTGGACTGACCCTCGCCGCCTCTCCACTCCTGGCGCAAGGCAAGTCAAAGCACTACGTCGTCACCAGCGATCGCGCACTGGTCGTCACCCGCGAGGTGCTGGTCAACCAGGGCTTCGAGGTCGTGCGCGTGACGAACGAGGGGCCAAGCCAGGTCGTTTACTACCGGAGCGGCAACCGCGGGAGGGGCAAGGGCAAAGGGAGGCTCGAAAAGCTGATCATCCGCCGCGAGGCGGACCATGTCGTCTTCATCGATACCCCTCAACCGATTCTTGGAGCTATCGACATACGGCTACACTTGTAGCCGCCTGTGCCCGGCCGCGGTCTGCCCTCATGCGCCTAACTACCGCATGAAGATGGCAGGGCGCGGCCGTCGCCTTGCGACGGCTCCGACCCAGCCGGATGGAGCGTGGGATGGCCTTGCCGACCCGGCCGCGACCTTGCAGCTTATGCGGGGTCGTAAGGCGCAAGGCCTCCTTTCCGAAGGTACCCGCCAGTGCTCACCGCGGCGCCTTTTTGGCCAGCACTTTTGCTCGTCTCCATGGATGGCCTCGAAGCCCGTGGTCGGGTGCGTTGATTTCCCAGCCCCTGCCGACTGGCTCCCGAATCGTGGCCACGCTGCATGGACTCCCACATTGCCGACATCATTATCGTGGCTGTTGCCGTGTCTATTCCCTCGGCCGCGGTCCTACTTGCCTCCTGGCTTCGGTTGCGAGCCCAGCGTCTCGCCCGACAGGAGAGTGATCTCGTGGCCCAAGAGCTCCGTGCGGACATGGAGGCTTTAAGGGCGGAGCTGGGGGGCAAATTGGCGAGCTCAACGAGCGCCTCGATTTCGCCGAGCGCCTCCTGGCCGAGAGTCGAGAGTCTGTAGCGCTCCCCGCGCGTCTGAGCCGCCGCCCAAATAGCAGTGGGAGGGCCTCCCTCGGGCTCATCGTGGCGCCTTCCTCTCGTGGACGCACGTGTGCCGGCAGGGTTCCACACAACACTTCTCACACACTTTCGGAACAACCCCAGAACCGCCTCCCAGCTTGACTCGCATATCATGTCACCGCCCAGTGACCCAAACCCGCCAGGAGGCCGTCACATGCCCCGCCCTGCCCTCGTCCTCACCGCCCTCGTGGCAACCGTTCTAAATACCCCGGTTGCCGCCCAGGCCAGCCCCCTCTCCACCGAGGTGAAACGGGACTACCTGGCAGTACGCAACTACTTCCTAAGAGCCGCCGAGGAGATGCCGGAGACCCTCTATACCTTCCGGCCCACGCCAGCCGTGCGCACGTTCGCTCAGCAGGTCGCCCACGTAGCGGACGATCAGTACAATCTCTGTGCCCCAGCGCGAGGCGAGGTGCGGAAGGCAGCCTATACGGCCATCGAAGACAGCCTCTCGACGAAGCCCGCGCTGCTCCCGGCGCTCAAGGACGCGTTTGCCTACTGCGACACTGCTTATGAGGCCCTGACTGATGCCACGGGTACTCTTCCCACCGGCGGGGCGATGGGCCGTACCAGGTTCGGCTACCTCAACTGGAACATGTGGCATACCTGGGAGCACTACGGCAATGTTGTGGTGTATCTCCGACTAAACGGCCTGGTGCCACCCTCCAGCCAGAAGATGGCGGGCATGAAGATGTAGGGCGTCGCGCGTGGCCGAACTACCGCATGAACGTGACACGCCTCAGCCTTTCGGTCGGGCTTGGGGACGGACAGCCCGCCTGGCAGGGGACGGCTTGCCGAGGCGCCTCTCGGCCGGCAGTTTATGCGGGGTCGTCAGGTGGCCTCCGAGAATCCCATGCCCAGCTCACGAGCAACAGGTCTTTTCCTCCTCGCTCAGCTCAGCGGTCTCGCCTGCGCTGGGGGGCAGTCCGCGCGTGCCCCGGACGCGATCCAAGCCGCGGCCGACCCCTCGATCATCAAGCAGCTGGAAGAGCGGCTCCGGCGAGCGATGGTGGCCGCGGACACCGCCACCCTCGGTGCACTCTGGGCCCCTGAGTACCTGTCCACCAGCGCCGTCGGTCACACTAGCAACCGGCCCGAAGCCTTGATGGCCTACGGCTCCGGCCTCGTCAAGGTCGATACCGCCGTGGTCCGCGATCTGGAGGTGAGGACTTACGGTCCGATGGCCGTCAGTCTCGGGCTGCTCGACTGGGCTGGGTCGGCTGCCGCTCGCACCTTCCGCGGGACGGTTCGCTTTCAGCATGTCTGGGTGCTCCACGACAGGGCCTGGCGTCTCGTCGCTAGCCAGCTCACTAGCCAGCCGGCCACCCCCTGACGCGCCAGCTCGAGTAGCGAGCCACACTCTGGCGGGGGAGGCTGATCCTGCGGTCTGGCACTGGGCCACCTACCTACCGCGGCAGGTGACACGCATCGGCCATCGGTTTGCTCAGGGGACACACAGCCGACCCTGCCCGGGACTGCTGGCGGCGGCGCGCCTCTGCCGGCAGCTGGCTTGTGCAACATCGCCGCGGCCCTGCAGCTTAAGCGGGGTCGCTAGCTGACACGAACCTGGCCCACCGAGGAGTGTGCCCTGTGGCTCGCATTTCGGGTGCCCGCTGTGTGCTCGCGGTCAAGAACCTCAAGGCCTCTACTCAGTACTACACCGAGGTCCTGGGCTTTGACAGAGATCCGATTGACGCCAATGGGTGGAGCTTCCTGACCAAGGATGCGTTCCAGTTGATGCTCGGCGAGTGCCCAGAGGCAATGCCAGCCACTCAGCTTGGTGACCACTCCTACTTTGCCTATTTGTACGTCGAGGGGATAGATCAGTTCTATGAAGAGGTCGTCGCCCGTGGCGCGGAGGCATTCGCTCAGCCGACCGACAAACCCTGGGGCCTGAGGGAGTTCGGGCTCCGTACCCCGGATGGGCATCGCATCACCTTTGGTCAGCCACTACCGATAAGATGACCCTGCAAAGCGTGTTGGCCTCGCCTTTCTCAGAGGCCGGCCGGAAGTGGATCCCGAGCGGATCGTCGCCGCGGGACACTCGTTCGGCGGCTCACTGACCCTCCTGCTCGCGGCGGCCGATACGACAGTGCATGCGGCTATCGTCTTCTCCGGTTCCGCGAGGGGTCAGACCGAGTCTCCTGAACTGCGAGCTCGGTTACACGATGCGGCTCGGCAGATTCGGGCGCCGGTGCTCTTTCTCCATGCGGCGAATGACTATTCCACCAGCCCAGGGACGGCGTTGGCAGCCGACATGGCCCGACTCGGGAAGTCACACGGTCTTAAGATCTATCCGGCGGTCGGGACCACTCCATCCGAGGGACACAACTTTCTGTATCGTGACATCCGCATCTGGGAGCCCGAGGTGTTCGCCTTCCTCGATGCGCACCTGCGCGGCTGAGGCAGAGCAGGCGTTCGAACCCTCAGCACCTGACTACCGCGTGACGCTGCCACG
>Ga0153915_10007012_pt1 | contig 10598 bp, 11 predicted proteins | sample Opewatmetagenome_2_FD_107003 | JGI IMG/M metagenome (GOLD analysis project Ga0153915, IMG submission 107003) | Freshwater wetland microbial communities from Ohio, USA - Open water 3 Core 3 Depth 3 metaG | ecosystem: Environmental > Aquatic > Freshwater > Wetlands | place: USA: Ohio, Lake Erie... | reverse complement strand
TGATTTTAATAATGCTTTCAACCGCTTTTATTATTGGTTCTGCCATTATTACCATTCCTGGACCGCCTGCATATGGTCTGTCGTCTATTTGAGCCCCAATATTTCCATCTGGCCAGATTTTTTTGTATTTTCCAGAGACAAATTTTCTTGGATTAATTAAATTTATTCTTATCTTTTTATTTTTGATCGCTCTACCTAAAATAGACTCTTTTGTGTAAGAGTCAAAGATTTCTGGAAATAATGTAATTATATAAAAATTCATCTTGTTAGAAATAATATAATTTAAACACATAAAAACAAAAAAATCCAGAGACTCTGGATTTTTTTGTTTTTATGATTATATTTAGATTCCCTTTAAATCTTCAAGAGCATCTTCAACTGATTTTGATGATTCGCTTGATGAAGGAGTGGTTTTTGGAGTTTCTACTCTTCCCCCCTCTGGTTCATTAATCTTAAGATTAACACGAGCATTATTCTTCATTCCAATCACACGGAGTAATGTTCGGATTGCCTTAGCTGTATTGCCTTGGCGACCAATTATTTTACCCATATCTGCGGGGTTAACTGTCATAGTAATGAGGACACCCATCTCGTCAACAGTACGATCAATTTTTACATCGTCTGGATAATCAACTAAAGCTTTTACAATATACTCTAAAAATGCTTTGTCATCTGCCATAAATCTTATATAGTATTATTCTTAAATTTTCAAAAGCAGCGTACCGACTACAAACTGCTTCTTGTATTATAGCATGAAATTAATTTATTTAGCAATCAAAAAAAGCAGCCATGTGACTACTTTTTTTGATTGCTAGGCAGTTTTTTTAAGTTCTTTGCGAGGTTTAGTTGGAGATTTCTTTGATAAAACATTAATTTTCTTTCCTTCTATCAATTTTTGGCTAACAAGAAAATTATGAATAGTATTGGAAGCTTTTGCTCCTTTACTAATCCAATACGCAATACGATCAGTCTTAAAAACGATTTCCCCCTTTTTTAAATTATACGAACCTAAAATTTCTTTAAATTTACCACTTTTAGCAGAGTTCTTAGAATCTGTTAAAACAACACGAAAAGCGGAATCATTTTTACGGCCTGTTCTTTGTAATCTTATTTTTAACATATGTAAATATATACTATCATATAGGAACTTATAAATCAACAGTTGCTTTAATTTTTATTTTAAAAGACATTTATCTAATATATGTTATACTAAAATAAGTATTTTATGAATAAAAAAATAAAAGTAATCGTTATTATACTAGCTATTTTATCAGTTATTTCTATAGCTTCTTTTTTTATTATCTGGACCATAAAAAGTAATTCTAACTTATTTAAAGAAAATATATTAGAAGATAAAACTCCTAAAGTTGAAATTCCTAATACAACGATTTATTTTGTTGGGGATATTATGCTTACTCGTGGAGTTGAAAGTTCGGTAAAAAAAAATTTTGGGAATGATTATAATAAATTATTTGAAAATATCCCTGAACTCAAAGATGCCGATATACTATTGGGGAATCTAGAAGGTGACGTTTCTGATGTTGGAAAAAATGTTGGTAGTCAATATTCTTTTAGAATGAACCCATTAATACTCTCAGCTCTTTCAAATGCTGGTTTTGATATTGTTTCTTTTGCAAATAATCACGTTGGTGACTGGAGCATAGATGCTTTTTCAGATACATTAAACAAACTACAAAAAAATAATATTCTAAAAACTGGAGCTGGAAAAAATAAGATAGAAGTATCTAATCCAACTATTATAGAAAAAAACGGAACCAAATTTGGTTTTTTAGCTTTTTCTGATGTTGGCCCCAAATGGTTAGAGGCCAAAGATAATTCTGCTGGAATTCTTCTTGCAACTGATCCAAATTTTGATGAAATAATAAAAAATGCAAAGACACAATGTGATGTCTTGATAGTCTCATTCCATTTTGGCGAAGAATATAAAACGATTCATAACAAAAGACAAGAATTACTTGCTCATAAAGCTATAGATGATGGAGCAGATTTAATTATTGGTCATCATCCCCATGTGATACAGGATATAGAAGAATATAATGGAAAAACAATTGTCTATTCACTTGGTAATTTTATTTTTGATCAAAAGTTCTCTAAAGAAACAATGCGAGGAATGCTTTTTGAAGCTACTTATAATGGAAATAAATTAATAAAAAATGATTATAAGATAATGTTACTTGATAATAATTATCAAGTACAAGGCATTTTTACTCCTAGTGAAGTAAGAGAAATAGATGATTTAGCTTCTAATCCTTGTCTTGTTCCTGGAAAAGAATATGAAAATATATGGCTTTTAAATGTAGGGCAAGATATTAATCTTCCTGATGTAACATATATTCCATCTAATTTAAGAGAAATTAAAAAAGAATATGCCTTATCTGGAGGTTTTTGTTTAGTGAGAGAAGCTAGAGACGCTGTTGAAAAAATGATAGAAGCTGCTAAAAAAGATGGTGTAGATTTAAAAGTTAATTCAGCCTTTAGAAGCTATCAAAAACAAGAAAGTCTTTTTAGTAATGCTGAAAAAAATGCTTCAAATTATTCTTCTGCCTCAACCGCTAAACCAGGATATTCTGAACATCAACTTGGAACAGCTGTTGATATAACTGGATCAACGATAAGTTATATGGGGGCAACTGATGAATTTTATAATACAAAAGAAGATTTTTGGTTAAGAGAAAATTCTTATCTTTATGGTTTTGTTCAAAGTTATCCTATGGGCAAAGAAAGCATAACTGGTTATAAGTATGAACCGTGGCATTATAGATATGTAGGAGTAGATATTACCATCAAGGTTAAAAATTCAGGGTTAACTCTTAAAGAATATTTAGATAAATTAAATCAAGAATAAAAATAAATATATTTGTTTTTATTCGATTTATTTTCTCTTTAAAACTTTTTTTACTTTCTCAATAATATCAAGTATATCTATGTGATAATATTTTTCTAGTTCTAGAGGAGTTCCAGACTGGCCAAAACTATTTTCAACCCCTATAAATTCTATTGGAATATTGTAATTTTGACTTAGAAATTCTGCAATTGTGCTACCCATACCTCCAGCAATTTGATGATCTTCTACCGTGACAATTGCTTTTGTTTCTTTTGCAAGAGATAAAATCGCTTCTTTATCTAATGGCTTAATAGTAGAAAGATTCATTACTTTAGTTTTTATTCCTTCTTTTCCTAATTCATGAGCAGCGATAATCGCTTTATAAAGTATTGGTCCAGTTGCAATAATTCCCACATGAGCAAGTCCAACATCTGGTAAATAGATTATTTGAGCTTTACCTATAGCAAAGGGTGTTTCTTCTGTTGTTATTATTGGTGTACTATTCCTTGTTAGACGAATATATGTTGGATCTTTGGTTAAAGAACAAGTCATAATAGCCTTCTTTGCTTCTATTTGGTCAGCAGGTGAAATAACGACCATATTAGGTAATACTCTTGTAAGGGCAATATCTTCAAGAGCTTGATGACTTCCTCCATCAGGCCCAACAGAAAGCCCAGCATGTGAACCAATAATCTTGACCGGTTGATTATTATAACAAATGGTTGTTCTTATTTGTTCCCAGTTGCGTCCAGGATTAAATATTCCGTAAGAAGAAATAAAAGGAATTTTTCCTACTGAAGCAATTCCACTTGCGACTGCTGCCATATTCTGTTCAGCAATTCCAATTTGAATAAATCTTTCAGGAAATTGCTCGGCAAAAAAATTAACTCTGGTTGATTCTGTAAGGTCAGCACAAAGAACAACAATATTTTTGTTATCTATGCCAGCTTTAACTAATCCTTGACCAGCTCCTTTGCGAGTTTCTCCTTTTTCAACATCTTGGTTAAAAATTTTTGTATTTAATTTTAATAATGGATTAAGCATATAATTTATTTAATTTTTCAATAGCCACTTCAGCTTCTGTTTTATTAGGAGCTTTGCCATGCCAAAGATAATCTCCCTCCCATTCTTTGACTCCCTTGCTTGGTATTGTATTTGCAATTATAACTGATGGAGAGTTCTTATTTTTCTTTGCTTCTAAAATCGCATTATTAATTTCATTAAAATTATGACCATTTATTTCTTGAACAAACAAATTAAAAGATTTCATTTTATCAGTTAAGTTTGCAAGTGGCATAACCTTTTCGGTGTCTCCGTCTATTTGAATTTTATTCCGATCAACAATAATTATAAGATTAGATAATTTTTCTTTAGAAGCAAGCATTAAGGCTTCCCAATTTTCCCCCTCATCAAGTTCGCCATCACCAGTAAGGCAATATACATAATTACCCAAAGCATCGCGATTATCCATTTTAAGTCCTATAGACATTCCTACTGCTTGCGAGAGTCCTTCTCCTAATGGACCGGAAGAAGTCTCTAGGAAAGGCATAAATTCCCTATGTGGATGACCTTGAAGTCTAGAACCAAATTTTCTCAAAGTCTTTAATTCTTCAGTTGGAAAGTATCCACTATGAGCAAGTGTTGTATAAAGAACTGGGCAAATATGTCCGTTTGAAAGGACTAATCTATCTCTGTCTTGCCAGTAAGGATTTTTAGGATCATGTTTTAAAATATGAAAATAAAGAAATGTGAAAATATCGGTCATTCCAAGGGCTCCTGCAGTGTGTCCACTTCCAGCTTCTGCAAGCATTTCAATAATACTTTTGCGAATATTATTAGCCTTAATTTCCAAATATTTTATTTTTTCGTCTTCAAGATTATTCATAAGTATTATAAATTTTCAAATTCTTCAAAAGTTTCTTTTATACTGTAACTTCTAAGGAAAGTTGAACCCATAATTAACTTCTCAACTCCTGCTTCTACTAAAACAGGAGCGGTATTTTCATTAACTCCACCATCAACACCAATTTTTATTTCAGGATATTTTTTCTTTATGTCTTTTATTTTTTCTAGAACTTTTTCATCGAAAGGTTCACCTTGATAGCCAATATTTTTAATACCCATGCATTGTATAAAATCAATATAATTGATAAATGGGGCAAGTTCTTCTGTTTCAGTATCTATATTTATAGAAAGACCAATTTCAACATTATCTTTAAAATATGGGTCTAGAGCTTCTAAAAATTCCTTAAAACTTTCTTTTTCTTCAGCTTCAAGATGAAAGACGATTCTACTGGCTCCAAGTCTTGCAAAGAAATCAAACTTTTTATGAGCATCTTTAACCATTAAATCAAATTCATAATCTAAATCTTTCCAAAAAGGAAGTCCTTCTTCCTCTTCTAATATTTCTTCCACATTTTCTTCATCTTCTCTATCCATTGGCCAAGAAATAGATGGAACGAAATTTCCATCACAAATATCTATTTGTATAATTTTAGCAATGTTTACAAATTTAGCGAGTTGATTATTTAATTCTTTAAAATTTTCTGCAAGTACTGCAGGAATTATTTCTACCATATAAATTAATTATTAAGTTCTACCTCTTTTATTTCATCTATCCTTCTTTCGTGTCTCTCTTCTTTTGAAAAAGGAGTAATTAAAAATGTCTTGACTGCTTCTTCTGCTCCATCATAATTTATGAATCTTGCACCGAGAGAAAGTATATTTGCATTATTATGCTCTCTACCTAAACGAACAATGTCTAAATTACCACCATAATATTCTATCGCTCTTACGCCATCTATCTTATTAGCAGAAATTTGTTCTCCTTGTCCACTTCCACCAATTATTATTCCCATAGAATCCGTATTTTTAACAACTTCTTCTGCTACAGGGATGATAAAATCAGGGTAATCATCATTTGGCTCATAAGAAAAAGCTCCTTTGTCTATGACTTCATATCCAAGTCCGCTAATATATTCTTTTAGTTTTTCCTTAAAACCAAACCCCGCATGATCAGAGCCAATAAATACTTTCATAATAGTTTTATTATATCATTAAATTATATTATAATAAATCTATGCTTAAATTTTATAAATACGAGGGAGCGGGAAATGACTTTATTATGATAAATAATTTAGGTGGAATTATTGAGTTAGAACCAGATTATATTGCTCGTATTTGTGATAGACACTTTGGAGTAGGAGCAGATGGAGTTATTTTACTTGAAGAAAGTGATAAAGCAGATTGCTTTATGAATTATTATAATTCAGATGGAACTCCAGCAGAGATGTGTGGAAATGGTATTCGTTGCACAGCTAAATTTTTTATTGAACAGACTAATTCAAGTTTAAAAGAATTAAATATAGACACACGAGCTGGAATAAAAAAAGTTATTATTAATAATGATAACACTTTCTCTGTAGATATGGGTAAGGCAAATTTTATATCAGATGATTTTCCAAATAGTTCTAAAGAGATTGAGGGTTTTAATTTTGATTTTGTTTCTATGGGTAATCCGCATGCAGTTACTGTGGTAGATAATTTAGATAATATTGATATAAAGACTACTGGTCCAAGAATAGAAAATAATTCTCTCTTCCCTAGAAAAATAAATACTGAATTTGTAGAAAAAATTAATGACACTTTTTATAAAGTAAAAGTCTGGGAGCGTGGATGTGGAGAAACTCTTGCTTGTGGAACAGGTGCTTGTGCTGTGTTTTCTGTTTTAAATAAAGATAAAAAAATAAATAAAGAAATAATGTTAGAATTCCTTGGAGGAAAATTATTTTTATCTAAAAACGAACAGGGCCACGTAATTCTACGTGGCCCTGCTAAGTTTGTATTTAAAGGAGAAATTTATTAACTTCCTTTTAAAAATTCTCCGCTGTTGGACCGCTGAAAACAACGATACAACATCTTCGAATTTTAGAATTTTTTATTTAATACTTTTCCCTGTTTTTATTACATGATCAACCAATGTGTAAGTATAACCCATTTCGTTATCATACCATCCAAGAACTTTTACTAGATTACCATCTACAACTCTAGTCATTTCAAGATCAGCAATACAAGCGTGGCTTTCTCCTAAAATATCGCTTGAAACTAAAGGCTCATTAGTAACTGTAAAAATTTTACTCCATCTAGAATCCTGAGAAGCTTTAGTGAGAATATCATTGACTTCTTCTTTATTTGTTGGCTTTTTAGAAATGAAGGTTATGTCAACAATAGAACCAGCGGGGACAGGAACACGGATAGAAATACCATCAAAAAGTCCTGTGAGTCCTGGAAAAGCTTTAGTTACTGCTATCGCAGCTCCTGTTGAGCTTGGAACTATATTGGCTGCAGCAGCACGACCTTCTCGTAAATCTTTCTTACTAGGGCCATCTACTATAGACTGTGATGCTGTATATCCATGAACAGTATTCAGAACAGCTTTTTCTATTCCAAGAGATTCATTTAAAATTCCGATAAGTGGTGAAGCTGCATTTGTTGTGCAAGAGCCATTTGAAGTAATATCACAAGTTCCAAATTTATCTTCATTAACAGAAAGCAAGATTGTTTCCCCCTTCTCTTCACTTTCCCCTTTTGCGGGAGCTGTAATAACAACTTTCTTAGCTCCACAATCTAAATGGAATTTAGATTTATCATAAGAAGTAAATAATCCTGTTGACTCTACGACAACATCAATATCTAAATCTTTCCAAGGAAGCTTAGTTGTATCTTTTTCACAAAGAAAAGTTATTTCTTTTCCATCAACAATAAGATTGGATCCATTTGTATCAATTTGATGATTCCAGTTTCGGTAAACAGTATCGTGACGAAGTAAATATACAAAATTAGAGAGAGATCCTAAATCATTAATAGCAACAATTTCTATTTCTGGATTATCCCAGGAGATTTTTAAAAATGCACGACCTATTCTACCAAAACCATTTATTGCTACCTTAATCTTTTTATCCATAATTATTCTATTAATTCTTTTAATAATTTTTGAACAAGTTGCGGGTTTGCACTGCCCTTCGTCTCTTTCATGACTTGTCCTACTAGAGACATTATAGCATTTTCTTTTCCGCTCTTATAAGTCATAACAACAGAAGGATTAGTATCTATAATCTTTTGAACAATTTCTTTTAAAGAACCCTCATCATTCTTTTGAAGTAAATCTTTAGCTTCTGCTATTTTTAAAGGAGAATTATCTTCAATAACTATCATTGCAAGTATGTCTTTTGCTACACGAGAAGAAATTTTACCCTCAGTAACCATATTAATAAGTTCAACAAAATTCTCTGGGGTTGGAAGTTTAATATCCAAATTACTTTTTTTAAGTCCTAGATAGTCAGAAGTTATATAGTTAGAAGCTATCTTAATTTTATTTTTATCATTTAAAGTATTTGCGATTTTCTCAAACCAATCACCAAGTTCCTTATCTGCGATATAACTTTCTATATCTTCATCTTTAATACCATAATCATTTTTATAACGAATTCTTCGTTGTTGTGGAAGCTCGGGTAATTCTTTCTTCATCTTTTCTAAATCAAAAATTTCACTTAAGAAAAGTTTTGGTAAATCCGGATCGGGAAAATAGCGATAATCATTTGCATTTTCTTTACTTCTCTGTGAGAAAGTAATCCCTTTATTCTCATCCCAACCACGAGTTTCTTGAACTATTTTATCACACTCGCCTTTTTCAAGAAGTTCGGTCATTCTCTTCATTTCATATTCTCCAGCACGTTCCATCGCCCGAAAAGAATTTATATTTTTAACTTCAACTTTAGTTCCAAATTTATTTGGATTGTTAGACAACGAAATATTTAGTTCTACTCTCATTTGACCTTTTTCCATATTGGCTTCAGACACGCCTAGATACCTAAGAAGTAATTGTAATTCACGTCCAAAATCCCCAGCTTCTTTAACTGAATGAATTACTGGTTCTGTAACAAGTTCCATAAGAGGAACGCCACATCTATTAAAATCAACTAAACTATACCCATTTTTATTATCTTTTACATTTTCTTCTGGATGTTTAGATGTTGCGGTATCTTCTTCAAGATGCACTCTAGTAATTTTTACTCCATTTAATTCTCCCCCTGAGACGATTGGAAATTTATATTGTGAAATCTGATAAGCCTTTGGAATATCTGGGTAAAAGTAATTTTTACGATCAAATTCAGTAAAATCAGCAATATTTGATCCAAGGGCAAGTCCTACTTTTACAACATTTTCTACTGCTTTTTTATTAATAACAGGAAGTGTTCCAGGGTGAGCTGTACAAACTGGACAGATATTTAGGTTTGGAATTTTTTCATCTGAATTATTCCTGCAACCGCAGAACATCTTTGATTCAGTTTTAAGTTCAGCATGTATTTCAAGACCAATAGTTACATAATATTCTTTAGACATAAAGTGATTATAGCATAAAATAAACGATATTATAACCAGTTGAATATAATTTAAAAATATACTATTATTAAACTCAGAAAATGCCCGAGTGGCGGAATTGGTATACGCGCACGACTTAAAATCGTGTCTCGTAAGGGATGTGGGTTCGACCCCCACCTCGGGCACATAAATAGTTTTTTCTATAATAAAAATAGAAGCCCTAAGACTTCTATTTTTATTGCTTTAAAATTTTAATCAGATATTTTATTTAAGGCACTATCTATTAAGTCTTCAGCATTGCTCATTAAATCTATTACTTCATCATAGTCTTCTTCATCATAGGCATCCCAAGCATCATCAATTTTATATTGAGCTTTATCTAACTTTTTCTGAGCATATTCAATATTGTCATCATCAGCGTCTGAATCATCAACTTCATCTTGAGCATCATTTAAATTATCTTCTGTATCTTCAATAAGACCTTTAGTCTCACTTTTTTCATCATCTTCATCGTCACTTGAATCACTTGTTCCCAATAAATTAGAAAAACTTTCTTGAAGTTGCTCTAATAAACTATTAGTAGTATCTTCAAATGATTCACTTGCTTTTAATTTCAGAGGTGTAGCAATATATGTATCCCAAAGATCTTCAGCTGTATCCTTAACGTAAGATATATTATCTTCAAATTGTTCAGATTCAATCTTATCCTTAATATCTACTTTAAATAAAATAAAAACAATTACTATTAAAAGAATTATACCCCCTAAATGTAAACGACGTTTTGGTTTATTTTCCTCCATAATTAAATTATACTATAGTACCCCATCTTTGTACATACTAGTAGCTGTTTTTGGTAGATAAAGTAATGGATTTAAGTAAGCGCTAGTTGCTGCAATTGGCTGAGTAAATATTGCTCCACTACAGCTTTTACTTGGAACAGTATCAACTTTTACTCCATCTGAAGCATAAACGCCTAAATGCAAGTGTGGAGCTGTTGAATAACCAGTATTCCCTGATAAGCCTACAACTTGCCCTGTTTTTACTTTTTGTTCAATTTTAACACTTATTACAGATAGATGAGCATAGACACTTGATAATCCATTATCGTGTTTAATAAGTACCCATTTTCCAAAAGAAGCATTTTTACAATCTATATCAGTATCTCCCGTTCCTATAACTGTTCCTGACAAAACTGCCTTAACAGAAGTTCCTATAGAAGCTCTAAAATCTACCCCTCCATGCATTCTACCCCAGCGATTTCCAAATAAAGAGGTAATAAGAATATAATCAAGTGGCCAAGATAAAACTTCTGATCCTTCTGCTGGTAAAGAACTAGAATTGAATGTGTATTGAAGTTGTGCTTCATATTCAG
>Ga0153915_10007011_pt1 | contig 10600 bp, 10 predicted proteins | sample Opewatmetagenome_2_FD_107003 | JGI IMG/M metagenome (GOLD analysis project Ga0153915, IMG submission 107003) | Freshwater wetland microbial communities from Ohio, USA - Open water 3 Core 3 Depth 3 metaG | ecosystem: Environmental > Aquatic > Freshwater > Wetlands | place: USA: Ohio, Lake Erie... | reverse complement strand
GGACTTCGTCCCGAAGGGGAACATCTTCGCGGTGGGTGTGACGGGCGCGTCGCCGGATATCCGCATCGGCGACGAGGTCGTCGTGCGCCATGGCGCAGACGTTCGCGCCGTCGGGACGGCCCGCATGAACCCGCGGGAGATGGTCGACTCGGAGCGGGGCGAGGCGGTCCACGTGCGGCACGCGCTCGCTCCTCCCGCCGCGCCATGAGGGGTCCTGGCGCTCCCAACCCTTTAAGGGACTCTCCGGCCATCTCATCGCAGGTATGGCCCTCCTCCCGGACCTGGGGACCGCGGCTCTCTACGCCCTCGCCGCGTTCCTGCTCGTCCTCGGGGTCCTCGTCGTCTTCGTGGAGACCGTCCGTCTCTCGCGATTCCTCGCGGTCGTCGTGGGGTCCATCCTCGCGGCGTCGGGCCTTGCGCTGGTCGGCGAGGCCGGGGTCGCCCTGGTCCTGCTGGGCGTCGGCGGGGCCTTCCTGGCGAATCAGGTCTTCGAGTGGCTCACAATCCGCTAGACCCGCCCCCGTCCCGGGAACCCCCCGAAGGCCCTATATCCCTCCGTGACGCATCGAGCTCCGAGGCGGTCGGTTGCGGGTCGCACGAGCCCTCTGGAATCTACTGCTCCTGTTCGAGGTGGTCCTCGCAGCCGTCCTCCTGATCTCCGCGGCCGTCGTCGCCGCCCCCGCAGCGGACGGCCTCCCGTTCCGGGACGCGCTGGGCAATGTCCTGCTCATTGCCGCGGGCGCGGGGCTTCTGTCCGCCTTGGTCGTCGGCGGCCTCGGGCTTGGCGAGACCGCCGTCGACGCGAAGAGCCTCCTGGTTTCGGTTCCGGGGAAGCCGGTCGTCATCCCGGCTCAGGAGAATCCCGAGGTCCTGGACCGGCGGCGCCAGGGGATTGCCTCACGCCGCGACAAGGCGATCGCGCTCGGCCTCATGGGGCTCGCCTTCCTGGGGTTCGCGGCCCTGCTTGTGGTGGGCCTCTGGATCTCTCTCGCCGCGGTTCTCGCGGTCCTGGCCTCCGTGGGCTTCGTGCTGTGGTCCACACGGGCCGCGCGCCCCGCGTGAGCCTCCGAGTACTTTCGCTCCTCCAGGGAGTTACTTTCACCCACCTCCCCTCGGTTCCGCGCTTTATAGGCCCTCGGGCATCGGAGGGACGTGGCAAGTGCGGCGAACACGACCGTGGTGATTGACACGATGAGCTTCGAGGACACCAGCTGGCAGGACGTTTACGCGTCGTACGGATGCTCCCTGTCCATGGACGCGTCCGACGATGATGGCTAAGGCTCGCATCCATCCCATCTCGATCGGCGGGAGGGGTCGCCTCGACGCTCCCGCCGGTCCCCATTATTTTTCGAATTCCACGTGAGGACGCTCCCTGCGCGGAAAGGTTAAAACGAACCCGCTCGCTTGCGCCGGCTGCGCGCGGGTAGTCTAACGGTAGGACATAGGCCTTCCAAGCCTATGACGCGGGTTCAACTCCCGCCCCGCGCACTGCGACTCAGGCTTCGGCCTTCGCGGCTTCGTGCCGCATACGGCTCGTGCTCTCGTTCACGAGGGCATCGAGCTCGTTGATCGCCTCGACGAGCTCGCTCACGTCCTCGCCCGCGTTCTCCAGGTCCCGGGCGATGCCGCGCACGTCCTCGAGGGTGTGCGCCGCGAGCCACTCGGCCGTCTCCTTCCGCATCTTGATCGGGTCGATCGGTCCCTTCTTTGCCATGTAGTCCCATCCCTGTCCGACGACTGTCTGTCGAAACGGAGGAGGGGCTATTTATTCCCATCGCGCCCGCGGGCGCGTTGACAAACGGTGCGCGCGGCGGGCACTCAGCGCGTGCGCCGCCGATGAAGAAGGACGAAGATCACGAGGGCCACCGCGACGGGCACCAGGATCCAAAGGAGAAACCACGGCCAGGCGGTGAAGTCGATCGGCGGGTTCAGGGGTTCTGAACTCCAGGAGAGTCCGTACACGCCGTTCGGCGTTCCCGCGGTGACCCGCGCCACGAGGTAGGCCACGCTGGCCGCCGAGGATGGCAGGACGAACGTGACCGGACCGTCCGCCGAGACGGTGGCGTTGCCGATCCGGAGGAGCTCGTCGTTGTACATGGTGAGCTCGATGGTCTGGGCGTTGCCGCGAGACACGTACACGTCGACCTTCGGGCCGGAGGGTGCCAGGAAGGCCACGAGGGTCGCGTTGTCGGGGAAGTCTTCCACGGCTCCGTCCGTGAAGTCCCACCCGAGGGCCGCGCGGCCGTGGCCCGTGAGGGAGAGCACGTAGTTGCCGGCCGGGAGCGAGGCGAACGTGGAGGACGAGGCGGTCGTATTCTCCTGGGCCAGGAGGGACCCGTTGTACGTCAGGCTCGCGTTGACGTACGCCGAGCCGCCGTCCGGGGCCGTCGTGAGGTAGTAGGTGCCCCCCTGGGGCAGCGAGAGGTTCTGGACGAAGCTGCCGTCGACGGTGAAGATTCCCGCCCCCACGCCGAGGTCCGCGGCCCGTGCGGACGGGGCGGAGCGTGCCGCGGCGAACACGGCCAGGGAGACGAGCAAGACCAGGAGGATTCCCGAGATCCCCGCTCCCGTCCTCCGTCGCGTCACGCGTCCGCGCATCTCGCGTTCTGTACCGGCTCCTCGGCCAAGTAGCTTGCTGCCGACAGCGATCCCGCGTGCCCGTTTGACGATAGATATAAAGAGGCCTTACCCCATGTCGGCCATTTGTCAGACACGTCCCGGGTTCGGGACGTCGCGGGATGGGATGATAGGGATGGCACTCTTCCCTGGTCTCCTCGATCGAGAGGGGCGGGTCCTCGAGCGGGCCAAGAAACTCACGGAATCGGGCGACGAGCTGGCGGCACGCGGCTCCACGCGCCGCGCCGCGTCCGCGTACGAGCGCGCCCTGGGCGTGCTCGAATCCGCGGAGCCGGCCATGCGCCGCCGCGGCGACGACTGGTGCGAGGCGTACGCGCGGGTCGGCGGCGGATTCCTCCGGATCGGGGTGGTCGAGTACGCACAGACGGCGGCCGCACGAGCCCTGACCCTGGACGGATCCAACCTCGGCGCGCTGGCGTGCCAGGGTGACGTCCTCGTCGCCCAGGGTCGCGCGGGGGACGCGCTTGCCTATTACGATGCCGCCCTCCGGATTGACTCGCGGGCCAAGGGCGTCTGGGAACGGAAGGGGGATGCCCACGTCGCGCTCAAGCAGTCCCAGGAGGCGATTCGGGCCTACGTCCAGGCGGTCAACCTGGACCCGGACGACGTCGAGGGATACGCGCGTCTGCTCGCTCTCATCCCGAACGACGTGGACATGTGGATCCGCCAGGGGGACGCCCACCGCCGTCTCGGACAACTCGAGGAGGCGAACGGGGCGTACGATCATGCGCTCCATCTCGCGGCGGACCGCAAGGAGGCGCTCGAAGGGAAGGCCCAGGTGTACCTCGCGCGCAATCAACCGGACCGCGCGCTCCGGTGCCTCGAGCGGATCCTCCAGGTGGACGGGTACGACCCGGACGCGTGGCGGACCCGCGGCGACGTGCTCGCCGCGAGCGGCAAGCCCGAGGACGCCCTGCATTCCTACGACGAGGCCCTCCGCCTCCGAGAGGGCGATCCGGCGACGTGGACGTCGCGCGCGGAACTCCTGAAGAAGATCGGCCGCCAGGTCGACGCACTCCAGGCGTACGACCGCGCGATCGCCCTCACTCCCAAGGTCCTCGCGCTCCACACGGGCCGGCTGGAATCCCTGCGCGCGCTCGCGAAGTGGGACGAGGTGGCCAAGGAGTGCGGCCGCGTCCTCGCGCTGGATCCCCGGAACGCAAGTGCCCTCTACACCCGCGCGGAAGCCCTCGTGGCCGCAGGCCGCAAGGACGAGGCCCTCGTCGCGCTGGACGAATTCCTCGCGGTGGAGCCGCAATCCTACGACGGATACGACCAGAAGCGCCAGCTCCTCCTCGGCGTGGAACGGTGGTCCGACCTGGTGGTCACCTGCGACGCGATCCTTTCCCTGCAGCCCCACAACGTCCGCGCCCTGAAGGACAAGGGGCGGGCCCTCCTGTCCCTGAACCATCCGGAGGAGGCGCACGCGGCGTTCGACCAGGCGCTCGTCCTCGCGCCCGACGACGTGGACGCGATGCGCGGCGAGCGGGACGCGCTCCGCCGCGCGAAGGCGCCCAAGGTCCTCCTCCGCACGTGCGACGCGATCCTCGGCCGCGACTCGAAGGACGCGGTCACCTGGCTCGTCAAGGGTGAGGCCCACGCGGCCCTGGACCAGAAGACGGACGCCCTCGCAGCGTACGAGAACGTCCTCCGACTCGACCCCCGCAACGGCGGCGCATGGACGCACAAGGCGTCGCTCCTGCTCGCCCTGGAACGGCACGAGGAAGCGGTCCGCGCGTATGAGGCCGCCCTAGACGCGAACCCCGCGGACCCGGATCTCTGGTACGAGAAGGCGCGCGCCCAGTATCGCCTCCAGGCGTACGCGGACGCCGCCGACTCCCTAGACCGCGCGACCCGCTACGCGCCGAACGACCCCAAGGGATGGGCCCTCCTCGGGCTCTCCCTCCAGGGGGCGAAGCGGTACGAGCAGGCCATCAGCGCGTTCGACCGCACCCTGGCCCTCGATGCGAAACACGTCCGCGCGTGGCACGGGAAGGGCGTGTGCCTCCAAGCGCTCAAGCGCTACGAGGAGGCCGTCGCGGCGTACGGCCAGGCGGCCACGCTGGAACCGACGTCCGTGGCCGCGGGCACGAACCAGGGGCAATGCCTCCTCACGCTCCACCGCTACGAAGAGGCGCTCACCGTCTTCTCGCGGGTCCTCGCGGTCGATCCCAAGGATGCCGCGGCGTCCCTGGGCACGTGCGACGCGCTCGAGGCCCTCGGGAAGACCAAGGAGGCGCTCGAGGCGTGCACCCGCCTGACCTCCCTCGACCCCAAGGACGCGGAGGCGTGGGCCCGCCGGGCACGCCTCGCCCAGGTGTCGGGCAACCTGAAGGACGCGCTCGCCTCGATCAACCGCGCGACGAACCTCGCCCCGGAGCGCGTCGACCTGCTCCGGTTCAAGCGGGACATCCTCGTCGCCTCGGACGCGCACAAGGCCGTGGTCGACGTCTGCGACCGCTTGCTCGAGATCGATGCGCGGGACGCGGACGCCGTGCGCGAGAAGGCCCTGGCGTACGAGCGCCTCGGCAAGACGGACCTCGCGCTGGAGACGTTCGACGCCGCGGCGAGGCTGGATCCCATGGACCGCCGCCTCTGGAACGCCCGCGGTACCACCCTGGTGCGGCTCGCACGCCGGGAGGAGGCCCTCCAGGCCTTCGACCGTGCGCTCTCCCTGAATCCCGGCGACCGTTTCGCGATCGCCCAGAAGGGACGGACCCTGCTCGACCTCGGCCGATCGAGCGAGGCGCTCAAGGTCTTCGAGGACGGGCTCGTCCTGGAGCACGACAACCTGGACTTCCTGAACGGCAAGGCGGCGTGCGCGGCGGAGCAGAGCCACTACGACGATGCCCTCTCCATCCTCGCCGTCGTCTTCCAGAAGGATCCGAACAACTACGACGCCTACCGCACCAAGGGCCTATGCCTCCTGAAGACGGACCACGCGGCCGATGCCCTCGCGTGCTTCGACATGGTCCTACGGGCCCGGCCCAAGGACGCGCGCGTGCTCACGTGGAAGGGCGAGGCCCTGCAGGCCGCCGAGCACCATCCGGAGGCGCTGAAGGCCTTCGACGCCGCGATCGAGGCGGACCCCGCCTTCGCGGACGCCCTCCGTGGCAAGGGGCTCGTCCACCTGAAGCTCGAGGAGTTCACGGAGGCCGCGGAGAGCCTGGGCAAGGCCACGGAGCTCCGGTCCACGGACAAGGCCCTCTGGTACATGCGCGGCTTCTGCGAGGAGCGCGCAGGGAATTGGGAGGCCGCCGCGGACGCCTACGACCGGGCGACGCGGCTGGACGCCCGCGACAAGGCGTACTGGAACAGCAAGGCGCTCGCCCTCCTCCATCTGAAGCGGTTCGACGAGTCCCTCAAGGCGTTCGATGCGGCTCTCGCGCTGGACCCGAGCTACGAGGCCGCCGTCCAGGGGCGGAAGACCGCGGAGATGCGTCTGCACGTCGCGGCGATCGAGGCGCACGCCGAGCGCGTGGTCCGGTTCGAGCAGCAGATGCACCGGCCCGCGACCCGGGAGGAGATCTTCAAGTACTGTTCGGTGCCCCTGGACCACCTGGACGAGGTGATCAAGTACGTCAACGAGCCCGCGCCGCTGTCCCCCGAGAACATCTCGTCGGACGACCTGCGGAAGTACGAGGCCGTCGGCGCGAGCCTCCTCGCTCACCGGCCCGACCTGGATGCGATCCGCCTGACCGATGTGAGCGCGGCGCTCCCCCGCGTGGACCTCGAGGAGGCGCGAGAGATCTGGGGATACCTGGACTGGATCCGCGACGCTCCCCTGGAGCCCAGCCCGGAGTGGCACAACGACGATCTCATCCGGCAGGCGCTCGACCTGCCCAAGGACGAGTGGAATCTGGTCGACCTCGCCAAGGAGCTGCGGCTCGGACCCTACGAGGCGAAGAAGCTCGAGGTGTCCCTGAAGATCTTCGACGGCGGCGGATACCGCATCACGACGAAACCCGCGCCCGAGGTCCCGAAGCGGAAGAAGGCGAAGCCCGAGGTCGAGGCGGCCCCGGCGGTCCGAGAGAAGCCGCTCAAGCCTGCGGACGACGAGGACGAGGACGCCGACGAGGACGAGGAGGACGAGCCGGCCAACCACAAGCCCGCGAAGGCGAAGCCCGTCGAGGACGGGCCCACCCGGTGCGCGGCCCACAAGCTCCTGGGCACCCAGAAGCACGCGTGCGGCACGTGGCTGTGCAAGGCCTGCCTCGAGGGCGGCGCCGAGTGTCCGGGCTGCCATGAGCCGCTCGGCGGCGCGAAGCCCAAGCCCGCGGAGAAGCGGGAGGCGGATCCCGCGAGGGACTTCAGCCGGCTGTGAGGCGCGCTCGCGCCGGCTCGCGGACGGTTCCTCGGTTCCTCAGGCCGGGTCCTACGCGAACTCGGCCATCATGTCGCTGAGGAACGCCAGGGACTCCGCCGTGTCGACGCGGTAGTTGTTGTTCGTCGCCTTGCACTGCGCGTCGCCCCAGGAGGTCACCGCGACCACGTACTCCGCCCCGCTCGACGTCACGTAGAACGTCGGGCCGCCGGAGTCGCCGAAGCAGGTGCCCGCGCTGCCCGCATGGACGTTCTGGGACATGTAGAGCCATGCGAAGTGCAGGCTCCGGTACGCGGACCAGGAATACTCGCGGACGTTCGTGTCCGCGAAGTTCTGGTCGCTGCCGTAGCCTACGTTCAGGAACTTCGTCGCCGGGGTGAGCCGCCCCTGCATCCACAGCGTCGTGAGGTAACCCGCTTCGGGCGCAAGGACTCCGTATCCCAGGTCCGTCACGGGATCCTTCAGGATGACCACGCCTACGTCGTGGGGATCCGACATGGGGCCCCACCAGTAGTCCGGGCTCGTCACCCACTCCTGGACGTCATGCCACGTGGACTGCGTCAGGACGTTGGGTCCGAAGCTGATGTGCACGTCCGCCGGCCCGGTCACGTACGCGTCGATGTCCACGGTGCAGTGCCCCGCGGTCAGGAAGACCCGCGGAGCGATCAGGGTGCCCGAGCACCACTCCGAGGTCCATCCGAACTTGGACTGCACGACCATCGCGCCCACGAAGGGATGCTCCGTGTCGGCCTGCCCATACGTGATCGCCTGCGCAGGCGTCACCGCCACGACCAAACCCACGACGAACAGGAGCCCGACGAGAGTGCGGGCCGCTCGACGAGAGGACTTCTTCGAGAACATATCCCTCCTCCGAGGCCCACGAGCGGGGGATGGCCGCTAAAGGGTTCCGTATGGACAGTAACGTCCGGCGTCGGTCCTCCTCGGCCGCGGGTCACGCGCCCCGCGTGTCCACGACGCAGAACAGGTTGCCTTCGGGGTCCTCGAGGACGGTGAAGTCCTCCCCCGGATCACGAGGTCGATACCGGCTCGCTCCGAGGTGTAGCAGTCGCTCGACCTCGCCCTCCGGGTCGTCCGTGTACAGGTCGAGATGGAGCCGGCCCCGTTCCGGCTCCATCCCGTCGATGGACACGTTGGGCCCCTTCCCTGCGGGATCGCGCAGGATCAGGAACGGGTCGTCGGGAGGCGGGGCGGGCCCTGCGACGTACCCCAGCGCGTCCTTCCAGAAGGCCGTCATCCGAGCGAAGTCCTTGCAGTCGATCACGATGGACCCGATCCGTACCCGGGCGTGCTCCATGATCCGAACGACTCGCTGACCGCAGGATAAACGTTGCCCTTTGCACGCCGACCGTCTGGATCTGGTGCTCACTCGAAGGTCCAGTGATCCCGCTCCCGAAGGAGTTCGCGCAGGAGCCGCACGGCCTGGGCGCGGTCGATCCTCAGGAAGAACGCGCCCAGGTGCTTGCAGAAGAGCCGGGCCTTCGCTCGGTTCGTGCGGAAGTCCACGCAGTCGTGCTCGACCCGCCGCTCCTGGGTGTCGACCCGCACGGAGTACGCCTTGACCGTGCCCGACAGCAGGGTCGACGAGGCCTTGTCCACGGACACCAGGGACGGGGCGATGCCCTTGGCCGACGCGAGGCGGTTCGTGCCCAGCAGGACACCCAGGAGCTCCTCGAGGCTCATCGCATCGATGTCCTTGTTGAGCGGCACGTCCGCCTGGATCGTGCCCGCCTCCTCCGTGATCTCCCCGCCCTTCACCTGGATTGCGACGCCGAAGCGCTCCAGCGCCTCGTTGATCCGTTTGTCGATGAAGGCCTGCTCCTCCGGGGAGTACTTCGCGCGGTTGGCCTCCTTGTTGAAGTAGCGCCGCGCGGCGCGCGCGTGGAACGGCGTGTGGACGGGGTACTTCCAGTTCGCCGGATCGGCGTACTTCTCCGGGTCCTTCGGGTAGCCCTCGGGCGGCCCGGCGCGACCGTCCCTCTTCCGGGTGGGCTTGACGGGACGGACCATGGTGCTCGGCATGATCCGGCGGGCCATAAAGGGTTCCCGCCGACGCCGCGGCACCGGGTTGCCGCCGAAACCATGAGATACCGCGGGTGGCTTGCGTGCGGAGGTCACCCATGGCCACGCGTTCGGGGAAGTACCACCTGGCCGGCTGCCTGGTCGTCCTGGCCGTTGCCGTCGTCCTCCTCGTGGCCGTCTTCCCCGTCCTGGTGTCCCTCTTCATGCCCAAGGCGACCCGGCTCGCGGGTCTCCGGGGAGAGGCGATCGACTTCCTCTTCGTCGCGCTGGTCCCTGTGGTCGTGTGGCTCGTCCCGCCCCTCGTCCGCGGCCTCGCGCGCCTCACGCACCACGGTCATGCAGCCCTCCTGGGGAAGTCGGGCTTCTACGTCCGCTTCCCGAGGCACCGCCCGGTCCGCTTCCGGGACACCCTGGTCCAGGCCCTGAGCCCCTTCGCGATCGACCTGCTCGTGATCTCGGAGATCGAGTATTTCGTCAGCGGCGCGGACCTGAGCTCGCTCACCCGCGGGCTCTCCGCCTTCCCGCTCCTCCTCCTCGCGGGGATCGTCACGAGCCTACTTCCCGGCCCATGGCTCGTGGACGCCCTGGAGCTCCGCCTCGTGAACCCGGCCAAGGGCGAGGCCGTGCGCGAGGCGAGCGTGTTTGAAGGCCTCCTGGGGCCGCTCGGGGCGCTGGCGCTCCTGGTGAGTTTCATCACCCTGGCGCACACCGTGGGGGACTCGTACGAGCAGGGCCTCGTGCTCCTCGGCCTCTGGGGCGCGAGGATGTTCCCCGCGGTCCTCGTGGCGGTCTCCGTGTACCGGATCTACATCGAGCCCGATGTCCTGCCGGGCCTCGAGGCATGGGCGGCGGGCGAGGGGATCGAGGTGACTCCCTCTCTGGAGAGCGCGTTGGCCCGGCTGAAGCCCTCACTGCCGACTCCCCCTGCCGGGGCGTCGGTCCCGGGGCCCGCCGAAGCCGCAGGAACCCAAGAGCCGCGGGCCTAGACGCGGCCGCGGGTTCGCCCGAATCCGTACGCCACGAGCGCGGCCAGCACGGCGATGAAGGAGAACGTGCCGACCACGATGAGGTTCGCCTGCGCCTCCGTGTACGTGGTCGGCGGCGTGGGACTCGTGGGCGCAGGCGCCGTGGGCTGCGCGAGCGTGCGGAAGCTGACGACCGGCGAGGCGGTCTCCTGTCCCGATTCGTCCGCCGCGACGATCCACGCGCGGTAGTCCGTGTACGCCTTGAGGGGCACGGTCATCGCGGAGGTCACTCGGTCCGTGATCCGGTAGGAGACGTTCGTTCCCCCGCCGTCCACCCAGAGCTTGAGATGGTCCATGTCGGAGTCGATCGCCCCGGTCCAGTTCAGCGTCGCGCCTTGGTACGTCACATCCCGCGCGGGACCGAGGGTGAGCGGGCTCGGGAGGAGATCCACGGAAAGCGACGCGACCAGGGACGGCGTCCCCGCATAGTTACCGAAGTCCGCGAGACCCGTCTGGTAGGCTTGGATACCCGCGATCCAGATCGTGAGGCCAAGCGCGAGGGCGTAGGTGAACGTCGTGGTGATCGTCGAGGACGCCACGTTGCCGTGTCCGTGCGCTCCCTGGACCATGAGGC